>Ga0335085_10002087_pt1 | contig 38739 bp, 36 predicted proteins | sample Lox_Sample_45_FD_206712 | JGI IMG/M metagenome (GOLD analysis project Ga0335085, IMG submission 206712) | Soil microbial communities from Loxahatchee National Wildlife Refuge, Florida, United States - Lox_Sample_4.5 | ecosystem: Environmental > Terrestrial > Soil > Wetlands | place: USA...
GGCGTTTAAAGCCAGCCAAATAAGGGCAATAGCCACAGGGAGTAGAAGCGATAGCCCAGTTGCTATAGCGCATAAGATCAGATCGTACATGCTCTTATTGATGGTTTGCCAACGAAAGGCAAGAAGCGTCCCGAACACTATTGGCAGGGCAATTCCCAGATGGGGTTTTATAAGAACAGCAAGTCCAAACATCAGACCCATGTAAGCAAAGCGTGCGAGTCTCACCTGAATGTCAACTTTGTCTGGAATTGCCAACAAGCCAAAAGCAATTGGTATTACTCCGATGTAATCTCTCTGTAGAGTCATAGTTTGACTTAATACGAGGTATTGGAGACCAAAAATAACTGCGGACCATATGGCGACGTAATTCCCAAAACGACGCATGAATAGATATGTTCCAGCGAGCAGTATGCTTAACAGGAACAGGTCCACACAGTGGATTGCAAAATCGCCAAATCCGACTAACCTCCCCATCAGATAATAAAAGGCATAGGCGCCCGGCATACTTATTTCGAAAATATCGCGATAAGGAAAAAAACCATACTTGTTCATCAGGAATGATGCATAAAGCATGACGGGTGTATCGTGTTCTATTCTCCAGTGCAATGTTGAATAAGCTTTTGCCAGAAGGAGCGCTGCAAACAAAACGAGCATCATTGTCTTGAATGCATGTAGTGTTTTCTCGAATGTAAATATCTTCACCAATTCGTACATAACTCACCGGACCATCATAGCCTTATCAAGTTGATTTTGTATCCATACACCAAACGAGAAATTATCAACAAATAATGCCGCTCGTTGAAATAGATCAATCATACCCTAGTACATCATTTACTATCCTCAATCATGTTTCCCAATACCTGATACTCGATTCGAGTTCAATACGGTATGCAACTTGTAAAGGACCGGTGAATCTGTGACGATTCAGCATGAACCCAGTATCCACATCTTTAATTCAACGCGTTATTTTTAAACCATGGTTGGTCATTTCAACCATGGTTTATGTCATTTTCGCCATTTTCAACGTTTTTTGGGGGCGAATAACGGGCGATGAGGGCTTCTATGCCGTAGTTTCGCGGGGAGTTCTTGAGGGGATGAGGCCCTATCGCGATTTTCTATTTACACAGATGCCTGCTTTACCCTATATCTATGCGGGCTGGTTCTCTTTTTTTGGCCCTGGAATCGTCTCCGGCAGGATATTTTCAGCGCTGCTTGGCGCGGCAACTGTCGCGTTGACCGCCTCGGCGTGTTATCGGCACAGTGGCCACAAAATCGCTGGATTATTCGGAGGCTTGCTGTTGGCGGCGAACTTTAGCTTCGTATTTGATATTACAAAAATAAAAACCCAGTCCCTCACCGCCTTTTTTCTGTCTTGCGCAATATTTATTCTTTCGGGGCGTCGGCATGCCAACCGCCTTCTGACCGCTTCGTTCGCCATGCTATTCGTGTCGTTAGCATTATTGACCAGACTTTCGATACTCCCTGTATTGCTGTTCCTCTGGTGTTATATGGGATGGCTTTGCCGCCGGAATTTCAAAGCTTATCTAGTTCTACTCGTAGTGAATATTGTCGTGATGTTGGGGATGGTGGCCTATTTTTATGACGATGGCGCAATGTTATTTGGGGTATATGGTTTTCATAAGGAATATTATGGTTTCCCTGCCTGGAATCATGCACACTTCAATGAATTTCTGGTCGGATGGATGCGCAATGAGCTGTCAGTAATGCTCCTGTTCTTCGCCGCGATCATTTACCTTGGGCATCTTTTATTTCGCGCACGCAAAAAAATATGGCATTTTGCCATCCGATCGCTTTTCCCCATTTTTTTGCTATGTTCATATTTGGCAGCGACAGCCATCCATTGTATTAACGTGAAAAGCTATCCTACACACCAGATATCCATCATGCCGATAGGTGTTGTATTTGCCACCACCGTGTTATCCCGCCCCGTCTTTGCACTTCTTAAATCAAAGCCCGTCATCGCGAGTTTGCTCTTTTGCGCACTCTTAATCATCCCAATGCCCCTGCAGGATTTTGTAATTAATTTCAATGGCAACGGCTCAATTGGCAAGACAATGGAGGCGGCCCAAATCATCCGCCGCAACAGTACGCGTGGGGATACGATTCTTTCCTTTTACGGGGATCTTGCAGTCGAAACTGGATTGACGGTCCTGCCCGGATACGAACAAAATGAGTTCAGTTACTTTCCAAATATGAGCAATGAGAGATCGCTTAAGCTTAAGACCACGAATCTGCCGAAGCTGATCGATGACTTGCAATCCAAAAAAGCGCATATCGTATGCATCACGAATGATTCATTTTCAAAAATGACATTGAACAATCCGGCAATCATGAAGCAAATTAAAAATATATTAGCCACCAATTACCAGTTGGTGGGCAAAGTAACTCAATATGGCCAGTTTTTTAAAGACCTTTACATTCTCAAAGCCCTGCCTTGACTCGCAGAAATTTATGGTGATTGAGAGATATGCCGAATATACCTTTTTGCAATTTTGATGCTAAAGTCTCGCCGAACCCGCACAGGTTCATCGCGCACACAAAAATATTACCAGCTTGCCGAAAGTGGCTCACAAAGAATGGTTGGATTCCGGAGTGGCTGCATGGTTGTAAAAAAACTGTTGAAACGCATAAAGTACGGGGAGGGGGTTTGCTGTGTTTGCAGTCGCCCAGTCTCCGCAAGGCGGAGTAAGGTTTGAAACGATTTGCAGAAAAGGCACATGACAAGTGGCTAGTGCCATCAATCTTCCTCGCACTGATCGTCTCGTACCATCTTATATTTGGGCAATATTTTCCTGCTAAGAGCGGTACATTGGGAGGGGATTATTCACAAATTCTTCCCAATTTGCTTGATGGTTATTTCTGGATTCGGAACAACGGACTTTTCAAGCCATTCTGGTTTACTCCCGCCTTCTGCGGCGGCATGCCGGAGCTGGGTGACCCTGCCTCCATCTTTTATTCGACAGCACAGTTTCTAACCCTATTTTTTGATCCGTTGATCGGCATTTACGCTTCGGTGTTGTTGTTTGCGACACTGGGTTTCTTGGGCTTTTACCTATTGCTTCGCAAATGTTTCGATGCAAGCGTCCAGGCAGCGGTGCTGGGTGGGGCATTGTTCATGTTCAATGGATTTTTTGCCCACCGTATGATGATCGGGCATTACGTTTATCACAGCGTGATGCTGGCACCCGGAATTGCCTGGCTGCTGCTCCGGCCTGTTGCGAAGGATCGAAAATTTGCCAACCTGCTCAGCGGGGCGGCGGCCGGATGCCTTGTCGCATATGGGACTTATTCCGGTCTGGTCTCCATCATGCTTCCATTTATAATCTCCGTGCTGGTTATCGTCTGCCTACATGGATTTTATGATCGCCCGTTTTACGGATTTCTACCGCGCTGTGTGGTTCTATTGTTTACAGCCATCGGGTTGTCATCCGCAAAACTGGTCGCGACGATTTCCTTTCTGCGTAATTTTCCGCGCAGTGATTATTCCCTGCCTGGAATATCTGGAGCATGGGAAACTGTTCGCCTGATCTCAAGTTCCCTCTTTATTTCTCCACCAAACATTGTTCAGCAGGCCTTGCCCCTGGTGGCAAATAGGCAGTGGGCGCTGAATCGTGAAGAATGGGAATACGGCGTCACCGTAGTTCCCGTGTTTATCATACTGATCGGCATAGTCGTCGGAATCAGAAATTTGAAGTCCATCCGGCCCAAGCTGAATTTTGCAAGGTGGGCATGGCTTGTTCTGCTGGGATTTTTCATGATGGTTCCATTCGCGTTGAACATTTACACCCCAGGCTGGAACGAATTCTTGAAGCAACTTCCGCTGATCAAATCAAGCAGTACACTGTTGCGCTGGTTTCTGATTTATATTCCCATCGTAATTCTGATTTCGGCACTGCTTATGGACATGAGTTTTCGGAAAAGCAGTCTCAGAAACGGCGTACTCGCATGCGCACTGATTGCGCTGGTTTCCATCAACGCTGCAAAAGATCGCAGGTATTACCAATTCCAGAGCTACCGGCCAGACACCATCAATAGCGCTTGGAAGGCCATGCACTCCGGAATTGTCGAAGTACCGCGCATAAATGAAATTTCCGCAACCTTCGCCGACAATAACGCTGTTCAAATTCCCCTCGACCGCAACGACGATATCGCCTCAGGGAAATCGCAGCTCGCATGCAATAGTTCTATTTTTGGTTACCGGCTCGAACACTTTCCTGTCAAGGCACTGCATGTGGGGTCAGTGTTTGAAGAAAGGAATGGATTGCTGAACATCAAGAACCCTGTTTGCTACGTATATCCCGAACAAAACAATTGTGCGCCGGGGGACCATTTCACAATCGCCCAAATTGAAGCGGCACAAGCCTTCGTGAGCTACAAACCTTATATGTTCAACTTTTCGTTTGGCCAGAAAATCGCAAACCTTGCAACGATTGCTACAGTATTTTTGCTCTCAGCGTTTCTAGTCGTAGCATTTTTCAGGAAGATCAGATGAGCCAGAAAATCAGCGCCGAGTCATTTCAAATTCAGTTCATCTTCCAACACCCGCCACTCGATGACGGTGACAACTAATGGTTGCTTTCTCAAGCAATTTCTGGTTCGACTACACATTCATGCGATCGGGCATCCTCATTACTGCCTCCACCATTTATTACAATCACCCGCGTAGTCAGAAGTATCGAAGATTTACGCCTGTTACGAGTACATTTCGATGGCAGAACGGCAGCTTCCCAAGCTGCATTCGAGGGTTCGACTGTATGTCAGTTTTACAAAGGCGCCTTCCGCAAAGAAATCCCGTAAACACAATAGCTGATACAAGCGCTTTACCTTATGGTTGCCGAAAGCCCGCTCGACCAATGCCTATTTTCGCAATTGATTATTTCGTCGCGCGTTAGCGGAATGTTTCTGTCAAGGATGACGGATTTAATGGCGCCGGTTGCCGGATCAACTTCCCGTTTGACGTTGGGCCGGAAACACTCGACATAGCCCGGCGGCGGGTCCCGGTCATGTGCCATTCTCCTGAACTCGTTTTTCGGGGTGGGATTTCGGGCGATAACAAAATCGTTCAGGCCCTTGCGGTCAATGATCGCGAAATTGGGGAATACCCAACCGGGTACCCCGACTGTCCCTGTGGTGTACACCGGGTATCCAAGTGCTTCGAAACTGCCTGTATCGTTTCGCGGCGGATATTGCGACGTTTGGTATTCAAAAAAGACCTTATGCTCCTGGTGCCGCATTCCGACGAAATGGGGGATCAGCCATTCCTGGTCCGAGTCGAATACTTCTACCAATGCTTTCAGCGGCTGGGGGAAGAAGTCGCTAATGGGTACGATCAAGATGTGAGCGCTTTCCCGTTCAACGAATTTCTGCGTCTGGATCCAAAGCACCCATTGAACAGGCAGTGAAATGAGGACAAACAGAAGCATCAAACCTACGGCTTTCCTGAAACTGCTGGCCAATTCCAGAACGAATAGCAGAAAACTCACGAAGACGATCGGGATGAGATAGCTATAGACCCTATATTCGAAATGATCGCCTCCAATGACCAGTGTGTAATAGGCGAACGGGAAGGTGAGCGCAACAATGACCGAGGCGGGCTTGAACAAAGGCAGCCAGGCGGATGCGGGCAAAACTGACCTTATGGTTCTTCTCTTCCATAATGACATACACCATATGGCAAGCCCACCCAACCAAAACCAAAGCCCGTATTCGATGATAAAAGATACGAGATATTTCAGGCCGCTCTCAGGCCAGGCTGAGACATATTTTGCGTAATAGGTGTTGGGCAGCCAGACGCCGTAAAAGGATTTTCGCCATAAAATATGCATGATAAATATCAGGAACGGTGCGAATCCCAGCAGGCTCTTGTAATGCCATTTTGAGCCGCGCTGTTCGGTTGCAATGGCGTGAACGGCCAGAACAAATGAAATGCCCACATAAGCCAGCCCGTCTGGACGGGTCAGGTAGATCAGCGATGACACGAGCGCAACTGAAAAAATGTAACTTTCGCTTTTCTTGAAGGCATGGATGTTTATTCCAATCCAAAGCGACACCAGAAAATTGAATAGCGCTGTCTCAAGACCCGAGCTGGACCAGGCAAGAAAGGTCGTATTCAATACAATGCCGAGCAGTGCAGAAAATACCAACAGAGCCCTTTTGTAACTATTTGCATAACCGCGGGTGCGGGCTATGAAATCTGCGATCCCAGCCCAAGCAATCAAATTCAGGCATGAGAATCCTAACAAAAGCGAATTGGCTATTTGAGGCGGCTCTACGCCGAATAACCTCCAGAAGAAATCCAGAATCACAATCCATAGAAAACTCGTATAACCTTCTACGGGCCTGAAAGGCGGCGGATTCCATACAAATCCAAAACCTTTGATGCTATTGCTCACATAACGAAAGGCGATGTAAGCGTCGTCAGTCATGGACCAGAACTCTCGCCATCCTAAAATTAAAATCACGAGTAAGACAGCAATAACAGCCACAAGTGGAGGTTCCGGTTTTTTGAGTAGGGATTTCATTGGGTCAACGCTTAATTCACATCCTGCGGAATAGGTTCGAAATTTGAACATTGCCGGCCGACTATGATTATGATTCGGTCGCGGCAGTCTTGAAGTCGGCATTGTAGCCGCATCCCAAAATCTGCTTGACTGGCGATTTCAGACACCGGATTCATCCGGTGCATCACTCCAATGGCGCGCTTGGCGTCTAGTTGCAGTCAATGCAGTTGTTCCAGTAATACTTGCAAGTCGGTGATCGGCGGCAGGCATTGCGTGCCGCGGCACAGCCACGCGGTGGCTTTCTCTGAGCGTGGTTTGGCCAGCACTTCGGGCAAGTCCGCTACATCGCCATCCAGGGCGATCGTCATCACGTCGGGCAGGTAGCGCGACCGCAGCGAGTCCCGCCAAATACGAGTTTCATTGCGTGCCCCGCGCAGCACCAGCACGGCAGCAGGCTGCAGATATTCCGCGAGCGCAGTGCACAGGCTGCTGTGATACGCGGCGATCTGTTGCATCGCCGGAAAGAACAGTTTGAGGCAGCGCTCCGCAGCTTCGGCATATCGTGTTTCCCCGGTCAGCTCGGACAAGCGCAGCAAGGACTGCGCGGCGATGCCGTTGCCCGAGGGCGTGGCATTGTCGGGGCCGGTCTTGTTGCGCTGGATCAGCGCTTCATGGTCGTGGCTGGTGAAAAAGAACCCGCCGTCCTGTTTGTCCTCGAAACGTTCCAAAAGCGCGTCGGCAAGTTGCACTGCAAAGGCCAAGTCTGCGCTGCGATACTCTGCTTGCAGCAGTTCCAGCAGCGCGTTCAGCAAGTACGCATGGTCGTCCAGGTAGGCGTTGAGGTGCGCCTTGCCGTCCTTGCAGGTCGCCAGCAGTTTGCCGTCGCGCCACAGCGTGTCGCGCACGAAATCCATCGCGTGTTGCGCGGATCGCAGCCAGTCCGGGCGGTCGAACACTCGCGCGGCACGGGCCATACCGGCGATCATCAGTCCGTTCCATGCGGCGAGGATCTTATCGTCGCGTCCCGGCCTCACTCGCTGTGTGCGCGCAGCGAGTAATTTTCTCCGCGCGCTTTCCAGCCGTACTTCGGCCTGTTCGATCGATATATCGAGGTTCTTCGCGACCTCTACCAGCGGCGCGGCGACGCGAAGATTCCATGCATGGTTCTCGAAGTTCGCCGGGCGGTCCAAACCGTAATAGGGTTCGATCAGCGCATACTCGTCGTCGTTCAGCAGCTCGAGGATCTCGTCGCGCTGCCACACATAGAATTTTCCCTCTTCATGTTCCGAGTCGGCATCCAGCGAGGAGTAATAGCCTCCATCGGGCGCTTGCATCTCGCGCAACACCCATGCGGCGGTCTGTTCGACGATGCGTGCGAACAGGGGATCGCCGCTGTTCTGCCAAGCGCCGCAATACAATCCGAGCAGCAGGCCGTTGTCGTACAGCATCTTTTCGAAATGCGGGATCTCCCATAGTTCGTCGACGCTGTAGCGGCAGAAGCCGCCGCCGAGCTGGTCGTACAGCCCGCCGTGCGCCATCTGTCGCAGCGTGAACAGTACGATGTGGCGCGCCTGTTCATCGCCGGTAGCCGTGCTGCGGCGCAGCAGCAGATCCAGCTCGGCGGGATGCAGGAATTTCGGCGCGCCGCCCAGGCCGCCATACACGCTGTCGAAGTTTTCAGTGTGCTGGCGCACTGCCAGTGCGAGGGGACTGTCGTTCAGCGTTACTTCGGTACTGATCGGCCTCGGCAATGTTGCCGACAGCGCCTCGATCAAATGACCACTCTGTTCGGCAAGTTCTGCGCGATTCTCCGCATATACCTGCGCGACGCGTTTGAGAAGATCGGGAAAGGCGGGCAGGTTGTAGCGGGCCTGCTTCGGAAAATACGTGCCGCCGAAGAACGGCGTACCGTCCGGACTGAGGAACATCGTCAATGGCCATCCGCCATGTCGTCTTGTCAGCAAATGATGCGCGGTCTGGTAGACCTGGTCGAGATCGGGGCGCTCCTCGCGATCCACCTTGATGTTGACGAAAAGTTCGTTCATCACCGCGGCCACATCCGCATCTTCGAACGACTCGTGCGCCATCACATGGCACCAATGGCAGGCCGAATAGCCGATCGACAGCAATATCGGTTTGTCCTGCTCGAGCGCGAGTTGCAATGCTTCCGGAGTCCATGCGTGCCAGTCCACCGGGTTGTCGGCGTGCTGCTGGAGGTAAGGGCTGGTTTCTTGCGATAACAGGTTTGCCATAACGTCAGTGTAACAAGTGTTTCAACTCCTGCATCACATTCAGCATGATGTGCTGCTGTGCTTCGGCGACCGGATGCAGGTTGTCGGCTTGGAACTGGTCCGGCCTGACGCCTTCCAGCAAGAACGGCAGCAGCAGGATGTGATGCCTGTTCGCGAGCCGCGGGTACACATCGGCGAATTGCGTGATGTATGGCTCGCCGTAATTCGGCGGCAACTTCATGCCCAGCAGCAGCACCTTCGCGCCGGCTTCAAGTGATTTCCTGATGATGTAATCCAGGTTGGCTTCCATGTTCTTGATCGGCGTGCCGCGCAAGCCGTCGTTCGCGCCGAGTTCCACGATCACGACCTTCGGCTTGAATTGCTTCAAGGCCTTTGCGATGCGCTGTTTGCCGCCTGCAGTGGTTTCGCCGCTGATGCTGGCGTTCACGACGTTGTAGCCGGACTGTGTCCGTTTCAGTTCCTTCTGCAACAAATGGACCCAACTTTTGTCTATGGCGAGGCCGTAACCGGCTGATAGACTGTCGCCGAATACCATTATGCTCTTGGCGGCGTGTGCGCCAAGCGGAAATAAAAGGGTGAGCACCAGAAGCAGGCTCAATGGAAAGATTAAAAACCGTCGCGAGCGGTTTGAGTGCAAGGCGCGCGGCGCGTAGCGACCAAGACATATCGAATAGATAGGCGCCCAAGCGAGCACCGCGCAACACAGCGATCGAATCGCGCAGCAGGTTTTGAGAGTGGAGTTATTCATGGCAGTGATTGTGCAGGCGGAAGGTCTCACCAAGCAAGTACAAAGCGGCGATGAACCGTTGGTCATTTTGCACGACGTCAGTTTCAGCGTGAATGCGGGCGACAGCCTCGCGATCCTCGGCGCGTCCGGTTCCGGCAAGTCCACACTGCTAGGCCTGCTGGCAGGCCTCGATGCGCCTACCAGCGGTACGGTCTATCTCGACGGCACGGACATCTTCTCGTTCGACGAAGACAGCCGCGCGCGCCTGCGGGGAAGACTCGCGGGCTTCGTGTTCCAGTCGTTCCAGTTGCTGCCCGCGCTGACCGCGCTGGAAAACGTCATGCTGCCGCTGGAACTGCACGGCGCGACTGATGCAAAGGATCGTGCTGCGGAAACCCTGCGGCGCGTCGGTCTCGAACAGCGCATGACGCATCTGCCCAAGCACCTTTCCGGCGGCGAACAGCAGCGTGTCGCGATCGCGCGCGCCTTCGTCGTCCAGCCCAAGATACTGTTCGCCGACGAACCCACCGGCAACCTCGATGCCGCCACCGGCAGCCAGATCATAGCCCTGATGCTGGAACTGAACCGCGCGCAGGGCACGACGCTGATTCTCGTCACCCACGACGAGGCGCTGGCACGGCGCTGCATCAGGCAGTTGCATCTGGCGGCAGGGCGGGTGATGTAGCAGTGAATACAACAAAGGGGGAGTTGATTGCATGGACAATTACAAAAAATATTTGATTGCAGTGGCATTGCTCGGTTGGTTGGGGATGGCATTGTCTGTGCAGGCGGCGAGCTTCGATTGTGCGAAGGCCGGCACGAAAGTTGAGCACATGATTTGCGACAACCCGGAAATATCGGAGCTGGATGAGGAGTTAACAGCGAGCTACAAGGCTGTGATACAAGACAAAACCAGCGCGAAAAAGGTCAGGCAAGAGCAGCGGTTGTGGATCAAGAAACGTGATAACTGTGAAGATAAGCTTTGCGTAAAGCAAATCTTTGAGAGTCGCCTCTTGGCATTGCTGAATGAGGAGATGGCACAGCGTTACGAGGCTGCGATGCAAAATGAAGCCAAAGCGAAAAAGGTTAGCCAGCAACAGCATATATGGATTGTGCAGCGTGACAACTGTGACAACATTGCCTGTATAAAAAATATATCCGAGATCCGCTTGTCGGAATTGAATAGGTTGTTAACTGCTCCGCCCGAACCGAATACCAAGTACCTGATGATTCATGGCAAAGGGGAGAAGCTTTGTGAGCTAGTGTTCAAACAGATGAATGAGGGGCCGCAGCTTTGTGCTAGGGACTTGCTATCCATCATTTCGGGTGTGGTTTTGCCTGAGTGGAAGAAACTGGATTGGCAGGAAAATAAATCATTCTATAAACGATTTCTGGTCGCGCAAATGGTAAAGGAAGAATACTACCCGCAAGTGTTTGGTGGGGAGAACGGTGAATCCGAAGCCATTCATCTTCCTAGCAAAGAGCAAATGACTAAATCGGCGAGACATGTGTTGTGGGATGGTTTAGATGTTCCAGTCACAGATGAAAGGCTGGAGCAAGAATGGGAAGTTGCTGTTAAGTATGGAAACGAGTTTTATCGATGGGATGGTGCGATGCCGCCGCCGAATGAAACGGACGTAATACTGGTCGAGACCAGAATACATAGAAATCTCGGTGGTTGCCCGACTGTCAGAATGATACCTTTTTCAGCGGACATGCGTATGCCGAAATTTTCTGCGGACATGAATATTCCGAGACCATGGTTCCGGCGCAATTCGGGTTGGATGATCTACCCCGGTAATTTCCCTTTCAAGTTTGACGATCAGTATTATGGGCTATATGAAGAAAGCGGACTTTCCAGAGATGACGAGGGTACTCTTGCAATCCCTTTTAAGACATTAACAATCCAGAATCGCGATGGTAATTACTGCTTTATTCAAACGAACTATTCTTATCAACCTCAGTGACATGAACACTCAACTTCAAAGCTAAATGGATTAGCTTGGACTACGATTTGTTTCAAACAGAAAATGAATTTCCTCCGTCTCTCCCTCAATCTGCTTCGCCGCGACTGGCGCGCCGGGGAATGGCGCGTGTTGCTGATCGCGCTGGTGCTGGCGGTAGGCAGCATCTCCACCGTCGGCCTGTTCGCGGACCGGGTAAGGCTGGCGCTGCAACAGGAGGCGACCAGCCTGATCGGCGCGGACCTGCGCATCTCCTCGACACGGCCGTTGCCTAAGGAATTTCGCGAGGCCGCGGTGCAACGCGGGCTGCGCACGATGGAGTCGGATGCGTTTCCCAGCATGGTGGCGGGCAAAAAAGAAAATGTGCTGGCGGACATCATGTCGGTGGAGCGGGGCTATCCCTTGCGCGGCAAGATCATCATCGACGATGGCACAGAGCACGTGATCCGGAACGAGAACAGCGCCATTCCCGCGCGCGGCACGTTGTGGGCGGATCCGCGCCTGATGCAGCGCCTCGGTTTGCAACTGGGCGACGAGGTCGGCGTGGGCGATCTGCACCTGAAGGTGGCGGCGCGGGTGGTGCGCTTCGTGGACCAGTCGGTTGGCTTTGCCAGTTTCGCGCCGCGCGTGATCCTGAATGCGGCCGACCTGCCCGCGAGCGGACTGGTGCAGGAAGGCAGCCGTATCGGATATCGATTGATGATCGCGGGCGACGCGAAGCAGGTCGCCGATCTGAGGTCGTGGCTGCAAAGCCGGCTGACTTTCGGCGAGAAGCTGGAGGACGTGCGCGATGCGCGTCCCGAGATACGCGTCGCGCTGGAACGCGCCGAACATTTCCTCGGCCTTGCCGCGCTGACCGCGGTGGTATTGGCGGGTGTCGCGCTCGCGCTGGCCTCGCGGCATTTCATCTCGCGCCACCTGGACAGTTGCGCGATGATGCGCTGCCTGGGTGCGGACCAATCTCAAGTATTGCGCATCTTCTTGTACCAGTTCCTGTTGCTGGGCTTCGGTGCGGCGCTGCTGGGCGAACTGCTCGGCTATGCTTCCCAATCGATATTGGTGGATTCCATCGCCTCGATGCGCACGGCGGCGTTGCCTGCGCCCGGCTGGACGCCGGTGTGGCAGGCTGCCGCGAGCGGCATGGTCTTGCTGCTGGGCTTTGCGTTCCTGCCGCTGTGGCAACTGAAGAGCGTGACGCCGCTGCGCGTGATTCGCCGCGAGCTCGGCGTGCCGCAGGCAGGCACGGGATTATTGTATGCCTCCGGCGGTGCTGTGCTGTGCGGACTGTTCCTGTGGCAGGCCGGTTCGTTGAAGCTCGGCTTCACGGTGCTGGGCGGACTGGCGGCGGGCTTGCTGGTGTTCGGCCTGCTGGCATGGCTGATCGTGCGCGCGCTGGCGAGATTCGGACATCATGCGTTTTCCAACCTCGCACGCCATGCGCGCAGCAACGCGGTGCAGGTCGTCGCCTTGAGTTTGGGCGGAATGGCCCTGCTGCTGCTGACCTTCGTGCGCGCCGACCTGATGGACAGCTGGCGTTCGCAATTGCCGCCGGATGCGCCGAACCGCTTCATCGTGAACATCCAGCCCGACCAGCGGGCTATGGTGACGGACTTTTTCGCCAAACAGAAATTGCCTGCACCGGAATTGTTTCCGATGGTGCGCGGACGCCTGGTTGCGATCAACCAGCGCGAGATCAGCGGCGACGATTACCCCGATCCGCGCGCGCGCGGATTGGCGGAGCGCGAGACCAATCTGTCATGGATGTCCGAACCGCCCAAGGGTAACCAGATCATCCAGGGAGAATGGTTCCGCAGTTGCGACACGTTACTGGCGCAGCCAGCCGATTGCGGGAGCAACTGCCCGCCCGCACCACTCAAGCCACAAGCCCCCGCCTCCTTGTGCAAGGGCGGCAAGGGAGCTAAATCGGAATTGTCTGTAGAGGAGGGTATCGCCAATACGCTGGGCATGCACATGGGCGACACGCTGACCTACGATGTGGCGGGCACGCGTTTCAGCGCCAAGGTGACGAGTCTGCGCAAGGTGGAATGGGATTCGATGCAGGTCAATTTCTTCGTGATCGCCGCGCCGGGCATGCTGGAAGATTTTCCGGCCAGCTACATCACCAGCTTCCATCTGCCGCCTGATCGGTCATCGGCGATGAATGCGCTCATCAAGGCCTTTCCCAACCTGCTGCTGATCGACGTCGAAGAGATGATCGCGCAGGTGCACCACATCATGGACGAGATCTCGCAGACCATGAGCGCGGTGTTCCTGTTTACGCTGCTGAGTGGATTGGCGGTGCTGTACGCGGCGCTGCTCGCGACGCAGGACGAGCGCATCCACGAAGCCGCGATCCTGCGCACGCTGGGCGCGGACAGCCGTTATCTGCGCCAGTTGCATCTGAGCGAGTTTGCCACGCTGGGTGCGCTGAGCGGTCTGTTCGCTTCGGGCGGCGCCACATTGCTGGGCTGGGTGCTGGCGTTCAAGGTGCTGGACATTCCGTATCATACCGACATCGGGATCTGGCTGGCCGGAACCGGCGGCGGGGCCATCATCGTGACGCTGGCAGGATGGCTGGCGACGCGGCAAGTGACACTGACGCCGCCGCTGGTGATACTGCGCGAAACGGCGTGATGGAAAACTCGCATGGATAATTCAGTCTGCATGCTGTTTCTCACTATCATCGCGCTGGTTTCCGGCTGCACCAGTGAAACGGCAAAAGGAACCGCCTATGAGACACTGCAAAATGTGCATGAGCAGGATTGCCTGAAGGACCCGAATTCGCCATCGGACTGCGGGAAGCGGGACAGCTACGATGACTATGAAAAGCAACGCAAGGCGCTGGAAAAAGTACCAAATTAGTTGAGTTAAGCGCATTAAAGATGTTAGAATGCGCGCCGCTTCGGAATTGCAGCTAAGATCATCCGGAGCAAATTTCCCGTTCGCGCAAGTTGGGGTGTCCGTAATCGATACGGATCAAGCTGGCGAGCGGCAGTCTTATTCCATTCGCAGTCGAAGCGAGAACAAGGCGGCAGGGATGAAGCGACGCAGACAGCACACATGGTGCGGCTAGGAGCTGAAGACGAAGCCAACGCAGTTATCGTTAGCTAATGCGAATTGGAATTAACCCTTACGATTGGAGTAATCATTATGTCTGTAACCATGCGTCAAATGCTGGAAGCGGGTGTGCATTTCGGACACCAGACCCGTTTCTGGAATCCCAGGATGGCCCCGTTCATCTTCGGGCACCGTAACAAGATCCACATCATCAACCTGGAAAAGACCGTCTCGATGTTCTCCGAGGCGGAGAACTTTGTGCGTAAATTGTCCGCAAAGAAAGGCACCATTCTGTTCGTCGCGACCAAGCGCCAGGCGCGCGATATCCTGCAGGAAGAAGCGGTGCGCGCGGATTCCCCTTACGTGAACCACCGCTGGCTGGGTGGAATGCTGACCAACTACAAGACCGTGCAGGAATCCATCAAGCGCCTGCGCGAATTGGAGCAAATGACCGCTGACGGTGCTGCCGAGAAGATCTCCAAGAAGGAAGCGCTGATGATGAAGCGCGAACTGGAAAAGCTGGAGCGCAGCCTGGGCGGGATCAAGGACATGAAGGGGCTACCGGACGCGCTGTTCGTGATCGACGTCGGCTACCAGAAGGGCGCGATCGTCGAGGCGCAGAAGCTGGGCATCCCGGTGGTCGGCGTGGTCGACACCAACAACTCGCCGCTGGGTGTGGATTACATCATTCCGGGCAACGACGATTCCACTCAGGCGATCCGCCTGTACGCCAGGGCGATCGCCGATGCGGTACTGGAGGGCCGCGCCCAGGCGATGAACGATTTGGTCGAACAGGTCGCCGAGCAAGCAGCAGAACAAGAAGCCTGATTTCAACCAAGCCGCAAAAAGGGGCGCGAGCCCCTTTTTTTGTAAGTGACATTTCTTACCAGAGACCATCATGTCAGATAATCGCAGAAGCAAGATCGTCACCCAGGGCGCGCAACGCTCGCCAAATCGCGCGATGCTGCGCGCGGTGGGATTCGGCGACAAGGATTTTGACAAGCCCATCGTCGGCGTTGCGAACGCGCACAGCACCATCACCCCGTGCAACATGGGCATCGGTGCGCTGGCGGCGCGCGCCGAAGCCGCGCTGAAAAAGGCCGGCGCGATGCCGCAGGTGTTCGGCACGATCACCATATCGGATGGCATCTCGATGGGCACCGAGGGCATGAAGTATTCGCTGGTGTCGCGCGAAGTGATCGCCGATTCGATCGAGACCGTGTGCAACGGCCAGAGCATGGATGGTGTGATCGCGATCGGCGGGTGCGACAAGAACATGCCGGGCGCGATGATCGCACTCGCGCGCCTGAACATCCCGGCCATCTTCGTCTACGGCGGCACGATCAAGCCCGGGCACTACAAGGACCGCGATCTGACCATCGTGAGTTCGTTCGAGGCGGTGGGACAGTATTCTGCTCACAAGATCGATGAAATAGAATTGATGGAGATCGAGCGCCATGCCTGCCCGGGCGCAGGTTCCTGCGGCGGCATGTATACGGCGAACACGATGTCCTCGGCCATCGAGGCGATGGGACTGAGCCTGATGTATTCCTCGACGATGGCGGCGGAAGACCTGGAGAAGGCGGAAAGCGCGGCGAAATCGGCCGAAGTGCTGGTGAACGCGATCCGCAAGCAGATCCTGCCGCGCCAGTTGCTGACGCGCAAGTCGTTCGAGAACGCGATCGCGGTAACCATGGCGGTGGGCGGCTCCACCAATGCGGTATTGCACCTGCTCTCCATTGCGCATGCCGCGCAGGTGACGCTGACGATCGACGATTTCGAATTGATAAGGGCGCGCGTTCCGGTGTTGTGCGACCTCAAACCATCCGGAAAATATGTCGCCACCGATCTGCACAAGGCCGGCGGGATACCGCAGGTAATGAAGATCCTGTTAAGTCATGGCGCGTTGCACGGCGATGCGCTGACCATCACCGGCCAGACCATCGCGGAAGTTCTGAAGGATGTGCCTGAAGAACCGCGCAAGGATCAGGATGTGATACGCCCGTGGGACAAGCCGATCTATCCGCAGGGACATCTTGCCATCCTCAAAGGCAATCTCGCGACTGAAGGCGCGGTAGCCAAGATCACCGGCATCAAGCAGGCCAGGATCACCGGGCCGGCGCGCGTGTTCGATTCGGAAGAAGCGTGCATGGAAGCGATCCTCGCGCGCAAGATCCATCCGGGCGATGTCGTGATCATCCGTTATGAAGGGCCCAAGGGCGGCCCCGGCATGCGCGAGATGCTGTCGCCGACCTCCGCAATCGTCGGCGAAGGACTCGGAGATTCCGTCGGGCTGATCACCGACGGCCGTTTTTCGGGCGGCACCTACGGCATGGTGGTCGGACATGTCGCTCCGGAAGCCGCGGTGGGCGGCACGATCGCGCTGGTCGAGGAAGGCGACTCGGTGACGATCGATGCGGATCAACGATTGCTGCAACTGAATGTGAATGATGAAGAACTGGCGCGCCGCCGCGCGTCGTGGCATCCGCCCGCACCCCGCTATACGCGAGGCGTGCTGGCGAAATATGCGAAGCTGGTGACCACGGCGAGCAAAGGCGCCGTAACCGATTAACAAGAGGAATAAACTGTTGCGCTCGGCATAACTGTGTTGCTCAAGAACAAGAATTGCTCATTTACTTACGTGTAAACTCCGCATTCTTGCCCTTTCGCGCCTTGTTCTGCCATCGCTCACGACGCTTTTTCATCTTGTTAAGGAATTTTCTAGAATGATTTATTGAATAATTTTTGTGGAGTTTTGAAGATGTCAGAAGTTACAGCAAGTATGGTAAAGGAACTGCGCGAGATGACGGGCCTCGGCATGATGGAATGCAAAAAGGCGCTGGTCGAAGCCAACGGCGACCTGAAAGCCGCCGAGGAGCAACTGCGCATCAAGAGCGGCGCCAAGGCCAGCAAGGCCGCCAGCCGCGTGACCGCCGAGGGCGTGGTCAGCACGTTCATTTCGGGCGACGGCAAGACCGGCGCGCTGGTGGAAGTGAACTGCGAAACCGATTTTGTCGCGAAGAACGAAGACTTCGTCGCATTCGCGAAGAATGTGGCCGAGACGGTGGCGAAGAACAACCCTTCCGATCTTGAGGCGCTGTCCGGCCTGGCGATCGCAAACGGTTCCGGCAGCGTGGAAGAGACCCGCAAGGCGCTGGTCATGAAGCTCGGCGAGAACGTCAGCATCCGCCGTATCGAGCGTTATGCGACCACCACCGGCAAGCTCTCCAGCTACCTGCATGGCAGCAAGATCGGCGTGCTGCTGAACTTCACCGGCGGCGACGATGCACTGGGTCGCGACCTGTCGATGCATATCGCGGCCAGCAAACCGAAGTCGATCGATGCTGCGGGCGTCCATCCGGAGGAAATCGACACAGAACGCCGCATCGCGATCGAGAAGGCGCGCGAAGCGGGCAAACCGGAGGCAATGCTGGAGAAGATCGCCGAAGGCACGGTGCAGAAGTTCCTCAAGGAAGTGACGCTGCTGGGACAGGTGTTCGTCAAGGCCGAAGACGGCAAACAGACCGTCGAACAATTGCTGAAGAACAAAGGCGCTTCGGTGACCGCGTTCAGGTTGTTCGTGGTCGGCGAGGGCATCGAAAAGAAGGTCGAAGACTACGCGGCCGAAGTCGCCGCAGCAGCGGCCGCGGCAAAGGGGTAGGATACACAGTGAGCAAATCCGCATATAAACGCATCCTGCTCAAGCTCAGCGGCGAAGCCCTGATGGGCGATGACAGTTACGGCATCAATCAGGAGACCATAGAGCGCATCGTCGCCGAGATCGCCGAAGTGGCGGGCCTGGGCGTGCAGGTTGCGATCGTGATCGGCGGCGGCAACATCTTTCGCGGCGTGGCCCCGGCTGCGGCGGGGATGGACCGGGCCACCGCCGATTACATGGGTATGCTGGCCACAGTGATGAATTCCATGGCGCTGCAGGACGCGATGACGCGAGCCGGCCTGGATTGCCGCGTGCAGTCCGCGCTCAATCTGGAACAGGTCGCCGAACCATTCATACGCGGCAAGGCATTGCGCTATCTGGAAGACGGCAAGGTGGTGATCTTTGCGGCGGGCATCGGCAGCCCGTTCTTCACAACCGATACTGCGGCCGCACTGCGTGGCGTCGAGATGTCCGCCCAAGTGGTGATCAAGGCGACGAAAGTCGACGGCGTGTATACCTCCGATCCGAAGCTGGATGCCAAGGCGACCCGCTATCAGAGCCTGAGCTTCGACGAGGCGATCAACAAGAATCTCAAAGTGATGGATGCAACCGCGTTGACGTTGTGCCGGGACCAGAAATTGCCCATCATCGTGTTCAGCATCTTCAAGCCCGGCGCGCTGAAGCGCGTGGTGATGGGTGAAGGCGAAGGTACGCTAGTCAGAGTTGATTAGGTTGCGAGTTGACTGATTCAGGAGATGAACCGTGATTACCGACATCAAAAAGACCACCGAGCAAAAAATGCAGAAGTCACTGGATGCCCTGAAGGCAGACTTGGGCAAGGTGCGCACCGGGCGGGCGCATACCGGTTTGCTGGATCATGTGATGGTGGAATACTACGGCAATCCGACGCCGATCAACCAGGTCGCAAACGTCACGCTGGTCGATGCCCGCACCATCGGTGTTCAGCCCTACGAAAAGAGCATGGTCGGCCCGGTCGAGAAAGCGATCCGCGATTCGGATCTTGGACTGAACCCGGCTTCCGCGGGAGAATTGATACGCGTGCCCATGCCGATGCTGACCGAGGAACGACGCCGTGACCTGATCAAGGTGATCAAATCCGAAGGCGAAACCGCCAGGGTAGCGGTGCGCAACATCCGCCGTGACGCCAATAACGCACTCAAGGATGCGCTCAAAAAGAAGGAAATTGCGGAAGATGAAGAACGCCGCACCCAGGACGAAATACAAAAACTGACCGACCGTTTCGTCGCCGAGATCGACAAGGCGCTGGCAGTAAAGGAATCCGACCTCATGGCCGTATAGCGCGGCGTGCAAAACTGCTGCGCTTGGCATAACTGTGTTGCTCAAGGACAAATAATGCGGGATCGTGAAACGATAAACTTGCGTGTAAACCGCATCTGCGACACGTCACTGGCAAAGCCAGCCGATTGCACCCGCATGGAGTACGCCGGTGGGTACCCCGTCGCTATGCGACGACCCTTCCGCAGCGGGAGCAGCTGCAGGCCGCTCTTCCCGCGCCGGGATGTTTTGCAACGCCGTGTCAGGGCGGCTGCTTATTTGTCCTTGCGCGCCTCGTTCTGCCATCGCTCGCGATGTTTTCCCCAGCCACGCTAGTGGCAATTCCAGATATGCCATCAACACTTCCGCCCAGTTCCACCCGCATCATTCCGGATACCTCCAGCATCCCGCGTCACATCGCGATCATCATGGATGGCAACGGGCGCTGGGCGAAGCAGCGCTTCATGCCGCGCGCGGCAGGGCACCAGCGCGGGGTGGAGACTTTGCGCGATGTGGTGAAAGCATGCCGCAGTCTTGGCGTGGAGTACCTGACGGTGTTCGCGTTCAGCAGTGAAAACTGGAGGCGCCCGGCCGAGGAAGTGTCTTTCCTGATGTCGCTGTTCCTGATCATGCTGGAACGCGAAGTTGCCAAACTGCACCAGAACAACATCCGGCTGAAAATCATCGGGGACCGCAACCGTTTCGACGACAAACTCAGGAAAACCATGCGGGATGCCGAGCAGCTTACAGTAAATAATTCCGCGCTGACGCTCACTGTCGCCGCCAACTATGGCGGGCGCTGGGACGTGATGGAGGCGGTGAAAGCCATGCTCAAGGATCACCCGCAACTCGCGCAATCCTTCACGGAGGAAGACCTGCAGCCTTATCTCTCGATGAGCGATGCGCCCGAACCGGATCTGTTCATCCGTACCGGGGGCGAACAGCGCGTCAGCAACTTCATGTTGTGGCAGCTTGCGTATACGGAATTATACTTTACCGACACGCTGTGGCCGGCATTCGATCGCAATGAATTGGACAAGGCGATCGCCTGGTACCAGAAGCGCGAACGGCGCTTTGGCCGGACCAGCGAACAATTGCACAGCCTGCCCGAAGGAGAGCCCAGTGTATAGGATGTGCAAGACGAGCGCGGCGGATGCCGGTTCCGGGAGGAATGCCTGATGTTGAAATCGCGGGTGATCACTGCCGTAATCCTGCTGTTGATGTTCTTGCTTGCGTTGTTCTTCCTGTCTGATGGCGGTTGGGCCGCATTGGTTACAGTGGTGGTCATGCAAGGTGCATCGGAGTGGTCCAGGCTGGCCCGATTCAGCCATCAAGCGGCGAATATTTTCTGGTGGTTGACGCTGTCGCTGATGCTGGGATTGATCTGGTTCGATACCAGCCATACGTCTGACCAGCTGGTCTATCCCCATGTGTCTGTCTATGCCGTATCGGCGATACTCTGGCTGGCAATCGTGCCCGCATGGTTGATGGCGGGCTGGAAGATAGAGAAACCGATGCTGATGGCAATGGTCGGCTGGGCGGTGCTGGTCCCGACCGGATTGGCGATGCTGGATTTGCGCCTTGACCATCCGTGGTGGTTGCTGGGCATGATGAGCCTGGTCTGGGTGGCAGACATTGCCGCTTACTTCACCGGGCGCAAATTCGGAAAGACCAAACTTGCCCCCAGCATCAGCCCGGGCAAGACATGGGAAGGCGTGGCAGGGGCGATGCTGGGCGTTTCCGTTTGCGTGGTGCTAGCCTGGAGTTTCAGTCCCTACACATCTCACTTCGCGTTCTTGCCGAGTTTGCTGATCGCTTCGTGGTGCTGGGTGGGCCTGGCGGTCATCGGCGATCTGTTCGAATCGGCGATCAAGCGCCAGGCGGGTGTCAAGGACAGCGGAGCTTTGCTGCCCGGCCACGGAGGTTTGCTGGATCGCATCGACGCATTGACCTCGACACTCCCGCTCGCGGCGCTGGCGATCATGCTGCAACGTCTCGGCTGACCGGGCATGCAACCGGATACGATGCAACGCATTTCGATTCTGGGTTCAACGGGCAGCATCGGCACCAGCACGCTGGACGTGGTGGCGCGTCACCCGGACAGATTCAAGATCGTTGCGCTGACCGCGAACAGTCAGGCCGATCTGCTGTTCCAGCAATGCCGGCAATTCAAGCCGAGTTATGCGGTATTGCTGGACGAACCGTCGGCCAAAGAATTGCGCCGGCTTGTGAGCGACGCCGGCCTGGACATCGAAGTGCTGAGCGGTATGGCCGCACTGGAACAGGTTGCGGCATTGCCTGAAGTGGATGCAGTGATGGCAGCCATCGTCGGCGCAGCGGGTTTGCGCCCCACGCTCGCCGCGGCGCATGCGGGCAAGAAGATCCTGCTGGCGAACAAGGAAACGCTGGTGATGGCCGGCAATGTGTTCATGGAAGCGGTGCATGCCAGTGGCGTGATGCTGTTGCCGATCGACAGCGAACACAACGCGATCTTTCAGGCCTTGCCGCGCGGCTACGACGGCGATCCGTCCGCCAACGGCGTCAGACGCATCCTGCTCACCGCGTCCGGGGGCCCGTTCCTGAAATTGTCGTTGAGCGAACTCGAAAGAGTCACGCCCGAACAGGCTTGTGCGCATCCCAATTGGGTGATGGGACGCAAGATCTCGGTGGACTCCGCGAGCATGATGAACAAAGGTCTGGAAGTCATTGAGGCGCACTGGCTGTTCAACGCGGATGCCGATGACATCCAAGTGGTCGTGCATCCGCAGAGCGTGATCCATTCGCTGGTCGAATACGTGGACGGCTCGGTATTGGCGCAACTGGGCAACCCGGACATGCGCACGCCGATCGCCTACGGTTTGGCGTATCCGGATCGCATCGACGCCGGGGTGGCACCGCTGGACCTGTTCGAAGTGGCGAGCTTGAATTTTTCCGCGCCGGATTTCGACCGATTCCCTTGCTTGACGCTGGCCTATCAGGCGTTGCGAACAGCAGGCACGGCGCCGGCGATCTTGAATGCCGCAAATGAAGAGGCGGTGGCGGCTTTTCTCGACAGGCAGATTCCCTTTCTGGCGATTCCGCGTGTGATCGGGGCGGTGCTGGATGAATTATCCGTCGGCTCCGTTGTCTGTCTGGATGACGTGATCGGCGCGGATGCCGAAGCGCGCCGCGCCGCGCAACAACAGATCAGGAAGATAGGCAGATGATTACCTTGCTCGCATTCGTAGGCGCGATCGCGCTGTTGGTTCTATTCCATGAATTCGGACATTATTGGGTGGCGCGCCGCTGCGGAGTGAAGGTGCTGCGTTTTTCGCTGGGATTCGGCAATGTGATCTACAGCAGGCGCTTTTCCGGCAGCGACACCGAATGGGTGATCTCCTCGGTTCCGCTCGGCGGCTACGTCAAAATGGTGGACGAGCGCGAGGAAGAGGTTGCTCCGGAAGATTTGCCGTATGCCTTCAACCGCAAGCCGGTGCTGCAGCGCATGGCGATCGTGGCGGCAGGACCGGTGGCGAATTTCCTGCTGGCCATCGTGCTGTACTGGGGTTTGTTTGTCCACGGCGTGCCGGGCCTGGTACCCAAACTGGGAGAAGTTCCGCCGAACACGCCCGCAGCCAGCGCGCAGATGCAATCCGGCGAAACGATACTCAGCATCGACGGAGAACCTGTTCCAAGCTGGCAGGAACTGCACTGGATCATGCTGGAATCGGCGCTGAATCGGGGAAATGTGAAGATCGAAGCGCGCGACGGCCGCGGCGCAACGCGGACCCATGTGCTTGATGTGAGCGGACTGGAACCCAGGGATCTGGATGGAGATTTTCTCGACAAGCTCGGTTTGCATCTCTACCAGCCTGTTGTGCTGCCCGTGATTGGTGACGTCGTGGAGGGCAGCATCGCGCAACAAGCCGGCCTGCAGAAAGGCGACGAGATCCTGCGCGCCAACGGCATAAAGATGCAGCGCTGGATGGATGTGGTGGATGTGATACGCGCGCATCCCGGCAAGCCGGTGCACCTGGACATTCTGCGCGGCACTACGGCATTGCAGATTACTGTGATTCCTCAAGCCGTTTCCGAATCCGGCATAACGGCGGGCAAGATCGGCGCAGGCCCGAAAATCGACGAAGCCGCATGGCAAGCAATGTATACCGATGTGAGCTACGGCCCCCTGGATGCATTGACGCAGTCGCTGCGCAAAACCTGGGAAACATCCGTCATCAGTCTCAAGATGATGGGCAAGATGGTGATGGGTGAAGTGTCGATGAAAAATCTCAGCGGCCCGATCACCATTGCCGATTACGCCGGACAATCGGCGAAACTGGGTATGGTCGCTTATCTGAGCTTCCTGGCTTTGATCAGCATCAGCCTGGGTGTACTGAACATGCTTCCCATCCCGTTATTGGACGGCGGGCACTTGATGTATTATGTCGCCGAGTTGGTCAGAGGCAGTCCGCCCCCGGAAATGGCTTGGGAGATCGGCCAGAAGATAGGCATCGCGCTGCTTGGCACGCTGATGGTCTTTGCAATCTATAACGATATCAACCGCTTTGTCTCAGGCTGAAATATGAATTTGATCAAACTGGCAGGAATGCTCTTCCTGCTTTGTATATCGCGCGCCTGGGCAATCGAGCCATTCATCGTGAAGGACATACGCGTCGAGGGGATTCAGCGCACCGAAGCGGGGACGGTATTCAGCTATCTGCCGGTCAAGGTCGGGGACACGATGGGTAACGAACAGGGCGCCGCGGCGATCCACGCCTTGTATGCCACCGGGTTTTTCAAGGATGTGAAGCTCAAGGTCGATCATGGCGTGTTGATCGTGCAGGTGAAGGAAAGGCCCTCGATCGCAAGTATCGAAGTCAATGGCGTGAAGGATTTTCCCAAGGATCAACTCAAGGACGCCATGAAATACGCCGGGCTGGCCGAAGCGCGCATTTTCGACAAGGGCGCGCTGGACAAGGCTGTCCAGGAGCTGAAACGCCAGTATGTCGCGCGCGGCAAATATGCCGTCAAGGTGACGACCACCGTCACCGAACTGGAACGCAACCGGGTCAGCATCGTGTTCAATGTGGTGGAAGGCGATGTGTCCAAAATCAAAAAGATCAATCTGATCGGCAATCATGTATATCCCGAATCACAATTGCTGGACCTGATGAAACTCGGCACACCCGGTTTGTTTGCCTGGTTCAGCAGCAATGATCAATATTCCAAGCAGAAACTGTCCGCCGACCTGGAAACGCTGCGCTCATTCTACATGGACAACGGATACCTGGAATTCAACATCGACTCCACCCAGGTTTCGATCTCTCCGGACAAGAAGGATATCTACATCACGATCAATCTTACCGAGGGCGAGAAATACACCGTTGCGAAGGTGACTGTGTCCGGCGAAACGATCGTGCCGAAAGCCGAAATCGAAAAGCTGGTGCTGGTGAAGCCGGGGGATACGTTTTCCCGCAAGGACATGACGGAAACCAGCAAGAAGATCGGGGAACGTTTGGGGCGCGAGGGCTATGCGTTCGCCAATGTGAACGCGATCCCGGATATCGACAAGGAAAAGCACCAGGTCTCTTTCAACTTCGTGGTGGATCCCGGGCAGCGCGTGTATATTCGCCGCATCAACATTTCGGGGAATAACAAAACACGCGACGAGGTGATACGCCGGGAGTTTCGCCAGACCGAAGCCGAGTGGTTCGATGTCGAAAAGATCAAGAAATCCAAGCAACGCGTCGACAAGCTGGATTTCTTTTCCGAGGTGAATATCGAAACTCCGGCGGTGCAAGGGGCCGCCGACCAGGTGGATGTGAATATGTCGGTCAAGGAAAAATCGACCGGGAGCGTTTCGGTGGGAGCGGGCTTTTCAAGCGGTGAAGGCCTGGTACTGACCGGCAGCATTTCGCAAGCCAATCTGTTCGGCTCCGGAAATTTTCTTTCCACCCAGGTCAACACCGGAAAACTGAACCAGGTCTACTCCATTTCCTACACCAATCCTTATTACACCGATGATGGCGTAAGCCGCGGTTTCGATATTTATAAGCGCAATACCGATTCGCAAAGTACTGCGGTCAGTCAATACTCATCGCATAATGTGGGCGGCGGTGTTCGTTTCGGGGTTCCGATCGGAGAAGACCAGACGATCAACTATGGATTGGCGGCTGAAAACACCCAATTGGGATTGTTCCAGACCAGCTCCACGAGACTCATCGAATACATCAATATCTACGGTACAACCAGCAACAGTTTGCTGGGTACGATCGGTTGGGGCAGAAACAGCCTCGACAGCGCGATCTATACCACCGAAGGGACGATGCAGCGCGCCTATGCGGAAATTGCTTTACCGGTGCTGGATACGCGATACTACAAACTGAATTATCAGCACCAATGGTTTCAACCGCTGAACAAGGATTTCACGCTGATGCTGCACGGCGAAGTCGGCATTGGAGGCGGGTATGACGGCCAGGAACTGCCGTTCTTCAAGAATTTCTATGCCGGCGGGCCGGGATCGGTGCGCGGTTATGAAGCAAATTCGCTGGGTCCGCGCGACACGAGGGGTGCCGTACTGGGGGGGCCGCGTCGCGCGCTCATCGGTGCGGAATTGCTGGCGCCCTTCCCCGGGACTGGAAATGAAAAATCCGTGCGTCTCAGCGGGTTTGTCGATGGCGGCGGGGTGTATGGGCCGGGAGACCTCCCGGGTAGCGCAGGAATGCGCTATTCTACGGGTGTGGCAGTCACCTGGATATCTCCGGTGGGGCCGCTGAAATTCAGTTATGCTGTGCCGATCAATAAACAGCCGGTAGACTTGTTGCAAAGGTTCCAATTTACTTTGGGTACGGTGTTCTGATAAAGCGATTACACTAAGCGACCGCAAGGCTTTGCATGGCCAATCAACCAAGCTGGCAAAGAGTGCCAGCAAAGTTGCCGGTCAACGGCGGCAAATCCGTTGGTTGAATTGCAAGGGGATTAAAATGAAATCGATGATCAAAGCAGCCATGTTTGCCGTTTTTCTGAGCGCGGGATGGACGATGGCTGCCGATTTCAAGGTGGGGGTGGTGGATACCGAGCGCATATTGCGCGAGTCTGCCCCCGCAATGAAGGCGGAAAGCAAAATCGAAAAGGAATTTTCCGGGCGCGACCAGGAAATCAAGAAGATGTTGAAACAGGCTAAGGAGCTGCAGACTCTGCTGGACAAAGATGACAGCAAGCTCACAGATACGGATCGCCGCAACAAGGAGCGCGAGTTGTCAGCCATGAACGTCGACCTGCAACGCATGCAGCGCGAGTTTCGCGAAGACTTGAATCTGCGCAAGAACGAGGAACTGGCTATCGTTCTGGAACAGGCCAACAAGGCGATACAGGCGATCGCCGAAGAGGAAAAGTATGACCTGATCTTGCAGGAAGCCGTGTATCGAAATCCGAAGATCGACATCACCGACACGGTGATCAAGCGTCTTGCGGACAGCAAAACGGACAGCAAATCCGATAGCGCAGCGGGCAAATAGACGGCATTCCTGGCATGACTGTTTCCTACCGATTGTCCGAGATTGCAGCGCGATTCGGCGGGCGGATATTGGGTCGGGCCGAGGCATCGGTTTCACAGGTGGCAACGCTTGAAACGGCGCAGCCCGCCCAAATCAGTTTCCTCGCGAACAGCAAATACCGTTCAAAACTCGTCAGCACCAAAGCCGGCGCGGTGATTCTTGGCGAAGCCGATGCCGATGCAACCGAACTGCCCCGCATCATCTCGGATAATCCGTACGCGTATTTCGCCAAGGTTTCGGCGTTGCTGAATCCGCTGCCTGAGGCGAAACCCGGTATCCATCCCAGCGCGGTCATCGGCTCAGGCGTGAACATAGACGCGACTGCCAGCATCGCTGCGACTGCCGTGATCGGGGACGGTGCGCGGATAGGAGCACACAGCGCGGTCGGCGAGGGGTGTTATATCGGCAATAACGTCACGATCGGCAGCCATGCGCGCCTGTATCCGCGAGTGGTGATTTATCACGACTGCGTGATCGGTGACAATTTGATCGCGCATTCCGGCGCTGTGATCGGTTCGGATGGATTTGGCATCGCGATGGATCAGGGGCGCTGGCTGAAGATTCCTCAGATCGGCCGCGTGGTGATCGGCGACGACGTGGAGATCGGCGCAAACACCACCATCGATCGCGGCACGCTGGATGATACGGTGATCGAGGAGGGTGTGAAGCTGGACAACCAGATCCAGGTCGCTCATAACGTGCGCATCGGCGCGCACACCGCCATGGCCGGATTTTCGGGGATCGCGGGCAGCAGCACGGTCGGGCGCTATTGCCTGATTGGCGGCAACGCAGGCATATCAGGGCATTTGCAGATTGCTGATCACGTGGAGATTGCCGCATACACCCTGGTCACGAAATCCATCCGGGAAGCCGGGTTCTACTCCGGCTCATTCCCGGCCGCCAAGGCCGAAGAATGGCGCAAAAACGTCGTGCATCTGCGCCATCTGGATGATCTGGTAAAGCGGATCAAAACCCTGGAACAGGAACTTGAATCATTAAAACCAGCTTCTACAAGGAAAGCAAGATGAGTATACAAATGAACATCAACGAGATCATCAATCTGCTGCCGCATCGGTATCCGTTCCTGCTGATAGACCGCGTGCTGTCCGTTGAACCCGACAAGAGCATCGTGGCGTTGAAGAACGTGACGATCAATGAACCTTACTTCCCTGGGCATTACCCGCATTACCCGGTGATGCCCGGCGTATTGATCATCGAGGCGATGGCCCAAACCGCCGCGCTGTTATCGTTCAAGGCGGGCATCGACAAGAATTCGGTGTATTACTTCGTGGGCATCGACAACGCGCGTTTCAGGCAGCCGGTCGGCCCCGGCGATCAATTGATATTCAAAGTCGATCTCATTCGCAGCATGCGCGGCTTGTACAAGTTCGGCGCGACCGCTGAAGTGGAAGGCCAGGTGGTTGCCGAAGCGGAATTGATGTGCACGGTCAAATCGGTGGATTGATGATACACGCAACGGCTCTCATTCATCCTGAAGCGAGGCTCGCCGATGACGTCGAGGTGGGAGCCTATTCCATCATCGGCGAACATGTCGAGATCGGGGCGGGAACAGTGGTCGGTCCGCATGTGTCGATCAGCGGCCACACGCGCATCGGCAAGCGCAATCGAATCTTTCAATTCAATTCTCTGGGCGAGATCCCGCAGGACATGAAATACAAGAACGAGCCCACCCGCCTGGAGATCGGCGATAACAACACCATACGCGAATTCTGCACGTTCAATACCGGTACCGTGCAGGATGCCGGCGTTACGCGCATCGGCAACGACAATTGGATCATGGCTTATGTGCATATCGCGCACGACTGCCAGATTGGAAGCCACACCATCATGGCGAACGGCGCGACCCTGGGCGGCCACGTGCATGTGGGTGATTGGGCCTTTCTCGGGGGCCTGTCCGGGGTGCATCAGTTCGTGCGTATCGGCGCGCATGCGATGACCGGATTTCAGACGCGCCTGTCTCAGGATTTGCCGCCTTATGTCACAGCTGCCGATAGTCCCGCCGTTCCGCACGGCATCAATTCGGAAGGCCTCAAGCGACGCGGATTTTCCAGCGAGTCCATCAAGGCGGTCAAGCACGCTTACAAGACATTGTACAAGTCCGGTCTCAGCCTGGATGAAGCAAAGGCCGCTTTGCAATCCCAATCGTCAGCGCATCCGGAATTGCAGCTGCTGGTGGATTTTCTCGCCACGTCCGAACGCGGCATCGTCCGCTAAGAACTATGCCCATCCGCCTGGCGATGCTTCCACAATAAGCAACCAATAGATTGTTCATATGCCGCAGAAGCAACTCACAATCGGTATCGTCGCGGGCGAAGCATCGGGAGACATGCTGGGAGGCCATCTGATGGCTGCGATCAAGGAAGCGCGCCCCGACGTGAAATTCGTGGGCATCGGCGGGTCCAGGATGCGTGCCGCCGGCCTGGAAGTGCTGTTTCCGATGGAAAAACTCGCGGTGAACGGCTATATCGAGGTGTTGCGCCATTACCGCGAAATTGCCGGCATCCGGCGCAAATTGCTCGACTACTTGCTTGAACGCCGGCCCGATCTGTTCATCGGGGTCGATGCGCCCGACTTCAATCTTGATCTGGAGCTCAAGCTCAAACAGCAAGGCACCCCGACCGTCCATTACGTCAGTCCATCGATATGGGCATGGCGCGGGGAGCGCATCCACAAAATCAAGCGTGCCGTGTCGCATATGCTTGCGTTGTTCCCGCACGAGCCCAAGTTGTACCAGCAGGCCGGCGTGCCGGTGGATTATGTCGGTCATCCCCTTGCAGACCTGCTACCCGAGCAGCCGAATCGTGACGAGATGCGCGAGGCGATGCGCATTCCGCTCCAGACGAAGGTGTTCGCTTTCCTGCCCGGCAGCCGCCAGAGCGAAGTCAAACATCTGGCGCGCACGTATATCGAAACGGCGAAGCTGATCCTGGATAAATTTCCCGAGGCGCGTTTTCTGGTGCCGCTGGCGAGCCGTGAAACCCGCGCAATATTCGAACAAGCGATCTATGATTGCAACGCGCATGAATTGCCTGTCACCTTGCTGTTCGGGCATGCCCAGGACGCGATGATCGCCGCAGATGGCGTACTGGTCGCATCGGGTACCGCCACGCTGGAAGCAGCCCTGCTCAAGCGCCCGATGGTGATCACCTATCGCATGCATCCCTTGACTTACCGGCTCATGAAAGCCAAGGGTTATCAACCGTATTATGGTTTGCCAAACATCCTGAGCGGACGCTTTGTCGTGCCTGAACTCATGCAGGAAGACGCCACCCCGGAAAACCTCGCGCAGGCGTTGCTCAATCTGGTCTGCGACAGGAGGGCGGTCATGGAACTGGAGCAAATATTCACCGAGTTGCATAGAACGCTGCGCCAGAACACTGCCCAGAAAGCGGCTGCGGCCGTACTCTCCCTCCTGCCAAATGGCTGAATCGTTTCTGACCTGCGGTGTAGACGAGGCGGGAAGAGGTCCGCTGGCCGGACCGGTCTGCGCCGCAGCGGTGATGCTCGACGATGCCAACCCGATCGAAGGTCTGGCCGACTCCAAAAAGCTTACCGAGCGGCAGCGCGACGCATTTGCGGTCATCATCCGCGAACGCGCCTTGGCTTGGGCGGTGGCCTATGCCGAAGTCGGCGAGATAGACCGGCTGAACATCCTGCAAGCCACGCTGCTGGCAATGCGCCGCGCGGTGCTCGCATTGTCGATACAACCGCAACTGGTGCTGGTGGACGGGCTGTTCTGCCCCGCAACCGGCATACCGAGCCAGGCCATCGTGAAAGGCGACAGCAAGATCGCCGCGATTTCCGCCGCTTCGATTCTGGCGAAGACTTCACGCGATGCCTTGATGATAGAATTGCATGAAAGATATCCGCAATACGGCTTTGCCGATCACAAGGGGTATCCCACCGCCGCACACCTTGTCGCACTGCATCAATATGGGGTATCGGTCGCACACCGCAAAAGTTTCAGACCGGTGCGCGAGTTATTGTTTCCCGTTCCGGCTGCCGGACGGGGAGGCGAAGAACGGCTATGAGGCATCTTGCCAGCCAATTTACTGCACAGAGGAACACGAATGATTTTGCTGAAACTGATCCACCTGATTGCTGCCCTGATCTGGGTGGGAGGCATGTTCCTGGCCTACGTAGTGCTGCGTCCGGCCGCTGTGGAAACACTCGAGCCGCCTCAGCGCCTGCGCCTGTGGAACGCGGTGTTCCGCCGGTTCTTTGTCTGGGTGTGGGGCGCCGTCGCGGTGCTGCCGGCAAGCGGCTTGTGGATGATCATGCTTTACGGCGGTTTCGCACGTGTTCAGCCTTACATCGATATCATGCTGGCATTGGGACTGGCGATGATTGCGATCTACGGCCACGTGTATTTTACGCAGTACAGAAAGCTCAGCAGGCTGGTAGCCGGGCAAAACTGGAAGGAGGCAGGCGAGATACTGGGCAAGATACGCAGACTGGTCGGCGTGAATCTTTCGTTGGGCCTGTTGACCGTGTGCGTAGCGGTGCTTGGCATCGTTTGGTGACCGGTCTGCCCGCGATTTTGATATACTAGCCTGCGAATATTGGCACAGTCTGTTTCCGTCAGGGTGCCGGCTTCGAAAGTTTATTTAGAATCTTTAGCTTGGAGAACCAATCGATGAACTCAACCAGCAGTGTCGCTCAACTCAAGGAACGTTTGAACAAGGATAACAACGATGTCGAGGCTGCGATTTCGCTCGGCAATATTTTTTACGACAATGGCGATGCCGGACAATCGATCATATATTACCAGCGCGCGCTTGAGATCAATCCCGATCTTCCGGGTGTGCGCACCGATCTCGGCACGATGTATTGGCGCAACGACGATATCAGTCTGGCTGAAAAGGCATTCCGCGAGGCGATTGCGCGTGATCCCGGCTTCGGCCACGCCTATGTGAATCTTGGTTTGCTATTGCACCGTGCCAAAGACAACGTCAAGGAAGCACGGGAGGTCTGGCAAAAGCTGCTGACGATCAATCCCGATCATGATGTTGCCACCAAAGCCAGGGAATTGTTGCAGGAAACGGAAGCGCTGGTTAACTGAATATAACCAGCTACAGATTGAAGACAATTATTCTTTTAAACTGGCGGTCAGTGTAATGCGGATTCCGTCTTTGTAATCCTGGCAGTAAGCCAGGCCCGTGCCCATGGGTAACGTCTGCCAATTAAAATATTCATATGAGTAGCCAATATCATCAAGCATCATGTTGATGGCGGCTATATTTGGAACGCCGACCAGCGCAAACTTCTCGCTGCCTATTGCGTACAAAGGATTATTGGTTGGTTCATTTTTTAGAAATATCAGAGGGGGAGTATCGGGGCCGCCATTAACAACGTTGGAGTCCAATATGATGTATTTGGGCCCGATCTTTTTGATCGCCTCGAATAATTCATAGTGTTTCATCGTGTGATAGAAAAATCCCAACAATAGAACAACATCGATCCTTTCCTCGATCTTGTGGATTTCCTGATGGATATCGCCGGTAATAAAACGATATTTATTCGGCTCAATATCGTAATGCATCATGTTTTGTATGGCTTTATCCACTAGTTCCTGCCTTCCTTCGATGCCGATAACTTGTCCTGCACCAGATTTTAGAGCAGCAAACGACCATCGGCCATCATGGGAGGCGATATCCAGGATAGTGCTGTTTTGCAGGATCTTCCTGTTACTCTCAATCAAAGCAATATAGCGCCTGTTGAGTCTTTCCGGATGCGCTCCCGAACCTGTTTTCGTGAATCGGTCATATTCTGTAAAAAATCCCATCTTTTCCCCGTCGATAATTTTTCAAAGCCTAATGCAAGGTCGGCGTCCTAATATTGTTTGATCTCAACGCAATTGGAGAGCGCGCTGTTGGCGAATGATGATGCGACATCATTCATGCAAATATCATGTAAATCGAAATTTGCACAGATGCGAAATGTTCTGTCAGTATCACGAATTTTCGCCAAGGTTCATCCGCCTGACGTAGTGGCAGGTGTAGCCGCGCGGATGCTTGACGAGGTAGTCCTGATGGTAATCCTCCGCGTCCCAGAATTCGCGGAACGGCGCGACCTCGGTCACCACCTTCGCGCCCCATTCGCCTGAGGCATCCACGCTGCGGATGACTTCCTCGGCAGTTCTTTTCTGTTCCTCGTCGGTGTAGAAGATCGCCGAGCGGTACGACAAGCCGATGTCGTTGCCCTGGCGGTTTTTCGTGGTCGGGTTATGCATGCGGAAGAACTCGAACAGCAAGTGGCGGTAGGCAAGCTTGTGTGGATCGAATACCACCTTCAAGGCTTCCGCGTGGCCGTCGTGTTTCTCATAAGTCGCATTCGGCACGTTGCCGCCGGTATAACCGACCTCGGTATCCAGCACGCCCGGAATGCGGCGCACCAGTTCTTCCATTCCCCAGAAGCATCCTCCGGCGAGATAGGCGGTTTGAGATTTTGCAGGTTCTTCCATGGTTGTTCCTGGCGATGTTCCCATTTTACTGCTTGAACCGCTTCGCGATCGGCGTCTTTTTCCTTTTCTGCGGCGCGCTTATAGCCCGGACCACTCGCGTTGCGAGCTTAACATTCGCTGAGCGAATGTTAGTCTGCGCCGCAAGCAGGCTAGCTTTCAACGACGTGCTTTTTTCATAGCCTGTGCGGCTTCACGTTTAGTGTCTTTCTCTCGTTCTGTTGCCCGCTTGTCATGTTGCTTCTTGCCTTTGGCCAGCCCGATTTCCAGTTTGACACGTCCGTTCTTGTAGTGCATGTCGAGCGGCATCAGGGTGTAGCCGGCGCGCTGCACCTTGCCGATCAGCCGGTCGATCTCCAGCTTGTGCAGCAACAGCTTGCGCGTGCGCACGGGATCGGGGTGGATATGCGTGGATGCATTCGGCAACGGGCTGATATGCGAACCGATCAAATACAGCGCGCCGTCCTTCGCGATGACATAGGCTTCCTTGAGCTGAGCCCGCCCGGCGCGGATGGCCTTGACCTCCCATCCTTCCAGCATGATGCCGGCCTCGTATTTGTCCTCGATGAAGTACTCGTGGAAGGCCTTTTTGTTCTGGATGATACTCATATCGGGTGATTTAGCGCTGTGTTAGACTATTCTACCAGTCTTTGTAATCGCGTCCCTTGGGAATCAGATCTTGGTCAAGCAATGGCGTTAGTGGAGAAAACTGTCCTGGTTCCGCACAGCGCGGAGCAGATGTTTTTTTTGGTGGATCGCGTGGAAGATTATCCGAAGTTTTTGCCATGGTGCGGTGGTGCCAGTGTCACCCACCTCGATGGCTCTATTGTTCATGCCACAGTGCACATTGATTATCACCACCTCAAGCAGAGCTTCACCACCGAGAATGTGCGCAAGCCGCCAAGCCAGATCGACATGAAATTGCAACACGGACCTTTTAAAAATCTGGACGGAAATTGGCGATTTATCCCCTTGAGCGGCTCAGCCTGTAAAATAGAGTTCCGGCTGCACTACGAGTTTTCCAGCAAGCTGCTGGAAAAGATGGTCGGGCCGGTGTTTCATTACATCGCCGGCAGCTTCGTGGATGCTTTCATCCGCCGTGCGGAAATGGTTTATTCGAACAAATGAACGACATGGTCAATATCGAGGTGGTGTACGCACTGCCGAACGAGCAAATCCTGCTGAAAAGTTGCGTGCCCAAAGGAACGACCGCGGCTGCGGCGATCCAGTCCAGCGGTGTGCTGGCCAGGCATCCAGAAATTGATCTGGACAGGAACAAGCTGGGCATATTCGGCAAACTGGTCAAATCCGATACAGTACTGCGGGACAAGGATCGCATCGAGATTTACCGCCCGTTGACCGCCGATCCGAAGGAGGTGCGCCGCAGGCGCGCAGAAGAAGGGAAGGCCATGAAAAAAGGAGGCGGAGAGATCTGATGCTGGACTACGACCTGCATTGCCACTCCAACGTTTCCGACGGCACTCTGACACCTGTGGAACTTGTGAACCGCGCGGCGGGGCGCGGCGTGAAAATGATGGCATTGACCGATCACGATGATGTCGATGGCCTGGATGAAGCGCGTGCCGCGGCTGCGCAATACGGCATGACCTTTATCAACGGGGTGGAGATCTCCGTATCGTGGCGCAGCCACACCTTGCACATTGTCGGTTTGAACATCACTCCGGATTATCCGCCGCTGCTCGATGGATTGTCTGGAGTGCGCAGCGGCCGCGGCGAACGTGCCAAGAAGATGTCCGACGAATTGGCCAAGGCCGGCATAGGCGGCGTGCTGGAAGGGGTGTATCACTATGCTAACAACCCGAACATGATAGGCCGCACCCATTTCGCGCGTTATCTGGTCGAGGCCGGACATTGCAAAGATGTTAAAAGCGTGTTCAACCGCTTCCTGGTGAAAGGCAAGCCGGGCTATGTGCCGCATCAATGGGCATCATTGCGGGATGCAATCGGATGGATACTCGGCAGCGGAGGCGTGGCGGTACTGGCCCACCCCGGACGCTATATGAGCGGGCGCGTCGGCATGGGAAACAAGACCATGCGCGAATTGCTGGCCGAATTCGTCGAACTTGGAGGGCAAGCGATAGAGGTGGTGACCGGCAGCCATACGCCGGAACAGTATGCGGAGTTCGCGCGCTATGCCGGGGAATTCAAATTGCTGGCATCATGCGGATCGGATTTTCACGGCCCTGGCGAAAGCTTTCGCGATATGGGACGGCTGCCGGATTTTCCCCTCGGTTGCCGTCCGGTTTGGGAAGCATGGAAGAATGAGACCGCCTTGAAAGCCGCCTGATGTCCCAGTTCTTTGCTATCCACCCTGACAACCCCAATCCGCGGTTGATTCGTCAGGCTGCTGAATTGTTGCGCAACGGCGGGATCGTGGTGTACCCCACCGATTCCTGTTATGCGCTGGGCTGTCATCTCGATGACAAGGATGCCGTTACGCGCATACGCCAGATACGCAAACTGGACGAGCATCATCCCATGACCCTGATGTGCCGCGACCTGTCGGAAATCGCGCGCTATGCGCGTGTGGACAACGCTAAATTTCGCGTGCTCAAAAGCAACACGCCTGGCAGCTACACATTCATACTGGAAGCGACCAAGGAAGTTCCGAGACGCCTGCAGCATCCCAAGCGAAGCACGATCGGCATCCGGATTCCGGATCATCCGGTGGCACTGGCGTTGCTTGAAGAGCTGGGAGAGCCGATATCCAGTACCACGCTGATCCTGCCTGAAGAAGAGGGGCCGCTGAACGATGCGGAACACATACGCGACCTGTTGGAGAAAAGGGTCGATCTGGTGATCGATGGCGGCGCCGTGGGCATGGATTTTACCACTGTGATCGACCTGACCGGCGACGCGCCGGTCATGGTGAGACGCGGCAAGGGCGATGTTGCCCCGTTTGGAATTGAAAGCATATAAACACGACAGGAACCCGATGCAGATCGACCAACTGATACAAACCATCGCCCTTGCCGCCATTCCGGTACTGTTCGCCATCACATTGCACGAAGCAGCGCACGGTTATGTGGCACGTCATTTCGGCGACATGACTGCCGATCAGGCCGGCCGCATCAGCCTCAATCCGCTGCATCATATCGATCCGTTCGGTACCATAATATTGCCTTTGCTGACCATGATGCTGGGTGGAATCCTGTTCGGTTGGGCAAAGCCGGTGCCGGTCGATTTTGGAGCTTTGCGCCGCCCAAAACAGGATATGCTGTGGGTGGCGATCGCCGGTCCGGCTTCGAATCTGGCCATGGCCTGCGGCTGGGCGCTGCTCTACAAATTGGGGCTGATGTTTCCGGAAAACTATTTTGCCGGCCCGCTGCTTGGAATGGCAATGATCGGGATAAAAATAAATGTAATATTGATGGTGCTGAACCTGTTGCCGTTGCCGCCGCTGGACGGCGGGCGCGTCGCGGTCAGCCTGCTGCCGCATCGCCAGGCATTTCAATTGGCGAAGCTTGAGCCTTACGGCATGTTCATCCTGATCTTTCTCGCCATTGTCCCGATACATGGGACATCCGTGTTGAGTTGGATACTCTTGCCGGTGATCGGCTTGGTCATCAAGCTCTTTTCGGTATTATTTGGAATTTCGTTCTTGTTTGGAATTTGACCATGTTTGCTGATCGCGTGTTATCGGGTATGCGACCCACCGGAAATTTGCATCTGGGGCATTACCACGGCGTGTTGAAAAATTGGGTGAGGATGCAGAACGAATATGAATGCCTGTTCTTTGTGGCCGACTGGCACGCGCTGACCACCCATTATGAAACGCCGCAAGTCATCGAACAACACGTATGGGATATGGTGGTGGACTGGCTCGCCGCCGGGATCAATCCGGCGCGCGCCACGCTGTTCATCCAGTCCCGCGTGCCCGAACATGCCGAACTGCATTTGCTGCTGTCGATGATCACTCCGCTGGGCTGGCTCGAGCGCGTGCCGACCTACAAGGACCAGCAGGAAAAGCTTGCCGAGAAAGACCTGAGCACATATGGTTTTCTCGGCTATCCGCTGCTGCAGAGCGCGGATATCCTGATCTACCGCGCCACCCAGGTGCCGGTCGGGGAAGACCAGGTGCCGCACATCGAATTCACCCGCGAGATCGCGCGTCGTTTCAATCACATCTATGGTCGCGAAGCGGGATTCGAGGAGAAGGCCGAGGCTGCGGCCAAGAAACTCGGCGGCAAAAAGGCCAAGCTGTATCACGAACTGCGCACCCGCTTTCAACAGCAGGGCGACGATGAGGCGCTGGAATCCGCCAAGGCGTTGCTGGACGAGCAGCAGAGTCTGAGTCATGGCGACCGCGAGCGGTTGTTCGGCTATCTCGAAGGCGGCGGCAAGATGATCTTGTCCGAGCCGCATGCCATGCTCACCGCCGCGTCGAAGATGCCCGGCCTGGACGGGCAGAAGATGTCCAAGTCCTACAACAACACCATCACCCTGCGTGAAGACGAGACCAGTGTAAGCAAGAAGATCCGCACCATGCCGACCGATCCGGCGCGTATACGCCGCGGCGATGCGGGCGACCCGGACAAGTGCCCGGTGTGGCCATTGCACCAGATCTATTCCGGAGAGGATACGCAGCAATGGGTCCTGCAAGGCTGCAAGAGTGCAGGCATCGGCTGCGTCGAATGCAAACAGCCGGTGATCGATGCGGTGCTGGCGGAACTGCGCCCGACGCGGGAGCGCGCACAACCATACCTGGATGATCCCACGCTGGTGCGCAACATCATCGCAGACGGTTGCGAAAAGGCGCGCAAACTGGCCGCTGAAACCATGCGCGATGTGCGCGAGGCGATGGGTATCAACTATGACTGACACCTTTGGAGTCATCCTGCAATCGACGATCACCTGTCCGCACTGCGGCATGTCCAAGGAAGAGACGATGCCGGAAGATGCGTGCTGGTATTTCTACGAATGCAGCGGGTGCCATGCCATGCTGCGTCCCGAACAAGGCGATTGCTGCGTGTTTTGTTCTTTTGGTACCATGCCGTGCCCGCCAATCCAATTGCAGCGCGCTTGTTGCGCCAACACGCTATGAATCAGCCAGATATACAATCCGCTGTGCCGCTCGCCCGTATCCACGGCGAGCCGTTGCTGGAATTTCCCCAGGATCTGTACATTCCGCCGGATGCGCTGGAATTGGTGCTGGAAACCTTTCAGGGGCCGCTGGACCTTTTGCTGTACCTGATCCGCAAGCACAACCTCGATGTGCTGGACATCC
>Ga0335085_10002088_pt1 | contig 38698 bp, 15 predicted proteins | sample Lox_Sample_45_FD_206712 | JGI IMG/M metagenome (GOLD analysis project Ga0335085, IMG submission 206712) | Soil microbial communities from Loxahatchee National Wildlife Refuge, Florida, United States - Lox_Sample_4.5 | ecosystem: Environmental > Terrestrial > Soil > Wetlands | place: USA...
TAACATTGGCTCTCCCAAGCTAGGGGGTCAACACTCGCACGCGGTAGTACCGTGACGGCCGGTTCGTGGCGCCACCGCTATCAATCATGTTCGTGACAATACCGACGCCCGAACCGCCAGTGAGGACGTTCGTCCGGCCGGTGCTGACGAAGTTGTTCGAGTAACTACCGTTGCTCGTGCCAGCCGCAGACTCCAGCACGTTTGTCTTCGGTCCCGGAGATAACACGCCATCACCGTTCGCACCCAAATACGTCACCCGCACATCCTGGCCGGAGTTGACAATGCTGATGACTTTCAGGAAGGCAGTGCTATTCGTCGGGTTAAAGCCGGCGACGAACTCGTTGGAGTTGATCATCCCGTCTCCATCCGGATCAGCGTTTGGCAGTGAAGACGCGCTATTCGTGTTGCCGAAATACGCGAACTGCCAGGTCGTGAACGGGTCCGTCGGCCCGCCGCCGCTGCAACAGGCGTACGACTGGTAGGCGATCTGCACTTGCCAGCAATACAACGTGCCCACATCCCCGGCCTCGTTGTCGCTGACTACCAATTTCCAGTTGCCTTCGACCGCTTTCCCGTTGAGTGCCGCCAGTGATTGCCGGGGGATGTATGAGCCGGCATACGGGCCGCTCCCGGCCGCAATCGGCGTGGATGCCGCATCGTCAAACACCGTGAACGTGCCCGTGCAATCCGTCGCACCGGTCCCAAAATCCTGGCTCGAGTTGCCGGGATCAGAAGCGATGAGGTTGACGGTTGTACCGTCGGGATGAATCAGACTCATCGTCACGTCTCCGTCGTAGGTGTGGTTCATCCGAACTCTGACGACAACCTTCGACACGACGCCGGTACTGCTCACGGTAATCGAGTTGGTAATTCCGGCTGGATCGTTATCTGGGATGGCAACGGAGATACCGCCACTGCTGTAAGTGTTGGTGACGGCGGGGCCGAGTATCCCGACTGGGTAGCCGAACGATTTCGTGACCAGATAGGTCGAGTTGCTTTGGATGAGCAGCGAGGCGATAAGCGTGCTGCCACAGGTGCTGCCGACGGTGAACGTGAAGGAATTGGTGATTGCTGGCGCGCCGGGCAGAAGCGTGCCGTAGGACTGCGCCCCGCTCGGGGAAGTCACGCCGCCGGTAGCCTGCAAAGTGGCGACGACATTTGAGGCGTTCGCCGTGCCCAAGTTCTGCAAGGCGACGTTGAGTGTCACAGTTTCGCCGGGATCAAGGACGCCGTTGGTCGGCGAGCAGCTTTCGGAAGCCAGTGCTGAACTGGCCACAATGTATGGCTGCGCGGGCGGAACGATGGCGGAGATGTTGTCCACATAGATCACGTCACCGGTCGGATTGTAATTCGAGTTGTAAAAGAACCCGATGTAGAAGTAGCTAAAGCTGTTGGTGTTGAGCGCATATTGGTTGATGAGCTTCGGGGCTTCCGCCGACCAATCGATGGTAGCTTGGTAGATGTTGTTACTAATCAAGCTCACGGAGGGGCCAAGGTAGTCGTACCCGCCTTCGTAGTTGACGGTCATGCCCAATTGATAATAGTTTCCGCCATAGTTCGTGGGCGTTGTGAAGTAATATGTGAGTGACTGAGCTTGCAGCAAGTTGGAAATTACCGCAGCGTTGCCGGAGAGGTTGGGGCTTTCCGTGGCGGTGCTGAACGCGCCGGAAACCCAAGGCATGATCAATGATCCAGACGTGCCCACCGCGCCAGGATCGATGAGATTGCCGAGGCCATTGGTGTTGGCGCTGGGGCCGCTGTCCAGTGACACAGAAGTCGTCGGGGCGACATTGGTGAAGCCGTCGCCAGTCGTCCAGCCGGCAAAGTCGTTGGTGGTTGTGAACAGTGAGGTCGGCGTCGGCGGCGGATTGCGCATGACGAAATTATCCACGTAGAACGGCACGTTGGTCGGGTTGTAGTTGGAGTTCCAGATGAGTCCGATCGCAAAGTAGCTGAAACCGCCGCCGTTGACAACTTGCTGTGTGACGAGCGCCGCCGCTTCGGTGCTCCAATCCAAAACGGCGCGCGTCCATCCCCCGCCGAGTGAAGTCTGCGAGCTGGGAAAGAGTTGGTCGAACCGGCCCTGGCAGTTGACGACGAACCCCAACGCGAAATAGTTGCCCCCGAAATTAGTCGGCGTCGTGTAGTCGTAAGTCAGCAGCTTCCCGGGCTGTTGCAGAGCGGCGATGACATTCGAATTGGCACCCGCGAAGGTCGGATAGTTGTAGGCGCCGCCGTTGACCCACGTCATCTGAAGCGACCCGACCGTGCCGGTCGCTCCCGCTGCGTTGTTGTTGCCGATGCCATTGATGAATCCGCCGTCAGAATCCTGAAGGACACTGGGCAGGTTCGTCCAGCCGCTGGCGCTAGACCAACCGCCAAAATCGTTGGTCGTTGTAAATAGCACCTGGGCAGATGCGCTTTGCACAAGCAAAGCCAGAAGTCCCGCTGCTGCAGCTAGTGAGTTTCTTTTCATTGTACACCCTTCTATGTTCCGAGTTTCACTGTCCCAACGGATCCGGGATGACGGCCTTTTCTCTTGGCCTTCAGGCATTCTCTACTTTCTTTATCTCCACATTCTACTGCAAACCCACGAAGCTCAAGCCACGTCTCCTGACTAAGAGGCGACTCAGCCCAGCCAAAAGGCATGTCGCAACGCCCCGGACGACATGCCTTCGGCACAACCGCATACGGCATCCTGTAGCTGATGCTCAGCTCACGCGACGGCGTATTACACAGAACAGGCTCAGCACGCCCAAGCCCAACAAACCAAATGTGCTGGGTTCGGGAATCGCGGTCACTCTGAGGTTATCCAAGTACATCGTCTCGTTCCCATCCGAGTAGCCGCCACCGATCTGAATCGCGATTTGGGTCGGATTGGCAGAAGCTGCCAGTCCAGCAGCGATCGCGGGGGAAATCGGGATTGTCAGTGTATACTGACTGCCGATAACGGTCGCTGGATAGCTATAGCCGGTAAGTGATTGATAGCCGGTGTCTGCGTTGTTCACGTCAACGTCGAATTGCAGGTAATAGCCAAACGACCCAGGCGGTGTGTAGATGTCGAGACTCAATGAAGCTGCGTTGCCCAATAACGCCGTCCACGACGCCTGATAAGGACTCAGTAGCATCTGGCCATAACCCGGACCAGCTGTCCCTGTCAGTGCTGCGCTGTAAGTCCCCTCGGTGACACCATCCACCGTACTCGGAGCATATGCGTAATTAGCATCCTGAACAGTCCAGCCGTTCAACGTGCCCTCCCACGACTCCAGAAGTTGAGCTGACGCATTCTGTAACATTAACAGTACCGCCAACACCACAACGACACCACACCTTTGAAGTTTCATTACCCTCACCTCTGAATTCCTTTCTACTATTGTTGTTTCCCGTTGCCTGTTCTAGCACAGGCGCCGTCTCGCTTACGGCCGAAGCTGAACTCCGTCACTCCTGCCCGAAGTTCTGTACCGACACTTCACTACACTACCCACGAATCTCCACTCGCAAACAACATGATCCGACGTCAAACCGCTCGTCTCATCTAGGCTAAATATCGCCCATACACATACAGTTGTCATGTCGTTAAAAGTGACGATGAACACCTACAGGCTTCCAATGCAACCGCTTATTGCGGAGAAGAATGGAGAGGCACGGTGAACACGACTTTTGTCCCCTTTTCTAGAGCGCTTTCGATTCGGCAGCTACCGCCGATAGTCGACAACCGTCGTGTCATATTTTCCAGGCCATTGCCGGCCGAGATACGGCTGGAGACTTCCGAAACACTTTGCCGTTTACTTTCCGGCGAGAAACCGTGGCCATTATCGGCGATTACCAGTTCAAACGACTTCGCTTTGACCGTCATCCGCAGGCTGGCTTCCGACGCGGCGGAATGTTTGACGATGTTGTGCAGGGCTTCCTTGGACGCAAGAAACAGATTGTGCCGCACTTCCGCGGTCAATGGCCAATCGGGAAAATGCACGGGCAAATCCAGCCGGCAGCGGATGCCGGCGGCCGTCAGAAACTCCTGCGCGAATCTCTCCAGATAGTTCGCCAGGCTTTCCAGAGTGTCGTGCCGGGGATTCACCGCCCAAACAATCTCATCCATGCTCCGGGTCAGTTCCCGCGACATCTCATATATGTTTCCGAGGCCAGCGGCGACCCGGTCGAGACGGCCCAAGTCACTGTCACTGCGCGCTGATTCGCTGATCATGGTGATGCGCGTCAATTGCGCACCCAGGTCATCGTGAATGTCCCGTGCGATGCGGGTGCGCTCGCGCTCGACGTCTCGCTGTCGTTCGGCCCGTCCCAGTCTGCGCCGCATCCGACGGCGGGTTTCAAACCAAACCAGTCCGCCGCTGAACACAATCAGCAGCGCCAAGGCGGTGAACCGAAACCAGGTCGTCTGCCAGAAATACGGCAGCACGGCGAAGACGAGGCTCGCGCCTCTTTCGTTCCAAACGCCGTCATTATTGCAGGCCGCTACCTGAAAGGAATAGTTGCCGGGTGGAATGTAATTGTAGGTGGCCAGCCGTTTCGTCCCGGCATCCACCCAGTTGGTGTCGAAGCCATTCAACCGGTATTTGAAGCGCACTCTTTCCGGCGCGACAAAGCTCAGGGCCGTGTATTCAAACTCCAGCCGGCGTCGGCCCGGTGGAATCCGCAGTTCCGTGGACGTGTCGCCGGCGAGCGGCTTGTCGTTCACGCGGATTTCCTCGATGACCACCGGTGGCCGCAAACCATTTATGGTCACGTTCGCGGGGTCAACAGCCACTAGCCCTTTGGCCGTAGGAAACCACAATCGTCCGTCCGGTGTCTTGCATCCTGCGGGCTGCAATCCTTCCGCACATTCCAGCGTGGGCAACCCGTCGTTCAAGCCGTACGTCAGACAACGCACCTGTTTGATTTCACCGTCGGCGCAGCGGTTCAATTCGTCCTCGCGGATTTGGATAATCCCTGCGTAGGAACTCACCCAAAGGTATCCGTGGCCGTCCGATTCAATATGACCAATGATGCCGTTGGGCAAGCCCTGGCTACGGTTGATCACTGTGAACTTCCCGTTCTTGTACCGATTCAGCCCGCCGCCAAATGTTCCAATCCAAAGCGCTCCCGACTCGTCAAAATGCAGGCACTCGATGAAATCGCTCGACAGCCCGTCGGCTCTCTTAAACTGCTGGATGGTTTGGTTTTGCAGACAGGCCAGCCCGTTGCCGGCCATGCCAAACCAGATATTACCCTGTTCGTCTTGGGCGATTGCGCGCACGTCGGCCAGGCTTCTCCCGTCACTCTGGTTGAACCAGGTCACCTGACCATCTCGGTAGCGCAGCAAACCGGCCGTGGTGCCCACCCAAAGCCCATCGCCCGTGGCCAACAGCGCCGGTATCGGCGTCCGGAAATTCTCGAGGCCCGGCGCATAATCAAACCCGTCACCATTTTGGACGAATAGGCCGCCGCCCCAAGTGCCAGCGTACAACCGTCCGTCGCCATCCTCGGCCAGCGACCAGATGTAAGAATTGCGGATTCCCTGCTCAGAACTGAAGTTGGTCCACGTCCCGTTCTGTAGCCGGTACAATCCAGCACCTTCGGTCCCCACCCACAACGCGCCGTTCGTGCTGGCGTAAACGGACAACAACGCGCGGCCCTGCCATTGGTCCGGCGGCGAAATCGTTTCCACATTCGTTGGACGGACCATGACCAGTCCCGCTCCAGTGCCGGCCCACAAGTTCTCCTCGCGGTCCTCCCACAGCGACATCACCCAGTCGGACGGGAAACCGTTCGCGCGGTCGAAATGCAGCGCGCCTTCGCCCGGTTTGGAGGAGACGAGGTAGAGTCCCGAATCGACCGTTCCGGCGTAGAGCACGCCGCTGCGAGTTTCGATCAATGACGAAACCAAGCCCCATTCCCAAGGGGCCTCTCCCAAATCCGCGGTCCACTGGCCGTCTTTCCATTTCCGGATGCGTGCGTCGCCGGCCACCCACAGCCCGCCGTCCCTGCTTGCGCCGATGCCTTGCACGTAGAGGTACGTAGCCGCTCCACCAAAATCAACGGCGCGCAGTTGCCCGTGTTCAAGCACCGACACGCGCCCGTCGCGCGCGACCCAAATCTTCCCATCCGACGACCGCGTCAGGTTCACGACATTGCTGACAACACCGGCTGGCGGCAACAGAACCAAACCATCCCGGACGCGCGCGAGTTCGCCGGTTTCGTTCATCAGCCAGACATCGCCGGTTTCGTCCGCCGCGATGGCGCTGATTTTCCCGCCCCTCCACGACGCGTGAACCGGCACGTCTTGAAACCGGCCATTCTTGAATTGCGTTACGCCGCCGCTCTCATCGCCGATCCACAAAGTTAGGTCAGTGGCCGCAAACAGACTCGTGATCCGGCTGTTGTGCAACGCCGGCGTGTTGTTGTCGTTAAACACAATGAATCGCGCGCCGTCAAATCGCGCCAGCCCGCCGTACGTGCCCACCCACAAATAGCCGTCGCGCGTCTGCAAGCCCGCCGTCACCTTGTTTTGCGGTAACCCATCCTCCACCTGCCAAGTGCGGATGAAATGCGGGGTCGCGGCGTCGACGGAAAGAATCCCGCCTGCCCAAACAGCCAACACCAGCGGCATCTTCCTCCACCAGCTTCCTCTGACCCGGGGCAGGGACATCAGCCAATTCTTTCGTCACACCAGACAAAGCGCAAGTCTATTCCCCGCCGGCCGTGGGAACCGGTGGGTTCATCTTGCCCCCTGTGGTGAAGTTGAAGGTGGTGAGCCTTCAGCGGTGGCCGCTGCCGACCCAAACGTCGCCCACCAACACGTGCGTGATCGTGCACGTCGTGTCGCCTTGGACGGTCATGGTTTGCGGCACGGTGCAGACCTTCATCGGCTTGAGCCAAACTTTCCATGCGCCATTCGATGCAACCGTCGTCACCGCCTGGCTGGCGAACTTCACGGTAATCTTCTCGCCGTCGCGGGCAATTCCGCAGACAGGCACGCGCGCGTCGCGTAGCAGCACGGCGTTGTGTTGGAAGAGCGAGTTCAGCCGGAGCTCGGCGTTGGAGCGGCTTGGCCGGCAACGACAGCCAGACAAATCAGAATCGTGAAAAGTTCAACGAGTGGCGCGTTCACAGACTTGGGAAACAACCGGTAGTTTCAAGAACCATCGATACCCGCGGCCGTTGGGATATGGGTGTATTTGGCCACGGCCTGCGAGCGGGAACGGACGTGCAACTTCTCGTAGATGCGGCGGATGTGGGTGTTCACCGTCGGCACACTGATGTGGAGCGCCTCGGCAATTTCCTTGTAAAGAAAGCCGCGCGCGAGCAGTTCCAGCACTTCGTGTTCACGCGGCGAGAGATTCTCGCTGTCCGATGGCGATGAACTGAACCGCTGGAAGGATTGCACGATCTTGCGCGCAATGTTGCTGCTCATAGGCGAACCGCCGTCAAAAACATCCCGGACCGCAGCGAGCAGTTCGGCGCGCGGCGTGCGTTTCAAAAGATAACCGCTGGCGCCGGCCGTCAGCGCCTTGAAAATGTGATCGGGGTCTTCATAGACGGTGAGCATCACAAATTGCGTGTCCGGCATTTGTGGTTTGAGTCGGCGCACACATTCGATGCCGTTCAGGCCGGGGAGGTTGATGTCCATCAACACCACCGACGGGTCTTCCGCTGGCAAGGCCGTCAGTGCACTTTCCCCGCTGCTGTGCGCACCCACGCACTGGAAACCATCCGCGGCGCGAATCCAGTCGGCCAGAATGCCGCGGGTGTGTGGATCATCTTCGACAATGGAAATCGCGATCTTCACTCGCTTCAGTTTAGCCCGAATCGCCTTGGAAGGATTGTCGTTAGTTTTCACGATGCCTTGCCGTCGAAAGCCTTTCCTCATTGACCTTATAGCATCAAAAAGGCGCCTCGACAACGACGGCTGTCAGAATTCGCTCGTGTAGGCTCCCCTAGCCAGTATATCAAGGTCGCCGAAATGAAACATCGTAGTGGTGTTGTCTTGCTGGTCATAGCGCTGCTGGTTGGCTGGGCAACAGCTTTCGCGCAGACGAACCGGCAAGTCTCGAGTAAGTCAGCCCAACTAACTTCGGCCCGAGCCAGTGGGACACGATCCGTAGCCGCTTTCTTCGACGCCGGTCTCATCGCCGGCACAGCAACCAATCGATCAAATTACGCGCTGCAGAGTGGCAACGATACGCACTATACGTCGCGCATCGCTCCGGTCGCCGCCGCTTACGATGCGTCGCGGTGGCGCGTCGCGTTGACCTTCACCAACGACTTCATCAACGGCAGACGGTACGCGCTTTACTGCACCGGACTGACCAATCTCGAGGAGGTCGCGGTCTGGCCGGACACGTCGGGTGCGTTTGGATTCTCAAACCAAGTCATCCAGGTCAGTGCGCTGGCGAGCAATCACGCGATCAGCCCGTTGATTTACGGCGTCGCGTGGGCGCCGTCGATTGATTATTTGCGCGACATCGGCGCGACCGTTCATCGTTGGGGCGGCAATCGCGCTTCGACGTATAACTGGCTCGCGAACGCCAGCAGCTCCGGCGCCGATTGGTATTTTGAAAACTTCACACGCATCAACCCTGAAAACAGTTATCCTCGTGATGCCGTCCAGTTCGCCAATGATAGTGCGGCCGCGGGCGCGGCGACGTTGCTGAGCATCCCGATGTTGCCCTTCGTCGCGAAGGATTCCAACTCGGTAAGTTTCTCCGTGGCTAAATACGGTCCGCAGCGAGTGACCAATCCGAAAAACTCAAACGTCGGGAATGGTGTCAGCACCAACGGCGAGAAGATTGTCAACGACCCGCTCGACTCCGGCATGACCAACACGGTCGAGTTCCAAGCGCAATGGCTGCGCAGCCTTGTGTCGAATTCCGTCGCTCTCCCGTTCATCGCGCTCGACAATGAAGTGGACATCTGGGCCGGTACGCATCGCGACTGGCATCCCGCTCCGGTCAGCTACGACGAAATATGGAGCATGTTCACCAATTACGTGACGATGGTCCGTCAAGAATTGCCACGATCCAAAATCCTTGCCCCGGTGAGTTGCTGTTGGTGGTTTTATTGGAACAGCGATGCGGGCCCGGTGGACAAGGCGGCGCACGGCGGGCAGGATTTTCTGCCGTGGTTTCTCGACATGGCTCACACCAACGAACAGCAAACCGGCCAGCGCCTTCTCGACGTGCTCGACATCCATTATTATCCTGATTCGTTTACCGGCGGAACCGACGCAGCCCGGCAACTCCGTTCCTCACGCGAACTCTGGGATGTCACCTACACGAAGGAAAGCTGGTCCAGCGACCAGCACGCCACACAAACTCAGCCCAATCGCAGTCAGCCCAACATCATCCCGCGTTTTCGGGAATTGATCGCGCAACATTATCCCGGCACCAAGCTCGCAATCACCGAGTATAATTGGGGAGCTGAAAACACTGTGCCCGGCATGCTCGCGTTGGTGGACGTGCTTGGCATTTTCGGACGCGAGAACTTGTATATGGCGGCATATTGGACTGCGCCACCCTCAACCACACCGGCCTACAACGCCTTCAAACTCTACCGCAATTACGACGGCCATCACGCCCGCTTCGGCGATGTCTCGGTGTTGGCGGATGCCGGGGACCCGAACCTGCTCACGGCGTACGCCTCGAAAGACCCCGACACGGGCGATCTGCTCTTAGTCGTGGTCAACAAGAATCCCGACTTCGATTGCGACACACAAATCCAATTCACCGGCTTCGTTCCCAGGCCGGCCGCCAAGGTGTATCAACTTTCCGCCGCCGACCCAAAGACTATCGTCCGTGAGCCGGACCTGACGGAGGCGTCCGCGAACACCCGTTTCATCTTCCCGGCGTACAGCGCCACCCTGCTGCGGTTCAGCCCGCGCAAGCGCTAGTGGCCAGATCCAGCCACCGCGGGACGCTTCGAGGTGGGCGCAGCTTCGAGTTTTAGTGTGGCCGGCGATACTCCCGGCGATCTTGCCGTTAGCGTGATCTCGCCCGGTTCGCCAGTGGATTGCACGATGATTTGCGCCAAGCCGCTGAACAGACTGCGCTTCCACGGCGCGGGCGGGACGCTCATTCGCACCAAACCCGGACTGCCTTGCTTACCGGCTTGCGGATTGAGCGGCGGCGTGACGAGAATCGCGATCACATTCCTGCCGGTCCGCAATGCGTTCGCAGTAAGATTGATTTCCCACGCGGCATCTTCTGCGATGGATTGGCCGTTGAGATAGACCCATTGCCGCTGGCCGAGACTGCGCAACGCCAGCGTGAATGTCGCGTCGGCGGGTTTCTCCGCCAACTCGAAGCTGCCTCGGTACACGGTCGTTTGCGCCGGCGGGTTCGTAGTGCCGGTCTCGCCGCCCCCAAACGCGGATGGCCAACCGGCATCGTCAAAACCAAACGCGACTTCCGCGCGGGTCGCGGCGCTGTCCGCGGGTTTCACGCGCCAATGGGAGATCGGCAGAGCTTGAACGGTTTCAATGTATCGATCCGGCTCGTGCGATGAGGGATCGCCGTTGCCAACGCCGATGATTCTGCCGGGCCCTTGCGCGGCGAAGGTAACTTCATTGCTCGCGGTAGGCACGAGCCGGCCTTGCGTGTCGGCAACGTTCATGGCAATCACCGAAACATCCGCGCCGTCGGCTTTGATGGTCGCGCGCTCGGGCGTAAGTCGAATGGACGCTGGGTTGCCGGTGGTTTCGACTTTCGTGGTCAGGATTTCTTTGCCGGCCTTGTAGCCGCGGGCGAGCAGCGTGCCGGGAGCGTATTTTACTTTCCATTCGAGATGCGAATTTCTCTCCATCCTTTTGCGGCCTTGGCTTTGGCCATTGAGGAACAGTTCGACCTCGTTGCAGTTGCTGAACGCCCAGACGCTGATCTCCTGACCTTCGCGGCCCGGCCAGTTCCAGTGCGGGAACACGTGCAGCACCGGCTCGTCTTTCCACCATGCTTGGCAGTAGTAAAAACCGTCCTTCGGAAAACCGCAGAGGTCGAGGATCCCATGCTGGGATGAGATGGCCGGCCAGCCGAACGGGGTCGGTTCGCCGCGATAGTCGAACCCGGTCCAGACGCACATGCCGGCCAAATACGGTCGCTCGGCGTAATGCGTCCACCCCATTTCGAGACTCGAACCCCAATCGTTCGGCACCCAGTCGTAAGCGCGCAGGTGGCAGTTCGTCCGGTCGTCGAAATAAATGCCGCGGGTCTGCGTGAACGCGGATTCCTCGGTGCCGAGACCCGGCTGCGACGGGTACCGGCGGTGATGTTCATCGGTGCTGCCGTGGCGCAGATAGTTGTAGCCCATCACGTCGACGGCGGTCGAACTGCCGCCGCCCCAGCCGCCGCTGATGGCGACGGTCGTGGGACGCGTGGGATCGATTTCCTTCGCCCAACGATTCATCGTCGTCGTAATGCGCGCGCCATGCTCGTTGCCTTCGATGCGCCACTCTTCGTTGCCGAGTGACCAGAGCACGATGCACGGATGGTTGCGGTCGCGCAGCATCATTTCGCGGAGATGATGGTGGTGATAATCGGACGTGCCCATCAGACGGTTCTCGTCAATCACAACCATGCCGAGCCGGTCGCAGGCGTCGAGCAGTTCCGGCGTCGGTGGATTGTGCGAGCAACGGTAGATGTTGCAGCCCATTTCTTTGAGCCGCGCGATGCGAAACTCCTGCAACGCGTCCGGAATCGCCGCGCCGACGCCCGCGTGGTCTTGGTGGTTGTTCGCGCCGTGCAACTTTACGTGCTGGCCGTTGAGGAAAAATCCCTCGTTCGGATCGAACCGGAACGACCGGATACCGAACGGCGTTTCGTATCGATCGACCACGCAGTCGCCCGACCGTATGACGGTGACCAGCTTGTAGAGATAAGGCGCGTCGATGTTCCACAGCTTCGGATTGGCAACCTTGATGACCCCGGTAAACTCGCCGGTATCGCCGGCGCTGAGTTTGGCATCCTTCACGGGCGAGGTGCCGACTGACTTGCCTTCGGCATCTTCAACGCGCTGCTCGATTTCAAACGTGGCGGCATTGGTGCCCTCATTGGCGACTGTGACGCGCGCGGTGACATCGGCGGAGTTTGATTTCACCCCCGAGGTCACGAACGTACCGTAGCGCCCGACATGCAGCGGCGCGGTCTTCAACAGCCTCACATGCCGGTAAATGCCCGCGCCTTCGTAGAACCAGCCTTCCTCCAGCGACGCGTCCGCGCGCACGGCGATGACGTTATCCCCGCCGTAGTTGAGGAACTCGGTGAGGTTGTGGGCGAAACTGGTGTAGCCACTTTCTTCGTTGCCGAGATAGTGGCCGTTGATCCACACTTGCGAATCGCGAAAGACGCCGTCGAACTCCACGCCGATGCGCCGGCCGAGGTCGGAGGCCGGAATGAAGAACTTCTTCCGGTACCAGCCGACGCTGGTTTCGGGAAAGTTTTTGCCGATGGCTTTGTAGCCGTGGCTGTGGCTGCCGCGTGCGTCGAAAGGCCCTTCCGCCGCCCAGTCATGCGGCAGATCGAGCGTGCGCCAGCCGCGATCATTAAAATCGGCGCTGGCCGGCCCGTCCCCGTTACCGGTCTTCGCGAAGTACGAAAAGAAACTGCTCGCGTAATCGAGATTCGTCGCGTTGTCGATAGCGAAGCGCCAGCCGGCATCCATCGACAACCGTTCACGGCCGGCGACAGTTGGCTCTGCCGGCCAGCCAGCTGACCGAATAAGCATACCGATCATTGCCATAACGAGAAACTTTCTTGAGGAAGCGTTCATTTTTCGATTCCGCAACCAGTTTAGCCAGTTCAGGCTCGCCCCGCGACTCGTTCATTCTAACGACAGGACAAAAGTGGATGCACCGGCTAAACTGTGTGATTCGACCGTGATTCATCTAACCATGAAACAGAAAAAGTGCTGCCTTGCTCTCTGCGTTGCGACGGGCTTCGCCTCCAGCGACTTGTCCGGTGCCGCGACCACCGAAACCGGCCGGGTCGTCTCCGCTGACCTGAAACAAATCAACGGCCCGCTCAATGCCATGTTCAAGCGTTGCGTCGGCGCAGGGCGCGCGAACGAAGGCTTGCGTGCCGACTGGCAGCGGCAACTAACCTACGCGCACCGCGAATGCGGCTTCGAGTACATTCGCATGCATGGTTTGTTCAACGACGACATGGGCGTTTACCGGGAGGACAAGCAGGGACACCCGGAATACAACTGGCAATACATCGACGAGCTTTACGATTTTCTCCAGCGCATCGGCATGAGGCCGTTTGTAGAACTGAGCTTCATGCCCTCGGCACTGGCCAGCGGCACCAACACGATTTTTTGGTGGCGCGGCAACGTGACTCCGCCCAAAGACATGGACAAATGGGCGGACTTCATTCGCGCGTTTGTCCGTCATCTGCAGGAGCGCTACGGCGACGCCGAGGTGCGGACGTGGTATTTCGAGGTCTGGAACGAGCCGAACCTGGACGGATTCTGGACCGGCACAAAACAACAATACTTCGACCTCTACGCCGCGACCGCCCGCGCCATCAGAAGCGTTTCCGCCGACTACAAAGTGGGCGGCCCGGCCACGGCGGGATTCGCGTGGGTGCCGGAGTTCATTCGCTTCTGCCAGACGAACCAGGTGCCGGTGGATTTTATCGCCACGCACACTTATGGCGTGGAAAGCGGTTATCTGGACGAATACGGCAACGACGGTACGGTGTTGTCGCCAAATCCCAACTCGATTTTCGGCGATGTGAAATGGGTGCGCCAGCAGATTGCCGACTCGGCGATGTCCAAGTTGGAACTCCACTTCACCGAATGGAGCGCTTCCTACTCGCCCGCCGATCCGATCCACGACAGCTACCACAGCGCAGCTTACATCCTGGACAAGCTCAAGAAATGCGGCGACGCCGCGCAGTCGATGTCCTACTGGACGTTTTCGGACATTTTCGAGGAACCCGGCCCGCGCTGGACTCCATTTCACGGCGGCTTCGGCCTGATCAATTATCAGGACATCAACAAGCCGTCTTTCTATGCCTATCAGTTCTTGAACCGACTCGGACCGACGGAATTGAAGAACAGCGATCCGTCCTCGTGGGTTTGCACCGACAATGCCGGTGGCGTGCAGGCGTTGATTTGGGATTTCACCAACACCCATCCCGGCACGAACGTGATCAATCAAGTCCTCTACAAACGTGATTTGCCCGCGCAGCCAAAAGGCAAAGTCACGCTCCGACTGTCGCACCTGCGCCCGGGCAAGTACACCCTGGAAGCCTACAAAGTCGGATACCGGGCCAACGACGCCTATGCGACGTACCGGGACTTGGGCGCACCCGCGCAACTTACCAAGGCGCAGGTCGCCAAGATTAAATCCGAAAACAGCGGCGCGCCCGTGGAGGTCCGTTCCGTGAAGGTTGGCCGCGACGGAAAATACGCGCAGCAGTTCGACCTCCGCGAAAACGATGTCGTGCTCATCACTCTGAAACCGCAGCGTTGACGAGTGGCCGGCCATCACCAGATCGGCGAGAACGAATTTCAGTTGCGCCGGCGTTCATCACGGCTCGAGGCGAATCCGGTAGAACCGCGGACCAGAGTTGGTTGCCCCGCCGTAATCGGTGGCGTTGGTGGGCGTGACCGTAACCGCAATCGGGCCGGCAACGTCCGCGTAGTTCGTCAGCGCACCGGCTTGCAGGTAGTTCGTGTTGCCGGCCGCGCTCTGCCAAGTGACGACGACATCGGCGCCGGTCGGCGTGATCGAGAGGATGCGGAACGCGGAGGCGCTATCGGTCGGGTCCGTGCCGGCTAGAAATTCGTTGGTGTTGCTCATCCCGTCGCCATCTGGGTCGGCCGACGGGTCGGCCTGCAGGCACGCCCAGCATCCGAAGTATGAAACCTGCCACGATTGCAGCGCCGACAACGGCGTGGCGTTAACTTCGGAGGAGTTGCCGCTTTCCGAACCATTGAACGCGCTGACGACGTAGTAGTAGGTCGTGCCGTTGATCAGCCCGGTGTTGGTGAACGAAGGGCTCTTGTTCGTGGAGATAGTTGTGTAGCCGCTGCCGCTGGTCACCGAGCGTTTGACGAAATAGTTCGAGGCCGTGGCAGAAGCGGACCAACTCAACGCGACGTTGCCGTCGCTCGCGACTGCCGCCAAGTTGGTCGGAGTGGCTGGTGGCGGAGCGAAGAGCGCGGAGATTTCGCCGGCGCTCAGGATGTGATCGTATAAGCGCACGTCATCGAGTGTGCCATTGAGGAAGTTGTTACCGGTCTGCAAACTGCCGATGCGCAGGCTCGGTGGCCAAGTGCGCGAGCCGGTCGGCCCGGTGCCGCTGCCGCGCAACACGCCGTCGACGTAAACGGCCATCGCACCGCTGGAGTTGTTGCGCGTGGCGGCCACGTGATGCCACGTGCCGTCGTTGACATTCGTCGAGGAGGCGATGGTCGTGTCACCGGTCGATGAACCTACTCCGAGCACGAACTTGCCGTTCACGATGGCCGTGCCCCAGTCCGCGCCGCCGCCGCCCACTTCGCCGTCCACGAGACCCTTACCGGACCACCATTGCGCGCCGGCAGTGCCGGCGGTGTCGGTGGTCTTGACCCACAGCGCGACGGTGAAGTCGTTGCTGATCGAGCGCGGGATCAGGACGTAGCTGGTGGTGCCGTTGAATTGCGCGGCCTGCGCGCCGACTTTGCCGGTGACGTAACTCAACGCGGTGGGCGTGCCGTGGAAGCCGTTGCCGCTGGTGTCTTGTGCATTGCCTTCAAAGGCGTAGAGCGCCGTGACTGTCGCCGGCGAAGGCGTGGCGCTGGTTTGGGCGGAGTTCGAGCTTTCGCCCGCGGCGTTGGCGGCACTGACGACGTAGTAATAGGTCGTGCCATTCACCACGCTGGTGTCGGTAAAGGCGAGACTGGCATTGGTGGCAATGGTCGTGTAGCCGCTACCACTCGTTGTCGAGCGTTTGACGAAGTATTCCGTGGCCGTGGCCGCCGCGGACCAGTTCAAAGCCACATTGCCACTGCCGGCGACTGCCGCCAGATTCGTCGGCGCGGCGGGCGGCGTGTTGCTCTGCGAAAGGACATTCCAAGCGACGGAATCGATGTAGCAGGTGCCTGACCAGCCGGCGCTTGTCGTAAACTGAATGCCAAGTAGCTTCAATGGCGTTGTGGCGGTCGGCGGCACCGTCAGGGTGATCGTGTTCCAAGCGTTGGTAGTCAGATTCCCATACCAGCCACTGGTCCATGCCCAGTTGTAGTCCTGCAAATATGGCTGGAGCACGGTGACCTGGCTGCCGCTCGGGATCCAGACATGGAAGGTAATCGTCGCGCCAGCGTTTACAGCTACGTCGCCCACAGACGCCGATGATGTGCCCGCTGCCGCGCCGTTGAAGTTCACCGCCAGCGACTGCCTGCCCGCAAAGTGCTGCGCGGTTGAAGTTGCTACCCCGGCGATTTGACTGCCGCTGGCCGCCCAACGCTGCGGGTCGGTTTCGAAGTGGAATTGCGCCGGGTCCGGGTTGACGCCGGGGGTCGTCGCGTTAGCCTCGGGTGAAAAGCCTGACTGCCCGGAGCCATTCACGGCGACCACTTGGTAGTAATAAGTGGTGCCGCTGTTGAGATTGGTATCGGTATAGGACGTGCCGGTGATACCGGTGACGACCGGGGTAGTGCTCTCGTAGCCGGATTCCGCTGTTCGGTAGAGATTATAGCTGGTCGCTCCGCTGCCGGCAGTCCAGGACAAGCTGATCTGGCCACTGCCGGTGTTGGTTGCGGCAAGGTTGGACGCCGCGTAGGGAGCGCCGTTCGGGGGCGGCGGCGCGGTCCCACTCGTCAACGCGGAAACAACTTGCGGGTCATTGATCGCGCCCGTGGTCCAGTCGAACGGACTACCAGGGGTGCTCCAATAAAATGGACTAAGTCCGTGGGCGCGGGCGGAATCAACCAGATACTTGTCCCAGTAGAGCGTGGAGGCACGATTATAGGTCGCTTCCGTTCCGGTCACGGGCGACGTGTAAGCCCCAAATTCGCCGATCATGACCGGGATGCCCTTGCTGACATACAAGTCTTTCAGTTGCTGGAATCCCGCGTCTATCAAGCCTTCCTCGGGCCAGACGGCGTTGCGGGGCGGGTTGCCGGCGTAATGGTAAGCCTGCCCCCAGAAGTAAATCGCATTGCCCCACGATTGATCGGTATGAATGATCGTGAACAGAGAAGGCGTGTAGTTATGATATTCGACCATCAGGCGATTGGGGGTTGGGTCCGCCGGCAGGAAATTCAACCATGTGGTGTCCCCGCCGCCTTGCAGCACCAGCCAGCGATTGGTGTTACTGCCGCCGACGCCGCGAACTGCGTTGACGAAAGTCTGGTAGTAAGCCATCAACGTGTTCATCTCAGCGGGGCTGTGCACGTTTGGTTCGTTCGCTGCGGCAAAGAGCAAATGATTGTCGTAACCGGCAAAGGTGGTCGCGATCTGTGTCCAGTAGGCGTCCATCTTCGCGTTGATGGTGGGATCGACCGTTGTCCCAATGTTGTTTTCCAACCAGCCGCCATCCCAGTGATCGTTGATGACGACATACATCCCTGCGGCGATACTCCAGTCAACCACCTGTTTGACCCGCGCCATAAAAGTGGGATCAATTTGATACGTGGACTGGTTGGCGTGGCTGTCCCACGCGCATGGGATACGAATGGCGTTAAACCCTGCGTTGGCGGCAGCATCGATGAGCGCCTGGGTTGCCGGATCTCCCCAGCAACCTTCGCCACAGGGCGGCTCCAACGTATTTCCGAGATTCCACCCATAGGTCGGTGTCGGCAACTGCGCCAACGCGCCCAACGGAAACATCAGCAGGCACGCGACCGAAAGAATTCGAGTATTCAGTTGAACCTTCAATTTTCTACTTTCTTCTGACGCACTAACCCGGAAAGCGGGCAAAATCCTCCCACGCAGATCTTAATCTCGAAGGAGGACATCAGCATAACTTACTGCACGACAATCAATCCAACAATCGTCAGTTCTGACGACATAGGTACCGTTTTCGGCTTCATTCTGCCGCGAACCGCGCGCAGTTGCGGCGGCGCTGATCACGGCACGAGGCGGATCCGGTAGAACCGCGAACCAGAGTTGGTTGCGCCGCCGTAATCGGTCGCGTTGGTGGGCGTGACCGTAATCCCAATCGGACCGGCAATGTCCGTGTAGTTCGTCAGCGCACCGGCCTGCAAGTAGTTCGTCTTGCCGGGCGCGCTCTGCCAACTGAGTACGACGTCGGCGCCGGTCGGCGTGATCGAGAGAATCCAGAACGCGGAGCTGCCGTCGGTCGGGCTCGTGCCGGCCAGGAATTCGTTGGTGTTGCTCGTCCCGTCGCCATCGGGGTCAGCGGCCGGGTCGGCCTGCGGGCAAGCCCAACACCCGAAGTACGCAAGCTGCCACAATTGGAATGTGGACAAGGTTGTGGCGCTGGCTTCTGCTGAGTTGGCGCTCTCGCCAAAAGAGTTTGTCGCCGACACGACGAAGTAATACGTCGTGCCGTCTGCCAAGCCGGTGTTGGTGAACGTCGTGCCGGCCACATTGGTCAGCGTCACATACCCACTGCCGCTGGTGAGCGAGCGTTTGACATTGTAGCTGGATGCATTGGCCGCCGCGTTCCAAGCCAAGCTCACGGTTCCGGTGCCCGGCGTCGCGGTCAGGGCGGTCGGTGTCGCTGGCAGCGTGACCTTAGGGTAAAACTCGATTTCGGCGACGTCGCCCCAGCCGCCGGACGGCGAGAGATACCGGACATAGCGGAAGGCGTTCGTACTCGTCACCAACCGGGTTGTCAGGACGCTGGTGGTCGGTTGCGCGGTTACCGTGAACAGTTTCATGGCATCACCGAAATCCGGCTGGTTCGCGCCTTGGAAAACACCGCCGACCATCCGCGAGGGCTGATCGCCGCGCGGGCAGTAGTTGATCTGCGTGATGACGGCGCTGACGCCCGTGCCCAAGTCCAGTCCCACCCAACAGTTGCTCCCGCCGCTGGAATCCGGCCCGTCGAAGTACGTATTCAAATCCCAGTCCATCGCCATCTCCCGCGTCGTGCCGCCGTTGTTGTACGAACCGAGCGTGCCGATGATTGAGCCGCCGAGTTGATTGGTCTTGAACGTCAGGCTGAACGCGCCACCGACCGAAACTTCGGCCAGTCCGGGCGGCTGACCCGGCGGCAACCCGACGAAGTTGACGCGCACGTAGCCGACGCTGCTGCCGAAGTTGCCGACTGCGCGGCGCGTCTGGTCGGTATTGGAATTGGACGACTGGTTGACGACGGTGTTCCACGTACTGCCATCCGACGACGTGCTGATCGTGTAGCGGTAATTGCCGTTGGTGGGGAAGGTCAGCTCGATCATGTTGACGGCGTAGACTGTTTCCAATGACACCCCCCACCAAGCGTTGCTGTCCGCGCTGGCCGCCAACCAAATCGTGTTCGTGTTGCCGTCGTTGGCCGACGCCGAAGTCCCGCTGGCGGTGCTGCTGGCGCTGGTTGGACGATTCAACGCCAACAGCAGCGTGTTGGTGGGAGGCGGGGGTGGCGCTGAGATTGTCCGCGAGTACGGCCGGTCAGCCACCGGCGGCGTCACGCCCGGAACCCAGACCGGGTTGCCATGCGAAATGATCGTAATGTTGGTGCTCGTCAAGCCCGACGACGTCGCGGTGACGACCGTTGTGCCGGAGTAATAGGTGCGAAACTCAATCGCCGCTTGACCGTCGCGGATGAAAATATCGGATTGCGGATCGCTGGACGGCGGCGAGAAGGTGATGTTCGTGCCGGTGGGAAACTCCCCCGGTCCGGAGGTGATGCTCAAGGTGACCGGCACATTGTTGCTGATCGGGTTGCCGGCGGCGTCCAGAATCGTCACGGTCAACAAGGCGTCCTGCGTGCCGTCCACCGCAGTGAGATTCGTCGTGGTGGCGCTCAACCCGAGTCTGGCCGGCGTCCCATTGGTCGGCCAAGTCGGCGGAGACACACCGCGATAGGCGTTGCGATACCAGTACCACGCGCGCTTCGGCAGCCGGAAATAATCCACAATGCCCGTTAGCGCGAGATAGTTGCCAGCGACACTGCCGTGATCGAACATGCACCAGAGCGACTGGCCGCCGCGCCAAGAGTATTCGATGGGGAAACCGTTCGTGTCCAGTTGCGAACTCAAATCTCCCCAAGCGGGATCGTAGTTGCCGGGACGATAGACCGACACGAGGCTGTATTCACTGACCATGTTGGGAATGCCGGGATTCTGAAAGACCGATATCGTTGCGCCGTCGCCGTTGTAACCGGCCACATCGCCGATGAAATCGATCCGGCTGCTGTCGGTCGGCCGTTGCGCACCACCAATCGCGGCCGGGCGCGTCGGATCAAGCAGATGCGCGACGGCCACTTCGTTCGACAGCAGCGCACGCATCTGGGCCATCGTCTCCCATGCCGTGAAGAATGGCTCGTTGCTCAGACTCCACGCGATGATGCTGGGATGATTGCGGTGGATGCGGATCATCTCGGCCAGGCTGTTCGTCACACTCGTGTCGAATGCGGACTGGTCGCCGGCGTTGTTGGGATACGCGCCCGCGGTGTTCCAAGATCCTTCACCGCTCGCCCCGCCCAAACCCCAGAAACAATTCTCCGACCAGAACAACACGCCGATTTGATCGCAGGCGTCGGCAAACGTCGGCGCTTTCGGATAGTGCGAGCCGCGGATGAAATTAAAGCCGGCATCCTTCACCATCTGAACATCGCGAGCCAACGCCGAGTCCGTCACGCCGTCGCCCCAGCCGGCGTGGTCCTGGTGAACGTTCGCGCCGTGGAAATACAGATGCGAGCCATTGAGGAAGAATCCGTTCGTCGCCGTCCAACTGATCCACCGGAAACCGAACGTCGTGTAGTACGTATCGACGATGTTCGTGCCATGGAACACGGTCGTGGCGGCCCGGTTGAGATTCGGCGCAGCCGGACTCCAAAGCTGCGGATTGGAAACCGGCGGCGTGGTTTGATCGAAGACATTGGTCGCACCGGCCGGCACGGACTGCGTCGAGGAAACCGTGGCGACGATGTTGCTGTTCGCATCTAGGATGTCCGTTTGCACGGTGCACGACACGGAGTTGGTGTCGTCGTTGGCGATTTCCGTTTTGACGTTGACGGTGCTGGACGTGCCGGCATTAGCGGCGAGCGTCGGCGTTGTCGCGTACGTCCCGTACCACGTCACATGCAACGGATCGGTCACGACCAGATGCACGTCCCGGTACAGTCCGCCGTTAAACGTATGATCGCCGGCGCGCGGCGCGAGTTGGGCGTTCCAATTATTGTTCAACCGCACCGCCACCACGTTGTCGCCGGTCACAATCGCGCTCGTAGCGTCCACGGAGAAGCCGTTGTAGCCGCCCTTGTGCAGGCCGACCAACGCGCCGTTTACATAGATCTGCGCGTCCTGAAATGCGGCTTGGAACTCGAAAGATACTCGCTTCCCGCTCCACTCCGCCGGCACGGTGAAATGCTTCCGATACCAACCGTAGCCGATATAGAACTGCGGCCACATGAAATACGGCAGGTTGAACGTGTGCGGCAGCCCCACCGCGCTCCACGACGCGTCATCGAAAGAATTCGACTGCGCGCCGGCAAAATCGCCGAGCCGAAATTTCCACGACTGGTTGAAGTTGATGCTTTGTCGATTGGTGGTCTGCGCGTGAATCCCTTGGCCTGCGCCCAAGGCTGCCAATATCAAAACTGCGCCTTGGATGATCTTCACGGTGCTAAACGAATCCGGTAGAACCGCGGACCGGCATTGGTTGCGCCGCCGAGGTCTAGGTAATTCGTGATGACCTCCGTGGTGCCGGGGATGACGATCAGTGGGCTGATGTCGCTAAAGCTGTTCGTTCCCATCTCGCTGGCGGCTTGGACGACGTTGGTGCGTCCGCCGACGGTCAGCCATGTGATTTGGACATCGTTGGCAACCGGCGTGATCGAGAGGATGCGGAACGCCGAGGCGCTGTTGGTCGGACTCGTGCCGGCCAGGAATTCGTTGGTGTTGCTCATCCCGTCGCCATCCGGGTCAGCGGCCGGGTCTGCCTGCGGACACGCCCAGCAACCGAAGTTCGCAACCTGCCACGATTGGAGTGCCGACAACGGCGTGGCGTTGACTTCGGAGGAATTGCCGCTTTCCGAACCATTGAACGCGCTGACGACGTAGTAGTAGGTCGTGCCGTTGGTCAGCCCGGTATTGGTGAACGAAAGGCTCTTGTTGGTGGAGATGGTGGTGTAGCCGCCGCCGCTCGTGAGCGAGCGTTTGACGAAATAGTTCGACGCCGTGGCGGAGGCGGACCAACTCAACGCGACGCTGCCATTGCCCGCGACAGCTACCAATCCCGTCGGAGTGGCCGGAGGCGGAGCGAAGAGTGCGGCAATTTCGTTCGCGGCTAGAATGCGATCATACAACCGCACGTCGTCGAGCGTGCCGTTGAGGAAGTTGTTGCCGGTTTGCAGGCTGCCGATGCGGAGGCTCGTTGGCCAGGTGCGCGAGCCGGTCGGACCGGTTCCGCTGCCGCGCAACACGCCGTCCACATACACCTGCATCGCGCCGCTGGTGTTGTTGCGCGTGGCGGCAACGTGATGCCACGCGCCGTCGTTGACGTTCGTCGAGGTGGCGATGGTTGTGTCGCCTGTCGATGAACCGACGCCGAGCACGAATTTCCCGTTCACGATGGCCGTGCCCCAATCCGCGCCGCCGCCGCCGACTTCGCCGTCCACGAGACCCTTGCCGGACCACCATTGCGCGCCGGCGGAACCGGCGGTGTCCGTCGTTTTCACCCACATTGCGAGGGTGAAATCGTCTTGGATGGATCGCGGAATCAAAACGTAGCTGCTCGTGCCGTTGAACTGCGCGGCTTGAGCGCCGACCTTGCCGGCGACGTAACTCAGCGCGGTGGCCGTGCCGTGGTTGCCGCTGCCGCTGGTGTCTTGCGCATTGCCTTCAAAGGCGTAGAGCGCCCGGATGTCGGTGGGCGTGGCGCTGACTTCGACGGAGTTAGAACTGACGCCGTAATTGTTGGTGGCGGCGACGACGTAATAGTAGGTCGTGCCGTTGACGAGGCCGGTATCCATGTAGCTTGTCGCGGTGACACCGGTTGCGATGTTTGAGTAAGGTCCGCTGCTGGTGGCGCTGCGTTTGATGATGTAACTGTCTGCACCGATGGCCGGTGTCCATGTCAGCGTGACAGACGTGTAGCCGGCCGCTGCTACCAAGTTGGTCGGCGTGAACGGCGGCTGGTTGGCAGCATTCAAAACCAGCACCGTGGCCGAGAACGGTGCGAAGGTGACGGAAAAACTGCCGGCCACTCCGGTCAGGTTGGTTTGGACAATGTCGGGCGAACCCACGCCGGTCCGGGCCGCTTCGTCTTGCGGGATGCCGTAGCTGTACACGGTCGCATTGGTAAAAGGAATATACCCGGACAGATTGATGGCGCCGGTGAGACTGGAGGAGGAACTCTTGTTGATCACCAGCAGAGTCAGGTTGCCGTTCTTGCGTTTGACCGAATACGTGGCCAGCAGCGGGTAATCACTCACGGCGGAAACCACCGTGTCACTGTCCCCGGCAAAATAGGGCATCAGCTTAGCGCAATAATAAGTCGGATAGGCGCTGCCCACGCCGCCAAGGCCATAGACGATTCCCCCGTCCGAAATGAAATTCCCGCTGCCATTGGTCCGCCAGCCGTAGAATTCCGGGTCGGAATCGCCAAGAACGTTGACACCATTGCGCATGTCCCACCACATGCGGGAGTTGAACTCGGTTTGCAAAATCTGCCCGATGCTATCGGCGTAAAAAAGGCCGCCCGGAAGACTCGAAGACTGCTTGTCGCCGCCCATGCCGCTCTCGGTCACTTCCAGCGTCACATTCGTGCCGGCATCACCCAGATAATCGGTCAACTGCCGGCGCAGCGAAGCCGCATGGGAAGCCCACACCCGGGGATAAAGCAGGTCCTGGGTGTCTCCGGAGGTCGGACCGTAATCATGCACAATCAGGAAATCGGGAATGCAGTTGTTGTTGCGCAGATAGGTCAACATCACCGGATTCCAGCCGTATTGCGTCTGGCCGGTGCGCGGGTTGACCACGGGATGATTGGTGTAATTGATCGTGCCGTCCTCAAAAACATCTGCCAGCGCGCCGACCTTGATGGTGGAGTCGACGGCTTTCATCTGCGTGTAATACTCTTTGAAGCGCATCGCGTAGGTCCAGGGATCATGAGGCAGATAGACATTGGGCCAGTTGCTGGCCAGATTCACCGCTGGCGTCAGTTTCGCCAGTTCTGCGTAGGCATCCTCCAGAGTCATTCGGTTGGGCAGGTCTTGGCCAATGGGCTGGATGGGTAGGGACAGGTTGGTCCAAGTCAAGGAACGGAAGGCAACGCCAGCAAACCGATTGGTATCGGTCTTGTAGATAGATTGGGAGCTGTTGTACATCAGGTTGTTGAAATCGTTCACCAGCGCCCAGCGCAAGGCCGAATCGTTAGCTGAAGAAGGGTTGGCGATGTAACTGTCTAGGTTCGTCAGGGTGGATGACGAAAGCTGGGTTCGGAGGTAGGATGAAATGTTGTTGGTCGGCGTTTTGAGTTTGTTTGCCAGCGACGGCAAGTTCAGGATGTCGTTGGTGGCAAAACCCGGGTACCGCCAGTCCCATTCCCAAAAGCCGCCGATTTCGTTTCCCACTTCCCAGTATTTGAAATGGCAGTGGTTCGTGACATTGAACATTTGCACGCCATAGGCGGCTTCCTCGGGCGTGCCGGTGCCATAGTTCACGATGATGAACGCATCCGAGTGAGTGTTCGTTGCCAGAGCGATGAAATCACTCGAGAACGACCCCCAGTAGCGTGGGCCGCTCGAGCCTTCATTCCAAGCCTCATTGGCCCAGTGATAGCCGTCGCCCCAGCTTCCGCCCGGCCAGCGCAGGATGGGGCTGCCGATGTCATTCAATACCGCAGTGGAAGCGGGCGTGTTCACGTTCGAATCCCACGCGACTTGATTAATCCCGAAGACCTTGCCGTCCACTGTCCGCACGGTCTGGGTGGCAAGAACACTCACATGGACCGTCGCCGGTGGCGTGTCGGCAACCAACTTCACATCATCAATGAAAAACGGTTGGGCAGAGTTCCAGAACTTCAACCCGGTCAGGTTGATCTTGTTGGTAATGCCCAGCGCGGCGAGGGAGATGGTGAACTGCCTCCACGTATTCGTCGGAGCGATCACCGAAACTCCGGGCAATCCCGAGCCGTCCAACTCGCCGCCGACTTGAATATTCTGCCCGCCGGTCGCACCACCATTCAGCCAAAAAGTCAGATTTGTGTAGATGCGCGTATCCACAACTGTGCCGCTCTTCAGCCACCAGGCATTCCAGCTCTGGTCGGGAACAAACGCCATCGAATTACTGCCGGAGTGGACCGGATTATTCGTGGGGAAATGCGGAATATAGGACCAGTTGTCGCCCCAGCCGTTGTGAAACCGGTCAGAATAGATTAGCATGTCATCCGTGGCGTGAGCTGGCAGCGGGGACAACAGAAAACACAAACCAAACAGAAAGAAACACATCCGCCCGGTATTCGGACGAAACTTCCCATCGCACTCTGCGATCCAGTCGGAGGACATCAGCATTACCTAGCGCAATTCACCGAATCCAACAATCGTTAGTTCTGACGATATGCGTGAGGCTCTCGGCTATTCTGCGCCGCTTATCGTCGATTCACATGACATGACACCCACCCCAAGTTCGGCATGATGTACCACTCACAAACCAAAAGAATTGAACCGGCAATGCGCCCCGCCCTTACAATCGTTATGCTCACCGTCTCCACGTCCTGCCTGGCGGCAAGTCCATCCTTTACCATCGACACAACCCGTTCCGCAGGGAAAGTCAGTCCGCTACATCACGGATTGATGACGGAAGAAATCAACCATTCCTACGACGGCGGTCTTTACGCGGAACTGATTCGCAACCGCGCGTTTCTGGACGACACCAATTCGCCGGTTTTCTGGTCACCGTTAACGAGCGAGTTGGCTGCGGTGACCATCGCGCTCGACCCGGCAAATCGCGTGAATGACAAACTCCCATCGAGCCTGCGCCTCACGGTGACCCAGGCCACAAAAGAGCACCCGGCAGGCGTGGCGAACACCGGTTACTGGGGAATCCCGGTGTACCCGAAGACTCCATATCGAGCTTCACTCTGGGCGCGCGCAGAAGCCGGTCTCTCCGGCCCGCTAATAGTTTCAATCGTGAGCGAAGATGGGCGCACAGTTTACGCCACCGGAAAAATCTCCGGGATTACATCCCAGTGGAAGAAGTTCAAAGTGACCCTCCAGACCGGTAACGTTGCTCCCACCGCCCAAGCGCGCTTCGCCGTCACGCTGGAACAGCCGGGCACGGTCAACCTCGGCCTCGTCTCGCTCTTTCCGCCGACGTGGTACAACCGGCCCAACGGACTGCGCAAGGACATCATGCAGTTGTTGGTGGACTTGAACCCAAAGTTCCTGCGCTTCCCCGGCGGCAACTATCTGGAAGGAAACAAAATCGAAGAGCGCTTCCCGTGGCAGAAGACGCTCGGCCCGCTGGAAGAACGTCCCGGCCATCCATGCAACTGGGGCTATCGTTCGAGCGACGGCATGGGCCTGCTTGAGTTTCTGGAATGGTGCGAAGACATGAATGCTGAGCCGGTCCTCGCGGTCTATGCCGGGTATTCGCTCGGCCAAGATCACGTCAAAGCCGGACCTGATCTTGAACCGTTTGTGCAGGAGGCGCTGGACGAAATCGAATACGTCATCGGCGACACCAACACCACTTGGGGCGCTCGCCGGGCCAAAGATGGGCATCCCGCGCCGTTCAAGCTCACTTACGTCGAGATTGGCAACGAAGATTATTTTGAACAGGCGAAGACCTACGACGCCCGCTACGCGCAATTTCACGACGCCATCAAGTCGAAATATCCGCAACTCAAGCTCATCTCGACCATTGCGGACGCGAAGCTGAACGGACGCAAACCCGACATGGTGGACCTGCACGACTATAGCGCCACCGATGAGTTCCTCAAAAAATCGGTCAACTTCGGAAATGACATGAGCCGCAGCGGCCCTGAGATCTTCGTCGGCGAATGGGCGGCGCACGAAGACGCTTCAGCCAGGCCGTGGGATGCGGCGGCTCAAAAATTGCCGCCCACACCCTCGATGAAAGCGGCGATTGGCGACGGCGTTTTCATGGCGGCGATGGAGCGGAACTCAGATATCATTAAGATGCAATGTTACGCACCGCTGTTGGTGAACGTGAATCCCTGGGCGCGCCAGTGGCGTCCGAACTTGATTGGCTACGATGCGCTGTCGGCCTACGGGTCACCGAGCTACTATGCCATCCAGATGTTCAGCCAGAATCTCGGCGATGAAATTCTGCCGGTCACTTTCACGAATACTTCCGTCCAAGGCAGCGCCACGCGCGACAGCAAGACCGGCGAGATTATCGTCAAGCTGGTGAACCCGGAGTTGACGCCGCAGTCGCTGCCCATCGAAATCAAAGGCATCACCTCGCTCAACCCGAAGGCCACAGTGATTACGCTCGCGGGAAATCCGGACGACACCAATTCTAACAACCACCCGAGAAAGGTCGTGCCGGTCACAACGACCCTAACCGGCATCAAACCCGGCTTCACCTTCACCCTTCCGGCCCACAGCATTGTGGTCTTGAAGCTGAAACCATGAGGCGGATCGTCAGCTTGGCGGCCAGTGTTTTCATGATGACCGGCATTGTCCACGCTGCCGATCTGTCCGACAACGGTTGGCGTTTGTGGCTCGACCCGCAGGCGTCGTGGAAGAGTGACGCGCTGTATCTGCCCGACGAAGTTGACCTCGCGAAGCTGCCGGTCAATCCACCGACCGGCGGCTGGGACATGCTCTCCGGTACGAACGGCATCCCGGTCACACTTCCCTCGACCGTTGAGGAGCATTACTGGTCGCGCAACCTGTCGAATGATTCCAACCCGCTCAAAACCGTCGAGCACAATGGCAGCTATACCGGCGTGTCTTGGTGGTATCGCACCTTCAACGCCCCGAAGCTCGCCTCCCGGCAACATTGCCGGCTCGAAATCGGCGGCTCTCGGTTGCGTGCCGAGGTTTACCTGAACGGCAAACTCGTCGGCTACAACATCATCTCCGAACTCCCCTTTACCGTCGATGTCACGAAGGCGATTAAACCCGGCACCGAGAACCTCCTCGCCATCCGCATCACGAATCCCGGCGGCCAACTCGCCTGGGATGACACCCAGACGATCGAGTGGGGCAAATACCGCCTTCCGATGTCGCACGGCTTCGGCGGACTGGACAAAGGCATCCGGCTGCTCGTGCGCGGGGAAAATTACGTCTCCGATCTCGCCGTGCTGAATACTCCGGCCACTCGCACGATTGAGGTTGAGGCGGCAATCACCGCCACCGGTAAAGGTTATCGCGGTCCAGTGGAAATCAAACTTTCGCGTGACGGAACAATCGTGACCACCACGAACGTCGAAGCCGATGTTCCGGCGGGAAGCACGGGGACGGTGACGAAGGAAATCTCCGTGCCGGCCGCCGAGCTTTGGGACATCGAACATCCCGTGCTCTACCGGGCAACCGCCCGGCTGCCGAAGATCGCCAACTCGGACGCGCAGACGTCGTTCGGTTTCCGTTGGTTCACCGCGGAAGGCATCGGCACGAACGCCACGTTGCGCCTCAATGGCCGGCGCATCGTCGTTCGCTCTTCGATCTCTTGGGGTTTCTGGGCGTCGAACGGCATGTTCCCCGATGACGCGGCCGTCGCGCGCGAGATTGCGTCGGTCAAGGCGCTCGGTTTGAACAGTCTGCAAAACCATCGCCACATGCCGAACGAGCACGTGCTTGCCGGCTTCGATCATGCCGGCCTGCTCCGCTATTGCGAGGCAGGCTCGGGGCTTTATTCTTTTACCAACCGCCCGTGGGCCGACGACCCGAAGCCGCAGGACAAGGTTGACGTCTCCGGCGACAGCGGCGAACCCAAGTCGTTCACCGCGCGTTATGCGATGTTCAAGATTCTCGGCATGGTGCGCGCCTTCCGGTCTCACCCCTCCATCAGCCTCTGGACGCTCCAGAACGAAATCTCGCCCGACCTTCACAACCCTTCGATCTACTGGATGCTGCGCAAGGTTCACGAGCTAGATCCCTCGCGCATCGTCGCCCTAAAATCCGGCATCAATCCGAACAACCAAGCGCTCATGCTCCCTTACTCCGACAAGATGTTGCATGGCGACAAGGACGGTTATTCCGGCTGGTGGGATCAGCACACCGCGATGGATTCCAAGGGCCTCTACCTCGACTCGATGTATCAGTCCCCGACCAACTGGCAATATCGCTCCGAGAACACGAAGGAAATTGTCTGCTGGGGCGAAATGGCTACCGGCGCGTCACCGGACAATCACTCTGCCATCGCCGCCTGGTATGCCGCCGGCAACAAACCCGGCTATGACCGGCTTGCCGCCGAAACTCTGCGCGACGCCTACGCGGCGTTTCTTCCCAAATGGGGTTTTGCCGCCGCGTTCCCGACGCCCGAATCGCTCTTCCTCGAAGCCGGTAACAAGCACTACTTCTCCGCCGCGCGCATTCTGGAAAACGCCCGCATGAGCGATCCGGTTGACTACGTCGTGCTCTCCGGTTGGGAGTCCACCATCATCGACAATCACTCCGGCATGGTGGACGCGCTGCGCAACCTCAAAGGCGATCCCACGCCGTTACACCGTGCCGGCGCTGAACAGTTGCTCGTGCTCCGCCCCCGGCAATACGTTGTCGCGAAAGGCAGCCCGATCGTATTCGACGTGCATCTGATCAACGAAGGCAAACGCCAAGGTTCGCAGGAGCTTACCGTCACGGTCAAAGACCCCGCCGGCAAAACGCTGCTCGAAACAACCAATACCGTCATGGTTGCCGGCGGCGAAACATTCGGCCAACTCCTGAAGGACGGCTATTCAGTTGATGCCAACCAACCGGGCCGCTACACACTGACCGGCCGGCTTGCTGGCACGCTCGAACGCGCCGAACAGGTGCTCGTCGTTGATCCGCAGCCGGCGGTTATCACCCGGCGCGTTGCGACCTGCGGCGACTCATCCGGCGACGTCGCGCGGATTCTGAAGAAGCATTTCGCCATCGACGCCACACCGCTTCAAGACGCCGAGCGCATTGTCCTCGACTCCAGTTTCAGCCGCGCAAAACAACTGCAATCGCGCTTCACTTGGTCGCCGCTTACTCTTGATCCCGTTGACAAGTCAATCGACAAACAGATCTTTACAATCCAGCTTCAGGCGGACTCCGGCGACATCACCAAGCTTGCGCTGCCCAGCGGCCCGGCCAAGGTTGAGCTGTTTTTCGGCGATGGCGCGCACGACAAGACGCGCTCGTTCGATGTCGCCCTCAATGGGAAGACCGTGCTCGAACGCTTCAATCCCGAGAACGAACCCGGCGGCGCGGGCGGCATCTCCAAAACCTTCGACGTGGACATCACGGATGGCAACCTCGTCCTCTCGATTCCCGCAGTGCAGCACGGGGCAGCGGTGATGAGCGCGATGCGGGTCACCGATTCCCAAGGCAAAGTCATCCGTCGGGCATTTCGCGACGGCGACCTCTGGGATCGCAATGGCCAGCTCTGGTCGCCCGCCGACCTGATGGAATACGACTTCGCCGGCGCACTGCAGGCCGCGCTTCCGCGCGTGCGCGAAGGCGCGCGGGCCATCCTCATCCTGGACAAGGACACCACAGCCATTGCTGCCGGCAAAGCGCTAGCCGCGGCGGGTGTGGTCCAATTCGACGGCATCGTCCCGCATAGCGGTCCGTCGTGGTTGGGTTCGTGGTATTTCGGCCGCAAACACTGGCTGCTCGACGGCCTGCCGGCCGATTGCGTCTGGGACTGGCAATACCAGACCGATTCCGGCGAAGCCAACGCCCTCATGCTCACGGGCGACAACGTCGAAGGCGTCGTCGGCTTCGGCCGGTCACACGACCCGCGCCTCGGCTTCGGCGTGGCAACCATCGCGGTCGGCAAGGGCCAAATCGTCGTGCTTTGCCTGCCGGGGTTGACGCGATCCATTGACGACCCCGGCAACTACCACGGCATCCACCCCGTCACCGCTCACCGGTTGCTTTACAACGCACTGAAGGCAGAAGACGTGCCGGCATTTCCGGCGCCGCCGGTCGGTTTCGATGAAAAGCGCGACGACGTTCCGCACGGGCGCGTGGAGACTGTCGAATACGATTCGAAAACGGTCGGCACGCGGCGGCGCATGAATGTTTACACGCCGCCCAGTTACTCGGCGGACCGGAAATATCCGGTGCTCTACCTGTTGCACGGCATTGTCGGAAATGAATGGGAATGGGTCGGATACTGCAAAGCGGACATCATTCTCGACAATCTCCTCGCGGCCGGTAAGGTCGTGCCGATGATCGTCGTGATGCCGAACGGTCGCGCGCAGAAGAACGACCAGCCGGAAGGTGATCCATTCAAGACGGCACCGGCCTTTGCGGTGTTTGAGCGCGATTTGTTGGACGACGTGATTCCCGCGATTGAATCGCGCTACAGCACTTACACCGACCGCGAACACCGCGCGCTCGCCGGGCTGAGCATGGGCGGCGGACAGTCGTTGAACTTCGTATTGGGGCATCTGGACAAGTTTGCGTGGGTGGGTGGATTTTCCGTCGCGCCGAACACCAAGCCGCCCGCCGAACTCCTGTCCGATCCCGCCGCGGCGAAACAACTGAAACTGCTCTGGCTTTCTTGCGGCGACAAAGACAATCTCATCGGCATTAGCCAGAGCGTTCACGTTTACCTTGTGGAAAAGAACGTGCCTCACATCTGGCATGTGACCAATCACCCGCACGATGCAACGGAATGGAAGCAAGCGCTGTATTACTTCGTGCAGCAGGTTTTCAGATGAATAAACATTGTCGGCGATTCTTACGGCTGGCTGGATTGGACAAATCTGTGCCAAGGACGCTTCCGGTCACCAGTATTGTTGTTATCCAGCTAAGGCATGCTGATAAAATCATTCACCTAAAATGGATACAGTATCGCCGAGATCACGGCGACCGGAGCTTGATTTGGTAAAAACGTTTCGGCAGGCCGACGGCTGTTGTATCCAAGTAGTCGGTCGTGGGGCTGGCGCTGGCCGGGATATTGGACGTTAGTGAGTTCCAACTGCCCGGCATCATCTCGTTCTTGTACTCAATGTCGTAGGACTTGCCGGGGACGCTGGCCCAAGTGATGCGAAAGCCGGTCGGTTCTTGGGTGACTTGTTGAGCGGTGAACGCGGAACTGGCTTGGAGCGGGTGGGTGCCGGCTTGCCATTCCTCCGAGTTCGTGAAGCCGTCGCCATCAGGGTCGTCGTTCGGACCGTAATTCAAGGTGCCGAACTTGGCCAGTTCCCATGCATCCGGGAGGGTGTCGTTGTCGGCGTCGGTGAGGACGAGGACATAGAGGCGTTTGACATTCCAAGTCGGCGTGTTGGCGGCGAACGTCCAGTCGGTGTTGGTGTAGGTGCAGTTGCCGATGCCGATGTCGTCGGTGCCGGAGGATTTGCCCCAGCGATTGTAGGCGAATAAGGTCTGGCCGGCGCCGTAGTTGTGCACTTGCATCGAGCCTAACGGGCCGCTCGTGTTGAACTGGTCGCCGAAGTCGTAGGCGCTGTCGCTGGCGCCGAGGATGCCGGCGGCGTTCGTAGGGTTGGAGTTGTACCCCCAGAATTCGATGTTACCGGTGGTGATGTGCGGGCCGGTCACCAACCCGGTATTGGTGCTCGCAAAAACGTTCATGTCCTGCACGTAAGTTTGAAACGTCACTCCTTTGACGAGGACGGGCACGCCGAGGAACGTCGGGTTGTTGGTGAAGGCGTTCATCGAGACATAGACCCAGCGCATCGGGTTGCCGGGGTTGTCCTGCAATTCCACATAATACGCCACGCGTTGGATTCCGGCGGTGTAGATGGCGGAATTATCGATGGTGTAAGGGACATCCAGCGTGTTGACCGTTTGGAAGTCCACGGCGATGTCGAGTTGGTAGAGCAGAAAGTAGTCGTTGGCTTCCGGCACGAGCGCGAAAACGTTGTCCGCGACGGGCGTGGCGCTGACCGCCGCCGTCCACGCCGACGTGGCGACCGCTCCGCTGGCGGCGACTTGGTAGAAGTAGGTTTGTCCCGGTTGCACGGCGCGGTCAACGTAATGGCTGGAGGAAGTGCTGCCGATGATCTGGCCGTCGCGGCGGATGAGATACGATGCGGCTCCGACGACCGGCGTCCAGGCCAAGTCCACGCGGTGAGCGCCGACGAGGATCGTCTGCAATTGTGTTGGCACACCGGGCGAGCCGCCGGGATCCGCCGCGAGGACCGATACGTTGTAGAACGCGAGCAAGCCGACGCCGTTGGCGTTTTTCGCGTTTGCCCCGGAGCCGTAGTGGCCAAGGTAGCTGACACCGGTCGCCGCGCCAACGTTCTGGTTGAACTGGAGGACGATGGTGTGGGCGGTGGCGAAGCCGTTAGTCGGCGTCGCGGCCGAGCCTTCCAATCGGAAATCCGCGTGCGCGCCGCTGTCCCAAGTCAACGTGTCGGCGGTATCGCGCAGTTCGATGCGGACTTCGTTGGTGTTCGCGCCGCTGAAGTACGCGTAGGCCGGGTTGGGCGGGTTGCTGTTGGCGGCGGCGACGCCGTACAGGTCGCGTTCCACGAGCCGGTACAACGACTCGCCGATCACCCGGTAGCCGTTGTCGTAGGCGTAATGACAGCCGTCGGTGTGCTGCGGCACGGCGGTCGTGGACATGACTTCGATGTCCGAGTCGCGGTCGGCAAACCGGCGTTGCCGGTCGCGCAAGTCCGGCAGTTCGCGCGTGGTCGGCCCGCAGCCGGCGTGCAGTTGGCAGACATACACTTTCTCGACGGTCGCGAAATCCTCCCGCCAGTTCGAATAGACTTTCAGCCAGCCGGTCTCGTGCGACGCGCCGTCGTCGGCGTCGGTTTCGCCTTGATACCAGAGGATGGCGCGGACCGCGTTGGTCAGCTCGGCGTGGGCGACGCGCCAGAGCAACCGGCCGTAATTGTTGGCGACGTTGGCGTGGTTCATGTCGGTCCGTTGGTAGTAGCTGATCGGCTCGCCGCCGCGGGCGCCGTTGATGATGGCGACCGGCACGGCGTTGGAATCGCTCAGCCACCGCCCGAGGCGCAAGCCCCATTGGCCAACGGCGCCGGGGCCTTCATCGGCGTTTCCTTCGGCGAGGTACCAGTTCAGGTCGTTGGTGGTGGTCGTGGCGCTTTCGGTCCGGTAGCCAAAACTGCGCAGCCAATTGCTCTGGTTGCCGTTGGCGCTGCCGTTGTACATGGCCGCGACCGCGTTGGACTGCCCGTTGATGAGCAACACGTCGCCGGCGACGACGTTCGTGGCGGTGGCGACGGTGAACGCGGTGGCGTCGCTGGTGACCTGCACGGTGAAATCGTAGCCGGCCAGTTCCGCGTAGATGGGAACGGTGAACGCGAACGGCGCCTGCCCGGCTTGGTACGTGAGCGCCTGAGTCAGGTTGGTGTATGCCGTACCAGCGCGCGTGACCGCAACGCTGACCTGCGTGCAATTGGAACTGAGCACCGTCCCGGCAATCGTGACCTCGGCGAAGCCGGTACTCAGATTCCGCGGGTAGAGTTGCATCGGCTTCGGACACGCGGTGAATGCGACGCTCGGCTCCGCGTTCGCGGGACAAACCCCCGACACCAAAACGATGCCGGCCAGAATCAAATCAGGAAGCAACTTCATGGTCTTCTCCTTCGCGTGATAGCCACCGGTAGCACTGCAACGACTTCCACCAATCCAAGCTCATCAAACGCCACTTGCTGCCGGTGAATTTTAAATACAGGTCGTGGACGCCTTGCGGTCCGGAGACTTTTACAGCCACGCCGTTATAATGAACGACAGCATCTGGCTTTTCAGGGGAGGCGACTCCCGCACCGTGATTTCCCGAAATCCAGACGATGTTAAACGTACGCGCTTTCAACATGCCCGGAAATTTGCCGGAGCGTTTGCCGATTTCCAGCGTGCGCGTCGCCTCGTTCCAAGTGATTGGTATCGTGGCGTATTTCCCTTTTTCGTAATTGTAATTGTCGCCTTCGTCGTCGTAGAGCATGAACTTGCCGTCCGCGCCGCGATAGACGCGCAGCTCAATCGGGTCGGCCGGTTTCTCCGTCGCGTATTGCACCGCCGGGCCAAACGGCACAATCGAACCAGCGCGAACAAACAATGGCATGATGTTGATGGACGCGTTTGCCGTCACGGTCTTGCCGCCGGCGAAAGTCTCACCGGTCCAGAAATTCACCCAGTTTGAGCCGGACGGAAGATAAACTGCGCGACTCGTGGCCTGCGGCGTTGTGACCGGACACGCCAGAAACGCCGGGCCGAACATATATTCGTCCGAAATCGGCAACGCGCCGGCATCCTTCGGAAAGTCCATCACCAGCGCGCGCATCGGCGTGTAGCGTTCGCTCGTGATTTTCCATGCGACCGAATAGTTGTACGGCAGCAGCCGGTAGCGCAACCGGTCGAAGGCTACTAAATTGGTTTGCGTAGCGGGAAACCAGTTCCAGATTTCGGTCGCCGTCTGGTAGCCGTGCACGCGGAGGATCGGGCAAAACGTGCTCCACTGAAACCAGCGGGTGAGCAGTTCATTATAGTCGGGCGAGGAGTATTGATCGTGAGGACGGAAAAACCCGCCCGTGTCAGTCGTCCAATACGGCAAACCGGTCATGGAATAGTTCAACCCGGCCCGAATCTGCCGCGCAAATGTCAGCCAGTCGCCGTTCACGTCACCAGACCAAACCGCCGCGCCGAAGCGTTGCTGGCCAGCATAAGCGCTGCGGGAAAGAATCGTCACGCGCTTGCTCGAATCCGTCCGGCGCTGGCCTTCATAAGTGGCCTGATTCGCAAAGAGCGGATAGGAATTGCGCACGCGATTCGCCGAGCCGGCAAAACACTGCACGCCGCTGACGGAATTCCCATCGTCGCCCGGCTCGGTCGCGTCCTGCCAGAAGCCGTCGGTGCCGAGGCAGTAAAATGCCTGGTTCATGTATCTCCAGCGGACATCGCGAACGGCCGGATTGAAAACATCCATCCACGGCGAACCCGGAATCAGACCATGCGGCATGGAGGCCAACTCACGACCGGCGATCCCGCCGGGATTGGACCAGACCGAAATCATGTACTTGAAATGACTGGCGTGGAGTTCGGCGATCATGTTCGTCGGGTTGGGATAATTCTCCAAATCCCACTCATAAGCGCCCCAGCCGTGGTTTCCCCAGTATTGCCAGTCTTGAACAATGAAATCCACAGGGATTTGGCGCGCCCGAAATTGACGCGCCGCTTCCAGCATTTGCGCTTGGCTGGAATAGCGCTCGCGGCACTGCCAATAGCCATACGCGGCTTTGGGAAACAGCGGCGCATCACCTGTGGCCTGACGATACCCGGCAATAACCTCATCGGCGGTCGGGCCGTAGAAGAAATAGTAATCAATCGCGTCACCGACTTCGGAACGGAACGCCGTCGTATTGCCCAGCGGACGCGCGAAGATTTTTGCGTCTCCCCCACCGCCCAAGAGATTCACGGAACAGGTCGTGTTGGCCGGCAACGCAATTTTCCCACTGATGGTGCAAGGCACCCACATGTTCGTGATGGCGGCGATGGTTTGCCCCTTGACTTGCACGCCGATCAAATTGTGACGATCTCCGTCTTTGACGATGAAAACATACTCACCCGCTTCGGTGGTTGTGAAAGCGCCCGACCTGTTGGTCAGCGGCACCTGTATGTCAGCGGGATTGAATTCCGTGAGCGAGGCGTTGTTCCACAACAGGCCGTAGCCGTAACTGGACACGATCATCGGCACGGCAATCTGCGTATTCAACTGCCGAAGCTGCTGCGGCATGCCGCGCCAGTTCCAAATGCCTTCCTGAAACTGGCCGAGGCCGTAGAGAAATTCATCGGCGGGACTGGCAAAACTTTGCTCGGGCTGCCAGGACGACTCGCCGTTCACCGTCGCCGCGGTCATCGTCTTGCCGCCGGCGGCAGGTTCGCCGAGCAGCAAATTGCCGGACGCATTGAAAAACGTGACCGCCCCGGTCGCCTTGTCCACGGCGACTTTCAGCTTGCGCGTGAGCACCGTGATTTTGCCGCTGGAGTTGGCAAGCTTAAACGAAGCGGCTCGCCAAGAGTGATTCGTCACCACGAAGTCCTGTCCTGCCGGCAGCGTCGTGGTCGGCGAATACATGACGCGCACAATGCTGTCGGAACAAACCGTCAGCTTCATCTTTCCCGGCGACATCGTGAGCGTGACGCCGTCGGGATTTTTCTTGACGCCCACCACGGCGATTGGCGCGGCCAAGGTTCGCGCCGCCGAAACACAAAGGGCGCAAATATACAAGTTGGCAAGGATGCGTTTCATTCCAGATGCGAATGACATCGTCAGTCTCCGCTCCCACCGGCCGGCACGACGGAGATTTCCGCCGCGCTTGTCCAGCCGCTGTTCCAGATGGCTTGCAAGCTCGTGAAGCGGAAGTAACGGGCGTTCACCGGCGCGAAGCTTATCTCCTGAAGCGACGGGTTGTTCTGAATGTTGGCGAATGAACCTTCGGCGATGTTCGTCGTCCAGTTCACGCCGTCGGTGCTCGTTTCAAAGCGGTATTTTTCGACCACGCCGTTGAGCAATCCATCCTGACGCGGCAGATAGATGAATCCACCGATGCGATGCGTCTTGCCCATGTCCACGGTGATCGCGTGCGGCTGATGCTGGTCGGCATTCCAGCGCGTGTGCCAGATGGTGGCGGAATTGCCGTCAATCGCGTTCGCGCCGCTGTTGTTTTCCCCGGCCAATTCCTCGCTGTCGACGCTGACCACTTTCCATCCGACCGGCATGAGGCCGGCGAGAATGCGCAAACCGGAAATACCAAGCTTTCCATCCGGCAACAAACTCGCGGCGCGCACCGTGACGCTGCGGTTCTGCGGCAAAACGATCGGCGTGGTGTAGATCGTCGACTTCGCCGTCGGCTCGCTGCCATCCAAGGTGTAAACCATCTTGTTGCCCGCCAGATTGCTGAGACTGACTGTGGCGTTGGTGGCGCGGTCGGAAATGGTCGGCGGCAAGGTTTTGACGGATAGCTTGAAGAGGCCCATTTCGGCGAGCGTCGGTTCGAGGCGCGAACCGGTGATGCGGATGCGCACCTGGTCGGTGGTCACGGGCGACTTCAACCGAATGAGCCGGCGATGCCCGACGGTTGTGAGTTCGTCCGACGGAATTCTCTCCGCCGCGACCCACGACGAGCCGTTCCACGTCTCGATAGCAAAAGATTCAATTCTTTGGCTGCGATGGTCCACCGCCTCCTGCAACGAAACGACGTCGAACGTGACCGGCTTCGGCAGTGTGAGCGTCACGGTGCCGTTGGTCTGGCCGGGCGCAGCTTCCCACCAGGTATCGAGATTGCCGTCCAGCGCGAGCGACGGACCGTTCGTGGCGTTCGAAGTGTCGGCGGTGACCTTGCCGCCGGCGGCAAGGTTGGTGGCGAATGTTTCGTTGATGATCTGCGCCGTGCGGTTCAACGCGTCGAGTTGGTTGTCCGGAACGAGACCGCGTTTATCGGGCGACAGATCCAGGATGAGATTCCCGTTGCGACCGATGGACGTGTAGA
>Ga0335085_10002089_pt1 | contig 38695 bp, 38 predicted proteins | sample Lox_Sample_45_FD_206712 | JGI IMG/M metagenome (GOLD analysis project Ga0335085, IMG submission 206712) | Soil microbial communities from Loxahatchee National Wildlife Refuge, Florida, United States - Lox_Sample_4.5 | ecosystem: Environmental > Terrestrial > Soil > Wetlands | place: USA...
TACAGGTCGCCCAGGACGAAGACCGATTTTTCGGCCAACCGATGATTGGGGTATTGGGCGAGAAAAGCGGTGAAATTACCGATGCAGTTTTCCCAGTTCCGGCGGAGCTTCCGGAGTTTCGGCGAGTGCGCCAGGCGTTCCTGACATTGCATCCCGGCGTTGAAAAGCGTCTCCGGGCCGCGCCCGTCGGCTTGGGAAGGGGAAGCGGGCGACAACAAGTTCCACCCGATGGCCAGGATGAGTATCCAGTGGCCCGCGCCGCATTTTTGGTAGGGCTGGTCCGGTCTCATCGTCCCCAATTTAGCCGACTCCGTCGGCGTTGTCAATATGCATGGATTGACTTTCTTCGAAAGCTGGATTATCTTTAGAGCCCATGGCCATCCGGATTATTGTGGACGGATATAATTTCATCGGAAGGGAGAAAGGTCTGCAGGGCAATATCGAAGCCCGCCGTGAGGAGTTAATCGACCGGCTGGCCCGCTATCAAGGGCTCAAGGGCCATCCGGTCACGGTAGTTTTCGACGGCTGGAGGTCCGGCTGGCCGGATGAACACGGCGAGCTCCGCCGCGGGATCGAGGTCGTTTTCTCACGCCACGGCGAGCGGGCGGATCAGGTGATCGCACGAATGGCCGATGAATTGGGAAGCGCTTGCCTGGTGGTGTCCTCCGACCGGGAGGTGGCCCGCCATGTCCAAGCGGCCGGCGGGGTGGCGGTTTCGGCGGGAGAATTCGAGACGCGCTTGTCTCGGGCCGTGAGCGGCCACCCGGACAAGGAAATCGTACTCGAAGACGACACCGCGGCCCCCGGGACGGAAAAGAAGGGAAACCCGAGGCGCCTATCCAAACAGGAACGCAAAAGACGTCTTCGGTTGAATAAGCTATGAATCGCGTCGATCGAGCCATCCAGGGAAAGAACATGGTTCTTCCCGCCGACCGTAAGATCGGCCTTCATATCCTCGAAGGCGTGAATGCCGGCCATGCCTTCATCCTCTCCAAGAAGAGCCGCGTCACCTTTGGCCGCGACGACGCGGATGTGGACGTTCAAGATCCGGGCGTCTCCAAGCTCCATTGCGTGATCGAGGTCTACGACGACGTGGTCGTGCTACGGGATCTGAACAGCGCCTCCGGAACCTTCCTGAACGATTTTCAAATCAAAGATGACCTGCTGAAGGATAAGGACAAGATCCGCCTCGGCGCCACGGTTCTGCAGGTTCACATCCGGAAGATCGAGTGAAGATCATTCGGTCGGGGTGGGAACGACGGCGATGACCAGGGGGGCGTTCGGCCGGCCTTCCAGCGCGAGATTACCCTCCGAATCTCTCGCCTCGATGTAGTATTCCATGCTGGTGCTCTCGGCCTTTATCATCGAGCCCGGAATCGGGGCCGTGAAGGCATGGTTCGACCCTTCGGTCATCCGGATCGATTCATAATTTTTCTCACCTTGAGCCCGGAAATGGAGCATCGCCACATCCACCTTGACGTTGTCCGTGATCGTGGCGGTAACCTCGCTCGGTTCTCCGGGCCTAGCGGTGTAGGCGGGCAGGGAATGGACTATAACGGGCGCGATCAAATCCAGCGGCCCCCTTTGCGAGCTTTGAAAATCATCCGCGTCCAGTGTGACCTTGCTCACTTGGCTCTCCGAGACCGCGATCCGCAAAGATTGCCTCCCCCAGCTCGAAGCAGGGATCACGACATTGCCCCTTTCATTTTCCAATGCGGTGATCAAAATAGCGCTCGTTAACTGGTCCTGCACAATTTTCACCGCCTCGACATCGGACTGAACGGTCTTGTATGAATTAAAGATCTTTTTCAAGAAACTTTCTTGTTCCGTTGACAGCGCAACTTCTTTTTTTATAGAAAGTATATCCTTTTCCGCGTAGGCGGTTTTCAAACGATTCAGCAGCGTATGGACCTCCTGAAGGTCCGATGGGCTGAACGATCGGGAAGGCGCCGCGGGAACGACGGTGTCCGGAGCGGGATTTTTTTCGGGTTCGGTTGGCTTCGAGGCCCCGCGGTCTTTTTCGGCCGCCGGTCGGGATTCCGGTTTAGGAACCTTCGTCGGCCCCGCTTCCTTTGACCGGGGCCCCTCGATCCCCCCCCCGGCCGATTCGGGTTCGGGCGGAGGCGGGAGGGGGATGGCGGATTGGGGAGGCTCCGTCGTTATCGCGGGGGGGGCTGGCACCGGCGGGTTAGGCGGAGGAACAACGGTTACGGTCTCATTGGAAAGGGGCCACAGGACCAAGAGAGTCAAAACAGCCGCCGAAATGACCATGCCGCTGACGATCCCGATCACCCTTGATCTTACCGAAGAGGTTTTAATCGCCATCCTATTTAACCGAACGGGCGCACCGGAAACCGACATCGGTCAGACGGGATGTCGGGTAATCATAGGAGCGAAACGAGGCACGGGCGATAATGGAGGCGACCTTCTTATAGACCTCCGGAGGATAATGCCCGATTCCCATGAAGGACAGTCCCCGGGTTACGCGAAAGACCTGGCCGAAGTTTTCATTCTGCGCCTCGTTGCCCGGGTAGGGCCTGTACCAGCTGGCCGTCCATTCCCAGACATTGCCGATCATATCGTAGGCTCCGTAAGGGCTTCTGCCGCCCGCATACTGTCCGACCGCGACGGCCGATGCGGCCATCACCGGCCCCTTTGAGATGTTCCCCAGGTCCGGGTTATAGAGGTTTCCCCATGGGTATTTGAAACTGTCCGGTCCTCGTGCGGTCTTTTCCCATTCCTCTTCGGTGGGGAGACGCTTTCCCGCCCAGCGGCAGTATTCATCGGCATCAAACCAACTCACATAGGCAACCGGGAATTTGGCCCGTCCTTCCGGGTAGGTCCCGTTTTTCCAGTCATCGGGCCATGCGTGCTTCCCGGCCCCGAGGAATCGTTTATATTTTTCGTTGGTCACTTCATATTCATCGATATAAAAGGCCGGCAGGTTCACCCGGTGAAGCGGATGTTCATCCTCATACCAGGGATGCGGCAAACCGTAGTCCAATGCTTCATTGGCGGCGTCAACCTCGTCCGTTCCCATTAAGAATTCGCCGGCCGGAACCCATACCATATCATCGTCGGATTTCTTTATGCATGCCGACGGTCCGACCTGGAGCAGGACGAGCAGGGCCAAGGCTCCGAGCGCCAAGACGGAACGTTTCGACAAACGCATCCTTTGCATTTTGTCTTCAGTGACCGGGGGAATGGGCGGTCTTCGACGACAACATGAATTGAAATACGGTGGAACCGATCTGAAGCGTGTCTCCGGACTTCATCAGGCCTTCCTTCACGATGCGATGGTTTACTTTCGTACCATTGGCACTGCCCAGATCCCTCACCACGGCAAAGTCCCCGTAAAGCACCAGGGCGCAATGCTGGCGGGAGGCCTCCGGATCGGATAGCGCCACATCGGCCTGTTTCCGGCCGAAAGTGATCCGATGCTTGTTGAGGGCGATCCGCTTTCCCTTTCCTTCCCCCTCCAGGACGACCAGGACAGCCTCCAGGTCGGCCGCCAAACCGATCCTTTTCCCTGCGATGGCCCGACGAACGGAGGTGCCGTCATCCGCCAACTCCCCTTCCATCGACCCCAGCATCGTCTTGCTGCGGTCCAATACCTGGCTATCGGAAGGGGGCACGGTCTCGCGGGGACGTCCCTGTTTCGGGCGATTCACGTGTTCGCAGAACGGACAACCCAGGATACCCTCCTGACCTTTTGGAAGTTCATAGATCGTATGACAGTCATCGCAGCTGACGTTCATCGGAGGGTCTCGTTTGATTCTTATTGGGGTGGTGCGGCGCCGGTCGAAGAATCCGATTCCTGATCGACCGCCGGCGGCTTGACTTCCTGCGGATCGGAAGGCCGTTTGAAATCCTGAAGAACGGTCCGCGCGCGATCGGCCATCGGCGCCCTGGGGTTTAAGGCCAAGGCCTTTTGCAATTCGTCCTGGGCCTGTGAAATCACGCCCCGTTTAAGATACAAGAAACCCAGATCGTAATGCAAGACGGGATAATCCGGAAATTTCCGCGAAGCCTCTTCGAAAATACGGTTCGCCCCGTCCGGATCTTTTCGTTCCAATGTGATCATTCCCAGGAAGTGGTAGGCGACCGGAACCTTGGGATTCAATTCGATAATCCGCCGAAACATACGCTCGGCATCGTCCAAGCGGCGTTCATCGTATGCCGCCTTGGCGTCTTTGAGGAGCCTGCGGGTCTCTTCTTTTTCCAACGGGGTCAATCTCCGATCCGGTTCTTCGGTAATCTCGGCTGGCAGAGTTACGGGCTCCTGAGATCCGGGTTCGACGACAGGGCCGGGTGGGGGCGAATCAACTGCCGCCGGGGGTTCAGGCTGAACGGCGGGAGGAGGGACCCGTTCCGAGACGGGCTGCGGCGATACCGCGACCTCGGACGCCGGGCTTGACGATCCGGACGCGGCCGTAAGAAGATGACGGGCCCATTCGACCGTCAGGGCGGGCCATGTTGACAGGCGGAGCACGGCCACCCGGACCTCCGGGGAGTTCTGGGCGATGGATTGAAGAAACGGCGGATTGATCGTCGAGATCCCCATGGCCGCGCCCATGATCGACAGAAAAGTCAGGAGGGCCGTCCGGAAAGCGGACGCACGACGAGACGGCCGAAGAGGGGTCGGCATCGGCCGGCGGCCGCTGGACCGGGAGGGTGTCGTCTCATGAGCCCCGTCCCCCGCATGACGCGGACGAATGACCGTGCTCTGATCGGGGAGGCCCGCGCCGACCGACGTGCCGCTGGCGGTCTGGAATCGATGACTGTCCTGCTCAATGTCGTGCTGAAACAGGGTCTGGAGATATTGCGCCAACCGGACCGCGCTGAAATCATATCCCTTTTTGGACATGTGATCTTCCAGCGCGGTCTGCAATTCGGACGCGGACTGGAAGCGTTGGTCCGGCTCCTTGGCCAAGGCCTTGAGGATGATCGCCTCGAGTTCCGGCGCCACCTGTTGGTTGAGCGAAGTCGGGGGGGGCTCCACTTGGGCCTCGCGAACCTTCTCCAGCGTGTTGAAGTCGTTGTCGCCCTTGAACAGTTTGTGGCCGGTGAGGAGCTCATACAGCAGGATTCCAACGGCAAAAATATCCGCCCGTCGGTCGACCGGACGTCCCCAAGCCTGCTCCGGCGCCATGTAGGACAATTTTCCCTTCAGGATTCCGGTACGCGTCTCGGAACTCTGACTGGCGGCCTTTGCGATTCCGAAGTCGACCAATTTGATTTCCCCCTCGTAGGAAACCAAGATGTTCTGCGGGCTGACGTCGCGATGAACAATGTTCAAGTCCCGGCCGGTCAGATCCTTCTTCCGGTGGGCATAATCCAGACCGGCGCAGACTTTGGTGATGATCAGCAGGGCGTGACCGATCGACATGGGAAGATGGAGGGCCTTCGCACGCTGAAGGATCGTCCGCAGGTCCTTTCCCATCACGTACTCCATGGCGATGAAATAGGAATTTTCGACATGGCCCAGATCGAAGATCTGAACGATGTTCTGGTGGGTCAGGAGCGCGGCGAGCTTCGCCTCGTTGATGAACATCGAAATAAATTCGGCATCCTCGGTCAGGTGGGGGAGGATGCGCTTGATCGCCATCATCTTTTCAAAACCCTTGAGCCCGGTCTGTTTGGCCATGAACAGTTCGGCCATTCCGCCCGTGCCGACTTTGTCGATCAAGAGATATTTTCCGTAATGAACCGGCGTATTCATCTCGCTAATACCATAGCACGAAAATCGCAAACGGTCAATATTGGCGGGCAGTTAGAACGAATTGACCAGGCGGTCGGACTCAACCCCACGGGGGGATATTAGGAACGATTAGAAATCCGGAACGGATATCCGAAACAGCTTGGCGGCGTTGTCCGCCGTGATCTTCATCACCGAATCCGGGGGCAGCGAGGGATGCAACCGGGAAAGGACCTGCGCCGTGAGCCGGACATAGGCCGGCTCGTTCCGCCGGCCCCGGTTGGGAACGGGCGAAAGATAGGGACAGTCGGTCTCGACCAGTACCTTCTCGAGAGGCAGGGCCCGGGCCACTTCACGGAGCGCTCCGGCATTGGTAAAAGTCAGCACTCCCGAGAACGATATGTAAAAATTCATCTCGATCGCCGCACGGGCCATCTCCAGATCGCCCGTGAAACAATGCATTACGCCCCCGACCGTCTCGGCCCCTTCCTCCTTCAAGATGGCCAGCGTGTCGGACTTCGCATCCCGGGAATGAACCACGATGGGCAGGCCCAGCGTCTTGGCCAGGCCGATCTGGGAGCGAAACTGCCGCTGCTGAATCTCCTTGGGGGAGTGCCGATAGTAGTAATCCAACCCGATCTCCCCATAACCGACCACTTTTTTATGAGCGGCCAATCGCCGGAGCTTGGTCAGGGCGGCGTCATCCAGGTGCTTGACCTCGTGGGGATGGACGCCGACCGAGGCGTAAATGATCTCGTGCCGCTCCGCCAGTTCCACCGCACGGCGGCTGGTCTCAAGATCGCAGCCGATCGAAACGACCGCCCGGATCCCGGCCTCGCGGGCCCGGCGGATCACTTCATCGCGGTCGGCGTCATAGACGGGATCATAGAGGTGAGTGTGGCTGTCGATCAACATCGGATGTCTCATGCCAGATCCGGGATTCATCCTGAATTGTACCGGAGCCCTGGGTTATTTTCAAGGAAACAGTCCTTGAAATTTCCGGATAAAACTGCTACCTTCGATCAGCCCGGATCTAATATAATATATACGAGGAGATCGAAATGAATAAGATCGTCAAGGCTCCGGCCCTCCCGTCCCTCTTCATCCTGGCGGCATTTTTTGCCGGCTGCAATCAAAACAGTTCTTCTCCTTCATCCGGACCGTCCTACACACCGCCCGCCGCCCAACAGGCCGTTCCTCCTCCGGCGCAGCAGCCCCAGTCCCTTTCGCTCTACATCGTTCCCTTTGACCAAGGCAAGTTTTCCATGGAACAGATTCAGGCCGACAAGAAAAAAATCGAACAGGACCCGAACGATGTCCGGGCCCTCATCAGTCTCGCCGATGCCAATTTTATGATTCAGCGCTTCGAGAAGTCGCAGGATTATTACGAACGGGCCCTCAAATCAGACCCCAAAAACATCAACGCCCGGCTGAGTCTCTCGAACTGCTACATCTTCATGCAAAAACCGGATGAGGCCCTTCATCAGTTGGACGAAATCCTGTCCATGCAGAAAGACAATCCGGAGGCTCTTTACAACAAGGGGTTGATCCTGCTCCAATCGAAACGAGACCCGGGCGGCGCGAAACAAGTCTGGACGCAACTGGTCAGTGCCCACGCGGACCACGAACTGGCGAAGCAGGTAAAAGGGGAATTGGGACGACTGTAAATCATGAATACACTTTTCCGACGGTGCAAACCCTCCCTCCTCGCGGTGATGATCTTTCTGGCATGGCGTTCCTTTGCATCGGCCTACGAGGCGGTCGATGTGCAGTCCGGCGGAACGATCACGGGAAAGGTTACGCTTCGAGGCCCGGTCCCGGAGCCCCGTGTGTTTCCGATGGTCCTGTACCCCTTCGGCGATTATTGCAAAAAGATTTCCAACGGGGAGGGCCTCGTTCTGCTGCGGGAATTCAACGTGGACGACGCCGGAGGCCTGCAGGATGCGGTCGTCGCGATCCAGGATGTCCAGCGGGGAAAGGCTTTTCGTTCCCGCGACACCGAGTTGGTAACCGTGAACTGCATGTTTCATCCGGCCGATGTCCCGGAGAGCGAGCAGTTCGAATTCCACCATGGTCAACTGGTCCACGTCCACCCGCTGCTCACCATCATCAGAAACCATACCCTGCTGTCCGTTGTCAACCGCGATCCGATCAGCCATGCCACCCAAGTCTACCAGCCGGAAAAGGGGAATCGCGTTCTGAGTTTTCCAGTCCCGGTCTCCTATCAGGCCAGCAGCGGATACATCGATCTGGAAAATGGAATGCAAATCGCCCAGATCATCTGCGAGATGCATGAATACATGCAGACCTGGGCGTGGGTCGTCGATAACCCCTACTTCGCGAAGACGGGAAAAGGCGGGGAGTTCACGATCGAGAATATTCCCCCGGGAACCTATAAGGTCATCGCCTGGCATCCCCACATGAAGCCGGTTCAGAAGCTGATTACGATTTCACCCCATGGAGCGGCGATGCTCAACTTTGAATTCGACGCTCGCAAGGTTGTCCGGCCGCTTTATGAGACCCAAACCCGTTTCCGGATTCCTCCGGAAATGGATCCCACCGTGGATCTTAAGGGCTGCGAGGGACCTTATTGCGTCCGTCGGGAGCACGACCATCATTGAGCCGATAATTTAATGAAGCTGTCCGGGCTGGGGTTTCGCTTGTGGCTGAAACTGGTCTTCCTGTTGGCTCTGTTTTTATTCCCCAGACGGCACGGGATGTTTTAGGAGCGGCCGACCGTTATCGCTCAGCCCTTGTCCGGAATAAATTCCAGGGCGACACCGTTGTTGCACCAGCGCTGTCCGGTGGGCGGCGGGCCATCGTCAAAGACATGCCCCTGGTGGCCTCCGCACCGGGCGCAGTGGTATTCCGTGCGGGGGAAAATCAGCATATAATCGCGCTTCGTCTCCACCCGTCCTTCAAGGGTCGTGAAGAAACTCGGCCAGCCTGTGCCGCTGTCGAATTTCATCTCGGAGGCGAATAAGGGCAGTTCGCAGCCCGCACAAACATATTGGCCCTTGCGTTTTTCCTCAAGGAGGAAGCTTGTGAAGGGCCGCTCCGTTCCTTCCTCGCGCAGGACATAAAACTGCTCCGGCGTAAGCATCTTTCGCCATTCGTCTTCGGTTTTATGAATCTTTTGGATTTTTCCGGGCATATCGTCACCCTTCCCAAACCCTCTTCGAGCCACGAAGACGGTCAGGATCATACCGATGAACCCTTTAAGAAACCGACGCCGCTGCATGTGTTTATTATAATAGACCCCGCGTTTCAATGCCAGTTTTGAAGGGGGTCGTTGGCCGAGTGATCCGGCCACGGGACCGGACGAGTCAAGGCAGGAGCTGCCACTCGTCCTTCTCGATGGTTACCTTTTGACCCGTTTGAAGTTGTTTGACATCCTCGCGTTCAAACATCCCCAGGTACCGCTCGATCCGGTCCGGATCCGTAATCCGATCCTCTTTGGTCTGGCCTGTGGCCAATTTATAACGCCTGATCAATACCGCCATTGGGTTTCCTCCTGATGGTTGCCCGTCACCTCCATGCCGGCCGGGGTAATTCATAGACAGCGACACAAAAAGAGGCTGATTTTACCGGCTGTCGCGGGAGGAAGTCAAGTCAATAAATTGGGGGGCGAACTCATTTGACGCGCGTTCCGGGCTCTACCGGTTCGGCAAAGGTCGCCAGGGCCTCGACCGTTTTATCGCCCGCCGCCAGGATCATTCCCTGGGACTCGATTCCGCGGATGACAGCCGGCTTTAGATTCGCCACCAGAACGACCGATCGGCCGATCAGTTGCTCGGGCGCGTACTTCGTCGCGATTCCGGCAACCACCTGTCTGGTTTCGGCGCCGATTTGGATCGAAAGTTTTAGCAGTTTGTCGGCCCCCGCTATTTTTTCAGCCGTGAGGATTCGGCCGACCCGGAGATCCAGCTTCCGGAATTCGTCGATCGAGATGTAGGACGCTTCGCTGCGTGTCAATTCCATGGTTCTCTCCTTCGAAGGCTTCGTGGCTGCGGCGGTTTCCGGTTCCATAACGGCCCGCGGTGATTCAATGCGCGGAAAAAGCGGCTTCCCTTTCTGAACGGCCTGACCCGGCTTGAGCCTTCCCCACGGATAGTCCTGCGGCTTCAACACCCGGTCCAGCAATGACGGACAACCCAGCTCCGCCGTCATGCGTCGGGCCGTCGCAGGCATGAAGGGAAACAGATAAACCGCGAGGAGGCGCAGCGTTTCGGCCAGATGATACAGCACCACGTCCAACCGGGGCCGTTTTTGGGGCTCTTTCGCCAAATCCCACGGGGCGGTCCGCTCGACATATCCGTTGGCGAAATCCACGAGCGTCCAGATCTCGCGAAGCGCCCGGTGAAATGCGAACCGTTCCGTTTCTCGGCCGACCGTGCGATTCAACGACCTGGCCAGCGCGGCCATCCGACGGTCCTCCGGCTTGAGCGCCTTCGGGTGGGGCTTGGGGAGCACTCCGCCGGTATACCGCTCGATCATCGCGAGCGTGCGGGAATAAAGGTTGCCCAGATCGTTCGCCAGATCACTGTTGTAGCGGGCCGTCATCGCCGACTTTGAAAAGTCGCCGTCCTGCCCGAAGGGAACCTCCCGCAGGAGAAAGTAACGGAAGGCGTCCGTCCCATACTCCGCGGCCATCGCACCCGGATCGATCACGTTGCCGCGGCTTTTCGACATCTTTTCACCATCGACGGTCCACCAGCCGTGCGCGAACAAGGTCTTCGGAAGATCAAGCCCGAGCGCCATAAGCAGCGTCGACCAATATACCGCATGCGTCGTCAGGATATCCTTTCCGACCAGATGCACATCGGCCGGCCACCACTTCGCAAAGCGCCGTTTGTCCGTGCCGTAGCCGGGGACCGAGATATAATTGACGAGGGCATCCACCCAGACGTACGTGACGTAGTCCGGATCATCGGGAAAGGGAATGCCCCAGGCGAGTCGAGTCCGCGGACGGGAAATGCAAAGATTTTCGAGCGGCCGATCCAGAAAGCCCAACACCTCGTTCCGACGGCTTTCGGGCTGAATGAATCCGGGGTGCTTCCGGATATGCCGGATTAAGGAATCCCGGTAGGCGCTCATCTTGAAAAAGTAGTTCGATTCCGAAATCCGTTCAACCGGCCGACCGCACTCGGGACAATTTCCATCCGCCACTTCGTCATCGGCCCAGAACCGTTCATCCGGCAGGCAGTACCAGCCCTCGTAAGGCGCCTTGTAGAGAACCCCCTTCGCCTGCAGCCGCCGGAGGACTTCCTGCACGACCCGCTTGTGGCGGTCCTCGGTCGTGCGGACAAAGTCGTCGTTAGAAATCGCCAGACGCTTCCAAAGCTCTTTGAACGCCACGACCATCCGGTCGGCATGGACCTGAGGATCCAGGCCCTTCTTGGAGGCCGCCTGCTGAACCTTCTGTCCGTGTTCGTCCGTCCCGGTCAGGAAAAAGGTGTCATAGCCCCGGAGCCGTCTATGGCGCGCGAGGACGTCGGCCGCGATCGTCGTGTAGGCATGCCCGATGTGAGGGACGTCGTTGACGTAATAGATAGGTGTCGTGACGTAGAAGGATTTGCGCTTTCGGGAAGCGGTTTTCCTGGACGGGGGTTTCATCTCCGGATTTGACCCGGCTCGCCGGGTCTTGAGCCCCCGGCCGCTTCGCCGATCACCGCATCCCGAATTTTCAGGAGCACCGATTCCAACACCAGCGCGTGGTTGAGATTTCGGGGCGCGGCCCGTTTGAGGAGGTGGATCAGCGTCAGCGTTTCCAACACCGTGTCGGTGGAAAGGGCACGGCCCCAGTCCAAAATTCGTTCCGGGATATCCTGATTAACGAGAAGAGATAAATCGGGATCGTGCCGGGCGATCAGAACGTCCCGGAGCCAGACCTCGACCCTGTCGAGCGATCGGACGAGTTGCTCCGCTGTCGAGGCCAGTTCATCGGATTGGTTAAAAAGCTCTCCCGGATCTTCAAGGCGCTCCTCAGACAGGGCGTCGAGAATCCGGTCCCGTTCGTGCTTTAATACCGCCGGATCGCTCTCCGCCGCAATCCCGATCTTTCCCATGGACAGCGTGGCCAGCAAGCGCGCCTCTTCCGGGCTCAGGCCCCTTCGGCCTTGGAGCCAGGAGGACAAGGCCTCCAGCGGGGGAGGGCTGAAGCGGACGGCCTGGCAGCGCGACAGAATCGTCGGCAGCAGGGCCTGCGGGCGGGCCGAGATCAGGATCAGGATGCTGTGATCCGGCGGCTCTTCCAATGTTTTCAGAAAACAGTTGGCCGCTTCGGGGTTCATCGCATCGGCCTCGTCAATCAGAAACCATTTCCGCGTTCCGATCATCGGCTTAAAGACGATCGAATTCTGAAGTTCACGAATCTGTCCGATCTTGATCTGGACGCCGTCCGGCCGGACCAAGTGGAGATCCGGGTGGCTTCCCGTATTAATGGCAAGACAGGAGGGACATCCGCCGCAGGACGCAAGCGTCGGGCGGCCGAAGGCTCGCCCGATATTCGGATGGGGACACAGGCCCGTCTTGGCAAAGGCCATGGCCGTTAGGAATTTCCCGATATGGGCCTGGCCGTGGAACAAATAGGCATGGGCGACGCGCTCGGCCGCCAGCGCGGTCGTCAGAACGGCTTTGGCATGGGCATGCCCCACGATCCGGTCAAAGGCCGTTTCATTATCGATGCGTCTCATTTTCCCGCTCTTCGACCGAACGAATACCGGTCAACGATCATTTCAATATCCTTCGCCACGTCCCGCGGAGTTCGAGAGGCCTCGATGACCTTGATCCGCCGGGGCTCCATCCGGGCCAAACGAAGATACCCCGCACGCACGCGTTCATGGAACTCCCGTTGTTCACGGTCCAGGCGGTTGCTTCTCCCGCGTTCCATGACGCGGGCCAATCCCACCCGGACATCCAGGTCCAGGAGCAACGTCAGATGGGGCCTCAGCCCTTTGGCGGCGTAGCCCGCTGCCATTCGGACAAGTTTCATGTCGAGCCCCCGACCGAAACCCTGATAGGCCAAGGTCGCGTCGGAGAAGCGGTCGCACAGGACGATTTTTCCATTTTTCAAAGCCGGGAGAATGTTTTCTTCGAGATGTTGGGCCCGGCTGGCCAGGTAGAGAAAGAGTTCGGCCCGAGGATCCAGCCGGCGATTCTTGACGCTCAACAGCACCTCGCGGATCTGTTCGCCGAACGCGGTCCCGCCGGGTTCACGGGTGGAAACGACCGTGTGCCCGCGACGGATCAAATGACGGGCCAGAAATTCGATCTGGGTGCTTTTCCCGCTGCCCTCGGTGCCCTCGAACGTAATGAAAAAGCCGCGCGTCATAAAATTGTGACAAGGTTCCATCGTGGCCGAATGCATCCGGCCGTAGAGAAACGGAAAGTTCGGGGCCGCCCGATAGGACGCCCCTGATTTACTTTAGTACAATCAGATGATCGCTCGTTCGGTTGGGATACGCCACCGAAGAGAGCAAAAGAATTTGTGTATTTTGCGCGATTTCTCGCAAAATGTCCAGCACCATTAATTGATGCGGGGGGTCCAGAAAGGGCAGGGGGTTATCGAGAATGAGGGGAAACGGGTAGAATTGGGATAGGGCCTGATCGACGGCAAGCTGGTGGATCATATGGCAAAGATCCTGTTGGCCTGAGCTTAAAATGTGCCACGGCAGGGGCTCATTTGTACGGGACGTCAACACCGGCAACAGATCCTGGCCCAAGATCAATACGGCCTCGTTCAATCCCCCCGTCCGCTCGATCAGCCGGGTCATCCGGTTGCTCAGCTCCAAACGGCGATCAAGGAGCAGGGATTGAACCGGAGGCGTTTGAAGGCCGCCCCGGAATGAAGCCGAGACAAAATCGGGCCCTTCGCCGGAGGAGGCGGATCGCCGCGGCTCCGTGGGTACCGCCGACGCGGGTGGCGGATCGATCTTAGTTTTTTGGTCGGCCGTAAGCGGAATGGCCAGTTCCTGCTCCAGAATGCGGACCTCCTCCTGGATCAAATAGATGTCCGACGGCAGCGTCGAGGACGCCTTCAGCTTGGTTTCAAGATCGGTGATTTGGCGTGTCAAGGTGTCCACATCGCTCTGCAATTCTTCAAGGGTTTTCTTTCCCAGGAACTGGTCCCGTTGCGATTCCAACTCGCGACGGGCCTGCATGAACTGCTCATAGGTTCTGACCTTCTCTTTCAGACTCGCGACATTTGCACTGCCGGTTTTTTTCAACAGTTCGATGCACGGAGCGTTTTCTTTCTTGAAAACGGCCTCGGCCCGGGCCCGTTGTCGCTCGGCCTCACGTAATTTTTCCTCGAGCCCCTTGCGTTTATTCAGTTTTCCAAAATCGAGATAACCCGCGTATCCCATCAGGCCCGCACCGGCCAGCATCAGGAGCACCAGCAGATGCTGGAACAGGCCGATGAGGTTCAGATCGACCATAAGGATGAGCGAGACCAGGACCAGCACCCCTCCACCGATAAAAAACTTGGTGAGAAAGAACGGTTGATTGGGAATGGCCGCCATGTCCTGTTTAAGGAATTCTTCCTCCTCGGCAATCGTGGCCAGTTGCTCGTTCTTCAGATGTTCCTGCTGGGCCGAGGTTTCAAGAATGAGAGGATAGTCGTCGGGCAGGCCCCGCAACGATTCAAAGCCGCCTCCTTGCTGCTGGAGTCGGGTGAGCTCGGCCGTTTTTTCCGTGGCGACCCGAAGACGGCGTTTACTTTCCGCTGAACGGGCCTGCAAATCGGAGAGCTGGTCTTCCATGGCCGCGAGCCGATCGCCCTGGGTGAGAAACCCCTTGAGTTCCTCCAGCCGTTTTTGCTTTTGTGCGCGGTCCTGGGGAATCGATTTTGTTTCGGCGGTAAGAACGGGTGAGGATTGAGGAATGGGCGAAGAAGAACGGTCCTCGGCCTGGGATACACCCCCGGCCCGTGATGACGGCATCCAAGAGGCCCTCATCGTGAAGAGTCCTTCAAACGCTTTGAGGGGAAGGCCGCCGTTCTCGTCCGTCAGAAATTTTGCGATCGGCTCCTCTCCCTGCATCACGACATGAAACTTATTCGACGAATCCAATTCGGAAAGGCTGCTCTTACGACCGACGAAGTCGCGGATGAGACGGTAGACGCGATCATTTTTCGTCTTGAAGATCAGGCCGGCCTGGCCGATGTCGGTGGATTTTCGAGATTTTAGGCTGTCAACCGTCGCGTCTGAAATCGATGCGAGAACGGAAAGCAGGACATCGCACACGGTGCTTTTCCCGCTTCCGTTTCCACCCTGGATGAGATTCAAGCCCGGCTTGAAGGCCAGCCGGGTGAGCTGGGTAAAGTTCCTTATCCCGTAAAGGGCCAATTCAAGAAAGACCACGCTCCTCCTGCCAGCGGTCTAGGATGACTTAGAAACCTCCCGATAAATGCAAATAAACGCTTGCAACAATTAAGGAAAATGAGTATTATTAGATACGGCGCTTCAACAAACACGATGAATTTTCCGACGAACCGTATCAAGAATAATATTATCACAACTTTTCGGATTGTCATTCCGATCCGGGCCGAAAGGCGGCCAAGATGACAATCGCCACCGTAATTTTGGCCGCCGGCCTGGGCAAGCGGATGAAATCCAAGCGGGCCAAAGTACTTCATCCGATCGCCGGTCGGCCCATGATTCTCTATTCCGTGGAAACGGCCCGACGGCTGCCGTCCGAAAAGATCCTCGTGGTGGTGGCCCACCAAGCCGAGGCCGTGAAGCAGGCCCTGGAAAATCAGCCGACCGAGACCGTTCATCAAGGCCGGCCTCTGGGAACAGGGCATGCGGTTCTTCAGACACAGGCGGCCCTCGCCGATTTCCCGGGACCGGCTCTGATCTTGAACGCGGACGTGCCGCTGATTACGGTCGAAACGATCCGGTCGATGCTCAAAGCCCATCAAGACCGGGGCCATGAGCTGACGCTTTTAACCGCGACGTTTTCCGACCCAAAAGGCTACGGCCGGGTGATTCGGAATCCGGGCGGCGATCCGATCTCCATCACGGAGGAGGCGGACGCTACGCCGGCTCAGCGGGCCATTCGGGAGATCAACACGGGATTTTATGTGGCCAATATTCCGTTTTTGTTTTCGGCGCTTAAAGAGTTGACGTCCGCCAATTCACAGCGGGAATATTATCTTACCGATATCGTGCAACTGGCCGTCCGGCGGGGCCTGAAAATCGGCGCGCTTCAGGCACAGGACCCGGAGGAGGTTACCGGGATCAACACCCGGGCGGACCTGGCGCGAATCGAGCGGGCCGTCCGCCGAAGGATCGCCGAGCGTCATCTCTCGGAGGGCGTGACTCTCTTGGACCCCGCGTCGGTCTGGATCGACGCGGACGTCACGATCGGACGAGACACCCTGATCTACCCGAACGTCCATCTGGAGGGCGCCAGCCAAATCGGAGAGGACTGCGTCATCCATTCCCATACGAGGATCACCAATTGTCGTCTGGGTGCCGCGGTAACGGTCCTGGATTCCTGCGTACTGAACGAAGCGGTTTTGGAGGAGGGCGCGAGGGTCGGACCGTTTGCGCATCTTCGTCCCGGGACGGTGCTCCATAAAGATTCGAAAATCGGGAATTTTGTGGAGGTGAAGAAGACCGAGATGGGAGAGGGATCCAAAGCGAACCATTTGACCTATCTCGGAGACGCCTCAATCGGAAATAAGGTGAACATCGGGGCCGGTACGATCACCTGCAACTATGACGGCGTCAGCAAACACAAGACGATCATCGAGGACGAGGTCTTTGTGGGAAGCGACACCCAGCTCATCGCCCCGGTCCGGATCGGTCGAGGCGCCGTGATCGGAGCGGGGTCCACGATCACCCGGGACGTCCCTCCGGATTCCCTGGCCGTGGGCCGGGCCCGGCAGGAAATCAAGAAGGACTGGGCGAGGCGAGGAAAAAAAACAAAAGGGAAGGCCGAAAGGGAAGCGGTTAAATCCAAGAAGGATTAGATCCTTGTCATGTGCGGAATCATCGGATACATCGGAAAAAATGAAGCGGTTCCCATCCTGATCGAAGGGCTCCGCCGTCTTGAATACCGGGGGTATGATTCGGCCGGCATCGCCTACATTCAACACGGCCGCATCGAGGTCCGTCGGTCGGTCGGAAAATTGGCAAATCTCGAAGCGGCGCTGTCCGGAGAAACGCCGGCGGGCCGCATCGGCATCGGGCATACCCGTTGGGCCACTCACGGACGGCCCTCGGAGGAGAACGCCCATCCCCATCGGGCCGGCTCCCTGGTCTTGGTTCACAACGGCATTATCGAGAACTATCTTCCGCTCAAACACCAACTGCAGACGGAGGGCCGAACCTTCCAGTCGGAAACGGATACCGAGGTGATCGTCCATCTTATCGACCGGCAGATGAGCCATGGAAAGGGGTTCGAGGAAGCCGTCCGTTCGGCCTTGAAGGAAGTTCGCGGCGCTTACGCCATCTGTGTCCTCTCCGAAAAAGAGCCCGATACCCTGATCGCGGCCCGGGAAGGCTGCCCCCTGGTGGCCGGTGTCGGGGACGGACAATATTTCGTGGCCTCGGATATACCGGCCATATTGAATCATACGCGGGATATTATCCTGCTGGATGATGGGGAGATGGCCGTCCTAACGCCCAAGGGGATCTCCGTAAAGGATTCGGCGGGCCATCCCAAAGAAAAACGGATCGAGGCCGTTTCGTGGAATCCGGTCATGGCCGAGCGGAGCGGTTACAAGCATTTTATGCTGAAGGAAATTCATGAACAACCGCAGGCCGTCCTTGATACGTTTCGAGGCCGCGTCTTTCTTGAGGAAAACGCGGTGGCCCTTCCCGAAATCGGCCTGACCCCGGCGGAAGTGGACGGCCTTCAAAAAATCACGCTCGTGGCCTGCGGAACCTCGTGGCATGCGGCCCTCATCGGCAAGTTCCTGATCGAAGAGCTGGCCCGCGTGCCGGTCGATGTGGACATCGGTTCGGAATTCCGTTACCGGGATCCGGTGCTGGACCGCCGGTCGCTGCTGATCGCGATTTCCCAGTCGGGGGAGACCGCCGACACCCTGGCGGCCGTCAAGGAAGCCAAGGCCAAGGGCGCGCGGGTGGTGTCGATCTGCAATGTGGTCGGGAGCACGATGGCCCGGGAATCCCACGGCGTGTTGTACACCCACGCGGGGCCCGAAATCGGCGTGGCGGCGACCAAAACCTTCACGTCCCAGTTGGCGGCCCTTTATCTTCTGGCCTTCTACCTCGGAGCCTCCCGAAAAATGTTGAGCCCCCCGCGCGGGAATACCCTTTTGCAAGACCTGCAGCATCTCCCCCGGTTGATCGAGGAGACATTGAAGCAAGATCAGGCGATCTCCGAAATGGCGAAGCATTTCTTCAAGCACCGGGATTTTCTGTATCTCGGTCGGGGGATCAATTATCCGGTCGCCTTGGAGGGCGCATTGAAGCTGAAAGAGCTGTCCTACATTCACGCGGAAGGGTACCCGGCGGGCGAGATGAAGCACGGCCCGATCGCCTTGATCGATGAGAACATGCCGGTCGTGGTCCTGGCGCCGCAGGACAAAGTGTATGAAAAAGTCCTGAGCAACGTGATGGAGGTCAAGGCCCGCGGGGGCATCATTGTCGCCGTGGCCACGGAGGGGAATCGGGAGATCGAAACAAAAACCGACCATGTGATCAGGGTCCCCCCCGCACCCCTCCTCCTGATGCCGATCGTTCTTTCGGTTCCGATGCAGTTGCTGGCCTATCATATCGCCGTGCTTCGCGGCTGCGACGTGGACCAACCCCGGAACCTCGCCAAGAGCGTGACGGTCGAGTAAGGAAGGACGAGATGGTGTTATGAAACTCTCCAAAGAAGAAGTGGAACACGTGGCGAAGCTGGCGCGGCTGGCTGTCAGCGAGGAGGAGAAGGAGGCATTCAGCCGCCAGCTCTCCGAGATTCTCACGTACATCGGAAAGCTAAACGAGCTGGACACCTCGAAGGTGGAGCCTACGTCCCACGTGCTGGACCTGAGCAACGTGCTGCGGGACGATGTGATTCGGAAAAGCCTGGCTCCGGAGGACGTCCTGGCCAACGCGCCCGACCGTGTCAACAACTTTTTCCGCGTGCCCAAGATCATCGAAGAGAGGGAGTGACCATGCTGCGATTGATGTTGCGTTCAAAGATCCACCGGGCCACCGTGACGGACGCGAACCTGGATTACGAGGGAAGCCTGACGGTGGATGAAAATCTGCTGGAGGCGGCCGGGATCCTGCCCTACGAACAGGTGATGGTTTCCAATATCAACAACGGGGAACGTTTCGAGACCTACGTGATCCCCTCGGGCCAGCGCGGCAGCGGGGTAATTTGCCTCAACGGTCCGACGGCGCGAAAAGGGGTGATCGGGGACCGGGTCGTGATTTTCTGCTATGAGTACTATAACGACCAGGAATTGAAAACCTATAAACCGACCATCATCAAAGTCGACGAAAAAAACCGTCTCATCAAAAGGTAAGAGGGCTTGTGGACCTTTCCCGATCGACGATCCATGAACTGCACGAACAATTGAAAAACCACAAGACCACCTCGCGGGAACTCACCCGCTCGGTTCTCCAGAGGATCGAGGCGGTGGAGTCGCGGATCCATGCCTTTGCCACCGTGACGGCCGAGCCGGCGCTGACCCAGGCCGAGGCCGCCGACCGGTGGCTTCAGTCCGGACGGCCGGCCCATCCGCTGACGGGTATTCCGATCGCCTTGAAAGACAACCTCTGCACAAAAGGCCTGCGGACCACCTGCGCTTCGAAGATCCTTGAAAACTTCGTCCCGCCCTACGACGCGACCGTGGTGGGACGGCTGAAAGAATTCGGCGCGGTGTTCATCGGCAAGACCAACATGGATGAATTCGCGATGGGCTCCTCCACCGAGAACTCGGCCCTGGGCCTGACGGTCAATCCGTGGGACTTGAACCGGATTCCGGGAGGATCCTCCGGCGGATCGGCGGCGGCCGTGGCGGCGGACGCCTGCATCGCGGCGCTGGGATCGGACACGGGCGGATCGATCCGGCAGCCGGCCGCGATGTGCGGCGTCGTCGGATTAAAGCCCACGTACGGACGGGTCTCGCGCTACGGCCTGGTGGCCTTCGCGTCCTCCCTGGACCAGATCGGGCCGCTGACGAAGGACGTGACGGACTGCGCCATCCTGCTGAGCGCCATCGGCGGTCATGACCCGCAGGATTCCACCTCGGCCGACCTTCCCGCGGAAGACTACGCCCGCACCCTGAGCCGGGACCTCTCCGGACTGCGGATCGGGATTCCGAAGGAGTATTTCATCGACGGGATGGAGCCGGAGGTGCTTCACGCAGTCAAGGAAGCCGTCCGGACGATGGAAAGACTCGGCGCGAAAAAGCGGGAGGTTCTCCTGCCGCACACGGACTATGCGATCGCCACCTATTATATTCTGGCGACGGCCGAGGCCAGCTCCAATCTCGCGCGCTACGACGGCGTGAAGTACGGATCCCGGGCCAAACCGACCAAGGACCTTCTCGAAATGTACATGAAGACCCGCCAGGCCGGCTTCGGCCCGGAGGTCAAGAGGCGCATCATGCTGGGAACCTATGCGCTCTCATCGGGCTACTACGACGCCTATTACCGAAAGGCCCAATCGGTCCGGACCTTGATCAAAAGCGATTTCGACGAGGCCTTCAAGCAGGTCGATGTCCTCGTAACGCCGACCGCGCCCTCCGCCGCCTTCAAGATCGGGGAGAAGACCCAGGACCCGCTCCAGATGTATCTGTCGGACATCTTCACGATCTCGGTGAACATCGCCGGGATTCCGGCGGTCTCGCTTCCCTGCGGCTTCACCAAGGCGGGCCTTCCGATCGGTCTGCAGATCATGGGCCGGCCCTTCGCCGAGGAGACGATCCTGAAAGCGGCCTATGCCTATGAACAGGCGACGGAATGGCATAAGAGAAGGGCCAACCTTTAATTTGAATTTTGAGATGGAGTGAATCGAATGCCGCCGGCCGGAACGAAACAAGAGGTGAAATACGAAGTCGTCGTCGGCCTGGAAGTCCACGCGCAGCTCAAGACGGCCTCCAAGATTTTCTGCGGCTGCAGCACCAAATTCGGGGCGGCCCCCAATACGCAGACCTGCCCCATCTGCCTGGGGATGCCCGGAGTGCTGCCTGTTCTCAATCGCCGCGTCCTGGAGATGGCCGTCAAGACCGGCCTGGCCCTGCACGGCCGGATCGCTCCCTACAGCCGCTTCGCCCGGAAAAATTATTTCTACCCCGACCTGCCCAAGGGATATCAAATCTCGCAGTACGAGCTGCCGTTGTGCGAGCACGGCTATCTGGAGGTGGCCGTCAACGACCGGATCAAGCGCATCGGAATTCGCCGGATTCACATGGAGGAAGATGCGGGAAAGAATCTTCACGAGGGCCTGGACGCCGCCAGTCATGTGGATCTCAATCGCGCCGGCGTGCCGCTGCTCGAGATCGTGAGCGAGCCCGACATCCGGTCGATCGATGAAGCCGTGGCCTATCTCCGGGCCCTTCGGGACATCCTGGTGTACCTGGACGTCTGCGATGGAAACATGGAGGAGGGGAGCCTGCGCTGCGAGCCCAACCTGTCGCTGAGACCGGTGGGACAAAAGGAGTTCGGGACCCGCGTCGAGTTGAAAAATATCAACTCATTCCGGTTCGTCCAGAAGGCGATGGAGTACGAACTTCGTCGCCAGGAGAAGGTCCTGCGCGAAGGCGGACGGATCGTTCAGGAGACCCGGCTCTGGAACACCGAGAAAGAGATCACGGTCGTGATGCGCGGCAAGGAAGAAGCCCATGACTACCGTTATTTCCCAGAACCGGATCTCGTCCCGCTGGTGATCCCCGCCGATCTGATCGAGGAGGTCCGCAAGACGCTTCCGGAGCTCCCGGACGCCAAGCGCGAACGGTTCGTCCGAGACTACGGAATCCCGGTTTACGACGCCGAGGTCCTCACGACGTCCAAGGACCTTGCCCATTATTTCGAAGCCTGCGTCGGGGCCTATCCTCAACCCAAAACGGTCAGCAACTGGATCATGACCGAGTTGCTCCGGGAATTGAAAAACAGCGGACGGGAGATCACCGACTGTCCGATCCTCCCGGATCGGCTGGCCGGGCTGCTCAAAATGATCGATGCCGGAACGATCAGCGGGAAGATCGCCAAGACGGTCTTCGAGGAAATGTATCGGACCGGCCGTCCGGCCGAGGCGATCGTCAAGGAAAAGGGGCTGGTACAGATCAGCGACGAGGGGGCCCTCGAGGCCTTGATCGATGAGGTCCTTCAAGCCCACCCGAACGAGCGGGACGCCTACCGCCAGGGCAAGAGCCAGCTCCTCGGTTTCTTTGTCGGGCAGGTGATGAAGCGGTCTCAGGGAAAGGCCAATCCCGGCAAGGTGAATGAACTGCTGAAGAAGAAACTGAGTGAGGACTGAAAAGTCAGGAGTAAAGGATTTTCTCTCCTAACTCCTCACTACTCACTCCTAACCAATATGGAGAGACGATGAGCGAGATTGTCGCGGTTTACGCGAGAGAGATCCTGGATTCGCGCGGTAATCCAACGGTCGAAGCGGATGTGATCCTGGAGAACGGGGTCGCCGGTCGCGCCTCCGTTCCCTCGGGCGCCTCCACGGGAGAGCATGAGGCCGTCGAGCTTCGCGACAAGGACAGGCAACGCTACCTGGGAAAGGGCGTCCTCAGAGCGGTCCAAAACGTGAATGAAGCGATCGGGCCCCACCTTCTTGGAATGGAGGCCCGGGAGCAGGCCATGATCGACCGGATGATGATCGAGCTGGACGGCACGAAGAATAAAAGCCAACTGGGGGCCAATGCGATCCTGGCCGTGTCGCTGGCCGTGGCCAAGGCGGCGGCCGAAGAGACCGGCCTTTCGCTTTACCGGTATCTGGGAGGGGTGGAGGCCAGGGAACTCCCCGTGCCATTGATGAACGTGATCAACGGCGGCGCCCACGCCGATAACAATCTCGACTTTCAGGAGATCATGATCGTGCCGGTAGGCGCGGCCCGTTTTGAAGAGGCAGTCCGAATGGGCGCCGAAATCTACCATCATCTGAAAAGCGTGCTGATGAAAAAGGGGGCCCGCAGCACGGTGGGCGACGAGGGCGGCTTTGCGCCGATGCTGAGCCACAACGAAGAAGCCCTGGAACTCGTCATGAAAGGCATCGACGAGGCGGGCTACCGGCCCGGGAAAGATGTCTTCCTGGCCATCGATGCCGCGGCCAGCCAGTTTTATGAGCGGGGGAAATACGTTCTCCGGACGGAACGCAAACGCACCCGGTCCTCGGAGGAGATGGTCGCGTACTACGAGAACCTGATCGACCGTTTTCCGATCGTTTCGATCGAGGACGGACTGGCCGAGAACGATTGGAAGGGATGGCAGGGAATGACCCGGCAATTGGGCCACCGCCTTCAGCTGGTCGGAGACGATATCTTCGTGACCAATCCGGAGATCCTCCAGAAGGGGATCGACGAACGGGTTGGCAACTCCGTTCTGATCAAGCTGAATCAGATCGGCACGCTTTCCGAGACGATCCAGACGATCGAGCTGGCCAAACGGTCCGGATACGCGACGATCATCTCGCATCGTTCCGGGGAAACGGAAGACACGACAATCGCCGACCTCGCGGTCGGATGCGGCGCGGGTCAGATTAAGACCGGTCCGGTCTGCCGGACGGATCGGGTGGCCAAATTTAATCAATTATTACGAATCGCCGAAGAATTGGGCGAAACGGCCGTGTTCCGCGGAAGCGGATCTTTCCGGCAGACCCTGCCGGGTCGCTGAGGGTGATCAACTCGGCCAGCCAGGCGAGCGAGAGGGGGAGGACTTCGACGAGCTCGGTCGAGTCGCTCCCTCTGGCTTGGCCAGCGGATTAAGCGAGGATCGGGCTTTGCCTGTCCGAGCGCGGGGTCCGGGGGCATCGCAGGACGCGAAGCCCGCATGGGCCCCCGGATAAAATAAGCGGCGAGGTGAGCCCCTACAATTATGGCCCGCTGGAATCGCAGCAAACAAACGGTCGAGCGACATCAGAAACTTCGCCGCCATTTCTTTTGGGGAGTCGGAGTGCTGGTCGGGCTCTACCTGCTGGTCCCGTTGATCGTCGGTGATATGGGCCTGGTAAAATATTTCAAGATGCGCAATACCTATCATCAACTGCAGCAGGAAATCCAACAGCTGTCGGAAGAAAATCAAAAAATCGAAAAGGAAATCCGCGCGCTGCGTTCCGATCCGGTCAAGATCGAACAGTTTGCACGCGAGCGTTTGGGGATGGTGCGACCGGGCGAAGTGGTATATCAATTCGAGCCGGCCGACCGGCCGCGGAAACCGCCGGAATCGTCCCGGCCATGAACGATTCATGAACCCAACGGCGTTTCATTCCGGTTTTGTCTCGATCATCGGCCGTCCCAATGTCGGAAAGTCGACCCTCCTGAATCAAATCCTGCAGGAAAAGATCGCGATCGTTTCGGATAAACCCCAGACGACCCGAAACCGTATCCTGGGGGTCAAGAATCTCCCCCACGCGCAGATCGTCCTTCTGGATACTCCGGGGATCCACAAACCCAAGTACAAACTCAACCATCGAATGGTGAGTGTCGCGCTGGGGACTCTGGAAGAGGTCGATCTGATATTTTTCATGGTCGAAGCCACGGATGCGGCCTCGACCGGCCGGATCGGACCCGCCATCGGGAGCGGCGATCAGTACATTTTGGAGCGATTGAAGGAACTGGAAACCCCCGTCTTCCTCGTGGTGAACAAAATGGACCTGATCAAAAAAGAAAAAACGATCCCGCTGGTGGAGGAATACACCCGACGATTCAAGTTTGCCGAGGTGGTCCCGATCTCGGCCCTGTCCGGCGACAACGTGGATCGCCTGATGGAGATCGCCGCGGACCGCCTGCCTGAAGGCGAGCCGTTTTTTCCTCCCGAGGTCGTGACGGATCAACCGGTCCGTTTCATCGCCATCGAAACGATCCGGGAGAAGATCCTCCATCATACCCGGCAGGAAATTCCATATTCGGTGGCCGTCATGATTGAAACGTTCAGGGAGGAGGCGAAAAAACCGGTTCATATCCGTGCCGTGATCCTGGTGGAGCGGGATTCGCAAAAGGGGATCTTAATCGGAAAAAAGGGGGAAATGTTAAAGACGGTCGGGACCGAAGCCCGGATCGAGCTGGAGGCGTTGTTGGGAACGAAGGTATTCTTGGAGTTATGGGTGAAGGTCCAGAAAGATTGGCGGCAGGATGAAACCGTCCTGAAGGAAATAGGATACTAAAGTTTGACATTAAGAAAATATTATAACGTATGTCATTATTAGAGACTGAGGCCGTTATTCTAAACGGTTTGCGGCTGGGAGAGGCGGACAAGCTCGTGACCCTCTTAACCGCAAGAAAGGGAAAGGTGAAGGCCGTTGCGAAGGGCGCGCGACGACCCCGCAGCCGTTTTGGCGCGGCGCTCGAGCCTTTCATGCATTGCCACGTGATCCTGTTCGAGAAAAAGCCGACGGTGTTGATGCGGATGAACCAGGCCGATATTTTGATGCCCTTTATGAAAATACGCGAAGACCTGGAGCGGATCGAGACGGCGTCGCGAATGGTCCGGATCGTCTCGGCCCTTCTCCCGGAAGGGGAAGCCAATCCCAAGATCTTCTCCTTGCTTCTTGCCGGGCTGGGCGAAGTGGAAAAGAGCGGTCACCTGGAATGGCTGCTTCGCGTGTTCGAGATCCGCTGCTTGAAGCACGCGGGGTACCAGGCCCGCCTGGACCGCTGTCTGATCTGCGACCGCGGGATCGACGCGAAGGCGGTTTATTTTTCGCCGAAGAACGGGGGCACTCTTTGCGGTCCCTGCGCGCGGACCCTCGCCGAACCTTTGGAACCCGTCTCCGCCGGGACGGTCTCGCTCCTGCGTCTCGTGGGCCGGATGAACTGGGCCGGGCTGTCCCGTCTGAAGGCGTCCCCCAAAATGCTGCAGGAAGTCAAGAACGTCAACGATGCCCATCTCCGTTTCATCCTCGGGAAATCGGTCTATTGAGGTCCCAAGCGGAATTATCAGGTTCACCCGACCCGCCGAATTGAGTTCTTTCGGTCGATCAGGCTTGGCGGGCCGCCTGCGATGGCGTCTGAAACGGCGCAGAGTCGGAGGCGACGTCGGTGCCGCCATCGTTCCCGGCAGTCCGTGCAAGGACATAAGGCCCGGGTGGATTCGTGCCCGGTTCCATACGGGTTCTTCCCCCGCATCGAAAATGGCCCCGAATTTTCCTTTGACAACTCCGCCGTTTCTATTTATAATATTTTGATTTAGAGGATTTTAGAGAGGTTAAAACATCTTGCAAACGGCGATCCGAAATTTTTCCATTATCGCCCACATCGATCACGGGAAATCCACCTTAGCCGACCGGATTCTTGAACAGACCGGCGCCATCACCCAACGTGAACAACGCGACCAGATCCTGGATGATATGGATCTGGAACGGGAGCGCGGAATCACCATCAAGGCGCATGCGGTGCGGCTCGAGTACCGGGCCGACGACGGACATCAATACCACCTCCATCTGATCGACACACCGGGCCACGTGGACTTCACCTATGAGGTCTCCCGCAGCCTGGCCGCCTGCGAAGGCGTGTTGCTCGTGGTCGACGCCACTCAGGGGGTGGAGGCCCAGACGATCGCCAACGCCTATCTGGCCATGGAAAATAACCTCGTCATCCTTCCCGTCATCAACAAGATCGACCTCCCGAGTGCCGATGTCGAGCGCGTCTCCAAGCAGATCAAGGACATCCTCGGGCTGGACCATGTCGACGTGCTTCTGGCCAGCGCGAAGGAGGGGATCGGGATCAAGGAAATCCTTGAGGCGATCGTCAAACGCATTCCGCCCCCTCGGGGGGACGCGGACAAACCGCTCAAGGCCCTGATTTTCGATTCCTGGTTCGACAATTACCAGGGCGCGGTCGTCCTGACCCGCGTGATCGACGGCCGCATGGGGATCGGGTCGAAGATTCGTCTGATGTCCACACAAAAGGAATTTGAGGTCATGGAACTCGGCTTTCTGACCCCGAAAAAGAAACCGGTCCGGGAGTTGACCACCGGCGAGGTCGGCTACCTCGTCGCGGGATTCAAAAAGGTGAGCGATACCAAAATCGGGGAGACGATCACGGACGCGACCCGTCCCACGAGCGAGCCTTTTCCGGGCTACAAAGAAATCAAGCCGATGGTCTTCTGCGGACTGTACGCGGTCGACAGCGACCAATTCGAGGATTTGCGGGACGCGCTTGAAAAGTTGCGTTTGAATGATGCATCCTTTACCTACGAGCCCGAGACCTCCCTGGCCCTGGGGTTCGGTTTCCGCTGCGGTTTTCTCGGGCTTCTCCACATGGAGATCATTCAGGAACGCCTGGAGCGCGAGTACGGTCTGAACCTGATCAGCACCGCGCCGACCGTCGTCTACAAAGTCCTGACCCTGCGCGGCGAGTGGCTTTCGATCGACAATCCGGCGAAGCTTCCCGATCCGTCGCATATCGAGCGGTTCGAGGAACCGTTCATCCGGGCCACGATCCTTACGCGGGAGGAATACGTGGGGGCGATGCTGGGCCTCTGCCAGGAAAAGCGCGGCCTTCAGATCGAGATGGACTACCTCGATGTCGACCGCGTGAAGCTGGTCTACGAGCTCCCGCTCAACGAGATCATCATGGATTTCTACGACCGGCTGAAATCCCTGAGCAAGGGATACGCCTCGCTGGACTACGAGCACATCGGCTTCCGCGAATCGGAGCTGGTGAAGGTCGACATCCTGTTAAACGGGGAGAACGTGGACGCCCTGTCCTTCATCGTGCATCGCGACAAGGCCTATCCCCGGGCCCGACTGATCGCCGAAAAGTTAAAAGAGGTCATTCCCCGCCAGATGTTCGAGGTAGCGATCCAGGCCGCGATCGGCAGCAAGATCATCGCCCGCGAAACGATCGGGGCCATGCGGAAAAACGTCACCGCAAAATGTTACGGCGGCGACATCACACGGAAGAGGAAATTATGGGAGAAACAGAAGGAAGGAAAGAAGCGTATGAAGCAGGTGGGACGGGTCGAAGTCCCGCAGGAGGCGTTCCTCGCCCTGCTGAAGGTGAAAGAATAGCCTTGACTACGCCGGAGAAGGTCCGGACCCGATCGCAGTTCCGGGAATACGCCGAAGCGATCATCATCGCGGTTCTCCTGGCTTTATTCATTCGAACCTTCATCGTTCAGGCGTTCAAGATACCCTCCGGATCCATGATCGAGACCCTCCAGATCGGGGATCACATCCTGGTCAATAAGTTCCTGTACGGGGTTAAAATCCCGTTCACGGATGTGGAGCTGTTTCCGATCCGGAAACCCCACCGATTGGATATCATCGTGTTCAAGTACCCGGAAGACGAGTCCAAGGATTTCATCAAGCGGGTCATCGGTGAACCCGGGGACGTGGTCGAAGTCCGGGACAAAACGGTCTACGTCAATCACCAGGCCCTTGTCGAGCCGTACGTGATCCACCGCGACGCGATGATCCTTCCGGCCGGGGCCCAATCTCCCCGGGATAATATGGGGCCGCTGACCGTTCCGCCGGATTCTTACTTTGTAATGGGAGACAACCGGGATCAGAGCCTGGACAGCCGCTTCTGGGGGTTCGTGAAGCGGGAGAAAATCAGAGGCAAGGCCTTCATGATCTACTGGTCCTGGGACGGTCCGCACACCTGGGTCCGCTGGAACCGGATCGGGCGCTTGATTTCATGAACACGTCGCCGCATCCTCACGAACCGGATCGCGTCGAACGCCTGGTTCAATACTGCCAGCGTTTTCCGAAGGTCCGCTTGATGGTCGTCGGGGACGTGATGCTGGATCATTATATCTGGGGGGGCGTCGATCGCATATCCCCGGAGGCCCCCGTTCCGGTCGTCGCGGTCTCGAACGAATCCATCCATTTGGGCGGGGCCGCGAATGTCGCCCATAACGTCGTGTCGCTCGGAGGAAAGGTCGAGCTCTGCGGCGTCATTGGAAAGGATGACTTTGGCGGTCGGATTCTCCGCGAGTTAAAACGGCTGAAGATCGGAACCGAGGGACTCCGGGTGGATCCGGATCGCCCGACCACCAAAAAGACCCGTGTGATCGCGCATAACCAACAGGTCGTTCGCTTTGACCGCGAACAGCGTCTGGCCGTTTCGGAAAAAATCCGTCGCGCCCTCTTCGAATTCATCGGTCGGCGCATCCGGCGCGTCGACGGGGTGGTGGTCTCGGACTACTCCAAAGGCGTGATCACGGGAGAACTGATGAAGGACCTGATCGGCCTCGCGCAGCATCACGGGGTGCCGATCATCGTGGATCCCAAGGTGGGACACATGTCGTATTACAAAGGAGTCCAGGTGATCACCCCCAACACGATCGAAGCCTTTGGAGCGGCGGGTTTGGAAACCCGATCGGAGGAGGATCTGATGCGGGCTGGACAAATCCTGCTGGAGCGGCTGGAATGCCGGGCCGTCCTGATCACACGGGGCGAGCACGGGATGAGCCTTTTTGAAAAGGACGGAAAGGTGACCCATATTCCGACCGTGGCCCGGGAGGTGTACGATGTGACCGGAGCCGGCGACACGGTGATCGCCACCCTGGCCTTGGCTATGGGCGCGGGCGCCGAGATGCGGGATGCGGCGCTTCTGGCCAATTACGCCGCCGGCATCGTCGTCGGTATCGTCGGAACGGCACCGGTTCAGCGGGCGCGGCTGGCGCAGGTACTGCGGGAACGGACTTCTTCGTGAAGACGGTGATTGTCATACCGGTACGTTATGGCTCCAGCCGCTTCCCCGGGAAACCGCTCATGGCGATCGGCGGAATCCCTTTGATTCGGCAAGTCTGGGAGCGGGCCCGAGGGAGCCGCCGGGCCGCGCGGGTGATCGTGGCCACCGATGACGACAGAATCCGAAAGGCGGCGGATTCCTTCGGCGCGGATGTGATGATGACGGAAGGCGAGTTTCGGACCGGAACGGACCGGCTCGCCTGGGTCGCCGAGCGGGTGGCCGCGGACGCCTATCTGAACCTTCAAGGCGACGAATTGATCCTGGGCTCCCAGATCCTGGACGACCTGGTCGAGCAGTTCGAGGCGGCCCAACCCCTGATGATGGGGACACTGAAACGAGCCGCATCGTCGCCGGATGAATGGAATAATCCGAATGTCGTGAAAGTGGTGACGGATCGGGAAGGGTATGCGCTTTATTTTTCAAGATCGCCCATCCCCTTCCGCCGGGATCCGGACACCGTCTCCGGCCGGAGGGAAGCGCCGTTCTACAAACACCTGGGTATTTATATATACCGGCGGGATCTGCTTCAGCAATTCGCACGGTTCCGGTCCGGTATTCTGGAAGAGCGGGAAAAATTAGAACAACTCCGGGCGCTTGAAAACGGGATCCGGATCAAGGTCTGGGAAACTTCAGAGGACTCCCTGCGGATCGATACCCCGGAGGACATCGAAGCTGCGGAGCGTTTTTTGACGGCCGCGGGGCCGGGACGAGCTCAAGGAGGAGTTTCGAGAGGCATGCAATGACGACGGGAAAGAAGGCGGGTCAGACGAAGTACATCTTCGTAACCGGAGGGGTGGTTTCATCGCTTGGAAAGGGTCTGGCCTCGGCCTCGATCGGCAACCTTCTGGAGAGCCGCGGGCTGACCGTGACCTTCCTCAAACTGGACCCCTACATCAATGTCGATCCCGGCACGATGAACCCCTATCAACACGGGGAGGTGTACGTCACGGACGACGGCGCCGAGACGGATCTGGACCTCGGGCACTACGAGCGGTTCACCTCGGTCGTGATGTCGCAGAAGAACAACTCCACCGCCGGAAAGATCTACCACAGCGTCATCACCAAAGAACGCCGCGGCGATTACCTGGGCGGCACGGTTCAGGTGGTGCCCCATGTGACCGACGAGATCAAGGGAGCGATTCAAAATGTCGCGAACGGCGTCGATGTCGTGATCGTCGAGATCGGGGGAACGGTCGGGGACATCGAGAGCCTGCCGTTTTTGGAGGCCATCCGTCAATTTCCCTTCGACGTGGGCCGGGAAAACGTCCTCTACATCCATGTCACCCTCGTCCCGTTCATCAAAACGGCCGACGAGTTGAAGACGAAGCCGACGCAGCACAGCGTGAACAAACTCCGGGAGATCGGTATCCAGCCGAACATCCTGCTCTGCCGGACGGACCGCCAGCTGACGGTCGAAATCAAGAAAAAGATCGCGCTGTTCAGCAACCTGGAGAAGGAGGCGGTGATCACGGCCAAGGACGTGGAGACGATTTATGATGTACCGCTCGTCTTTCACGAGGAAGGGCTCGACGAGCGGATCGTTCAGCAGCTCCATCTCGATTCGAAACCGCCGCAGTTGGCCCAGTGGAAGGAACTGGTGGAGCGGATCCGGCATCCTAAACATAAGACCCGGATCGCCCTGGTCGGAAAATACATCGAGCTTAAAGAATCGTACAAAAGTCTTTGCGAGGCCCTGACTCATGGAGGGCTTCCCCATCATTGCGGCGTGGAAGTGATGTGGGTGGATGCCGAGGAAATCGAGCGGAAGGGAGCCGAGTCTTTTTTAAAGAAGGGGAACGGGGTTCTGATCCCGGGCGGATTCGGGAACCGGGGAATCGAGGGAAAAATCGAGGCGATCCGGTACGCACGGGAATCCAAGACGCCTTTCCTGGGCATCTGCCTGGGAATGCAATGCGCCGTGATTGAATTTGGAAGGAACGTGGCCGGACTCAAGGATGCAAACAGCTCCGAATTCGATCCCAAGACGCCCCAGCCGGTGATCGATCTGATTCCGTCCCAAAAGGATCTCGATGCGAAAGGCGGGACCATGCGTCTGGGGGCTTATCCTTGCGAGCTGAAGAAGGACAGCCTGGCCTATCGGGCCTACCAGAGCGACCTGGTGGCGGAACGCCACCGTCACCGCTATGAATTCAACAACCAATATCTGGAAATATTTAAGAAGGCGGGGATGACCGTCAGCGGGCTTTATCCGAAGGAACAGCTCGTCGAGATCATCGAGTTGCAAGATCATCCCTGGTTTCTGGCCACCCAGTTTCATCCGGAGTTTCGTTCCCGGCCGACGGCCCCGCACCCGATCTTCCGGGAGTTTATCAAGGCGGCCCTTTGGACCTCGCAAGAGCAATGAGGACGATCGAACTTCATCATTTGACCCTCGGAAAGCAGAACCGGCTGTTTTTGATTGCGGGACCCTGCGTGATCGAAGCCGAGAAACTGATGATCGATACGGCCCGACAGCTTAAAAAGATCGCGGCCGAGCTCTCGATGCCGCTGATCTTCAAGTCCTCCTACGACAAGGCGAATCGGAGCTCGATCCAGTCCTTTCGGGGACCCGGTCTGGTCAAGGGGTTGAAGATCCTTCAAAAAATCAAAGACGATTTTGAACTCCCCATTCTTACCGACGTCCATACCGTCGAAGAGGCCAAACGGGCGGCCGAGGTCGCGGATGTCCTTCAAATCCCGGCCTTTCTCTGCCGGCAGACGGACCTGCTCGTGGCCGCCGGAAAAACCGCTCGCGCGGTGAATGTCAAGAAGGGCCAGTTCATGGCCCCTTGGGATATGGGAAACGCGGTGGAGAAGATCGAAGCGACGGGCAACCGGAAAATTTTACTGACCGATCGCGGAGCCAGTTTCGGCTACAATAACCTGGTTTCGGACATGCGGGCCATACCGATCATGCGGCGCTTCGGTTATCCGGTGGTCTTCGACGCGACCCACAGCGTTCAGCTCCCGGGAGCCGCGGGGAAGAGTTCTTCCGGACAACGTGAGTTTGTGCCCCCCCTGGCCCGAGCCGCGGTGGCGGCCGGCTGCGACGGCCTGTTCATGGAGGTTCATCCCGACCCCGACCACGCCCCCTCCGATGGCCCCAATATGGTACCTTTAAAAGAACTGCCGGAACTATTGAGACAGGTTAAACGGATTCACGAAGCGGTTCACGGCCCCCGATAAACGCGCCGGGACGGGGAAGCTTATAACCATGCTCGAAGACACAGCCAGGAAAGTGTTGCGGGTTGAGGCGCAGGCGATCCAGGACCTGATCGGGCGGATCGATCGAACCTTTTCCCAAGCGGTCGGGCTTTTACACGGTTGCAAGGGCCGGGTCGTCATCACCGGAATGGGAAAGTCCGGGCTGATCGGGAAAAAGATCGCAGCCACGCTGGCCAGCACCGGAACGCCGGCCTTCTTCCTGCATCCGGCGGAAGGGGTCCACGGCGACCTGGGAATGGTGTCCAAAGGCGATGTCGTTGTGGTGATTTCGAACAGCGGGGAGACCGAGGAGTTGATCAAGATCCTCCCGGCCTTCAAGCGTCTGGGCGTAGCGATCCTCTGTCTGACGGGCAACACCCGGTCCACACTGGCCATGAACAGCGATACGGTCATCGATGTCGGCGTGAAGGAGGAAGCCGGCCCGCTGGGACTCGTCCCGACCGCCAGCACGACGGCCACCTTGGCGATGGGGGACGCCCTCTCCGTGGCGCTCTTGGAAAAACGGGGATTCAAGGATGAAGATTTCGCCTATTCTCATCCGGGCGGCAGTCTTGGAAAGAAACTCCTCCTGAAAGTGTCGGATGTCTGGCACCACGGCCCCGCCCTTCCTCGGGTGACCGAGAAGACCCCCTTGAAGGATGTCATCGTGGAAATGACCTCGAAAAAAATGGGAATGACCACGGTTGTCAGCCCGCGGGGAACGCTTTCAGGGGTGGTGACCGACGGAGATCTCCGGCGCTTGCTCGAGCGTGAACGGGCCCCCATGCGCCTCAAGGCGGCCGACGTGATGACGCGAAATCCCAAGGTGATCGGGCCCAACGCCTTGGCGGCCAAGGCGGTTCAGGTCATGGAACAATATTCGATCACGTCCCTGGTGGTGGTGGGCGCGCAACGCAAGGTCATCGGAGTGGTCCATCTGCACGATCTTTTAAAGTCGGGCGTGGTTTAATTTCAAAGGTAGAACAGGACGATCGTGAAGCATCCTAAAGCGATTCTTGAGAAAGCCCGTCGGGTTGAATTCCTCCTGCTCGACGTGGACGGCGTCATGACGGACGGAACGATTTACATCGATGCGGATGGACGGGAAACGAAGGCCTTCAACATCTACGACGGCTCCGGCATCCATATGCTCCGGAAAGCCGGGGTGCGGGTCGGAATTATCACGGGCCGGCAATCGACGATCGTGGACTTTCGCGCCCAGGAACTGGGGATTGCGGAAGTCCACCAAAGGGTGTTGGACAAGATCAAGGTCTACGATGAACTCCTCCGCAAATACGACCTGAAGGATTTTCAGATGGCCTATATCGGCGACGACGTGATCGATCTTCCGATCCTGAAACGGGCCGGGCTCTCGGTGGCCGTTCCGAACGCCCATCCGGATGTGAAGGGCCGGGTGGATTGGGTGACCCAGAAGGCGGGCGGAGCCGGCGCCGTCCGTGAAGTGACCGATCTTCTTCTGTTTTCGCGCCAGCCTCGACGTCGATCCTGAACGGCTCAAGGTCGCGGAGGGTGTTGCCGCGGACACAACATTTTGTAAACGATGGCCCGGACACGGTTCGGTAGACAGGCACAAAGGCTCCTACGCTTTTTTCTCTGGGCCGGGCTTTTGGGATTCCGTTTCATCTCGCGGTGGATTCCCCGGAACTTAGGCCTTTCGATGGCCGGGGGACTGGGAACGGCGGCATTTTTTCTCCTCGTTAAAGAGCGCCGAAAGACGCTTTACCATCTTCAGATGGCGTTGGGCGGGGAGCGTTCACCCGAAGACAGACAACGCATCGCTCTCGAATGTTTTCGAAACTTGGGACGGACTTTTTTTGAAGTTTTAACCCTGGACCGGCTGACACGGGATGAGCTGGACCGGCTTGTAACGTTTGAAGGAGAGGAGGGTCTCAAAGCCGCCGCCGACGACGGTCGAGGCGTACTTTTTGTTACGGCTCATATCGGGAACTGGGAACTTTTGGGAGGGGCAGTGGCCATGCGCTATCCCTTGGCGGTGGTGGCCGCGCCGATTTATGATCGCCGTGTGGAGAAGGTCATGATCGGTCTTCGAGCGGCCCACGGAATCGAAACACTGGTTCGGGACAGCCCGAGCGCCCTGAAGCGTATGATCGCGATGCTTCGGCGCGGGGGCGTGGTCGGCCTGCTCATCGATCAGGACACCAAAGCGGACGGTGTATTCGTCCCTTTTTTTCACCGGGAAGCCTTTACCCCGACCGGGCCTGCGAGCCTGGCCTATCGCACCGGCGCTTCCGTGGTGGTCGGATTCATCGTAAGAGAGGGCCGCGAACGTCACCGGATCATCCTCCACGGTCCGCTGCCCCTTCCTCGAACCGGAGACATCGAGCGGGACATTCGGGATCAAACCGCCGGGTTCACAAGGATGATCGAAGAGCAAATCCGCAGGACGCCCGAGCAATGGATCTGGATGCATCGCCGATGGAAAACGGCGGCAAGCCTTTCTGGCGGGTCCTTGCCGGAGGAATGAGCCCATGAACCTCCCCAATTTGATCACGCTGTTGCGAATCTTTCTGATTCCCGTTTTTATCCTGGTTTTTCTCACCCCCACCCAGCCGCGCTCACTGGCCGCCGCCATTATATTTATAATCGCCTCCCTGACGGACCTGATGGACGGCTACTTGGCACGGCGTTGGAAGCAGATCACAAAGCTCGGAAAATTTCTGGACCCGATCGCGGATAAATTCCTGGTTCTGGCCGCGCTGATTATGTTGGTGGATTTCCACCGCGTCTCTTCCTGGATCGCGATCGTGATCATCGGTCGCGAATTGGCCGTGACCGGTCTTCGGGCGATCGCCTCCTCCTCCGGCATCGTGATCGGGGCCGATGAGGCCGGAAAATACAAAATGGCCATTCAGACCGTTTCCATCGGGCTCCTGATTCTCGAATACAAGATCGGTTTTATCAACTTTCATGCATGGGGAACCTTTTTGCTCTGGATTTCAATGATCTTGGCGATTCTCTCCGGGATACAGTATTTCATAAAATTTTTAACCCAGATTGATCCGATAGAGATCAAATGAACCTGAATCCCGCCCTCGCCATCGTGACCGTCATCGGATATCTGGCCGGATCCATCCCGTTCGGAGTGATCTTTTCGCGTTGGATGGCCCGGGTCGATCCGCGTGGCCACGGTAGCCGGAATATCGGTTTTACCAACGTCCTCAGGACGGCCGGTCGGGCGCCGGCCGCACTGACACTGGTGGGAGATCTGGGAAAAGGTTATCTGGCGGTTCGGTTTGCCCAATGGCTATCCGTGGGGGAGACCGGCGATTGGCTGGCCGGCTTGGCGGCGGTGTTGGGTCATAATTATCCGGTCTTCCTGGGATTCAAAGGCGGAAAAGGGGTCGCTACCGGCTTGGGGGTTCTGTACGGAATTCATCCCTTGCTGGGTTGGTTGACGACCGTCATCTGGGGCGCGACGGTCCTGATCTCACGGTACTCTTCTTTGGGAGCGATCGTGGCCTTCGGGTTATTGCCGTTCGTCGCCTTATTTTTTCATCCCGCTCGCCTTATGCTCCTCTTTTCGTTGTTCTTAACCGGGCTCATCTTAATCCGGCACACGGCCAACATTCAGCGTCTGCGTTCGGGAACTGAACCCAAAATCGGTCGGGCATGAAAAAATTCGGACAGATGATTTTATCCCAAGCGGCCTTGACGGTCCTCACGGGCGTGATTTTATCCTTCCCGGTCCAGCCCGCGGAAGCGACTTCGGTCCTTTCGTTTCCAACCCAACAATTTCCTCCGTGGGCCGAGACGGCTTGGTCGGAATATAGAATGCAGAGGGCATCGGGACAAATAAAGGAAGCCGCCGATACATTAAATCAAATCCGGAAACAGGCCGCCCATCAAGGGATCCGGGGATTTGACCTTCTGGCCGCGGTGATGATCCAAGAAGGGGAGGAGGCGCTTTCAAAAGGGAACGTTGACGAAGCGGTCGAGCTGGGGGAAACGGCAAGAAAATGGTCACCCGATGACCCGAACAGCGCTTTCTTTTTAGCCGAGGCGCTGTTCGATCAACATCCTTTTTCACCTTACTCGGCCCTAAGAAACTACCTAAGGGGACTATCCGCCGCGGCACAGGATTTCTGGTTTTCATTTTATTTCCTCGGCCGTTTGGTCCTGGTCTTGTTGGTTGGGCTCCTCGGCAGCTATATGGTCTTTTTCGCCTTCCTGCTCATCCGCTACCTACCGCTTCTGGTTCACGGTCTTCATGAAGGGATCGGGACCGTTTTAAATCGCCCGGCCATATGGGCCGTGGTGGTGACCCTTCTATTCACACCCTTGCTCATCGGTACGGGCCCGGGGTTTCTCTTCCTGGTCGGTCTCTGTTTGATTTGGAGGTTTATGACGGGTGTCGAGCGTCTCATCTCGCTCGCACTCGGGGTGGCCCTGAGCCTTTCGGTATTTTGGCTGCCTCCAACGCTTTCCTGGTTTACGGCGGATGAGTCTCCCGAATTACGATTACTGTCCCAGGTCATTCGGGGTGATGCGTCCGCAACCGGTTCGGCCGTTCGGATAGGGGAGCGGGGGGGATACGATAAGAATTGGCCGGTCCTTTTCTCACTGGCCTTGCAAAAAAAGCGGGAGGGCAACTATGCCGAGGCGTTGGAAGGGTATCAGCAGTTGCTAAAACTCGAACCGGACCGCTCGATCATCCTGAACAACCTGGGAAACGTCTACTTTCTCATGCAGCGCAACGAGGAAGCGATGGCCTCTTACAAGCTTGCTCTCGGCAAGAACTCGAAGAATGCGGCCAGTCACTATAACCTCGGCCTGGTTTATCGTGAGCTGCTCCGGTTTAACGATGCCGAACAGGAAAATGAGACGGCCCAGCGGATTAATCCTTCCTTGATCAGGTCCTATACAGGTTCGGGTCCGGTGGACGAGCTTATATCGAAAACGATTTTGTGGAAAATTGCATTCACCGGCTCGCCTTCAAAGGACACCGCTTCCAATGCGCTTTTTGACATGATCCTGTGGCCTCTCCCGCTCGGAAAATCGCCCTACTTTGCGCTCTTCCTTGCGGGAGGTGTGATCGTCAGCCACCTGGCCTTGTCGCGTAAATTCACGGCCGCCCCCTGCGCGCTTTGCGGACGTCCCATTTGTTTTCATTGCCAGCGCAGGATTCTGGATCATAAAACCTGTTCGACCTGTTGGAGGAACTTCAAGAACGTCAAAAGAAAATCAGATCTCCGTCAAATCAAGACACGGCGGCGCTGGATTTTCAGGACGGCCCGCTGGATCTCGATTCTGTTCCCGGGGGCCGGGCATTTTTACTTCGGACAAGAGTTGAAGGGTTTTATTTTTTTGACGGTTTTCATCGGCATCCTGTTTGCCTTCTTTTTCAGGAACGGATTTCTCCATGCTCCGTTTGAGCATGGGGAAATCTTTGGCATTGTCGGCTTGTCCCTGATCCTGCTGGTGCTCGTGGTCTTATATGGGTGGGTGCTTCACGACATTTTAAAGGTCTCGTATGACAACGCATAAGCGAAGGAACCCAAGATGGCATTAGAAGGCTCCCTCAAAGATTTTGGCTTGGCCGATATCTTTCAACTGATCTACCACCAGAAGAAAACGGGGACTCTGACGATGAAAAACGCCTCAATGGAGGCGAAGGTCCTGTTTGAAAACGGATGTGTCGTCAAGGCGGAGTCTTCTAACCTGGAAGGTCCGAATAAGATCGGACAAATATTGGCCCGCTCCAACAAGATCACCGAGGATCAACTTAAACAAGCTTTATCTAATCAACAGAATTCTAAAGATAAAATTGGTGAAATCCTCATAGGAATGGGGGCCATACAAAAAGAAGATTTGGTCAAAGCCTTGGGAATTCATGTCAGAGAAGCCGTATTAAGTTTGTTCAAATGGAAAGAAGGACGCTACAGTTTTGAACCTTCGGAGATGATCTCGATTGAGCG
>Ga0335085_10002090_pt1 | contig 38680 bp, 28 predicted proteins | sample Lox_Sample_45_FD_206712 | JGI IMG/M metagenome (GOLD analysis project Ga0335085, IMG submission 206712) | Soil microbial communities from Loxahatchee National Wildlife Refuge, Florida, United States - Lox_Sample_4.5 | ecosystem: Environmental > Terrestrial > Soil > Wetlands | place: USA...
TGAGCGTAAGGCCAAGGTCAAACATGCACCCAATTCTGCAATCGAACTGGGTTGCCGTACAATGGATTCGCAGCGAGTGGTAAGGAGTGTCTTAACTCGTTGTCTCAGCCGAGGGGCCCACCCCAGTCACAGATCCCCCTTACTACGACGCCGTGCCGTACTCCTACCTCTCTGATTTCTTCTATGTCTGGCTGCGTCGTGCCATCGGAAACACACATAAGGAGCTGCTTCACGGAAGCGCGGTTCCTAAAGACGAAGAAATTGTCGTTGACCGTCCGCACGAGTTAAGCAACTCGACGCACGATATCGCATTTTACGAACGCGAGTTGGCGAAAGCCTTCGCCGAGGGCCGACGTGTACTTCGGCCCGACGGTATTGGAACCATCGTTTTCGCCAGCAAGACGACAGCGAGTTGGGAGGCCATCTTGAAGGCCGTCGTCGACGCCGGTTGGATTGTCACCGGCTCATGGCCCATCGACACAGAGCGTGAAGCGCGCGTTTCAGCGCAGGGGCAAGCACGGCTGGCGTCCTCCGTCCATCTCATCTGCCGTCCACGCAAGGATTCCGGTGAGTCGTCCCGGTCGGACGAAATCGGCGATTGGCGTGACGTTCTGCAGGAGTTGCCCCGCCGCATCCATGAATGGATGCCGCGCCTGGCTCAGGAGGGTGTTGTCGGGGCGGATGCCATCTTCGCCTGCCTCGGCCCGGCCCTGGAGATCTTCTCGCGATACTCCCGTGTCGAAAAGCCCAACGGCGATCAGGTCACGTTGAAGGAGTATCTCGAATACGTATGGGCGGCTGTTTCCAAAGAAGCCATCTCGATGATTTTTGCGGGAGCGGACACTACCGGTTTCGAGGAAGACGCCCGCCTCACGGCCATGTGGTTATGGACGTTGTCTCCGGGACTGTCCAACGGTGAGAGCACCACAACGGATGAGACGGAGGACGCCGAAGATGACTCCGCTGAGAAGCCCGCCCAGGCCGGAAAGCTTACTGGATTCACTTTGGAATACGACGCGGCCCGCAAGATTGCTCAAGGATTGGGTGCGCACTTGGAACTCCTCGTGAACCTGGTCGAAGTCAAGGGCGAGATCGCGCGTTTGCTGCCGGTTGCGGAACGTACCAAGGCGCTGTTTGGCAAAGAGGGCACGGAATCGCCAACGGCGAAACGGAAGAAGTCTGCACAGCTCTCGCTGCCAGGGTTGCTAGAAGAACTGGAACAGGAAGAGAGCGGCTGGACTCTGCAGAATGCAGCGAAGCCCGGTAACACCACGTTGGATCGCCTGCACCAGGCGATGATCCTGTTTGCTGCGGGCCGCGGCGAAGGCTTGCGACGTTTTCTGGTGGATGACGGCGTGGGAAAGGACCAAAGGTTTTGGAGGCTGGCACAATCGCTCTGCGCGCTTTATCCGAGTGGCACGGACGAGCGGCGCTGGTCGGAAGGCGTTCTCGCACGGAAGAAGGGGTTGGGACTGTAGGAAGCGCTTATGGCGAATTTGAAACCGTGGTACAAGGTCGTTACACCGCGCGAGGACCTGCGCGAATCAAAGCCTCTTGACGCGTCCGAGTTCGCTGTTCATCTGGACCAGGTCCGGGACGGGCGAGCGCCGACGGTCTATCGCAACGCCGACGAGTTTCTGGATCGCACCTATTTGACTCGTTCGCTTCTCGAACTCGCTGGACAGGTCGTCCGGCGGCTTTCTGGCGAGAAGACCGAAACGTCAGCGGTGTTCAACCTGGCCACTCAATTCGGAGGCGGGAAAACCCACGCGCTGACTCTGCTGTACCATCTGGCAAAGAACGGGCCAAAGTCGCATAGCTGGACGGGTGTCCGCAGTATCCTCGACGCTGCTAAAGTGTCCTCCATTCCGGAGGCGGCAGTTGCGGTTTTCGTCGGCACCGAGTTCGATTCCATCTCCGGCCGTGGCGGCGACGACGGGACTCCACTCCGCAAGACTCCATGGGGCGAAATTGCGTGGCAACTCGGTGGCGAGGCCGGCTTTGCCGCCGTGGCCGAGCACGACCGTCAGTTTGTCGAGCCAAAAGGTGACGTGATTCAGGCTTTCCTGCCAAAGGACAAGCCCAGTCTCATTCTGATGGACGAGGTGATCAACTACACGAGCACGTATCGTCACAAGGGCTACCATCGCGCTCTGTATAACTTCATTCAGTCCCTCTCGGAGCAAGCTCGCGGATCGGACAAGGTCGTCCTGCTGGTGTCTATTCCGGCTTCGGAAATGCCGTACAGTTCCGACGACGAAGCGGACGAGCAGTGGTTCAAGAAGATGCTTGACCGGGTCGGCAAGCCGATCATGATGGCCGCGGAGTCGGAAACCGCTGAGATCATCCGGCGTCGCCTGTTTGAGTGGCAAGGGCTGAACGACGATGCCAAGCGAACCATCGCAGAGTATTCCGACTGGATCATTGAGCACAGGCAGCAGATTCCAAATTGGTTCCCGATCGACACCGCGCGCGAGGCTTTCGCCGCCACCTATCCGCTGCACCCTAGCGTCCTCTCGGTCTTTGAACGAAAATGGCAAACCTTGCCACGGTTCCAGCGGACCAGAGGTGTGCTGCGATTGTTGGCTCTGTGGGTCTCTCGCGCATACCAGGACGGATTTCAGGGCGCTCACAAGGACCCACTCATCGGGTTGGGAACGGCTCCGCTGGATGACCCGATGTTCCGATCCGCGCTCTTTGAACAGTTGGGGGAGAACAAGCTCGAAGGCGCTGTTACCACGGACATTTGCGGGAAGAAGGACTCCCACGCCATTCGCCTGGATGCCGAGGCAGTGGACACGATCCGAAAGGCTCGTCTGAACCGAAAGGTGGCAACGTCGATCTTCTTCGAATCGAACGGCGGCCAGGCGCGCGCCGAGGCCACGATCCCGGAGATTCGATTGGCTGTGGCTGAACCGTCACTCGACATCGGCAACGTCGAGACGGTGGTCGATGCTTTGGAGAATGCCTGCTACTTTCTATCAGTAGACCGGAACCGCTATCGATTCGGGCTGAGCGCGAACCTGAACAAACTGCTCGCCGATAAGCGAGCCAGCATCCAGCAACCCCGGATTGATGACCGTGTGCGCGTCGAGGTGCAATCGGTTTTCTCTCAGGGCCTTCCTATCGACCGGATTTACTTTCCGGCGAAGAGTTCACAGATTCCTAATCGGGCCGCTCTCACTATCGTGGTGCTCCCTCCGGAGAACAGTGACGTTGACGATGCCAAAACGCTTCAATTGGTCGACTCGATGACCAAGCAGAGCGGGACGTCAGATCGCACTTTCAAGAGCGCTCTTATTTGGTGCGTGCCGGACTCTGGGCGGCAGCTCTGCGATGAAGCCCGGAAGTTGCTGGCATGGGAGGACATCCAGGAAGAGGCCGCGGAACTCAAGTTGGAAGAACTGCAACGAAAGCAACTCGCCGAGAATCAAGCCAAATCGAAGCGGGACTTGCGGGAGTCCGTCTGGCGAACCTACAAGACGGTGATGCTACTCGCAAAGGACAATTCTATCCGCAGCATTGACCTTGGCCTGGTCCACTCCAGCGCCGACGCATCGCTAGTCGGCTTCGTTGTCCACCGGTTGACACAGGACGGCGACATCTCCGAAGGCATCAGCCCCAAGTTCCTGGTGCGGAATTGGTCGGGCGCCCATAAGGAATGGAGCACCAAGGCCGTGAAGGACGCCGTCTTTGCATCGCCCCTTTTCCCGCGGCTGCTCAACGGCGACCTGATCCGCGACACCATCGCCCGAGGCGTGAGCAACAGCGTTTTGGCCTACGTCGGCAAGACCGCTAGCGGTGGCTACGACCCGTTTGTGTTCGGCGTCAGCATGAACCCGCAGGAAGTGGAAATCTCGGAAGACGTCTACGTCATCACCGCCGAGACGGCCGAGGCGTACAAGCAGTCACTTTCGACGCCACCGAAGCCGGTGGGCACCGGAAGCTTGTTTGATCCGGCTAGCGGCGAGACGCCGAAGACCGGCGACGGCGCGGTCATCACCGGCAGGATGAAGGATGAGGGAATCGGAACTCCTGGCATCCCTCCGGTCGCAGACAAGACCGCAGTCCTACGCTGGTCCGGCGAGGTGCCAGCGCAGAAGTGGATGAACTTTTACACAAAGGTTCTGTCTCGATTCGCGACGACGAAGAGCCTGCGGCTGACCGTGGCAGTGGATGTCGCGCCGGAGGGCGGCGTGTCCAAGCAGGCGATGGAGGAAACGAAGACAGCGCTCCGGGAGTTGGGGCTGAGGGACGATTTGCAGTAGTCGTTACGGTGCTTCCCTGGTGGAACATGATGACACGCGATTTTCAAACACTCAACAGGTGGTTGCTTCGCTTATGATCCTGACTGGCAACGCGATTGAACAAGCACGCGCGGATGGCGGTATTGTTCTCGATCCATTTGAGACCGACGCCATAAACCCAAACAGCTACAACTTCCGCCTGGGGGAAACACTCATTGTGATCTCGCATCAAGTAGACGCTCGCGAGAATCGTTCTCAGATCGACATTCCGCGAACCGGCGTGGTACTGCAGCCGCGACGCCTATACCTGGCAAGCACGCTTGAAACGATAGGCAGTTCGAAGTACGCCATGACCATCCTCGGTCGATCATCCTTGGGTAGGCTAGGGCTCTTCTTGAACATCACGGCCGACCTCGGGCACGTCGGCACCGCCAACCGCTGGACGCTGGAACTCTCGGTAGTCCAACCACTGCGCGTCTACGCCCGCATGCGCATTGGTCAAGTCGCGTTCTGGTCCACCGCCGGTCCGCAACAGCAATACCAAGGTAGATATTCATCCCAAATTAGTCCGGCAATCTGTGAAGACCACGAACTCGTAGGTAGCGTTGCTCAAGGAGGAATCGATTCACATGATCTTAACTGGTGAAGCCATCCACTGCGCCGTAAAGTCAGGCGAGATTACAATCGATCCTTTCGACCGAAGACAACTGAATCCGAACTCTTACGATTTTAGACTGGGCTGCAGATGCAAAGTCTACGAAGAGTTGGTGCTGGATTCAGCAGCGGACAATCCATGTAAAGACATCCTGGTTGACCAGAGCGGCCTCGTTTTGAAGCCGGACCGAGTCTATCTCTTTAACAGCGAAGAGACCATTGGAAGTAACACTTTCGTGCCCATCATCCGAGGCCGCTCGTCAACAGGGCGTCTTGGCCTCTTTGTCCACATCACGGCAGATCTCATTGACCTCGGGTCCGTGAATCAACTCACATTGCAGTTACATTGTGTGATTCCGATGAGAGTCTATCCAGGAATGCTGATCGGGCAGGTCACCTTTTGGACGACTCACGGGTCGAAGGTGTTCTACGAGGGGAAGTACAAAGGGCTGAGCAGCCCCGCCCCGTCTCTTAGCTATCTCGACTGGAGGTAATTGTGCAACGCGCGTCTACGCACACAGTGCGGCTCGATCCCAGCTTAATGGGAGTTTACGATGCGATCCACGGGTCGATTGATCTGCGCGACGCTGCCCTCGCAGGGCAAGGTTCCAGCATGTTGGTTCGCCTGATCAGCAGGCCATTGATGGAGAGACTCCGTCGGCTAAAGCTGCTCGGCTATGCGTCGCATACCTACCCGGCCGCCGACCACAGCCGATATGCCCATGCGTTGGGATCGATGCATGTAATGCGTCTTCTACTCCACCAGGTTGGGCACGTGCTACAGCGTGACAAGACTCTGCTGCCGGCGTTACAGGTGTTCGGACAACCCAAGATCAAAACGTTTGAACAATTCGTGCAGCATATGCTTGTAGCTACCCTACTTCAAGATACCGGCGACCTTCCTTACAGCCAAGCAACCGCGAGAGTGTTATGCCCCAAAGCAGCCTTAAGGAAGTGGGTGGCGAACAAAATGGGAGTTTCCGACGCCACCGCATGGGACACGAAGCATATCTTCACCATCGCGAGCGTCTTTAAGGATGAGTGTTTTGCGGCGTCCGGCTTAAACCATCAGTTCATTGGCTTTCTGATTACAGGCCACTTCAGTGGCGGCGGAGGCAGTTGACCAGGAACCGATCCTGCGCGCTGTTCGGCATATCATCGACGGGGAGATAGACGCTGATCGGCTGGACTACGTTTACCGAGATGCCCACCATACCGTTGGCGGTCGTGGTAGTCCCCAAGCCGTCGTGGATTCGCTCGTCTCCTATGACGAGGCAGGCCCGGTGTTCGCCGAGCCGGGCCCAGTTTCAGAGTTCTTGGCTACTCGGGCGTCTCTGTGGACGACCGTTTACTTCTCGGCCGAGAATCGGTTCCGGACGATCTTACTCATCACCCTACTTCGTGCGATCATGCGTCGCCCAAACGTCGCGCGAGACTTCTGGGAAGAGGAATCTACTGGGGACCTGTCATTTGAAGCCTTCCAGCGACTCGATGATATTTCCTTGCATGAACGGCTGCGCCAATTGTCGGATACCACCAAACACAGGGGAGAGCTTGATCCTCGCGCACAGACCGCTATGGATGTTCTCCTTGGTAAGGGGCCGGAATACGACTGTCTGTGGCTGCCATGCAAAAAGGAACTCGAAGAGGAGGGGAAGCCAATAACTATTCCGGCCGAACTGTTCTTCGACACGTTCGCAGACTACGAAGCCAATCATACCGTGTACGCTCCGAAATCGATTCGCGTTCGCGCGCCGCGCTTTCAGTTGCTCCATAAGACCACTAGCCCAATGCCGCTCGAAGACTGTTGTGGGGCCTTCAGCGGCGTTTTCAGGCAACCCTGGAGTGCTCTTGAGCGGCAGAGCAGCGTGGTCATTTTTCGGCCACGCGGGGCTAACGGCGGCCACTGGCCCAGAGTGTTGAAGGCCGTCAAGACGAAGTCGTTTTACCGCGCCCTAGAGAACGATGACCCCCTCAACCCCCTCGATGCTCCTCCCGATACTCGTGGTGACTCTGAATTCAGCGGCCCCGCTGTGTTCATCTCTTTTTCCTGGGCGGATGTCAGGGTTGTAAAGCGGGTGGTTGCTGCGTTGAGCAAACGAAAACAGCGCTATTATCTCTTGCTCGGAGACTACCAGGGTGTTGGGGATACACCGGGCAGTAACAGCATAAGAGCAGTTCAAGAGGCCGAAGGTGTAATCATCGTGCTTTCGCGGAGTTACGTCAGGCGATTCAGGGACGACCCGAATGGAAACATAGCAAAGGAACTGTTTACGATGCGTGATCGTCTCAAGGAGAGAGAGATGGGCATCGTTTACCTTGGTGTTGACAAGCACGACGATCTAGAAGACGCGCCTTATGCCGTGCTCGGGGAGACCGAGTTGCCATTTGTCGGCAGTCAACCATTGGCTACGGCCAGCGATGAGAAGATCCAAGAAGCGGTTGATGAAGCACTGAAGGCGATTAACGAAGCGAACTCTCATGGAGAACCAGGATCAGGAAAAGCTAACAATCGGCGAACTAGGCGAAAAGCGGATCATCGCTGAATTCGTACACCCTTTCTTCAATCCAAGCGACTTTTGGCAGGGCGTGGGAGACGATTGCGCGTTTCTCCCGTGCGAGGGCCCCGCCATGATTCTGCTGTCGACGGACCGGGTTCCGGCGGACTTGACGGCTTTCAGGTCTGGAGTCCTCGATTACTACGGGCTTGGCCGATACTTGGCCGTGCTCAATATTAGCGACATTGCAGCGTGTGGAGGCACCCCTAAGGCGTTGCTCTTGAACCTGGGCTTGCCGGACGCGACGCTGTGGAACGATTTCAAGGCGTTCTGTGGGGGAGTCCGCGAGATTGCGGAGAAGTTCGGTTGCCCGGTGGTCGGAGGGGACCTAAGTTCGAGCTCCGAGTTGAGCGTTTCCGCGACAGTCGTCGGGTTCGCGGGCGCCCAGCAGGTTCTGACCCGGAGGGCCGCGGCGCCTGGCGATTCGATTTTCATTTCTCGTCCCGCTGGGTTGACCTGTGCCGCGCTCCGAGTTCTTCGCGATCTAGGCGGGGATCATGCCTTTGTTGCGGCTGACGACTGGGAGTCCTTGACAGGGCAATTCACTCGGCTTGAGCCAATGGTTGAATTTGGGAAACAACTGGCGAGTTCCGGGATGTGTAGCTCTTGTATGGATAACACCGACGGCATCGGATAGTCCCTGCTTGAACTTGCGGGGCTCAGCGATGTAAGGTTCGTGATCGAGGAGTCTCGACTGCCGATTCCCCCGATTGTGTCACAAGTGGCGGCAAGGTTAGGCGACGCCCCGCTTTCGGTGGCGCTTGGACCAGGAGCAGATTTTTCTTTGGTCGGGACTCTAAAGCCAGATGTGGATCTGAATTCTTTCGCAACAGCGCCGGGGACGAGCGTTCAGATTATTGGCCGCGTCGAAGAAGGCGCCGGCGTCTTCGCAGAAAGAGATGGGGTTTTGCGACCTCTCAAGATCGAAGGGTGGAATTACTTTTTCAAGAGGTAGCCAGAGAGTGGGCGTGGCCTGGCGGCCATTTTGAACGCGTGATCTAACTGGTCCTCGGCCCGAGGCCCTCGATTGGCTGGGCGATGCTGCTTCTTGTTTTTCCCCCTCATTTGAGGTAAAATTTCAGGAAGTAGGCGATGTGCATCGATTGGAGAAATATGGCTTTACCAGAAGCGGTTTTTGTGGAATCGTGGGAAGTAAACAAGCGTCTGGCCGAACTCGGACTTGAGGAACCAGATCTGCTTCAACCAGCCGAGCGTGGGTTTAGCGCCTGGGCATCGTGTACGGCGAACCACCCACCGGCAATTCCGGGCCTGTTGGCCTGGGGCGAAACGGTCTGCGCTCTTCGCGAACGGTTGATCCTACTCGGCTGGGAGCGTCAGAACGAATCGAATTGGCCGCTCGTTATCAACAAGGGCGGAACCATCGCGCTTTCGGTGGCTACCGGAAATGAGGATACGGGACGCAAGGACAGAGATCCCTTGACCGCCTCTGCGAAGGGTCCACGAACTGTGAACGCTATTGCAGCCAACCAGAGCCAACTTGTGTTCGCGGAAATGCTCCCGACAGTCGAGTCGCTGAACGCTCCGGGGCGGGCAACCTGGTTGCTGCTTCTGTATCGCGACACAGACGCCCGAGAGATGCGGTGCGAATTGTCGCGTCCAATTAGCATGGACTCCGAGGACCGCGTCGATGGATGGGCGGAAAGAATCATTCTAAAGCCGCGTCCGTTCGATGGCATCGGAGACGTCCTGGCGGGTGGCGACAATGGACCACAAAGCCCAGAGATTACGGTCGAGATCAAACGGCGTGCCTGATGGCACACCGGGCGAACCAAACCCGACTCGCCTGGCGCTGGCCAGGAAGAGAAGAGGGTACAAGAAAACTAAACTGGCCGAGCTTATCAAAGTAGATCTGAGGGCCGTTTCCGCCTTTGAGGCTGGCGAGTACCCACCGTCCCCTGAGACCTTGGCCAGGATCGTATCCGTTCTGAGATTCCCGTCGGAGTTTTTCTACGGAGACGATCTGGACGAACCGACCCTCGACTCCGGAAGCTTTCGCTCAATGTCGAAGATGACCGCTCCCCAGCGCGATGTGGCCCTGAGCCAAGCCGCCCTTGGTCTTCACTTCATGAGTTGGCTGGAGGACCGCTTTGAGCTACCAGATGCGGACCTGCCGGATTTAAGTCGTGAGCCGAATCCAGAGGCAGCCGCAGAGTCGTTACGGAGGGCTTGGTCGTTAGGTACTTTGTCCATCAGGAACATGATCCACCTTCTGGAGGCCAAGGGAGTTCGGGTGCTCTCGCTTGCCGTAGATGCCAGGGAGGTGGATGCGTTTTCTATGTGGAAGGGCGCAAGACCGTTCGTGTTCCTGAATACCTACAAGTCAACTGAGCACAGTAGATTCGATGCTTCTCATGAGCTAGGCCATCTCGTTCTGCACAAGCACGGTCCTCCGCAAGGCCGGGAGGCCGAGAAGCAAGCCAATACCTTTGCATCGGCTTTCTTGATGCCACGTGGGAGTGTACTCGCGAACGCGCCGAGGTTCCCTTCGTATTCGACGCTGGTACGGCTCAAGAAAGTGTGGACAACGTCCGTGAGCGCTCTAAGCTACCGCTTACATGAGTTGGGCGTGATTAGTGATTGGCAGTACCGGGGCCTGTGTGTCGAAATCGCTAAGAGAGGCAGAGACACGGAGCCGGAGGAGGCTCCAAGAGAGACGTCATTGATCCTTCCTCGCATTCTCGCGGCTCTTTACGAAGAGGGCCTGAATAGATCGCAAATCGCGCACGCTCTGTCCCTGCCTACATCTGAAGTGGAGCAACTGCTGTTTGGTCTTGCCATGACCAGCATTGACGGGGGCGGGCAGCAATCGCCTCGTCAGTTGCCCGCAAACCTCACGCGCGTGAAGTGACCCAAGCAGGCATGGGTCGGTCGTCGCGCTAACCGGCCAAACGTCAATAGATAAACGAGCTGTCGTCGCTCGTAGGTAGCGGCACCGGCCATCCGAACAGGCAGACGTGGTCGTAGGCCCAGAGCTTGATGGCCGGCAGCCCGAGACGGGTGGTATTCACGTATTCCCGCAGCCATGGCCAGGTGGCGTAGTAGAGACCCATCAGGTAGCGGCAGTGCGCCTGGTCCCAGGAGAGTTCCTTCCACGGGTACTGCGCGCACCGGGTCGCCTGGTCGAGGTTGTGGTTGATTCCGGGATATTGGTAGCCCTCGATCAGGAACGTGTCGAAGCCGGAGCCCGCGCGCGCCGTCCACTGCGAGGGCAGGTTGATGTAGCGCGTCAGTTTGCAGTTGTCCGGGTCGTTCACATCCATCGGCCAGAGCAACTCGAACACGGCAGAGGGGCATTGCGAAAGGACGGAACTCTGGATGGCCGCCACATAGTTGTACAGGCGCGTCCGCAAGAAGTTTGCGTCGGCGTAGCTGTTGACCGAGGGATCGTCATCTGGCGTCAAAAAGGTCACCAGCGCGCGGCCGAGCGCCGAATTTGCGGCGGCCTGCGTGTCGGCGTCGTAAAACGCCATGCCGGATGCATTCGCCTGGAACCACCAGAGGATTTCGCCAAACTGAAGCTTTGGCGTCAGTCCCGCGGCCAGCATGAGTGCGGCCATCGCGGCATGCGCCTGCCCCATGTAAGCCTGCGGTCCCGAGCTGAAGGCGATCTGCGAACTGTTCAGGGTCCTGAAGCCGGTGGCAGTTTCGACCGCCGTGCCATCGGGGAAGCGTTGAACCCACACGGCGCCCCCGGCTGGATTGTCCGGCGGCTGCACCAACTCCTGCGAAAACGAGCAGACGGCGCTCATGTTGTTCGCCTTGAGCTGATTGAAGAAGTCCGTGCTCCAGTCGCGGAACGCTCGGTTGAGGACTGGCGTCTGGGTTGGGTCGATCACCCACGTCACACCATAGGTTCCGCCTTGAAGATCTCCCGTCATCGCAGCTTGGCCGCTGCCGGTGTTCGAGTCGGGGAGTGCCGTGTACACGTGGTACTGCCACACGCTGCCGAACGAGTGGGAAGTGATCGTGAGGACGCTGCCGGAGGCCGTGGCCCAGACCCCGTCGAAGATCGCGTTGATGAAGTTGGCGAAGTGCCGGGCTATGGTGTTGCTGCTGTCCTGTCCGCCGAACACCGTTTTGCCGATCGCGGAACCGCCGATGTACAACCAAACGACATCCTGATCGTTCCAGCTCCCGGAGAACGTGACCGTGCATATGGGATACGCGGGATTCGACGCGACCGATTGTTTCCACCAGAAGACGCCGCAGTAGTGGTCGATCTCGCCGAGCAGCCCAAGCTTCTGAATGTTCCATACCAGCCTCTGCGGCGACAGCTTGTACGTGTTGTCCGTGTCGAAGTCGGTCGCGACCCCCACGGCGGTGGTCGTCGTCGCCGGATCGGGGACGGCGCTCGCCACGGCGCATTCGAGGAAGTCGAAATAGAAATACCAGCCCTGGCTTGACGCGTTCTTGTTTCCAGAGAGCGTGATCACCACGCTGTGTTGTCCCGCTGCAACGCCGGAGAACAGTGGGCGCCGCGTTTGCGAGGTCGTGGCGGTGGGGTAGTAGCAGTCGAGCGTCACCGGCGTGCCGCCATCGAGCGTTCCGGTCACAATGCCGCAGGTGGTATCGAGGCGCGTGCCGACGTAGATGTCGTGCGTGTACTGACAGTGCGTCTCGATGGTAACGCTGGCACCGGAAGCCGCCGCCCGGATTGCCCGTCCCTGGCTCCAGAAGGCGAACGCGCCGTTCACTGGATCGTTGCCGGGGGCTTGCTCCCAATACCCGGAAGTGCTCACCCACGTACTGTCTTCTTCGATCCGGACCGATCCTGGCCCGGCCACGTTGAGCGCCCGCTGGTTCGCTGGCGTGCTGGCGACCGTCCAGTTGGAGACGACCATCTGCCACTCAGTTGACTGGTAAGCTTGGCTGTTCGGGAGCGCGGGCGCGATGGTCCACCAGACCTTGTCCACGCTGCTCCAGCCGAGCGCCGTAAAGTCGATGTGGACGTGCCAGGACACGTTGTCCGAGGAGCCGCCGGATAAGTTCCAGTTGGTGGCAGTGAAGTACAGACGGCTGCTGCTGTTGTTGTCCGTCTGGTAGAACGCCACCATGTTGCCGTCAGCGCCCGGCGTCGCGGTGATCACCAACTGGTTCGGCAGCACCACGGCGGCGGCAAGCACGGCGGGGCCGTTCAGCACCCAATTGACGGCGTTGATCTGCTGGGCAATGGACTGCAGGATAGATGCGGCGGTTGTCTGCGCGAGCGAGTCCGCGGCCGATCCGTCCGAACTCGAAACCGCCACCGGCCCGGAGATTCCACTTTTCAACGCGATAAAGATCTCGTTGCCATAGGTTCCGCCCGTAGTGGCCGTGCAATTCGGATCGGACGCGTTGATCTGTCCGGCGATGTTGATCGCCACGCCGGCGCTGTTCAGCGAATCCTCCAAGCAGGAGTACGTGGCCGATCCGATTGTGACCCAGTGGTTGTATGCGGCGTTGCCCTGCCACCACATGGCCTGATCGGTGGTTGGGTGTGACGCGGAGATCGCCGGGCTGATGAAGGACTGGTTCTGATACCACAGCGTGACCTTGTCGCCGGCCTGCGGGCTGTTCAGGTTGAGCGTGAGGGTGGCCGACGCGCCGGTGCGGCCGGTCGTATTGCAGGTGATCGTGATGCCGCTGGTGCCGAACCACGGCACCTTCTGGCCCGCCCCGTTCACGGTGCAGTCGAGCGTGTTCCAGTCGGTCCAGGCGTTTTTGAGCGACTCCCAGGACTGGATGCCCTGCCATGTGACGTCGAAATCAAGAACGAGCCCGGTGAGATCGCCGTCGGGAAGATACGAGAAAAGCGGGTGTCCGAACGGATCGTCTTTCTGGAACAGGACCAGCACCGCGAAATCGGCCATATCGCGGAAAACACCGGACATGGTGAACCCAGTGTCCGACGCGCCCCACAGCGCGGCCGCCGCGCCATAGTCGTCGAAGCCCTGCAATGCAATGGTGCGATGCGGTTGCAGTTTGTATATCTGGTCCACGGTGGTTTACGAGTAGATGAACACGGAAAGGTCCGATCCGGGGAATGTGGTTCCAACCGCCGTGATGCCGATTGAGACCGCTGTATTGGCCGGGATCTGCGACAGAGCGCCAATCTGCGACGGCGTGGCGACCACCACGGTTTGGCCTGCCGGAATGGTCAATGTCAGCCACGCCGTGGTGCCCACATAGATCGTGAATGTGATCCCTGAGCCGGTCGGGGCGGCCTGCACATAACCCTTCACGTCGCCGACGGTGACCGGGTGATTCAAATACAGAGGCTGGGATGCATTGGACTCGACGCCGAGCGTCCCTTGCATCTGGAAGACGAGGCCGGCGACCTTCGAGAGTCCGTCCGCTCCGAACACCCAGTCTTCACGGATGGGAGCGTCGCCGTCGGGCGACTCGTTGCCGTTCACGTCCACCGTGAAGCCTGCGATCACGAGGGTCTCGTCCACGAAATTGCTGGTGGGCATATTGATCGTCGTTACCGCCAGTGGGTTACCGTTGTCGAGCGAGGTCGTGTCGCAGGAATACGGCCACGTCGGCTCCTCGACGATCCACACATCGCCGGGGTGGATAAGCATGGGGAGGTCCCACGTGAGGGTGGTCGCCGTGTTGGAGACGATCTTGCGCGGCGGCGTGCCGCGCGAGGCGCCCTGAATCACGCGGATTAGGTTGCCGACTTCCGCTCCGGGCGTCATCCCTGAGGGATAGGCGATGTTCTGGCACCCGGAGTCCGTGATCGAGGTGAGGTCCGCGGAATTTGCAGCGTCGGCGTTGAACCGCAGAACGAAGCAGTCGCCCTCCTGTACGATGCCGTTGGGGTCGGGCGTGACGCCGATGGTGCCGGTGGTCTGGTCCCACGAGGTAACCTTCGCGCTGAAATACGGCGTGGAGTTTTCTGGCCTGCCGATGATCGAGATGATGCGGCCAACCGGCGTCCACGATGGATTCGTGGATGGCGGCGCGCCCTGGAGATACCCAGTGACCAGCGTGCCAGCCGACACGCTATCGATGGACCCGCCGATGATCCCACCGTGAATCTCATGCTTGGCCTTCAATCGGACCTTGCTGACGTAGGGCGACGGCAGGGCCCACGTCGAGCGCACCAGCGGCCCAGCGAACGTGATCGAGCCGGGCGTGTAGGTGTTGTTCGCGCCCGACGTCAACGTTCCGGTGGCCTGCGCGCAAATCAGATCGTCCTGCGTCGCGACGAATAGCACGTAAGAAACGAGACCCGCGACCGCCGGCCAGGTGATGCCTTCCAAGGTGAACGTGTCCGTTCCAGATGCCGAGGTTCCGATGATGGCGATATTCGACGGGGCCGAAGGAAGCCCGCTTGAATCCATCGCGCAGATAGCCACGCGCAGCGTCGCGTTGGCTGGCAATGATCCGCCCGTCGCGGACTGCGAGACCGATCCGATACCGGGCGCACCAGCGCCGGTGGCGCTGAACTCGTTCACCGGCAGCTTCCCGGTCACAACCAGGTTCGCAAGCATGCTGCCATCGGCCATCTGTGCGTAGGACTGGTCGGTATCGAAGGTCCACTCGCCCGGAAACAGCGAGTCATTCGTCGCCGCCTGCACCTGGTACGGTGCCCACGCGGGGCCGAGCGGGATCGCATAATACAAGGCCGGCAGGGGCGCGGGCACCACGTCCATCGGCTTCGGGCCAACGTCCAGGTCGTACATCGAGTCGGTGACGGTCTGCCCCTCGACTTGCACCGACCAGTCCTTCTTCAGGCTCCATCGCTGAATGCGGAAGCACATCGTGATGACCTGGAACGAAAGGCCGCTCCCGGATGGAGGCGCTGGCGACGTGGTGATGGTGGAACCGTCGCTGCTGACGGCGGTGATCGTCACCTGCGCGCCGCCGATCACGATTTCTTTGTTGACCAGTTCCGAATCACCGGTCGCGCTTCCGGCATAGGTCCACGGATCGCCGCTTACCCACGTTGCAGTGCTGCCGGAGACGTTGCATGTGCCATGGAGGCCGGGAATGTCCGGGTGGGTCATCGAGACCACTTGCCCGACCTCGTTGCCGAGGCCGAGCAGCGTCGTCTGCCACGCCGCCGTTCGCGCGTCGCGCCATTCGGCGGGAGTCACGCCGCCGACTTCTTCGCGCGTCCTCGTGGCCGCGATCCGCAGCGCCTGGCTGAGTGACGAACAGCCCACCGAGTGCATCTGAGTCGTGAGCGGAGATCCGGAGCGCCCGTAGTAAGCCGCGTGGCTCTTGTCGCAATACTCAGCCGTGTTCGCTTGGAACTGATAAGCAACGTCGGCGAATGAAAGCACCAGGTGTTCGAAACCAGCTTGGATCGGCGTCAGCCGCAGAGTTTGAAACAGAGAGTTCGCGAGCGTGTACGCATCCACCGCACTGGCGTTGATCCGGCAACCGAGCTTCAGCTTCCCGAACTCCCACGTGTAGAAGCCCAGGCAGGAGTTGAGCACCTCGGTGATCCAGTCGCGGAACGGCTTCTGGCTGCTGATGACTCCCTGGAATTGGAACTGGGTTTCGGTGCCCTGGACGCTGGTCTCCGTGACATACCCAAGCGAGAGCGCCTCCGCAATCGACATGGTGGTCTGCACTCCGGTTCCCTCCGGAGGCGGCGGTGGCGGGCTGGTCCAATACGAAAACGAGTAACTGCCGTCCGGGTTGAGATTGATCTGAGGAGCGGTGAGCGCCTCCCCGGCGGTAGTGAGAGCATAGTTCACGATTGGCGACGTGACGCCCAGGATCGGGGTCACTTGCGCCGCAGCGATTTCTGCCGCGCCACTTCCGTCACCCACTATCAGCGACGGCAGCACGAACGTGGCTAGTTGCGCGGACGACGTCGGGCCGGTCCCGCCAGCGGGATTCGATCCCGTGGACGGATCTCCAAACAAACCCATCGCGCGCAGCAGCATGTTGACCGCAATCCAAAATGGATTGATCAGTCCCCTGACCCCTGTTCGGTTGCCGCTCTGGTCCCAGGTCCAGCCCCACATGCCGTAGTCGATGGGGACCGTCATCTGGTGCTGGTCCGGCGTGCTCGGTTGAATCGTGGTGGACTTGACGATTCGAATTTCGCAAGCCGCCGTGCCAGCCGCGTAAACATTTGGCTCCCAAACTTGCGGCGATCCTTGGCCCAGCGAGAAGTAGTCGCTGCTCGCGTTCGCCGGGTCGTTGCCGGTGACGTAGCGGAGCCCCATGCCAGGCTGGTATTTCGTAATGTTCAGGTTGCCGTTGACCGCCAGTCCTTGCCAGAGGTAGCCGTCAACCATCGGAGCGACAACGTATTTGTAGCCATCCGCGTTCGTGACGACAGCCGAAGGGGTGAATCCACCGAGAGGTCCGGCGCTCAGAATGCCGAGCGAGTCGGCATAGCCCGATTCATCGCGGTAATCCACCATCAGCGCGCTAGCCATGAACGCATAAAGCGGATTGCCGCCCGAGTTGCACCAGATCTCAGGAAGCGCGAGGCCCCAGACCGTATCCGAGATGATCGAAGTTGCCGTGACGGTATTGCGGCCGAAGCCGAGAAAGCCGGTGGAGTCATCCTTGATAACGACGCCCTGCGGATCGGCCTGCTGCCCGCCGAAATAAGGCGACATGCCATGCACCTGGCAACCGTTCGCGGATTCAAGGTAATAGTCGCAGCTCGTGGGATCGCCGCCGGCGGCAGTCACCGCCGAGGCACTGCGCCCCTTGCTGGCCCATGGGCAGTTGACGCCGTCGTTGTAAGTCTTCCAGCACTGGCGGCTGACCTGCCGCTCCGGGTACTGGTTCATGATCTGGAAGAACCCGTCCGAGCACGTGACCGGAAAGATCGGCGTCCCGTCGCTCGTGAAGTTCTGGATGACGCCTTTCCAAAGCTGCAGCAGAATCCCGGAGTTCACGTGGAAGAGGCACAGGTCGATCTCGGCATACTTCAGGTCGGTGTCGTTGGCAAGCTGCGTCATCACGCGGTCGCCGTTGCCGAAGGTAAATCGGACGTTATCGGATGTGCCTTTGATGTCCTGCGAGATCAGCACGTCGGAACCGGCCTCGCCTATTCCGATCAGGCGCGGCAGGTATAGCTGGCCGCCCACCGTGACGCGACGGTCGGAGACATAGATGTCGGGGACCGCGGATTCGCGCACACGGATGTGGACCAACGGGATGATCTGCTGGACTTCGGACAGCAGGGCGGCGGAGAGCGCGGTCGAGGGGAATCGCAGGCAGGTGGAATTGACCGTGTAACTGGGCGCCTGGGTCGGATCGACGACCTCGATGAAGTTCAGTCCGACCTGGACGGCGGTGCGCAGGTACTCGAACGAGATCGGCGCCTGCTCGAAGGTGACCAGTACGCCGGTGGTCGTTCCGTCCGCGTTTGGGACGGTGTAGGTGAATGCCTGCCAGGGCCCCTGCATCGACTCCCAGAAAGCCTTGAGCTGGTTGGTTTCGGCCCAGTTCAGGTTCGGGTGCTTGAACTGAAACTTGCGCGGGCCGATGCCGACGTAATACCGCTGCTCCTGTTTGGCGTCGAGCGTGCCGAAGCGGTGCACGATCACCGGGCGCTCGACGGAGAAGCCGAACGGGTATCGCGTGGTGAGCGGAAATGTCTGGCCGGAGTTGATCACCGTTGGGACGGTGATGCGGCCGATGGTGTCGGACATAGAGAGTGGCAGACTGTCAAAACGCGGGCGGGCAGTTCAGCAAGACAATGAGCGGTGCGAGCCTCATTTCCGCATTACGGTTTTGCGGTGTTGGCGCTTCAGAACCAAGCGTCTCAAGGCGTTGTGCTGACGTCAGGGAGCAATTCTGGACGAAAATGGGGTTCTAGACCAAATGTGAGGCATGGATCGCTAGCCATGAACACCTATTTAAGCGTTCCGATATCCGACGCCGTAAACCGCTACAACATGAAGGCCGACACGGGCGGACTTCACAACGCAATTCTCCAGGTGTGGCCTGCGGGACTCCCGGTATTGGTCGAACATGACCGCCATCGGCTCACGGGATGGATGTTCTATGTAGGCCTCCATTTCGAGCCGGGCTTAACCCGAGTCGTCGGCCAGACCCTGGTGCCGGACGATAAGGAGGAGTGGAATTCACTTAGCCGGCACTACCTAGCCCATCTCGCGGAGCGTACACGCGAGGCCACCCAGGGCAATATTGGAGTGCTCCGCGAGCTCATTGGAGGCCATCTCGATGGCGGTGAACAGATTATCGATGTTTCGGCGACGGCGCTCACAGCGCCTGGGTTGGCTCGCAGAGTATTCCCGTCCCTGTTTGCGCAAGAAGACAAGGACGGATTGATCCCACTATCTGTGCTCGAACCGATCTATCCCGGAATGTTTCGCGTAGGAGAACTCCTGCTGCTGGCTCATCCGTTCTTCCGACGCGGTGAGAGCCGTCTCAATGTGCTCAATGTCGACCTCTTACATTGTTTACAGGACCACGCAGGAGACTCGAACTGCACTGCGAGAATTCGACTGGACCCTGATGTCGTTGGTCTAGCAGCGACAGCCCAGTCCACCTTCGAATTTGATTACTGGTACGGGCCAAAGTTCACTGACGATTTGTCCTCATTGAAGGCGGGGGTCACTGTTCACGTAGCTGATGATGCACAACGTATTTTGCACGAAGTCGTGCGAACGGAGTACTGGTGGCAGACTCGGTTCAACGATACTCTCGACAGAAATGAGCTGATCCTTGAAGTGGAGGAGCTGCGAAACACGGAGAGCCGGACCCCGGATGCGTCCGAGTTTAGATGTCGTTATGTGCATAGTATCGTCGGGCTAGACGTAGTAACGATTGAGCATCTTGACGGGGCGATTCGGGGATACACGTCAGAGAAGATGATCGACCGCTTGGATCACGACATCAGGCAAGCTGGCCGACACACGGCTTACACGAAATTGTGGCGCATCGATGGAAACATTGCGCTTCATCAGTGGAAAAAGCTGATTCATCACCACTTCAGAGGTAACCCCCTCATTAGTGAATATCTGGGTGCCCCGGTCAGCCTGGCACTTCCCAATGAGTCTGCGGGCGGCGACACAACTAGCGTTTCTGATCCCCGTCGCGACCTAATTCCGTTTCACATGGACGCAGGTGACGGGCTTCGCCTTACGTTGGCTTATCAGCGACTGCCTGACCCGCCGATTGACGATCAAACCTTTGTCGTTGCCCGGCAGGTCCTCATCAAGGGAAAGCGAAAGAGCCCTGTGTTTGATCTGTCGGTGGTAGAGGTGAAGAAGGTACTTGCAGGGAAAGGACGATTCCTCCGCGTTCCCTCTGAGGCTGCCTTCCACCGGTACGAAGACCGCTATCACGAATTTCCGCTCATCATCCATCATTCTGAAGACGCTCTGGACGCAACGATTGAAGCCTATCGCGATCTGCTCACAACGTGGCGGAACGAAGGAAGGAACGTTGTTCTAGTCATCAGCCTCGCTCTCGTAGAAGGCGAGCGAGTTGTTTCCTTGTCTCTTTACGGGCATATCCATCGCATCCTCGAATGGCTACTACGATCAAGACCCTTTCCACCGGGCGCCAACCGGGACAAGTGGGTGAATGAGACAGCAGAGTACCTTGCGCAGTATGGCCAGTCTGACGACCACCCAGCATTGTCTGAAACGGTCTCTGAAGATGACCTTACCTTCCGAATCGGCAGAGTGATGCTTCCGCAGGATTGTGCTGTCTGGGAATCAGGTGGGGTTTTCGTTGCGGCTGATAAGCTAACCCCCGCCGTTGCTCAAGCAATGGAGAATGGTCTGATTCAGCCTGCTGCAGCTTATTGGATTCAGGATCTCTGCTGCTCCGGATGTTCGGGCAATTATCTGTCCTGCCAATGCACCACTGTTCTGGAGCGTAAGGCATATATCGCGAGGGCCCAGAAGTTCGCGTATCTATTTTGGACGGACAAGAGAGTTTCACTGGCCGAGTCTGAAAAGAGGTATGAAAGTCTAGAACCCGACGCGAATCGATAGCCCGCAAGAGCCAAATCAGCACTGCACCCACATTACGCCACCTCCACGAGTTCCAGGCCCTGCACGTTCGTCCGCGCGACGTCTGTGGCCTGCGCCCAGTTCCCCCGGAACACCACCGTCACGCGCCCCTGCGTATTGTTGCCGGTGGGATCGTAGTTGCTGCCGATCTGCTGGCCCGACGCCACGTCGAACGGATTGTAGAAAGCGAACGGGGTCAGCCCGGCATTCTGCGAAACCCAAAAGCTGTACAGCGCCGAAAGCAGCGACGCGCTCAATCGCTTGCTGAGCCGGAACGTCCGCCGCGAGGTCTGCGCAAGCTGCGCCCGCTGGATCGTCCCGTCATGATACTGGTTCTGGAGTTGAGCGTACTCCCGCAACTCCGTGAAAGCTGTGCACAGCGATGCCGGCATCACCCCGTTGGGCTCGACTTGTGTGAGGTTGCCTGGCACGGGATCACGCCACCGTCAATCCGGGTAGCTGCATGTTGGCCGATTGCTGCGTGCGGCCGTAGCTCGAATACTGCGCGGCCATTGCCTGGTCGGTCACGAACTGCGGCGTGACGAATTGCCCGGTCATGAAGTTCGCCGCGTCGGAGCCGCTGATGTTCAGCGACATGTACGTCGCGCCCGTGCCACCTGCCGTGTTCGGGTTCCCCGGAGTCGGATAGGTCCCGGCCGCGATACCGCCGAGGGTGGGGATGTTCGAAGCGTACACGTGAGCCTGGCCATCCTGGTAGCTGGCCTGTTGATAGAGCTTGCCGCCCTGCTCCACCAGACTCCCTGCGTAAGGCGTCGTGGCCGACAGGGGCATCTTCTGCCCAGTGGCTTCCGAGTACAGCATGACGAGTTGACGGACGCTCGGTGACCGCACGGCCACCGCGATATCCCCGCCGAACTGCGATTGCGCGATCTGCACGACCTGCTTGATCGTGCCGCTGTTCTGCGGGATGTCCACGCCGTAGATGCTCTTGATGTCGTCGTGAGCCTTCCTTTGCGGCGACTCGATCCCGAGGAGTTTCTCGACTACTCCGGCAGTGAAACCCGCCGCCGCTCCGATTGCGGCTCCCATTGGGCCGCCCATCTGCTCGCCAATCAGCGCGCCGCCAGCGGTATCTTCGAGAGCGCCGGTCCAGGTGCCGCGCTGCGATCCGAACAGTCCGCTGGTCGCAAGCATCATCCCAGCGGCACCGGCTGCGGGCGACTTCGCGACGCCCTGGACGCCACCCCAGAAGTTGCTGTCGGAAGCGTCCCAAGCCTTCTGGTTCCAGACCGTTCCTTTCAGGTTGGACAGCGTCTTCGAGAAGCCATCCTTCGAGAACATGCTGTAAATGCCCGAGGTCCCGCCCTTCGCACCGGCCCCGCCGCTCCCAAGAATCATCGCCAGCGGGTTCATGTTGGCGGCGGAATGGGAGACCGGCAGGCTGGCCAGGTCGGCGAAACTGGGTCCGGACACCGAAGCCACACCGGCACCGCCCGAAGACACCGGAGCGCCCCCGCCACTGGAACTCGAGGGACCCGGGGAATAGCCGCCCCACGCCACCTGCATGCCACCGCTGGCCGGCGCAGCCGCGGAAATCGACGGAATGGCGATGCTCGGCACTCCGGCACTTCCGGCAGAAACGTGCGGAGCCGCGATCCCCATCCCGGCGGCAAGAATGCCCGTCAACGCCGCCATCACCGCGCTGTTCTGCATGGTCGCGGCGGTGTTCTGGTCGGTGGAAACCCGCACCGGGTCCTTCGATGTGCCACGCAACATCCCGTTTAGTCCGCCCTGTCCGTCTGGCCCGTAGATGATCGGATGGAGAACGTTCGCCGCCGCGCCGCCCAGCATTTCCGTAACCGGCTTGAGCACGGCGGTGTGGATCGTGTTCACCAAGTCCTTGCCGAAGTTCTTAGGCTTCGTGAACAGAACATCGAACAGCTTCTCGGCCTGCTTCTGCAGGTTGTCGAACTGCGACTGGATCTCCTGCTGGCGTTTCTGCTGGAGCTGCGCCTCCTTTTCCTCAAGCTGATCCTGCGCTTGGGCGATTTCCGTGAACAGATCCTTTTGCGCCTGCGCCGCCATGACGGAGCGTTTTGCCGCGTTCTCTTCTTTCGATATCCGCTCCGCTTCGATGCCCGCCAACTGCACGGCCAGATCGAGTCTGATCTGGTAGGCTTCCTGCGCGGCTGCCTCTTCCTTTCGCGCCGACGCCTCCCGCTTTTCGGCCTCAGACATTGCCATCGGCGTTTCCTGCCCGGCAGTCAGTTCCGCCATGCGCGCGGATCGCGCGGCGCGCCGCCGCAGTTCGTCCCGTTGCTCCTGGACTCCTATGTCCTCGATCCGTTCCTGCGCGGCGAAGCCTTCCTCCCACTCCTTCATCTGGTCTTTGCTCGGCATCATGAGCGCGAGCATCTTCTTTCGCCGCTCGGCCGCTTCCTTCTCGGCGTACTTCTCGAATTCCTCCCACGCCTTCTTCGATAAGACCGCTGCCTGTTCATCGGCCGCCTTGCGGATCGCCGCAATTTCCGATTCCGACGCCTTCACTTGCGCGGCCTGTTTCAGAAGTTGATCCCGCTGATAGTAGATCTTGCCTATTGCGTCGAGTTCGGCTTCATCGCCCTTCTTCTCGAACTCGGCCGCCTGGCGACGGAAATCTTTGAGCTGCTCCGCGCCCTTCGCGACCGCATCCAGTGCCGCCTTGCGGCGCGCTTCGGTAGCTTCCGCGACCTGGAGTTGTTGGCCCAGATCCTGCGCCTGAGCTTTCGTCAATGGCTTGTCCGGTTCGAGCAGTTGCTTCTGGAGCCGCTCAACATCCTTCTTGGCATCGGCGTATGCCTTCTCCATGCCCTCGTGCGTGCCGAAGAATCGGGCGCGAATGCGATCCGTCTCTTCCTTGCCGGCCCGCAGGTCCTTCCGCTTGGTGGCTGCCTCGGCGTCATCCAGCATCTTTTGCAACTGCTGAATCTGGCTCTGAATGTCGTCCGCGCGCTTCGCTCGGGCCTCCTCGTCGCGCGTGGGAGCGATGGCTTGCAGAATGCCGAAGTCGCCAACCAGCCCTTGCTGTTGGGCCCGCAAATCCTCGATTTGCTTCAACGTGGCATCGCGGTTCTTCATGATGTCCGGCGCCCGGCGTTCCAAGTCGGCCACTTCCCGCCGATGTCCGGAGATCGACATCTTCGCCCCAATGCCGCCCGCCGCCCGAATGTCAGCGGCATCCTGCATCGCCTGTTCCTCTTCGCGGCGCTGCCGTTCATCATCGCCGGCAGTGCTGATGTTGTTGAGGAACCAATCGACGCCCTTCCCGACCCACGTTACGGTGACGACCAGCCCTTCTTTGAACTTGCGGACCAGCGAGTCCCACTTGGTTTCGAGCACGGTCACCTCGCGCTGGTATTCGGAAAAGCGGCGGATGTCTTCCTCGGTCGGCCCGAAGCCCTGCTCGTGGGCCACGCGCAGGTTCTCGTTGAGTTCCGTCATGAACGGAATCGCCTCCACGCCCACCCGCTTGAACAGGTCCATGGCGGCCGCGTCTCGCTGCAGCCCCTCCGGGAGTTTGTTCAAACCCTCGGAGATCTCGACAAGGATCTCGGAGGTGGGTTTCATCTCTCCGGTGGCGGTGTGCAGATCGATGCCCATCCCGCGCAGGGTGGTCCGCACCTTCTCGCCTTCCTGGGAATTGTCGTCGGCCGCCTGGGAGAGGCCGCGCATCAGGCGCTCGACAATCGAGATGTCCTGCCCAACCGCGCGCGCCGCAAAGCCGAACTGCCCGACCTCTTTGGCGGCCAGACCCGTGCGCAGTTCCGCGTCCTTCACGCGCGTGCCGTACTCGCCGAGGCTTTTCGCGGCCTCGAAAGCGGAAACCGCAATAGTGCCGAGGACAGCCGCGCCGGTTGTGACAGCCACGCCAAACGGGCCAAGAGCCGTAAGCACGGACGAGACTGCGCCCTTCGCTCCCTGGAGCGGGTTTTCCATGAATTGGCTGACGCGCTCGCCGAATGAGGTAATGGATTCGGCCTGCTTCCGCAACGCATCTTCGGCTTCCTTGGCCGCTTTGACCGCAAGAGCTTCACGCGCGGCCTTCTCTTCCATGGCGATCATCTTCTCGTAGGACCTGGTGATCGCGTCGATGGCCTGCGGCTCGCGGTTGTACCGCTGGAGAAGTTGGTCCCGTTGGGTGATCAGCCGGTCCACGCCCGACTTGCCATACGTCTCGGCCTGTTTCTCCAGGGAGGCAATCAGGCGCTGGACGCTGGTTCGCGTCTGGTCCGAAATCCGGATCACCTTGCCATGCGAAGATTCGGCTTTCTTCTCAAAGCTGTCCAGGCCGGCGTTGGCCCTGTCCACGGACGGGGTGACTTGATCCTCGGCTTCGAGGATTACGCGTTCTTCCTGGTCTGCCATTTCACGCTGCCTTGAGCATTACGAAGGGGCGCGCCTGGAACGCGGCGAGAACCGCCTGGCGGTCGCGCGGCGACACGCCCCATTGCGCCTCGCGCCGGTTGTTGAAGGCGGCGATCTGCGAAGCGGTTAGCCGCCGGCCAGGAAAACTCTCGTCGAGGAATCCGATTGCCGCGCGATTCTCGTTCGCGGTCAGGACCTTGAGGCAGCGGAGGGTATGCCCGCTCCAGGTCCAGTCGCGGATCGGCTGAAGGCCACGGGCTGCCTTGTAGTCGGGGTAGCCGCGTCGGCCAGCCAATCCGGGCTTCAGTGGCGCCGCCGCCTGGTCATAGATGTTCTGGCCGTGTTGGATGCGGGCCCGGATCGCATCCGCCAGAACCTGCGCAAATCCCTGCATCTCCGTCGCCGTGTAAGGCGAATACACGAAGCGCGCATGCTTGATGACGGTTTGGAATCTGGCCATGAATTAGCCGCTTCACACAATGGGTGGAGCAGCAACACTTAGAACCCGGTAGCGGCCGAAACCAGAGATGTGAGTTATGTAATCGCTGTGCAACTAAATCGCAGGCGGTGCGGGATCGCACCTCAACTGCTCTTGACGATTTCGTTCAGCGCATTTTCGAGATGAGGTGCAAAGGGGGCTTCCCTTTGAGGTCGAACATAGACGCGAAACCTGCCCTCAGCATTGAGCCCAATCAATCCGATGTTGGCTCGCTTAAATCGGTCGGCATTCGCGACGGCGGGCTTACTCCTTGAATCGTCGATGACAAGAAATGAGGTTGAAGCGAAAGAGCGATACCGAAAGGCCTGCATAAGGCCCCTGCGCCAATCGGACAGCTTCATCTCAAAAGCAATACTGCGAAGCTGGGGTTTGTTCCTTCGATTAGTTGCAGGAGCGAACGCCGCCAAGAGATCCGGAATGCCGAACAGCCCTTGAACCTCCGTTTGCTGAAATACAGGCGTCCCGTCCGGAGCTTTTAGCCACCGGCGCAGCGGTAGATGTCTGATCGCGGTTTCGACGAGTTCCTGCTCCGTTGAGAAGTGCATCTCGTCAGCTTCGCCAGCCTTTGTCTTGAGCGAACTCGTTGATCGCAGTGAGCCAAGCTGAAAGGTGTGAACCATCGTTGTCCTTATCAAGGACAATACCGGCATCTTCCATCTGTGTGAACGTAGCGATTGCTCCCTCGATCATGGTCTTCACGTAATCGTATCTTTCTTTGCCCTGATAGTCTGAGATTCTCCTCAACTGGCGCGAGAGTTCGAGGAAGTGGTGCTTGTATAATTCCGGCTTCGTAAAATGCCACTTGAAAGTGGGCTGGAACATGAGCGCCTGGTACTTGTTCTGGTCGAAAAGACTTCTTCCACCCGGAAGACGCCGCTCAATTGCGCCATGATAATTACGATCAATCCATTGCAGGCACTTTGAGATGTACAGGCGCGGGCTAGGACCGCGCTGCTCACCCTGGTTGTCTTCGAATGTCCGGATGCGAAAGGCGCGAGTATTCTCATACAGTCCCATGGTCACAATCGACGGCTCGGCCACGCTCAAGGCGACCGATTCGGTGTTGAGGTACCCGAGAACAACGACCATGTCGTTCTGTCGGAGAGCAGAGGTGAAGGTGAGCAGCCGGTACAGGAAGTCCGCATCCTTTAGTTGCTTCGTCGTGCTCCCCGCTTCAGCAAGGAGATACACACCAGACAATCCCCGAATGCCAGTGATCCAGTTGAGGAGATCGGCCGAGTAGTCCGAGTCCTTCAGCATGTTCTCTGTCAACACGGCCTGGAGCAGAACGGGTGTCTCTACGCGCTGCTCGCTGCACGCTTCCAGGAAAGGCCCTACAAACAGTTCGTCCTGGGTTGCAATATAATTGCTCGGCATGCCAGCCATGTAGCGGGTTGGAATAACGATAAACCGGAAACCCTGAGCGATTTGGAATGCAAGGCATGCGGCAGCGCTGATTCCCGCCGATTCATTCGCATAATCGCTCGACGTGAATCCATCTGCAGCAACATCCGGAAAAAAGTCGTAGGTGGCAAGCTTTCCCTTGGGAACGGACGGAATGAAGAACTGCGGATCGAAGATGGCCTTAGCTCTGACCTCGGAAGGTAGAGCTGCCAGTTTCTCCTTCTCTATGGAACGGGCTCCAATAATAACTCCATCGCCGGTGGAATCGTCAGCTATGCTCTGAAGATTCCACTGGTAGCGAAATCCGGCCTGGTGGTAGATTTCGAAGCTCAATGTAGCGCACCTCCGCAATCGGCAATTGCCTGCAGAAGCCCCTCGGTAGTGCGGTACCGCTGAAACGGTTCGCCACCAAGGAGCTTTGACGCCAGAACCTCTATCGACGAGGGCAATCCAAGAGCGCGAAATCTCGAACGGGACCAGGACCCAGCTAGGATATTCGACACTATGGAGTCGCCGGCACCGACAACGTTCGGATCGAATGGGTGCAATCCCCCTTGAAGGAGTTGAACCAGAAGAATGCCCAAGCAAAGTTGATCGCAGCGCTGATCAATCTGCGCTTTACGGTTCTTCAACTGCTCGGGAGAGGCGTAGTTTGGCGTGCATGGTCCACGAAAGTTAACCGTTCGCGTGAGACTTTCCTCGTCCAGCAGGCGCGCGATACCGAGATCAATGATCTTTGGCGTCCCGTCAGCAGTGATCAGAATGTTATCTGGCTTCACGTCGCGATGCACGATCCGTTTTGCCCAGATGAGGTTCAAGCCGACAACCATATGCCTCAGGAAGAGCAATGCTGCCCCTGGCTCGGAGAATTCTGTAACGCAAGCACTCAGCGGGCGAGACTCGATGTATTCTTCAACGACTACAAACAGGTTGGGTGCCTCGACTCTGAAATCGATATTCGTTGGATAGTAGGACGAGCTGATGCCGCGAAGAACTTCCACTTCTCGGCGTATACGCTCCAGCGCATTTGCCGAAGGGTAGGTACCGATTTTCACGACTACTGGTCCGCGTGCAGGATCGATAGCCCGGTATGCAGCCTTCTGACCGCCTTCCTTGAGCAGGACGACATCGGAGTACGCGCGCAGTACGTTGTCGTAGAGGGCCGACGGCAATTTGTTCCCCAAAGGAACCTACGGAAGCCCTTAGCATAACAAACTGGGGATACGATCAATGCCTGTCGCCGCCGCTGGGACTGCTAATCTGCACCTGGCGTTCGGCTTCGATCAGTTCCAGCACTCGGAATTCTTCCTCCGTGATGTCGGCCAGGGTGATCGTCAGCCCGATGCTCTGCGCATTCAGAAGGCGGAAACATCGACGCACCAGACCAGCGTTCGGCGTATCCATCGCTTCTTCGAGCAGGTTCTTGGGACAGCCCGGCCCATGGCTGACGTCGATGGCTTTCCAATCCGCTTGGCACGCGGGGCAGCCATCCAATTCGGCCTGCGCCGAGTAGCCGCACTTCCTGCAGCGGAAGACGCGGTCGGGGCACTCTTCCTCACGTCCGCACAGCCCGCCCTGGTGCAGCACCGACCGGACCAAGAAACGAACGCCCGGCTCTTCCGGCCAGTCGCCGGGCGTCGTTATTCCGGGTCTTCGTCAGCCTCGATGGCCAGTTGCGCAATGACCTCGGAAACCGCCGCCGACTTGTGCACGATGGGCACAGCGCCCGCATAGCCATCGTGCGAGACATGCAGCTTGTCGTAGAGCGCGCCGCTCGGCTCCAGAAACGCCCTCGTCTCAACCGACCTCCGCGCAGCCACGACGCTGGTGGAAGCCCGCTCGTGGTCCTGCATCTCCTTGGCGGTCGGCATGCGCAGCACATGAACCACGCGGGCGCCAGGGACCTTCATCTCGATCCGATAGTTGATCCCTTCGCGCTCCACGCTGGCCACGGCACACCGTTCGATGCGGCCGATCACCACGCCAGCCTCGGCGTCGTCGAACTCGGGGCCATCCTTGTCAATGCGGATCTTGGCGAACAACTCCGCGTTGATCCTCGGCAGGTCCACGTCCTCGCTCTGCGACTTCCCTCGTCCCAGGAAGTGCCGGACGGTACGCTGCGCACGCGCCCACACGCACCACTCTTCGTCCGAGGGGAACCGCACCTCGCAGGTCTTCTCGCCGCCAGACAGGATCGGCACCACAAACGGCTTCGACGCATCGAAGCCCGCTTTCTTTTCGGTTTCCATTCAAGCCTCCTATTGGCAGATACCCGTTTGCGGCGTCATGACGGTCATCGTCACCATCCCGTTGGTGGGGTCGTAAAGCTGGACGCCGGTGATCTGGAGCGTCACGATTCCATCAGTGTTGCTGAGTTCCGCGACGTTGAAGCCCATCTTCTGAATGAGCATCGTGAACGAATTGTTGACGTCGCGGGTCACAGTGAACGTGGCGGTCCCCGTCGTCAGATTGATTAAGTTCGAGTACTCGGCCGATCCGGCCTCGACGCGCACCACGAACTGCACCGCGAAAACGCGATCTCCCCACTCGAAACGCCCCTGTATCTGGTAGCCGTCCTGCGCGCCCGAGCCAGGGAAGAAGCCGGGTCGGAAGTTGTTCTCCCAAGACGCTTCCATGGACACGAAGTCCTTGGCGCTGCTGCCGGAGAGGTAGTTGATGCCGTTAAAGGTCAGCGCGGTGATCATGCCCGCATTGAACTCGTGAGGTGAATAAACGGCGGGCAGGGTGATTCCGCTGGGCGCGGTGTACTGTCCGGTAATCACACATTCCGCCGCGATCATCGCGCTGGCACGTCCCGGCGAGTTCTTAATCGACAGCTTCCAGCCCTTGACCGCGCAGCCCACCAGCATTTCGTCCAGCACCGCCGAGCCGCCAGGCCGGATTTGCTGCACGAACGAGAAGTAGGGCAATTCCAGGCCGGTTGGATTCGTCGCCCCCAGGGCCGGAATGATGGTGTACGTGTACGGACCGCTGCCGCTCACGATGACGTTGCCCAGTGCGAAGGCCATCGCCCACGCGAGAATCTCCGACGAGGCGTACTTCGAGATCTCGTAAGTCGGCATGTTGTAATGCGACTTGAAAAGCTGCGTGGGGAACTCATGGCCCTTGCCGATTTCAGCGCGGTCGTCCTCGTTCACCGGGACCTTGGCCCACGGTTTGGTATTGAGGTTCGTGTGACGCCAGATGGCAGTGGAAGCATTCGCCGTCCCGATGGCGGTCTGCTTGCCGAATCCCCAGCCATTCAGCAGTTCATTGATGTTTGCCATGCTACTTTTTCTCCTGAACCGGAGTTGCCGGTTTTGGGCCCGTGGCCGCTGGCGCGGGAACCTGACGCCACCCGGCGACCATGAGCGGTGTCAGTTCTGCGGCCGTCGCTTCGACTTCCTTCACTTCGCCCTCGGGCGATTGCATGAAAACCCAATCCATAACGTTCTCCTTCACTCCCCGCCGGGATTGCCTTGCTCCACCAGCGTTGCTTGCACCTCGAAATAATCGAGCGTCGCGCCGTCTGCGCTAACGACGACCGTGTTGCGCTGCGCGGACGGAAGATCCATGTCCATCGGGTAACAATTGGGGTCGATCTGGAAATGCAAGAGCGATGACCACGACGGAGCACCCGTTGGTATCGAACTCACCAGCAGCCAGAACAGATCCGCATACGTGGCGGTGGAGTTCTGTTCCGGCGCGCGCAGGTAGATCGAGAAGCGATGCGCAAAGTGCAGTGCGCCGCCCGTGAGACGCCGCGGCGTCGTGCCGTTCCACGCCACCAGAATCGAGCCAGGCGGCATTTGCAGGATGGCCAACCGAAGATTGTTGTCGGTAGCCAGCCCTTCCATGAACGCGCGGATGTTGTTGCCGTCGCCGCCGACCGCAGTCACCAAGTCCGGGCACGACTGGAGCGCGGTCACCCACTCGCCAAGTATTGTTTTTGGATTGATCACGGAACCGTCAACTCGCGCGCTGCAGCAGTGCCAGGTTGAGCATGCCGTAGGCATCCGGCTGCCGTACCGTCGTCACCACGTATTGCGTGCCCCAGGCAGTCACCCAATCGCCCTTCGCCGGCGGATTCGAGAAGTCGGATGGATTCACCGAGATCTCTTCGAAGTTCGCCACCGCGCCTGACTCCTCGCGCGGGCGAAGGTGGCGAATGGCTGTTACCGTTAACGGGTCGCCTTGGGCCGCGCCGGCCTGCAACGGTTGGTACACGACCGGTTCGCCGAAGGTTTGCAGCATGACGCCGTCTACCAGCGCCTCGATGGTGGGCCAGTTCCCCATATTACGTCCAGTAGGCGACGATCAGTCCATCGCCCGCGTTGTTGGCATCGACGTAGTAATCCGATGGCAGCAGCAAGTGCCTGGAGTCTTCCGCCCAGATGTCGAATGAATCGGCGACACCGCCACCAGAACCCGTGGGCCAGAACTCCTTGATCACGCCCGTGCCGTTCGCCTTGTTCATGCCGGAGACGCCGAGGAACACGCGCCCTGTCTGACCGATCACTGCGGCGAAGCGCATCCGCTCCACGCGCAGAGTCGGATCAGCGGACACGGGGACGGGCGTGCCGGGCGTCGGTACCGGGATATTGCCGAACGAGTTTGCTTTCATCGGAATCAGAGCCAGGCCAGGACCTTGTACTTGGCCCCCGTGGTCACCGTCACGAGCACGTTGGTCGCGGTGTGCGTACCTTCGGCGACCGTGAAGACGTTGGTGCTCCCGCTGTTGTCCGTGCAGGAGACCAGCACCCCCGCAGGCACTGCGCCCAGACCGTGCGCAATGCTCTGCTGCGCGCCACTGCCCGTTTGCACCGCCGACAGGAACTGCTTCTGCTTCGATGGATAGGTGCCTTTGAAGTTCGGCTGAGGACCCGCGCTCTGAAACTCCGGAGCGTTAACGGGTGTTTTTTCCACTTTGACTGCCATGCCTCTTTTCCTTTCCCGGCTTGGCCGGTTCCTGCTTGGGAAGCTTGGAGATTTCCCGCTCGGCCTCGGCCTGAGTCCCGATCCGGCGTTGCTCGTAGAGTTGCCGAGCGCGGGTCAACTGGACCTTGTTTGTGGCCGCCGGAGCGGGATACTCGTCGCCGATGTCAGACGGCGTAAAGCCCTGCAACGGGCGCAGGACGTAGAGCGGCGGAACCAGCCCCCTGGTCAGCCGCGCCCATGATTCTCGGCGAAGCATCATGGCTACACCACCGAGATCACGTTGTTGAAGTAGAACCCGAGATCCGCAGAGACCAGGCGCATATCGAATGCCGAGTCGATCTCCACGCGATCCGAGGCCAGGTGCTCCATGCGGAACGTCTTGATGCGGACGCCGGCGCCGCCGGTGGTTCCGATCAGGCCCGTCCAGTTGAACACGTACCCGGCGCTGGGCGTCATCAGGCCGGCATTCTTCGGGCGATAAAACAGCGCCGCGCTCATGCCGCCGATGAACGCGTTGGATTCGGTTGCGCCCTCTGCCGCAGTGTTGTACACCGCGTCGATGACCAGGATCTCGTCAAGTTCGAGAATCTCGGCCATGATCTGGCGGGTGGCCACTGCCGGGTTCGGCGCGGTCTGGCCGTACTTGGTGCGGTCGATGAAGTCGGGGTGATCCACGAGCTTGTCGAACACCGGGCGGCTCACCACGAAGATGTTGGGTGCGAAGCCGCCGCTGGACAGCCGCATCTGGGTTTTTGCGTTGCGAATGTCGGTGATCGGGCTGCCGTTCGGGTAGTTCGCGGCGTCCCAATAGATGACATGGGTGGAGTCCGCGGTCGCCTGGCCGCTGACGTTGTTGGTCCAGATCCCCGTGCCGAAAAACCTGGAGACCCACTGGTTCTCGCGGCGGATCAGAGCCTTCTGCGTCAGGAAAATGGTGGCGTCGCGGTCGGGTGCGAGCGGCGAGTCGCTGTTGGAGCGGATCTGGTCATCCACGTCCTTATGCAGCGACCAGACGTCGCAGTTGTATGTGCCGGTGGAATTCAGGTTGTAACCCGTGCCGGCGGACTCGGTGGAAAGGGCGCGCTTCTGCATCTCATCGCGGTTGAAATCCGCCCGCGCGTAGGTGTAGTAGAGATCGCTCTTGTTTTCGACGGGAACCGCCGGAAAGGCTTTGTCCGCGACGAATTCGACTCCGGCGGCCTCCTGAAGGTAGGCCACGGAGATGTTCGTCAGCGGTCGGTTGACGTGAACGTCTTGTAGTGTTGGCTGAGGCATTTGTGATTTCTCCTAATTGATGAATCGCTACATCTTGTACGGGCCGAGCAGCAGCGCGGGAATGATTACGCCAGCGCCCGCCGATGCAGCCAGCGCGCGCGCACGCACGAAATTGCCGGTAGTCGCGGTGATGGCCTGGCCGCTCGCGTTGGCCATGAGCGGGTCACCGGCATTGACCGCCGCGCCGGTCAGCAGCTTGGTGATGCCAAGGATTGCGACCTCGGCCTCCACTCCCTGCGCGTTGGGCTTGTCCTGGACCACGCCATCGGCGACGGCGCCAGCGCCCGTGAAGTTGATCTGTCCGGACGAGTTGACGGTCACGAAGTAGAACTGCGGATTCACAGTCCCGTTGCTCGTGAGGTCGGCCGCCGCCGGAAGCCCTACATTACGTAATGTCTGTTCGAATGCCATGTCTGTCTCCTCTCTGCTACCGGGCGAGGCGAATGCCAGCCCGCTCGAGCGTGGCGATCAGCCCCTTCGCGTTGTGCTGCGCCACGAACGCGCCGTAAACCTCCGGATGCTCTTCGAGCATGAGGGCATAGGCGCGCTCTTTGGTCAGCTTGGTGGTACCGCTTTCGGCGTAAAGATTCGGAGTCTCTTTGCCGCGATTCTGGCGGGCGTAAGTGGTGGCTTGCGCTTCAATCTCCTGAAGCGAACCAACCGCGCCCTGGTTGGGATTGACGTGCGATGTAATCATGCTCCTCTCGCTTTCGATCACGCGGGCGGCGGTCAACTCTTCGCTGACATCCGCCACGCTGAAGTACTGGCCGCTGGACTTCTTCTTGGTGAGGAACTCCGCGGTCTTGTCGGGACAACCGGCCATCTTGCAAAGTGCGCCGATGGCTTCGATGTCGCCTTCGGGACGCATCTTCAGCGGCACGGCAGCAAGGCCGGCAAGCGGAGCCATACCTTCCGGTTTCTTGGCGTCGCTTTTTGCGCCTTCACCGCAGGCGTGGCAGTACTCCGCGCCTTTGCGCAACTCGGCACCGCAGGCGTGGCAGAACTTGCCAGACGCCTCGCCTTCGGCCTTCGTGCCGCAGGCATGGCAGAATGTCGCGTCCGCGTGGAGCTTGGTTCCGCATGCATGGCAGTACTTCGGTTCGTTGTTGGTCTTCTCGTCGCCGTCACCGTCGCCAGGCTTCTTACCCTCGGCGGCGATTGGGAGCGTTTCGTTGGGCATACTTGCTGTTACCTCCTTGGTTGTTGAATTTGCGGCAATCGCCGCCGTTGAACTCTGGACCGGCTCGCCGAGCAGTTGACGAAGCGCGTTCATGGCGTCGCCAAGCGTTCCGACCTCGTCTGCCAGCAGCGGAATCGCATTCTCCGACCAGCACACAGCGGCCTGCGTGCCGATGATCTGGTCGGGATCGGCTTTCCGATTCCGCGCGACCGTTGCTACGAACTGGTCGTACTGCCGGTCAATTTCGGACTGGATGTCTTTCTCTGCCCGCTCCGATAGCGGTTCGTGCGGGTTCCCATCGACCTTCTTCTCGCCTTTGAAGATGTAGGTGTACTTGAACCCCTGCTCGTCGTTGAACTTCGAATCCTCGGTATGCAGCACCACCACACCTACCGAGCCGACAGCTCCCATGCGCGTGACGAAGATCTTGTCGGCCGCGCTGGTGAGAGCGTAGGCTGCTGAGAACGCGAAGTCGTCGGCGACGGCAAAGATCGGCTTTGCGCCTCGAAGCGAATAGATGTAGTCGGACAATTCCAGGCAGCCCGTGGTCTCGCCGCCAGGCGAATCCACCTGCAGGAGAATCGCCCGTACTCCGGCGTCGTTTACCGCGTCCTGGAGGTACGCCCCAATCTGCGCATAGGAACTGCAACCGCTGAGCGCCGAAACCCAGGACTCCTGTTTCGTCAGGACGCCCTGGATCGGAATCACGGCGATGCCGTCGATCACCTGGTAGCCGCTGTCGTCGGCCTGCTCCATGTACGCGGCGGCGAACGGTTCTGCGATCCTCATGCCGGCCACCGGAATGATCCCCAACCGTGGCCCCAGCGCCTGGACTATCACGTCCAGCTTTGGCGGATGAATCATGAGCGGCGTGTTCACGAACCGCGATGCAACACGAGTGAGATTCTTCACGGCTTCACATCCACCTCTCCCTTGCTCGCGTCCGTCTGGATCTCGCCTTCCGTCAATCCGGCGTTGCGCCCGGTGAGGACCTTCCGGCCATCGCTGTCGTAAGACAACCCAAGCTTGTCGGCGCGTTTGTTGTCCGCTGCCTGCTCGGCGTCCACTGCCCCGGAATCGCGTCCTTGCGCCGCGACTTCGCCGGAGCGGGTAGAGAGACCACTGCGGATGGCATCGTTGGAAGCCTTGATGTCCTTCTCGGGATCAACCCACGGCCAGCCAGGCGTGACCCACTGCACTTCCTGAAACGGCTCGGGATCTTTGTTGTAGGCGTTCAACAGATCAATGCCGAACACCAGCGCCAGCATTGCGTCGCGCAGCCAGCGTTTATACACCGGATGGCAGACTTGAAAGATGAAAACCGAATGCTGATACTGTTCGCACTTGCGGCGGAACTCTAGCAGGCCGGCGCGAATCGACGAGTAGTTGATCCCCGACAGGTCGCCGCTAATCTGGTACTCGGCAAGCCCTGCGCCGCTCGCGAAAGCTTGCAGGCAGCTCCTGATAAACGATTTGAAATCTCCGCTGTCCTTCGCTTCGGCGAACTGCACTTCTTCGCCGAAGTTCAATACCTGAAATGTGCCGGGTTCGAGTTTGCTGATCTGCGTCCCCTGCTCGGTCTGGCTCGGCCCGTTCTGATACTGGTCCGGGGGGATGATCGGATTGTCCGGGCTGGCCTGCGTGATAAACCCGGTGATCATCGCCGCGAGTTTCTTGCGGACGATCTCCGCGTCCGTGTATTGCTCCAGTTCGTAGAGCTTCGCAATTACCGATGTCAGCCACGGCTGCCCCCGGAACTGGCCCGCACGAATCGGCTTGTAAACGTGCAGCACTTCGGTAGCAGGCACTCGCTCGACCGAGAGAGCGTCCATCGGGAAGAACATCGTCTCGCCCGGATGCGCTTTCCAGAAGTGGTACGCCGCACGCCGCCCGTCGGGCTGAAACTCGATGCCGCACCGCACCGAGTTCTTGGGCGGAAGCTGCTCGACCGCCGTGCGCCACAGCGGTAACTGCTCGGCCTCGATGAGCTGTAGTTGCAGCGGAACCGTGAGTCCTTCCTTCACCGAACGCGGGCGGAACCGGACGAAGCACTCGCCGGCCTCCATGACTTCGCGCGCGATCACCATCTGCTGGCCGTAAAAATCCGTCTGGCCAGACGCGGGATTCCGCGGGTCGTACTCGACATCGCACTCCCGAGTCCATCGATTCCACTTCCGCGTAATCAGGTCGCGGACACTCTCGTCCGGGTGGTGCGGTACGAGGCGAATGCCCCGACCGATTGCATTCGCCACATACGAATCCACGGCCGCCGCCGCCCATGCGCTGTTTCGAACCGCGTCCCGGTTCCGCGCCTGCAACTCCAGCCCGTGCGAAAACAGGAGCGTGTTCAGGCCGAGGAACGGCGGATTCCATCCGATTCCCCGACGCCCGCGCCCGGCGGCATCGAACGGGAACGTGCCCATCGCGCGGGTGCGTGGGGCGCGCGGGATCGGCATCGGCTCGTGCCCGGCCTGACGCGCGAGCGTCATCAACGTTTCAATTGGCACTGTGCTTTAGTGGCCCCAACCGTTCGTCGTGTAGATGCGCACCTGGCGCACTTGCTGCGGACCGCTCTGCTGGGCGATGTCGTTCAAGATCAGATTCCGAAGCTTGAGGTAATCGTCGACGGAATCGAATTCGAACTCGCGATCCTGAAAGCGGACTCGTCTCGCCCCCTGCTTGCGCGCGGCGTCGAGAGCATCGAGGTCGGTCTGAGTGAATGCCATTAGAGATCCATCCTGAAGCGCACCCGGTTACGCGCGGCCTGCCTACCGTCCGTGCGCTGCGTCTGCTGCTGCGGTGCTCGTTTGACTTCCTTCACCGGAGGCCTGCCCACGCGGCGCTCGAGGTCGGCCCAGTGCTTCTCCTGGAAACGGTCGATGCCAACCCGTCCAGCCGCCGCGCGCGCATACACCCGGCAATCGAGCGCCTCGTTGCGTTCGCGCATCTTCTGCCACTCGTGCCGGCGATAGCCCTTGACGATTTTCGTCACCAACTGCTCGGCGGTGATCTGTTTGAAGTACTCTTCGCTGTAGCGCGGGAAGTGGCAATACCCCGGTGGGAACGGAATCCCCTTCGCCACGTCCTCATCCGTTGGCCGATCCTGTCGGAGCCACCGGTACAACTCTTCCTTGGCCATGCCGGAATTTACCGGCCACACCCGCACGCCGCGCTTCAGTTTGGCGCCTGCCGGCCCCACCTCCACCGGCGCGGCCGATCCGATGAGCGCGGGCGTCCGCGAATCGCCCTTGATGACCAGCACCCGCCCGCCCTGGCGTCGCGCCCACTGGTACACCTCGATGGCGGCGAAGCCCGAATCCACGGCGAGTTGCAGGATCTGCAATTCCAGACCGGACTCGGTGGAGAAGGATTCGTTCAGCAGTCCGGTGAGTTTCTCCCAGACCTGCGGCCGCGAGGTGTCCCCTTCGAACACCCGATAATCGACCGACCACGACTCCTTGCCACGGCCCCACGCGGTGATCTCAACCTCGATGCGGTCCTTCTGGACGTCCGCGCCAGCCGTAAGGAACAGGCCGCCAGGCGGTACGGTTCCAACCTTGTACGGCTCCCGGCGGTCGTACAGCTTCTGCCACTCCGGCGCTTCCCCCAGCAGCGTCCACGTCTCGCCCAACACGGTGTTGACGAAGACCTGGAGTAGAGCCGGATTCTTCTGCGCCTGCTCAAACTGCTTGGCGGCGTCCGACCACCCGAACCATCCGACCGGCGAGTAGAGGCTGGACAGATGAAAGCCCGCCGTCTTGCCGTCACCAACAGCGCTGCGCCGCCACGCTCCGCACGCCAGCATCGACTGTTTCTGGTGGTTGTGAATCTCCTGCCCGCAATGCTCGCAGATGTAGACCGCCTTCTCCGTCTCTCCTGTCGGCCAGCGCAACTGCGCGAACTTGAGCGTCTGGAACTCGCGGCAGACCGGGCACGGCACCCAGTAGAGTCGCTTATCGCTCTCCTCATACGCCGCCTCGATCCGGGACATGCCCGTGATCTTCGGCGTCGAGCACATGAAGATCTTGCGGCGCGCGAACGTCCTGGTGCGGGCTGTCGCCAAGTTGACCGGGTCGCCCTCGCCTTCCACATCGCCGGGATACCCGTCCACTTCATCCAGGAACAAATACCGCGCCGCCATCGACCGCAGGCCAACCGCGGAGTTTGCGCCCGTCATCACTAGGACGCCGCCGGGAAACTCTTTCGAGAGGACCGTGTTCCCCGAGTCGCGCGATCGCGGGTCGCTCACCAGCGCACGCAGAACCTCCGACTCCTCGATCAGCGGATCGATGCGCTGCTTCGAGTTGCGCTTGGCCATCTCCACGGTGGGCTGGATCGCCATCATGGGGCCGGGCGCCTGGTGGATCACATAGCCGATCCAATTGTTGCCGCACTCCGTGCCGCCGATCTGCGCGCCTTTCATGAAGACGGTTCGCTCGACGGGCGACGACGGCGACAAGCAGTCCATGATCTCGCGCAGGTATGGTGTCCGCTCCGTGCGCCAAGGGCCTGACTCAGCCGAGGCCCGCTGCGATAGCGAGCGGTACTTGTCAGCCCACTGCGAGATCGTCAGCATCGGGTCCGGC
>Ga0335085_10002091_pt1 | contig 38658 bp, 32 predicted proteins | sample Lox_Sample_45_FD_206712 | JGI IMG/M metagenome (GOLD analysis project Ga0335085, IMG submission 206712) | Soil microbial communities from Loxahatchee National Wildlife Refuge, Florida, United States - Lox_Sample_4.5 | ecosystem: Environmental > Terrestrial > Soil > Wetlands | place: USA...
CGGGCGGCGCGACAACCGCGGACGATGGTCTCCTGACCAACACGAGCGGAAGTCACGCGAGTTTCACGGTGCACGACAACAGCAGTGGTGTCGTCACTGCGGCCGGAACGCGCACGATCAACGACGGGAAATGGCACCACCTCGTCGGAGTCCGCAGTGGCACCACACTGACGCTCTACGTTGACGGCACCGTCGACGCCACAGCCACAGGCTCGCTCGGCACCGTCACCATCACGACACAGACGATCGGTGCGATCAAACGTTCGAGCGTCATCAACTACTTCGCCGGCACAATCGCCGACGCCGCCTACTACAACACGAGCCTGACCACAACGCAGTTCGGGGCCCACTACTCCAACGGAACCACAATCACACCTGCCGCGTACTACACCTACAACGGCGACGGAACGCGCACTAGCAAAACTGTCTCCGGCACCACCACCAACTTCACCTGGGATACAGCCGAAGGCCTGCCGCTGTTGGCTTCCGATGGGACGAATCAGTACATCTACGGACCTGGTGGGGCGCCTCTCGAGCAAATAAACGGAACTACCGCGACCTACTATCACCAAGATCAGCAGGGCTCCACCCGAGCCCTGACTGATCAATCCGGCAATGTTGTTGCCACTTATAGCTATGACGCGTACGGGAACATCACCACGAACACCGGTTCTGTCAGCACACCACTTCAATATACCGGGGAGTATCGAGACAATGAGACTGATTTCACATACCTGCGAGCTCGCTATTACGATCCGGTGTCGATCTCATTTCTCACACGCGACCCCATAGTCATTCAGACACGAAGCGCTTATGGTTATTCGAAGAGCGATCCCTTCGACATGTCCGATCCGAGCGGAACCAACTGGGGTCCGATCCCGACCAGTTTCGATGACGTCAAAAAGGACGCGAGTACAGTCGCGAACGTCGCCGCTAAGGCTGGAACTGCCGCAATTCGTGCGACTCCTGTGGGCGCGACCCTTGACATTGTGAGCCACGTCACAGGACATTCGGTTGGCATTTGTGCAGGTGGAGACGCCCTCGGAATGTGGGCGGCACACGCGAACGTCTGCTACATGGCAACGCCAAGCGGGCACGATGGCTTCACAGTGTCAGCGGGCGGCGGCGCGGGAGCGCCATGGGGTATCAGCGGTCTGAGCGGGCTCTCTATCAGCAACGCGCAGGACCTCAGTGATTTTGCCGGTAATGGGCCCTACCTCGGCGCGGCGGGAGGAGAAGATCTATACGGTGCCGGCGCGTCCTGGAACCAAAGTAAGAATTCGTGCGGCCGGAATATATGGCAACTCACGATCGGCTGGAGCCCAGGCTATCGGATTCCTGCGCCGATCTCTTTCTCTGGCGGCGTTCAGCACACTTGGACGTTCGGTTAAATCATGTCGGACCTCGACGATGAACGGTATTGCGAGATCGCACACGTCTCTATTGCGATAGGCATGTCTCGCTTCTTTGGCAGTGTCAGACTTCGACCTGGTTACATTGCCTTTGAGCCACAAGGCATCGGGAACAAACTAAATCTTGAGCCGGCTAGAAGAATCGTTCATTCCGAACCTCGGCTGACCGTGCTGATGGGCCGGCTACTACCCCCGTGGATGAATAGCGGTATTGTGCTTGTCGACCAAAATGCTGCCGAGTCCCTGACCGGCACAGTCACGCTTACTGGCGGCCAGCGTCGGTGGGTGATCGACTCAGCGCGAGCTGCTGGTTTCGAAGTAGACTTGTACAAGACTTGGACGTCGGCAGGCGGAAGCATTGGCTCGGTCGCGGAACTCGAGCGGTTTCGTCGATCACACGCACCAGACAGTTAGACCATGACGAGATGCGGCTAAGAACCTTGTTCGATGGAAGCCGAGGGTTCGCAGCAGTGATGCTGTGCGGCGCTATGGCGATTGGTGCTTGCGGCGGAGGTTCCCGACCAGGATCAACGACTGTATCGACCACGAATCGCGTTAGCGGCGTCAAGGCTGCTTACCTAGCCAGAGGGAACGCAATCTGTCGGGAGATGAACTCGCGCGTAAAGTCGCTTAAGGCTGCCGCGGATCCGGTTGCCGAGGCGCACGTCCTCGACCTCGAGGCTCTGATCACAGCGTCGGCGCTGCGGCAACTGCGTCGGCTCCCTGTGCCGCCGTCGGAGCAGATCCTGGTAGGTCAGATCTATTCTAGGGTTGAAAGGGTATTGGCTGGGCTCGCGAGCCTCTCAGCGGCACTCCGAGCAAGCAACTCTGCTGCGGTGAAGACGGCCACTTGGAACCTCCAGAGATATACCGACGCCGCGAACGCTGCGTCGATCGCGTACGGTCTTACCGTGTGCGGGTCCTGATCGTTGGCCTCGGCTCCGAGCGCCGTGGACCCACGATAGGTGGTTGGGTAGACGTCATCACTGATTCTCGCCGGAGGATTCAGGTTTGAAGAACCGCGATAAGGCCTTGACGCGGCGAGTGACTCTTTTCGCTTAGTACAATCACCGACGACCTCACGGCAGCGTCGGACTCCGACCCCCTATCAGCCGCATTCGCACCGCGGTATGAACAACCTCCGTGGGAACTACAGCTAGCTGTGTTGCCTCGCGAGGTTGGTCGCGTCGGTGATGGGTGGGTCGCCTCCGAGGGCGGTGTGGCCGCGGTGATGGTTGTAGGTGTGGAGATAGCGGTCAAGCGCTCGGGCTCCTTGACCGTTTGACGTGTAGAGACGCGCGTAGGCCCACTCGACGGCGAGGGTGCGGTTAAATCGCTCGATCTTGCCGTTGGTTTGTGGTCGCCTTCGGCGGGTCCGCCGGGTGCTCGATGCCATCGAGCGCGGCAGTGAAGTGTTTGCCGAGATAGTTCTTCGCGTTGTCGGTCAGGACAGCCTCGACGGTGACGTCATGGTCGGCGAAGAAGTCGCGGGCATGTTCCCAGAACGCGGTGCAGGTCGGGCCTTGCTCGTTGGGAAGGATCTCGCTGTACGCGAGACGGCTGTGCGCGTCGATCGCCGAGTGCACGTAGTCGTAGCCAACACTCGTCTTGCTATGGTGGCCAGTCCCTTCCCGGCCCAGCATTCGCCAACCGCCGCCAGGTGGGATCCGGCCCAGTTTCTTGACGTCGACGTGCACGAGCTCGCCCGGCCGAGCGGTGTGAAGATGCCGAATGAGCTGACCCGTCGGCCGGTCCATCCATGCCAGTCGGTTCAGTCCATGCCGACACAGCACCCCGATGCACGGTCGAAGCCGGCATCCCCACGATGCTCGCAATGCGAGCCGGACCGAGCTTGCGTCGCTGCCGGATCCGCACGATCCGAGCCTCAAGCCGCGACGACGTCTGATGCGGGCACCGATGCGGACGACTCGAACGATCTTCGAGTCCCTCCTCGCCCTCCGCCAGCCATCGCCGCCACCACTTATCCGCGGTCTTGCGGGACACGCCCATCTCCGCCGCGACATGCGCAACCGGCCGACCCGAAGCGATCCGCTCAATGATGATCATCCGGCAGCGCGGCGTCATCGGAGCGTAACCGTGCATGTGAGCCTCCCGAGGGTCTCGTGGGTCTTCGACAGCCACACGATCCCTCGGAGGCTCAGTTCATTGGCGGATCCTCACCCGCGCTACCAACGTGGATGGGCAACACTGCTAGCGCTACCCTTCGTTTCTCCCCCGATACAGCTATGGCTGATGAAGAAGTCCATCTGCGCCCTCTGTGATCGTGCCGCTAGGCTGGATCGACGAGACCAAGGTTGATTAGGCGAAATCGCATTGCCTGGGTGCTCACCGCGAAACGCATAGCCAGTGTGTCGACAGCCTGATCGACACCGACCTGTCGCGAATCAGTAAGGAGTACTCGAAACTCGCTGCGTACCATTGCCGCCGGCATCAGGAGTCCGGCTGCGAAACTGTTTGCCTCGATTTCGACGCGGTTGGACCCTTCACTCGCGATGCCGTCGCGAAACATCATCTCGAGTGGTCGATCGAAGACAGCTTCAGTGCGAGTTGCCGGTCGACCCTCGAAGTGGAGTTGGGCGTGGCCGATTTCATGGGCGATGCTGAACCGCTTGCGTGCGAGTGAGTGTGTTGCGTTCACGCCGATGTATTGCGCTCCGTCGGGTTCGCGTATCAGAACCGCGGAGGTGTCGCTCGATAGGGATTCGTAGACCACCCTCATGCTGAGGGAAGCCGCGATCCGTTCAACGTCTACGGGGGGCTCGTGAATCCCCAGCGATTCAACCAGAGACTCTCCGGCGCGTTCTGCGTTCGCCCGACTGATCTGGCGGCGTCGTGCCATGTTCGGCTCGCTCCTGCTCAACTCGACTAAGGACGGTCGCAATGGAAGTCATCGACGCGGCCGAAGCCTCACCGATCGCGATATCGACATCCGGTATCTCTGGGGTTTGTGGCAGGAGAGACGACGCCGGACAGCCGAGCGCATGCGCGAGCCGGTAAAGCGTCGCGAGTGAGACGCCCTGGCGGCCTCGCTCGATGTTCACGATCGAGGCTCGACTGAGCCGCGCTGCCTGGCTCAGGGCCTCTTGGTTCATGCCGGTCGCTCGGCGCACCTCGCGGACACGCTGCCCGAACGCGGCGAGCAACCATTCGTCCTCCACGCGCGGAGATTCTCGACACGTTCCGCGCGAATGTCAAGTATTTCCGACGTTGGTACAACAAACATTTCGTATTTGCTTGACAAGTTAACTCGACGTTCGCGACGATCTTTCACGCAGTCAGAGCTCCGACCAAGGCGGTGTGCCGTGGATGCTTTTACCGACGATCAGCTGAAGGACATTCAAGGCTTCGGCCTGGGGGGATTTCGCAAGGACTCCCAAGAGGCGCTGTTCATCAGATTTGGGAGTGCGGACGCCGGCAAGGCGCTCCTGCGCTGGCTTACCCCGCATGTTGCGAACGCGTGGGAGGTGAACGCGTTCAATCGAGTGTTCAGCGAGATTCGTCACCGGACGGGCGACGAGTGCATCAGGGCGACTTGGACGGGAGCACTCCTCTCAGCTGCCGGGTTTGCGGCGCTTGGTATTTCGCTCGACGATTTGCCTGGGGGCGAATCGTCGAGCGCGTTCAGGTCTGGAATGGCAAGCCGCTCATCGCAGATCGGCGATCTGCAACCGGGTGATGCGCCTACGGCGTGGATCGCAGCCTTTCAGCCGAACGCCAATCAGGTGCATCTCGCCGTGGTTGTTGCGGCGGACGATGAGTGCGATCTCGATGCGCAGGTCGTGGACATCTACGAGAAGGTGGTCGAGACCGGATGCACAGTCGTCTTTCATGAACGCGGCGCGACGCTGCCGCCTCCGCACACGGGCCACGAGCACTTCGGATTCAAAGACGGCATCTCGCAACCCGCGATCGACGGATTCGACGACCCGCCCGCACCTGGTGAACCCGCCGCGGTTCCCCCGGGCGAGTTCGTGCTCGGTTATCCCGACGTCGCAGGCGTCACTGCGGCGGCCGGCACGCGCTGGGTAAACGGATCATTCGTTGTCTTCCGCCGCCTGACCCAAGATGTCATGAGCTTCAGATCGCTCGTCGGCGCCGGCGTACCCGGTGCCGACCCGGTTGTCTCGGCAGATCAGCTCGCTGCGAAAATGGTCGGGCGATGGCCGAGCGGAGCACCCGTCGAGCAATTCCCTGACGCGGACCCCGGGCCCGGCAATGAGTCGAACGCCTTCGGATTCTCGAGTGACGCTGACGGACATGCATGTCCCGTCTGGGCTCACATTCGCAAGGCCAATCCCAGAGACGAAACAACCCCCGGTGGGGACGAGGACAATCCGGCGCGTCATCGGATGCTTCGAAGGGGCATCCCCTTCGGACCGCCACTGGCGGGCGCCGCGACGGCAGACGACGGTGCGGTGCGTGGGCTTCATTTCTTCTCGGTCGTTGCGGACCTTGACCGCCAGTTCGAGTTCATCCAGCGCAACTGGATGAACAACCCGAATTTCCCGATCGGCGGTCAGCCGGCAGAACCCGGAGGCAAGTACACGCCGCCGGAGCCCGGAGTTCTTGCAGGCGGACCGGACCCTGTTGTTGGAGAGCATGACGCCTCGGCACAATGCGTTTTGCAGCAGTCAAATGCTCAGCACCCGTTTCCGGTGGCATCCGAAGTAGTGCACGTGACGGCAGGCGAATATTTCCTCCTGCCGTCGATCAGCTCGTTGGCCAGCATCACGAGTTGATGAGTCTTCGCCAAGCCGAGCTCATTCTGGCCAATGGCGCAGTCTTGCCATTCAGGTACGCGAGTGTCAGTTGATATCTTCAGGTGAAGGAGGACGAGTGGCTGAGAAGTGGGCTGATTTCTTGATCTCAGCGGTTCAGTACAACGCTCAAGACACGCACATCGTCAAGGTCATGCGCCACGTCGACAACGGCGATTCTGTCGGTGCTGGGAACGAGGTGACGAGGCAAGTGGTCGTTCAAGGACTCGACGCCGGAAAGAGTTACGCGACGATCACAAAGTCCTCCGACGGCAAGTGGCTCAAGGGCGCATCGGTTGAGATCGTGACTATTGCTGCCGTGCAATACATCAAGACGGTGGCCGACAGCATCAAGGCGGACAACCTCGGAAGTCTGCCGCGGTTCTGATCTTGGCAGCTCGCACTGATGAACGCCGTCTGGCGGCGCGCTGCTGGGGGCCTCGACGCGCCAGGACGCCGGTCTAGTGCTTGGGGCCATCGTCGGAATCGCGGTCGGTGAGCTCGTCGGAAGTCGGATTCCACAGCTCCAGGTGAGCTACCGAGCAACCCACAACTACCTCACTCCCGGACACTGGGACTTCGAATCAATCGAAGCGCATCGGACCACCGGAACTCACGCCAGGTGGGCCCTGCCTTGAGAAGTGTCGGGCTGACGATGACACCTACTGAGACTGCAGCTGGGGCAACGCCGTCATCCGAAGCGGTGCGATGCCCCTGATCGCCAGTTTTGATCGGATTGGTCAACGAGGCCGGTAAACCAACTCGTTAAGTCGAGCTCCCGCGCGTCCGGCCAAGCCGCTCGCGACGACGTTTCACGGCTTCGAAGCTCTCTGGAATCGTAGCGATCAGACCCGCGCCAGCGATGCCGAGAAGAAGTCCCGATTGGAACGTGCGGGCCTCGTCACGGTTTTGTGAGTCGACGTCGTCTCCCAGAAACCGACCACTCGAAGTGTCGGTCCATTGCAGCCCCGGACCGTCGTACGAAGCCAACGGCAATTCGACGATGGGCTCGAGCGAGTCAGGATGCGCGTCGGCGGCCGAGAGTTCGTAGCTCACACGATCCAGGCGGGGTTGATAGAGCGGGCCCGTCGTTCGAGTGAGCTTCCTATCAGTCCGGCGCGGTTGATCGAGCACGTCTGATGTGGTCGAGAGGTTCACGTGAGGTGTCTCGAATGCGACGTAGGTCCCTCTGCGCGTCACCGCGAGGCGCCCGTTCAAGCTGATCTCTACTGAGGGCAGTATCGGCGGCGGGGCAGGTGGCGGAGGAGGAAGTGCAGAGTTCGTCACCTTGCGTGCCGCGGTCGACTTCGCGATTACGAGCGACGCTTCGTACACAAACGCCGCGGAGGTGAGTTCGTTCGGCAACGGGTAACACAGCGCCGCCGGCGACGCAGGGGGCGGAGGCGCAGGCGGTGGCGGCGGTGGCGGTGGTGGCGGAGGAGAAGAAGGCGTCTCGCTGCGCCGCGTCGTAGTAGTTGTGGCTTCCGTAGTCGTACTTGTCTGCGTTGTTGTTGTCCGTGGGGCGCACGCCGATGCCGATGAGTGGGCCACCTTGCTGATGTCCGCCCATCCACGGGTGCCGTCGATGTCAGCTTGGGAGGTCGCGACGAAGATCGTCACGCGTAGCGGCCGGGAGCCTGCATCGGCGTTCACGCTCGCCGTGATCGTGGAAGCCCAGGTCGGCAGTGAGACGTAGCGCGGTGGGAGAGTCGGCCCGTTTGGTGGTGCCGGCGGTGGTGGAATCGTCGACCCATTCGGCAATCGAAGGACCCGCGAGGTAACGGTCGTCGATGTTGTCGTGACTTCCTGGTCGATTGCAGCGCTGTGTGACACCGCAACATCGACATCGACACTCCGAAGTGCTGCAGGACGGTCGACCAGAAAGAGGACATTCATGGACTGATGCGGCGGAACGCCGCTCGCCTCGGGACGCCGTGTGTAGCCGATCCATCCGATCGTGGCGGCGACGACGACAACGAGAATCAAGCGGATGCAATCACCGACGACATTCCGCACATGCTCGAAAAAGACCAACACCCCTGATTGCACCCGCCCTGCTCGACTCACATAGCTCGTCAGTCCGTTGCGCCCGGTCCACCGACGAGGTAGCACGAGCCGCGGGTTGGATCTACTGGCGCTGGAGCGATCCGGTACATCGTTGGTTGTTCTTGATTTTGCGAGCCTTGGAACGGTGCCGTTTGGCCGGCCGTGTCGGTCACGATGCTGAGGTTTCGTTGGAAGCAGGCGTGACCGATGCCGGCGTCTGGGAATGCGCCGCCGCCCATTTGGCTCGTGGCGGTTGAAGGATTGGGGGCGGACGTGTACACCTCGCCGCCGAACAAAGCGCGTGTTGCGCGGGTTGTGAGCGTGTCACCGTCTGCAGGACGGGCGAAGAGGGTCGCGGGGTAGTAGCCGATCCAGCGGTCACGTACCGCGATCCACCAGTTGCCGTCCCAGAGCATGGCCTGGAGCGGGAGGACTACTTGGGCGGCTCCTGCTTCGCTGGCGCCGACGATGAGTGCGCCGGGAAAGATGGTGTCGTCGTATTGGACCCAGCCGGTTTGGTTGGCGTCGTATCCGCCGACCTCGGGGCCCTGTTTGGTCCAGCTGTCGGTGGTGTACCAGGTGAAGAGATGGGGTCCGAGGTCGCCGGATTGGTATTGACTGACGATCCATCCGGCTTCGACGGATTGCCCATGGGTCTCGTCGACAAGCCACAGTTGCATGAGCGAGTGGTCTTCGCCGCCTTGGATCGTGGGTGACCAAACGTTCACGACGCCCGTCACGCCGTAGCACGGCGACTCGCTGTCGATGACTGCGTGGAAGAAGCCGTTGACCGGCTCACTGGCTGTCATGAACGGGTGATAGGCACCGCCGCCGGGTTTCGAGAGATATACCTGCGTGGTCGCGGCCGTCGTCTCCTGCAGTGGGTCTCGTCGCGCCACGGGAACGGTGCCGGCAGGGCCTCGTTCAACCGCGGCGTCATCCAGCTCAAAGGTGACTGCCTGTTCCTCGGCGAGCAACGGTGTCGCGACTGCAGGGGGCGGTGCCGCGAGGCCGCCGTCAGGTGTCAGGGATTGTGGCGTCACCCAGTCAAGGAGTTGGCCTCGGGGAGTGCGCGTCGTGTGCACAGCACCGATCTGGCCGGCGCGGTCCGCGAAGTAGGCGAGGATGTCGGCGCGTGTCACCGGGTACGTGAACCCGCCTCGCACCATTGCTTTCATGCCATAGTTCGTTGTCACGACGATGTCGACGACGTTCTGGCCGCCAGGCGGCTGTTCGGGTGCGAGGACGGTGATCACGTTCGCGTTCCAGCCAGGTTCGGCGTTCACCGAAACGTTCCCGAAGGTGATGGTGGGCGCAGTGTTGGGCGTCTTCGTGGAAGCGAGCCAACTTCCGGTGATCGTTACCCGAGTTCCGTGCGCGCCGTCCGCTGGGTTGATGTTGTCGATGACGGGTGGGTCATATACCCACGCGCGTTGCGCGGTGCAGGACATGCCGTTGTTGGCGACGATGACGATGTCAATCGGATCCGATTGTTCGTTCGGACCGTGGGACTGCTGGAGCGGACCTGGGTCCGGTGCCTTGACCGTGATGCTGTTCGGGGTCACGTTGCCGGGCTCCGGGGTGGGCGCGAGCGCGGTGCCGAACCGCACCTGCGTCGGGACCGGTGTCGACGCGTTCGGGGAGTAAAGGTTTGCTCCACCGATGATCGTCGCCGTCTCGGCGCGACCATGATCAACGCTGAGTTGCGTGATGCTCGGGCTTGGGTCCGTGATTGGGTTCAACCACTTGTTCACCGTGTATGTCAGTGCCGCGCCACCCGTCAGGATCGCTAGGAAGTCAGGGAGCGGCGGGAATCCATCGGTCGGCTTCGGCAGGAACGCGAGCAGCACCACGAAAATCACAGCCAAGTTGAACAAGACGTACTGAAAGTCGTAGAGGTCCGCGGCACCACTGTCGTCGGTAACGAGATCGACAAGGTTCGGAACACCCGAACCGTCAACCTTCACCCCGCCGTTCACGATCTCCGATGACACCCTGATCTTCGCCAAGACCGCGGCCGCGAACGGTCCGCCCAACAACGTCAGATAGACAGCCGGCGCCTTATCGACCTGGTCGGAGAACCACGTCGACACCTCGTGACGCCCGATAAGCGCCAACGTGATGACCATGAACACCACGATGGCGCTCCACAACATCGCGACAGTCTTCGAGGTCGACAAGCGACCATCCGCACCCATGAACAACCCGCCACGAGGGTCCGGTGTCACCGATCCCGCCGCTGCGTGACGGCTGCGCCACGAATGCGCGGCATACACAGCGAGCGTCGCGATCACGATCGCTCCCACCACGATCAGTGCCGCGTAGGCCTCCGTGCGTCCCGTGTTGATCGCCGGCGACGACGACGTCGTCGGGACCGTCGTGGTCGTGGTAGCGCTCGTAGCGACGGCGGAGGAACGTGATTGGACCGCTGTCGTCGCGTCGCGATGCCCGCTTGTCGCGGTGCGCAGAGACACGACTTCGCCAGTTCGATCCAATGCGACGCGATTCGGCGCCATACGCCTGCCCTTCGACAACTTTCCCGCCAAGCCCGAATGTCAGGGCGTTAAGCGCGCTTGGTTCCGACGCACGACTTGGCGACCGACGAGCTTGCGCGCCAGCCAAAGGATCTACCGCGCAACCGCATACGTCAACCGTCATGAGACCCCAGCGCAGGTGACGCCTGAAGATGTGCCCGCCAACAGAGCGGCAAAGCGACCTCACGTTCCGCCGTACGCGGCGAGCGCGATGCGCTGTTAAATTCTGGGGGTACTGCTGCACGATCTGGTGACAGGGCGGTTATGCCGCTGCGGTGGCGGACGGGGTCATGATTGTCTCGTACTCGATCGGGGTCAATCGTCCGAGCGCGGCTTGTCGGCGGCGTCGGTGGTAGGTGCGTTCGATCCAGGTGATGATCGCGATGCGGAGTTTCTCGCGTGTGGTCCATCGGCGACGGTCGAGCACGTTGCGTTGCAAGAGCGCGAAGAATGATTCCATCGCGGCGTTGTCGGCGGCGGCGCCGACTTGGCCTATGGATCCGACCATGCGATGGCGGGTCAGGGCCCGGTGCAGCTTCCGTGCGCGAAATTGACTGCCCCGGTCCGTGTGCAGGATGCAGCCGGCGATGTCACTGCGTCGGGCGGCTGCCATCTCGAGCGCGGCGACCGCGAGCCGGGCCTTCATGCGTTCGGCGATCGCCGACGATCCGGTACGAGAACACGTCTTTGATCGCGCACAGGTAGAGCTTGCCTTCGTCGGTGCGGTGCTCAGTGATGTCCGCGAGCCAGAGCTGGTTCGGCGCGTCCGAGCTGAACTCGCGACGCAGGAGATCGTCATGCGCGGGCGTGCCGGGCTTGGTCTTCTTGCGGCTCTTGCGCTTGCCGAACGCCGACCACCAGCCGTTCTCCGAACACCGTTTCCACACGGTGCGCTCGCACGCCCCGAAGCCCTCGCTCCGGACTTCGTCGGCGAGGAACCGATAGCCGAACTCCGGGTCATCGCGATGCGCGTCGAACCGCGCGTTCGCCAGATACGCCTCGGCGAGCGCAGCATCAGTGACGGGTTCGGCCAACCAGCGGTAGTCCTGCTGGCGGCACAGCTTGAGCACCCCACACGTCACCGTGACGGGGATCCCGTCGTCGGCAAGGTCACAGACGAGCGGGAACATCATTTTCCCGGCAGGTTCGCCTGGGACAAATGCGCCGTCGCGCGGCGCAACACCTCGTTCTCCTGCTCCACCAACCGCAACCGTCGGCGCAGCTCCCGGTTCTCCGCCGCCTCGGTCGTCGTCACCCCCGGCTTGGTGCCGTCATCGATTGCGGCTTGACGCAACCACTTCGACAGCGTCATCGGATGAACACCGAAGTCGGCGGCGACCTGCTCGAGCGTCACCCCCGCATCGCGGTTGCGGGCCGCTCGCACGACATCGTCACGGAACTCACGCGGATAGGGCTTGGGCATGTGAACATCCTCCCAGCCGGCCACGACGACCAGCCACGTCAGATGTCACCTCACCGTGCAGCAGTCCCGGTCTTGCACGAGCCAATCGACTCCGGAGCGATCTCGATCCCATCGAACTGCCGTTGCAGCTCATGCGCCGCCGTCCGTACTCCCTCCTCGAGCGATGGCTTGATGATCTTTGGACTATGGCGACTCTGGTTCCCGCTTGATCACGGAAGCGATGAATATATGACGACCGCTGAGCCCGTAGTACGGTAAAAGTGTCATCCCTCCCGGAAGGAACAACTGGTGCCTCGCTATCGCGTCACACTGCACTACAGCGCTGTGGAAGTAGTCGAAGCCGCCAACCCCTACATGGCTGCTCTCGTCGTCCATGACCTTCATGGTGATGGCGTCGAGATAGCAGACGTACGTCCAGCCGTTGGTCGTACCGCAGCCACAACCACGGTTCGGAAGGCCACCAAGACTGCGAAGGTGACGAAAAAGGCCCGCAAGAAGCGCAAGCCAATGTCAGCAGAGACGCGCGCCAAGTTGGCCAAGAATCTCATCAAGGCACGCGCAGCTCGTGCCGCCAAGGCGAAGGCAACGAAGAGATAGCTTGCGCTCCGCATCCGTCACGCGCGCGTAATGGGACCAGCACGGCAGGTCTTAATGTTGTCGCCTCGGTCGGGCTGACCGGATTTGAACCGGTGACCTCTGCGTCCCGAACGCAGCGCTCTACCAAGCTGAGCCACAGCCCGTTTCAACTGGGGAGAGGACACACTATCCGTCCTCGTTCGGCTGATCACGGGCATTGCCGACCGTCCTTGCAGTTGGGTCGACGCTCCTCCCGGAGCCGCCCGTGCTTCGGGTAGCTTGGGACACCGATGACTGGCTCTGCTGAGGCCGGCAGACTGCGTTGGGACATGGAGATCTCGAGGCTAGGACAAGGAACAGCGCGATGATCGAGAGCGTGCTCGAAACCCGCGCCGAGAGGCGCGACGTCCACGAAGGAGCGGCGTCTCGCGACGAGTTTCGGCCGTCAACCGTTGTTCGATCCGAGCTCGCTCCGTCGGTCCGAGTGCGTGCGACTGCAGTTCGCTACCCGGAATGGGACGGCATCTCCTTCAACCTTGAATATGCTCGCACGGACCTACCTAACCTCGGCGTGGTCGTAGACAATCACACGGGTGTGCTGGACGTCGAGCGCTTCGCGTGGGACGACAATGCAGGGATCTGGGTCCAAGCCGGTTCATCTAGTGTCTTCAAAAGCAATCTGTCCAGCGGGCCGGTTGATGGTCGCTGCACAAGTCGGCAGAGTGAGGGGGAGATAGGCAGTTTCTATTGCCACCTTCGCCTAGTGGTTGCGGCCGAATACTCAGTGCTTCGTCGGCAGGTCAACGTCGAGAGTTACAGTTGGTCGCTTGACTGGTCACTGTACTTGCGGTACGAGTGCCGAGAATGGCTGGATCGCCGGGTGGGATGCGTTTTGAGCGAACATCTCAGCGCTTCGCATCCGAATGCGACATCTCCTCGCGGCTGACGACAATCGCTCACCGACGGATGCAATTGGGAGCCTAGGGTGCCTTCGAATCGGATCTTGAAGCGGGTTCTGCTGCTGTCAGCGAATCCACGAGGGACTGAACCGCTGCAACTGCATGCCGAGGAACGATCGATCAAAGAACAGCTACGTCTTGCAGGCTTTGCTGACCCACCTATTTTCTCGTCCGGTGCAACCAGGCCGCGTGACCTTCAGCAAGCATTGCTCGACACGAGGCCGCAGATCGTACATTTCAGTGGTCACGGCGGCACTGACGGGCTGGCTCTTGAGGACGAATCTGGAAAAATTCAGATGGTTGGCTCGCGAGCGATCGGGGAATTACTCCGAATATTGGCCGCCGTATATCCGATCGAGTGTGTGATTATCAATGCGCGCTTGTCGGGCTTTGCTTCGGAGGACTTGCTACCGCATGTCGGCTATGTCGTGGAGATCAGTACGGACATTGCCGACGATGCAGCACTTGAATTCGTCATCGGGTTCTACAGGGCACTAGCCGCGGGTCAGTCTTACGAGTTCGCCTACGAACTTGGATGCAACGCCATCGAATTAGCGGGACTGCGCGGTTCGGACCTGCCTGTCCTTCGTAGCAATGTATCGGCGGCTCCGCCAATCGGCCGTTCCGAATTGGCCGCTGAGTCTTCTGTCACTGCCGTCCAATGGTCGAAACTGGTGAGATTTCTTGAGGAAGGCTGGTGGAAGGAGGCGGATCTGCTCACAAATGCGTTGATGTTGCAAGTAGTCGGGCGTGATGAGGGTGACTGGATGCGCGACGTAGAACTGGAAGGGTTCCCTTGCGCGTCATTGCTCAGATTTGATGAATTGTGGCTCGAACACAGCAAGGGTCGTTTCGGATTTAGCGTTCAGCAAGCAATCTGGAAGTCGCTTGGTGGGCTCGGTCTTCACCCAAAGCCCGACAATGACATGGAGCGCGCCTTCGGCGACCGCGTCGGTTGGCGCAGAGGTGAGGTGTGGCTCGGATACCACGACTACACGTTCGGACTGTCCGCCGAGCCCGGGCACCTTCCACGATTCCTCTATAACCACGCATCGGGATGGTGGCTCGGTAGGTCATGTCTGATTTGCACCCGCCTTGAGGGCTGCCAAGGCTCGAGTGCGCTTGCGTCCGACTGATGGCAGCTTTAGGCGCCGAGAGAGTTCCACAGCAACTCGACTAGACGATATAAAGGTTCGCCGCTCGATGCTCCGCGATATCTGACGGATTCGATCTTGCGAGTTCTGCTTGTGATCTCACAAAGCGAGTCCACGCACCAGCCGAGCTCGAAGGACCGGAGGCGGAAGAACCGGTTCGTCTCATGAGATCTAGCTGCATTTGGATCGACTTGAGGCAGAACTCGGGTCCAAGAAAATGGCCAGCCGGATGCGGAGAGAAATCTATCGTGAGCCATGTTTGCCACACGGACGCGATATAGGCCGTGAGGTAAAGTGCTGCGTGGCCCGCGTCCCGTTCCTGTGTTTCCTCGCCTGCATCGCTTAGTACACTTGTGCATAGCGTTGTTAACCTGCGCATGTAGCGTTCGAGGGGAAGAGGCATTGGCTCAGCATTAGTGCGACGCTGCCAAGTCGAAAGCGCAACCGACGCGGCGATCCGTTCCTCGGGCGACGCATACATCGCGATTAGCGCGGCGGCATCACGCACAATCTTTTTCTCGTGCGACAGGGTCTCCGGATGATCAAAAGCAGCGTTCGCGATCGCCTCGTTTATCCGACTCCAGCCCCATTCGACGATGCTCTCGAATATTTCCTCTTGACTCGCGAAATGGCGAAATAGTGTGCTTTCCGTGGTGCCGGCGCGCCGAGCTATCTCGGCAGTCTTAACGCCCCGCGTCCCCTCGAGGCCCGAGACAAGTAGTAACGCGGCGCTGACGATGCGTACCCGCTCGGGCAGCGGTCGAGTGTCGCCGATGACTACTCCGGTAAGTAGCCATTCGAGATCGTGCTCTCGTGCAGGCGATCGGGTGTTCTCGGGCATCGATGCTTCCTCATGACGTCGGGCGTTCCTCAGCCTCAGCCGACGCCAATGTGATCGACAGTTCCTTGGGGCGAGGATAGCCACTTCCTCTCGTGCTAGTCGCCACTCCGGCATCTATCCGATCGGCTCCCCACGCCGAGGCGGTTCTCGCTCGGTTTCTTCCGCGTGCCCACGTTTCGCTTCGGCGGTCCTGGAGTCCGATGACCACTACCGACTGCCGACCACCCGTAGCGTTCCCCAGGAGGCCGAGAGTAGTCACTTGTTCGGATAGAAGTAGACACTTGTAGCGACACGAGTCACGGCTTAGGGTGTAGAGGGGCACGGGCCTTTCAGCTGCCGGTGCGCCGCAAGAAAACCTGCCGCATGAAAGGAACCCGGCCATGAAGACCGCCAGTGCACATCCCGCTCTTCTCTCGACCGTTCGCGTCGACGAGATCAACGAGACACTGCGCCACATGTACGCCGTGGCGACCGAACACCTTGCCGCTTCAGCCGATGCCGACCTCGCCCAGCGGCTGCGCGGTTACGACAACAACCAGCGCCTGACCTTCGGGCGCGCGCAATCACAACACCTGACGGCCGCCTACGTGAAGACCGAATTCGGCCCCAGCGACCTGCATCAGCTCGACTTCAATGGTCCGGACCCGAGCTTCTTTCCGGCTTCTGATCTTCGGAACGAATTTGCCCCGTTGGCGGACGTCGTACGCTTCTGCGCGCAGGAAATTCTGGTCGACGATTCCCATGACGGAGACGAGGTGTTGGTCACCGCCTTTCTCCACCGCGTTCTCGTCCGGCCGCAGGGCGAATACGTCGGCTTTTTCCATCGCGACCTCGCCGAACGTGAAGGTCGCATCGGAACGGTGGTCCTCTACCCGGAGGTTCGCTACGCGCGTATCCAAGGCGCCGAGTTGGTGGCGTTCACCGGGAACGAGTCACTGCATACCCTCAGCGATCGTGAACCGGACTACGTGTTCTCGACCTCCGAGTACCACAACAGTGCACTCGTCCTGCCCTACCCGCACAACTTCGCTCACGGAGTACGGCCGGGGGTGAACCCGATGCCCACCCGGCCCTCCTGGACGTCGACCCCGCGCGAGTTTCTCGAGCCGCCGAGCGACGCCTTCATCAAGGAGGTTGCGATCTTCACGTTGAGCAACGTCTCGCCGGTGGAGCAGTGACCGGCGAGCTGCTCGGTCAAGGTGGGCAACCCGTGAAGCTTTCGAACCTCTCCACGGTGTAGCCCACTACGGTGGAGGGCCGACCAGCTCTCCATTTCCCAAGCTGCGATCGTACCGACCCGACCGTCTTGACCAAGGAAACCCCATGTCCGATCAGAACGTACTAACGAGCCAGAAGGTTGACTTCCCGCGTTGGTATCAAGACGTGCTCAACAAGGCGCAACTCTCGGAGAACGGGCCAGTACGCGGGACCATGGTCATCCGACCGTACGCCTACGCGATCTGGGAGCGGATGCAAGCGGAGGTGGATGTCCGAATCAAAGCCACAGGGGCGGAAAACGCCTACTTTCCGCTCTTTATTCCGATGAGCTATATCAACCGTGAGGCTGAACACGTGGAGGGATTTAGTCCCGAACTTGCTGTCGTAACGCACGCGGGCGGTAATGAGCTGGCGGAACCACTGGCCGTTCGGCCGACGAGTGAGACCGTCATAGGCGAATACATGTCTAAGTGGATTCAGAGTTACCGGGACCTGCCGCTATTGTTGAACCAGTGGGCAAACGTCGTTAGGTGGGAGCTGCGCCCAAGGGCATTCTTGCGTACGACCGAGTTCCTGTGGCAGGAGGGTCACACGGCTCACGCTACTGAAGAAGACGCCCGAGACTACGCCGTGTGTATCCTTCACGACGTCTATCGCGATTTCATGCAAACGGTATTGAGCATTCCGGTAATCGTCGGACGGAAGACGCGCCGGGAACGCTTCGCCGGTGCCATCAACTCGATGACGTGCGAAGCTGTAATGGGAGATGGTAAAGCGCTTCAGATGGGCACCAGTCATGAGCTCGGCCAAAACTTCTCTAACGTGTTCGACATCTCCTTTGTAGACGTCGCTGGCGAGAAACAGTTTGCTTGGACTGATTCGTGGGGAGTCTCCACTCGAATGATCGGGGGTCTCATCATGGCTCATGGGGACGACAACGGTCTGCGGCTGCCGCCGGCTGTTGCCCCCGTGCAAGTTGTGATTGTTCTCGTGAAATCCGATTTGACAGCACTGAGTTGGGCGTCAGAATTCGCAGCGCGCATCGCAGAGGCTGGAGTAAGGGTAAAGCTAGACGATCGCGTTGAGACGCCATTTGGACGACGAGTAGTCGATTGGGAACTAAAAGGCGTGCCAGTGCGTGTCGAGGTAGGGCCGCGTGATCTCGACGCCGGCACGGTAACGATTGTCCGTAGGGACACGCGCGAAAAGGCAAGTATCTCCTCGGAGTCTGCGCAAGCCCACGTCATGGACCTTCTTCGTGAGGTGCAAACCGACATGTTTGTCGCTGCCAGCGACGCACTCAAATCTCGAGTAGTCGACGTCCCGGGCCTCAATGAAGTTGCCGAGGCGGCGCAGGAATCCATTGCCCGAGTGGCGTGGACTTCGGTAGGTGAAGAAGGCGAGAATGTGCTGGCGGCACGCAGTCTCTCCGTAAGATGCCTGCAACGGCCTGATGGCTCGACTCCAGAGTCGGACGACGAACCGGACTTGATCGCCTATGTTGCCAGGGCGTACTAAGCGGAGTGTTCCTGCTCCAGCGACCAAGCCGTGTCCGATCCGCATCGGACGCCCTTTTGAAATGCGCGGAACCCCGTATCGCTTCAACGAGCGACTACATAATGGAGATGGCAGTCTAGTTCCGAGCCTTGTGATACAATAGAGATTGACTAATAAGGAGAATACTCGCGTGACGACTGTAGATCCTAGCTTTGGGCCGATCGAATCGGTGAGCGAGTCCGAGGATATTCTGGCCTTCTACCGAGACGAGCCAGAGCGTACGTTGAAGACCCTCGTATGCCGAGCGTACTTTCCCGCTAGTAAGGAATACATCGCACTGGTGACGCGGGGCGACCGCTCCGCGGACTTCGACAAACTCAAGCAGGCGCTGAGTTTGAAGAACATCCGACTCGCTAATCCTGATGAAATGAAAAAGCTGGGGCTCGTTGTCGGGTACGTGTCTCCCCTCGATTGCACGGAGTTGAAGGTCGTCGTGGATCCTGCTGTTGAAGAGTTCGACGCTTACTTCGATGGAGCAAATCGAGAGGCGGAATATCGCAAGAATGTGAACTATCCGCGGGACTTCACAGCGTGGAAGGTTCTTGACTTCGCCCGCTAAAGGCTCAATTCCCATGGCGGCCACGATCGTTGTCAAAATAGGATCGAGCTCCATCACGCGTGCGAGCGGTCCGGACCCGGTGCTGCTTGCTAGCGCCATCGACGCTGCAATATCCGCGAGAGCCTCAGACCATAACGTGGTTCTTGTCTCCTCCGGTGCCGTGGCCTCGGGGACCGCCTTCTTGTCTAGGACTACGACCGGCGTTCTATCGCATCGTGTTGCTGCCGCTGTTGGTCAGCCCCTATTGATGGACACCTACCGCTTCCTCGGAAGCATGTCGGGCTCGCTCGTCTGTCAGATTCTGGTTTCTGAGGCGGACCTGCGTTCGGCGAGCCAAATGCGTCTGGTTTCGGAGGTGATCGCGGAATGTTTAGAGGCGGGGATCGTGCCTGTGATCAACGGAAACGACGTCTCCGACCCGGTCGGCTCGGATAACGATTCAATAGCTGCCGCAATTGCGGTTATGACCGGAGCGCAACGAATGCTTCTCTTGACTGATATGGCGGGAGTCCTATCTGACCCCGCCGTCGACACGTCGACCATTCCGGAGATCGCGGCAAAAGACCTCCACCGAGTCAAAGTAAGCAACGTCGGCAGCGGACGCGGCGGACTGCGTGGGAAGCTTAGGGCGGCGGAGCTGGCGTCCCACAATGGAATTGAGACTCATATCGCCGCTGCGAAGTCGCCAAACGCGATCGCAGTGTGTGTAGACGGGGGGGCCCCGGGTACTCGAATAAGGGCGTCGGGTGTTCCCCAGCCTCAGGAGGACAGATGGATTGCAGGGGTTGCGGCGAGCCACGGGAGGCTTACAATCAACCGTGCTGCGGAAATCAATATCCGCAAAGGTTCAAGCCTCTTTGCGTCGGGAATCAAGCGCGTCGTCGGGAATTTTCGTGCCGGACAGATCGTGGAGATCGTGTCACCAGCCGGAGCGTTGATCGCTCGCGGAGAGTGTCGAGCCTCGTCGTCTCTCTTGACTCTCGTGCGTGCTCTTCAAGCTGAGGAGGTAGCTAGTGTTATGACCGAGATTGTCGAGGCGCAGGCCGGAAGCTCGCAGACCCGATCGGACGCTGGAGCAGACAGCTCGAAGAAACCGGAGCGACCGCAGGCGGCGACCGCTGTACAAGCTGTGCGTCGGTCAAGCGTCGATAATCGGCGGGCGCTGGCTCTGGAAATCTTGAACCTCTTTCCGAATGTGGCTATTGACGCGATGAGCGCAAAGGAAGGTCCTTCCCTGCGCGAGAGATTGCTGCTTACCTCGAGCAATCTCAGCTTTGTTGAGCGGAGCAAACTCGTTGTGTTTTCTGGTGTCGATTGAACGCCGCACGACCGCGGGATCTGAGTCAGACCTGCCAGTTGGCGAGTCGTGCGAGCGCCTCGACCGCAAACTCCGTCTCACCATGCCGAATCAGCTTCTCGCCGAAGGTCTCGGTGTACTCGGTAACAAGCTTCCGTAGCCCCTTTTGCTCCCGCAGCCCCGCTTGCCGGTGATCCTCAGCTTGGGCTTCGAAGCCTTCCGACGTGCTGAGTCGCAACGTCGCTATCAGCTCGGCTCTGAGCCCATAGACGTGCTGCCAGATGCGCGAGACCAGCTCTTCCTCGGCGTTAATGTGTTCGGGTCCCATGGCCGGCGTGTCGCCCGTCGGTTCGAGTGATTCACTGGCCCGCTTGACCCGGCTTTGGTACCGCAAGAGTTCCGCAGTATGAAGGCCGACGAGGCGAAACGGTTGGGAAGGCGCTGGAGCGTGAGAACGCCAAGTTGAAGAACTGCTCGCGGAGGCGGAGCTCGAGAGAGGATGCTGAAGGAGTTGGCTGAGGGAAACTTCTGACTCCGGAGCGACGTCGGCGGGCGGTGGGTCGCTTGCAAGAACGCTTCGGGGTCGCGGAACGGGTCGCGGGTCAGCACCGCTCGACGCAACGCAAGGCGCGTGCGCCACAGCCGCTGCACACGCTTAGTGCGCGTTAAGTCGCTGCGAAGGCGTAGACCGCGTGGCGCGATACTGACCGAGGACCTGCGGGTTGTCCCCGCCTCCCGCGGTCCACGGGTGGACGCCGGAGCGTCGCCGAATCGCGATTGTCCGTGATGCCCACATGATGTGAGGGGGGTGATGCGTCCGGATGCTCGCGGCCGTCGTCGTCCTTGTCGTGAGCCTCGGTATCGGCATCGCAGTCGGACCGATCGTGATTCCCCGTGGTCGGGTCTGGCATCAACGCCGCGAGTACGGACCTGCCTATTGAGGCGCCTCATTCGTTGTCGATGACCGTCGCTGCCGACCTGGAGCCTGGCGTGGCAGAAATCTGCTCAACCGCGACGGATGCAACTCACAGCGCGGCTCGTGCGCTTCGCCGAGGCTCTACATGCGAAGGACCGGGCTACCTCACGTGCGTCTCGGGTCGGTGAGGTGGCCAAGTCCTCCGTGTCCCCCGGCTTCCGCAGCAGGCGGGTATTGCAGCGGTCGGCCAGAGTCACGAAGCGTAGCTGCTGGTCGGCGATCTCGTCACTGATGGCGCATTGACCTGGTGCCGTACACGAATCACCCCCGTTTCCGAGCTGTCCGCAGGACGGGGCCATGGTTCGTATGGTCCCGGCGGAGGGGATGCCGAGATTCAGGTCACTGAAGCATTGCAAGAGAAGTATCGGCCAGCGCGCCAGCTTTCTGGATGCTCAACCGTGGCGGGCAGACACGAGGTGCGCAACACCGTCAGGCTCCATTCGCCCTCCCGCCGATGGGGTCGGCACTGGACGCGAGGCGACCCGACCCAAGGACGCGGTGGCGGGTTGGGTCGGGCTACTCAGCGCACGAACCAGATTCTCTGTCGGAGTCATGCTGCTGGTGAGACTGGGCTCTTCAACGACTGGCTCGATGAGATGCGAGCACTTCTGCAACGTCGACCGCCCTTCGGCGCCCCTCTCACACGTCTGGGGTCACGGCGGCGTCAACGATCACACCCGATCTCAGTCTTTCGGCGATGTCTCAATTCGTCACCGAGTTGATGCAGGACTGAACCACCCGACGCCGCGCGGAGTGACGCGCGCTCAGCCGCTGAGCTGGAACCACGCTGCCCATCCGGTGGTGGCGTCCCACCAGGAGCTGTAGATCAGCCCGTCCGCGCCGACGGTGAATAGGTCGATGTGTTCGGTGATTCGCGAGATTGCGGCGGTTTGACCGCCGGGTTCGCCGACACCGCCGGATACGTTGAACCAGCCTGCCCAGCCGGTTGTGTCGTGCCACCAGGTGCTGTATATGTGGTTGTCCGCGCCGGTGGTGAAGAGATCGAGGTGGTTTGAGTAGCGGGCGATCGCGGTGACGGGTGAGCCGGGTGAGGCCACGCCGCCCGAGACTTGGAACCAGGTGCCCCAGCCGCTGCGTGCGTCCCACCACGTCGACATGATCGCGCCGCTCGATGCGGTGGTGAACAGGTCGAGGTGGTCCGGGTAACGCGCGACAACGGTGACTGTGGAGTCGGGTCGACAAGTGATTCCGGGTAGAGCGAACCATCCGGCCCATCCGGTTCGGTCGTCCCACCAGCAGCTGTAGACGCGGTTGTCGGTGCCGACCGTGAACAGGTCGAGGTGGAACGAGTAGCGCGCGACGGCGGTGACGGTGGTGCCTGGTGCGGCGACGCCCTGGCTGACTTGGAACCAGTCGGCTGCCCATCCGGTGCGGGCGTCCCACCAGATCGACATGATGCGGCCATCGGAGGCGGTGGTGAAGAGGTCGAGGTGGTCGTTGTAGCGGGCCACCACGGTGATCGTTGCTCCGGGCCGGCACTGGAGGGTGCCGAGGCGGAACCACTCTGACCAGCCGGATGACGCGTCCCACCATGCGCTGTATGCGTGGTTGTCGGTTCCGACGGTGAAGACGTCGAGATGACCTGAGTAGCGGTTGATGGCCGTGATGGGCGAGCCGGCTCCGCCCGGCGAGGCGATTCCTCCGGAGAGTTGGAACCATCCTCCCCAGCCGTTGGATGCGTCCCACCAGTCCGACATGGTGCGGCCGTCGTTTGCCACTGCGAAGACGTCGAGGTGTTCGGGGTAGCGCGCGACGACGTTGATGGGGGTGCGCGGTCGGCCGGCGAGGGGTGGGGCATCGACCTGCACTTCCCATACACCGCGGTTTCGGGTGCCGGCCCGGAGGCGGCGTGCCTGCGGATGGAACACGAGGTCGCCGATGTAGGCGTTCGGCAGTCCGTTGTTGTAGTTGTGCCATGTCGCGCCGGCATCGTTGCTTTCGTAGACACCGAGGTCGGCCGCGACCCATAGCCGGTTCGCGTTCGCGGGGTCGACCGCGATCGCGTTGATCGGTAGGCCGGGGAGGCCGGCGGTGCGGTCGAGCCACGTCGATCCGCCGTCGTCAGATCGGAACACGCGCCCACCGCCGATGGTTCGGGACGTGGCCCATATGCGGTGGAGGTTGTTCGAGTCGACGGCCATGTCACTGACGTAGGCGCCGGCGCGTGGGGTGGCCAGCGCGGTCAGTGCGCCCCAGGCCGAGCCGCTCCATGCGGTATGGAAGATCCGACCGTCGGTCAGCCCGACGTACACGTTGTCGACGTTGGGGATCGCCAGTGCGCTGGCGGTTCCGCCGTTGGGGTACGCGAGGGGAGTCCAGTTGTTGCCCTGGTCGCGCGACACGTACAGCCGGCCGCCGCCCAATGCGATCGTGTTCCCGTTGGGTGCGCATTCGAACGGCGGGTAGAACAGCGCGTTCTCGCCGGCCGGTACGGTCGGGGCGATGCCGTTCCACGTGCCGAAGTCGCCTGACGATGCGGAACGCTCGGGCGACATGCCGTAGTAGGTGTGGAAGTCGGTCGTCGGGACGGTCTGGTTGACGCCGCAGTCGCCACCGTCGCCGTCGGCGATGTGTTGCCAGACACCGCTGCCGGTCCAGCGGGCTGTGCCGTTGTCTTGCGTGCCGCCGATCAGCCAATGCGCGTCGGCGTTGCGTTGGGCGAGGTATTCGAATTCGCTGATGACCAGCCCGTTGTTGCAGTGCGTCCAGTTGACGCCGCGGTTGTCGCTGCGAAACAGGCCACCGTCGCAGCCGACGTAGATGGTGTTGGGGTTGTGTGGTTCGAAGGCGATCGCGTGCTGATCGGGGTGGATCGAATCTTGGCCTGCGCCCTTGGTGGAGATGTCGAGCCAGTTCCACGTCGCCCCGGAGAGGGTCCCGTGGTACGCGTCGATGGCGCCGAGGTAGATCTGGCCGGGGTCGTCGGGGGAGACCGCGAGGAACCAGTCGTACCAGGCTTGGGTGGTGCTTACGCCGTTCGGCGGCGCGACGGTGCTCCAGGTTCCGCCCGACCGGCGCCACAAGAATGCATTCGTTCCTTGCGCGCCCCATGCGTAGGCCACCGTTGGGTCGGACGGCGCGATCGCGACGCTGAGACGGTTGAACGCTGCTGGCGCTCCGGTCAGGGCGACGGCTGTCCAGGACGTGCCGCCGTCGGTTGACCGGAAGACGCCGTCGCCGCACGCGGCGAGGATCTCGGCGCTCGCTCCGCCGGTCAGTGCCATCGAGATTGCCCACGTCGCAGCCGAGCGCCGCTGGGTCCAGGTGATCCCGCTGTCGGTGGAGACGTACAACCCGCTGGTCGTGCCGGCGAGGAGGTGGCTGCCATTGGCCGGGTCGACAACGAGCGCGAAGAAACCTTGGCCGACAAACGGCGCCGTGCACAGTTGCGACCAGGTCGTTCCGCCGTCGGCCGATCGCAGCACACCGGCGCCGAGGTACATCCACCAGTTGCCTTCGCCCGTACCGCAATAGACGGTGCTCGGGTGTGACGGGTCGAACGCAATCGCGCCGACGGTCGTGGTCGGGGCGTAATCCGTCCGCGGCGCCCAGCTCGCGCCGCGGTCTTTGCTCTCCCATACGCCGCCGTTGGCGGCACCGACGAGCACGTGCGCAGCGTTGTTCGGGTCGATCGCGATCGCGGCGACGCGACCGGACACGTTCACGCGACTCGCGCCGTAGGTCTGACCGTTGGGGATGGTGAGGGGCCCGAGCGGGCTCCATTGGGGGGTCGGCCCGGCGCCAGGGCCTGCGGTTGCCATCTGCTGACCGACGGCGAGGTATTCCTCGGAGAGGTCGAAGCCGGCCGAGGGCTGTCCGATCACGGTGGCCGCGGCGGCCTCCGGAGCCGGCGCGGCTGAGTACTGCGACGCGACGCTGACGAACTCGTCACGGTCGCCGTTCGCCATTACTGCAGCGATGAGCGCAGCGACGGCCTGCGTCTGTCCCGAGCTCTCGAGGAGCTGCAGCAGACGGTAGGCCGCCTTTCCCCCGGGATAGGTCACAGATTCCTGCTGCGGTCCTCTCATCGTTTTCTCCCTCGTTCGAAGTCAACGGACGCCGTCAGACACGGCAGTACGTTCATGCGTCTCGGTCCGGCGATTCTGAGCTCTCGCCCTCGGCGCGGTCTTCGGACGCGTCCGCCGACGGATCACCGCTCGGCCGCGTGTCGTTGTCGATCTCTCGGACTCGCTCGTCTTGATCATCTTTCGATGGGAACCGGCCCCGCATGAGGTCGTGAAGCCGCTCCGCTGCCCTGCCGCCCGGCGGCTGGGTGCCCTCGTCAGGTTCGTCGGCTCGTCTCGTCATGACACCAGCCCTCACTGTCGGTGCCGCGCGGGCGAACGCGCCTCAGGCAGCAGCGGCCGCGCGTCGCCATTCGCGCCTCGCGGTCATACTGGATATGACCGTCGCCGCGAGACACACGACGACGATGACCGCCTCGAGAAGGCCGCTTCCATGGTCGGGATCGACTCGAAAGACGAACTCGATCCATTCCTTCGACACCAGATCGAGAAGCAACGCGACGCCACTCAGCGTCGCGAGCGTCACTTCGACCCAAAAACGCGGCCGCAGTCCGCCTTTCATGGTTCACCTCCGACTTGGGTGCCGCGTGGGTGTGTCGCAGCCAAGGACGTCAATGATGGCGCTACTGTGTTGCTCCCGGCATGTTGAGCACGCTTTGAACATCAGGGTGTACCCTCAGCTCTGCGGTGGCTTCGGCCGGCAGGCGAGGAAGTATCGCTTGAACTGCACGCTTCGCGGTGGCCTCGACGCTCGCCGTCCTTTCCTTCGCTGCGGAGGTCTCAAGTTGTGCGGTCGACACCTGTTGCTGCGCGGTCGAGGCCTGTTGTTGTGCGATTGAGGCCTGCTGGTTTGCGTTCGCCGCTATCTGTTGTACCTGCTGCATCGTGCCGCGGGTAAAGAAGTACGAGACGAATGCACCGGTCACGACACCGAGCAGTCCCGCCAACGCACTCCAGATTCTCAGCGCGTCGTCGACGTTGCTGAAAACGATGATTGACGTGACGCCGACTGTGCCGATCAGTGCCAGTAGCGCGATAGCAACGGCCGCCGACGGCCAGGCAGGTCCCTCGGTGTTACTCATGATCCTCCGATGAAGACTGGTATCGACACAGGGCCCGGACCCAGGTTGGCGCGCACTTCACAGCGCGAGCGCCACATGGCAACAGGATCAGCGGCTCACTCGCGTCCAGGCTGTCGCGTCGCATAATGAGACCAGCCGTTCTCTCGGTGTCGAGGTCGGTGCGAACCGCTAACCCGCGGCGTTTCGGAAGCGGGTGCTTCCGTCTCCCTCGAACTCCACACCGATCATGAACCATGAATGGCACCGAAACAAGGCGATCTTCGCTGTCAAATTCTGGAGTCGGATAGCGCCGACACGACCCGCGGTCCGAGGGCGGATTAGGAGCGCGCGCGAAGGACTACTGCGAGCTTTGTGCTGAGTGGCTGCGATCCACGCTGATCGGATTTTCGTTGCCACACCGAGCCCGGAAGCTGCCTTGGCGCAGGCCTTCACCGACCGTTCCGTCCGAGCTGCTTGACAAGACTTCTCAACTGATTGAATCTGCGCATCGCATAACGGATCCGTGTGATGAACCGACGCTCGATCGCGGGGTTTGAGATGTCGGCGCCGGGAGCGGAAAACGGGCGGACCAGAGTCAGCGTCGACCTTCTCGTGGTTAGCGGCAATGGCGATGTCTTGGAAATTCACCAGCTTCTGCCTGGCTAAGGCCTTTGGTCGCAGCTCAGCAGTCTCAATCGCCCGGCCGTTAACTTCGCGTCCGCGCCTGCGCTCGTCAGCGATCCACACGGCCGCGTCCATCTCGTAGCATTCGGCAGCGACAACGCGGTCTGGCACGCATGGCGCGACGCGGTATTGCTGCCTCCGAAACAGACCGCGGCGACTTGTTGCTTGACAACGCTGGGCGGCGGTAGGCGGGTACTCAACCTGCCTTGACGATGCTGTGCGCGAGGAGGAGTGAGACGCGTAAGCGGAGCTCCTCGACGTCTGGCTTTCGGCCTGCGAAGGGGGCCAGTGTGAATGCGACTGTCAGGCTCGGCCTGGCTTTCTCGTTTCGTCGTGCGGCGGTGGAGATGTCGAGCCGAATGTCGAAGGTTGGTCGCGCGATTCCGAAGAAGGCGCCGGCGTGAACGAAGGCGGGATCGTCGGTTCCGTAGGTTCCCTGACTTGGTGGATTGACGTAGATCTCGAGTAGTTGCGTCTTGGGGAGCGGCGGGAGTACTGCCAGCGCGAGGTGAGCGCGCAGCGTGTGGTCCTGGTCGAGCCGCTCGACGAGCGCCGAGGTTGCGATCGCGAACCCAGTCTCCGCCGGTCGCCCGGTTGTGACCGTCACCGCGTTCGGCCCGAGTGTCTGCACCGTCGTGAGCGAAACCTCGGCTCCGACCGTCAGGAACCGGCGCAGGGCTTGCGCCGCGGCCGGTGTGGTTGGGTCGGGGATCGGGTCAGCCATGGTGCGCTCGCGGGTCTCTACGCGAACCGGTAACTGATCAACGGGTACAGCAACCCGATCGCCACCGATGCCGTAACTGGCTGACGGTGGTCGTCGACGAAGTCAGTGAAGGTGCGGTCCATCCAGGCCGGATCATTGGTGTTCGGGTTCTTGTCGGTGATGTTCCACTCCACCCACAACCGTTCGATCATGTTGTGGTGGCACCAAAACACCGGATCCAACGGCGACATGAAATTCCCCATGTCGCCGCCGATCCACGCATGGACGGTGTCGTGCGGGCCATTCTCGAGCGGTCCTTCTGCTACGAAGGTCCGCTGATCGGTCGCAGCCGGGAGCGGGCTGCTTCCGAACACATCGAAGTTCGACTCGGCGAGAATCGACGAGATGCTGGCGGGGGAGAGGGGCGCTGCCGGCAGCGTGTCGCTCGCACCGACAGTCCTGGTCGGATCGAAGAGCGCGTCGGCGCTGTTCCAAAACACGCTGGGAACGCTCGCCAAGGTCGTCCAGTCCCAGTACGGCAACGCGAAATCGGTGACGCCGGTGACCTGGCGGCAGATCCGTTCGAACTGAAACAAATACTCGCGATGCCACGGCAAGAACAACCAGTTCCGATGCGGGCAATGATCATTGTGAATCTCCGCCTGACGGGTCCAGTTCCACGGGTCCGTCGAGGGCAGTCCCTTCATCGCCGCCACCGCATCGCGGTAGGTGTTCACGATCGGGTCGTTCGCCGCCATCGTGTTGATATTCCGACGCACCGGCCGGTTCTCGATCTGCGCGAAGAACGCCGCCCACTCGTCGGTCGTACAACCCGCAAGCGCGAACAGCACCGGCGTCAACGCCAGCCCGGCAAGAAACCCGCGACGCGACACCGACCGCATCCACACGGCTATGTCTGGCGCACCGTGATCCTCGAGATCGCCCGGATCCAAGTCCCTCACCTGTCATCCCCACTGTTTTCAGCGTCACTCCCGCGCGCGACGCCCGCTCGGAGCTTGTCTAACCGCCGCGCGCCAACGCCGCGTAAAACGAAAGCCAGTGACCACAGCCAGTGGAACGGCTGCCAGGGACGTAGGACGGGTGTCCGTACAAGGTGCGGATAAGCCGAAGCGGGGCCGCGACCGGCCGATCTGGGTGAACGCGTCGGACGAATTCTCTGTCGTTCAGCACGGCCAAAATTCCTGTGTGGTGATTGTTGACACCTGCAGGCGTCGTTATCAAGCTGCCGCCCCGGCACAGAGTCTAACTGACCGCAGGGATGCGACAACGGGGCGGGAGTTCCAGGTGATGTTGTCTCGCCTGCGTCTGGCTCTCACCGTTGCCGTCTTCATGCTTGCGAAGGTACCGGCAGGGGCGATCGCGCTCGACGCCTCGCCGGAACGACCACTGCACTGAGCGTCCCCATCGCAGCTGACTCGTGGTGTGCGCGGTCGCTGACCGTGTGTGCGGCCGTTACACGACGTCGTCGTGATCAGTGCTACGAGCAGGCCAGTGAACGAGGCCACGAGCGAGCGAATGTGCGAAGTCCCGTTCGCCCGCGCGCACTGCAGTCCGTGGTGCGCTGGTAGCAGTGATCCGCTACGTCGGAGGCGCCCCGTGCCTTCAGCGCAACCGCGGGGCTCTCAGATCACGCTGCGCGCTGCTGCCGGCGCCGGGGCAGCGAAGCGAGTTGACCCGCCTTGTGAGACACGGATTGTGAGCAATACCGCGGTGCGCGAAGTCTACCTCTGAGGGGGGTGTGCGGTATCCGATCGGACTTGGTGCCGGTGCCGAAGTCATGATGCGGTGCACCTCTTCACGGGCATCAGAGTCGCAACACACCTGGAGGTCACGAGGGTCTCTGCTCATCAACCCGACCCGATCGGCGCGGCGTGGGTGTGGTTAGAGAAGCCGGTCAGCGACCCCAGTCGACAGTCGTTTTTCGGAAGTCGCTTAGTCCAGATCTGACATGCGTTCCGACGTTGGCAATCAGCGGCCACTGTCAAATTCTGTCAACGCGATCGTCGCGTTCTCGCGAGGAATGGTTGTTCGCTGAGGACCGAGTGCGAGCTTCGTATACCGAACGAAATTTTGTTGACATCGTGTTGTTGGTGGGCGCAGTGTGGCGGAGGCGCTGATCGCCGCGGAGGCGATGATTGCCTGATTGGTTATCGACCGGCGGGTCGAGGGCGCGTAGCGCAGTCGGAAGGGCTGTTGTTTCGGCGCGCTTCGAGGTGTCGATGGGAGGCGGGTATGGCGGGCTCAGTGATTCGGTTGCCGATTACGAACGCGCTTGCGTTGGGGGATTACACGGCGCAGATCGGGCTTGGGAGCGAGGGTGCGGTCGCGAACGTGTTGTTGGATACGGGGAGCAGCACACTCGCGGTCCAAGCCGGCGCGTACGACCCGTCAGCGGACTCGTCGTTGGTAGCGACGCCGCTGGCGCAGGACGTGTTGTATGGCACTGGGGGTTGGACGGGTCCGGTAGTTAAGACGCGTCTGGCGATGGGTGAAGGTGGCGCAGCGGTCGAGATCGACAGCTACTTGGCGCTTGCGGACGCGCAGGAGCGCGGCAACTTCACGGGGTACGACGGCATCTTGGGGTTGGCGTACAACGTGTTGAACAGCGCCTACAACTTGTCGCATTACCTGGGTGAGCAGGGCCACAAGCCGGCGGTCACGTATCCGTGGCCGTTCAAGGTCGGGAACTCGAAGGCGGCGTTGCAGCAGTTCCTGACCTGGCTGTCCCGCAAGCCGAGCGAGGACCTACCGCCGTACTTCACTGCGTTGGCGGCGGCGAATGTGGAAAAGGACAAGTTCGCGTTCTACACGCTGCGGTCCTACCCGAGCGCACGGCAGAAGGATCTGAGCAAGGATCCGTTGAACAACGGCTACTTCATCATCGGTGGCGGGGAGGAACAGACCGACCTCTACGACGGCACGTTCGTCAGTATCGACGTTGTCGACGATCAGTACTTCAACGTGAACCTGCAAGCGGTGCAGGTCGGCAACGACGACCCGGTGGCGGTCAAGCCGCTCGCGGCAGCGGACGCCAAGTCGATGGGCTCGAACGCCATCGTCGACAGCGGCACGAACGCCTTGTTAGTCGCACCCGACGTGTACGAAGCAATCGTCAACGGTTTCAACCGCTTGAACCCGACGTTCGGTCGACAACTCCAACAAGGCCAGGAAGGCGTCGGGCTTGACGCCGGCGACGTCGATCTCGCCTCCTGGCCGGACATCACGTTCTCGTTCCAACCCGAAACGGGGACCACGCCGACGAAGCTGTCGTGCGCGCCGTCGACGTACTGGCAGGTCGACAGTCCCGAGCGGGGGCGGGCCGCGTTCGTGATCGCCAACATCGGGTCCGTGCAATCAATCCTCGGCCTGCCGTTGCTGAACAACTACTACACGATCTTCGACCGCACCCAAGATGCCTACGGCGCGATCCGGTTCGCGCCGATCCGGCGACCCTGAACGGACGATCCCATGGCAACTCCCATCCTGCGTCCGTCCCGGCTCGCTGCGATCAACGACCGCAGCAGCATCGAACCGCACGTCGCCGGTCTCCCGGCTCTACCCGCGATCGACTGGAGCGCCGGCGGCTACACCGCACCGGCACTGCTCGACACGCCTCCGCAGCTGCCGAAAGCCGACGTTGTGATCATCACCTGGGCCGGCGCCGAATGGGCCGCGCTGCAACACGTGTTCTGCACGAGTACAACGCCGATGAGCTACGCCAACCGGCATCCGAAACCGTTCAACGGTTGGCAACAAGACGCCGATGCTCTCCCCGCCGGCGGACCAGCCGACTGGACGTTCTGGGGATATCACCGGCTCGTCCAAGTCGGCGACAAACGCGTCCTGCTCGTGAAGTCCAACACGCATCTCGACTGGCCCGGCCAGACGATCCTCACCAGCTACGTCAACCGGCTCATCGACCAGTGCAACCCATCGCTGCTGCTTTCCATCGGGACCGCGGGCGGGACCATCCCGACCGACCACGTCGGCACGGTCCGACTCGTCAGCGGCGCCACCCTCTACAACAGCCACCAACCCGCCGCGAGCTGGCCCACCTACGCCAGCCACTGGCACGCACCATCCACCATCCTCAACGACACCGCGTTCGCCAACCTGCTCATGCCGATCCCCATCACCCAAGCCGCGCTCGGCCAACTCCGCGACCAACTCGACACCCACGAACAAACGACGACCACGCTCGCCGAGCTCGACCCCGCGCACCTCAACGAACCCGACCCTCACCCCCAGATCCACAACCAAACGCACGGCACCGAAACGCTCCTCACCGCCGACAGCTTCGTTGTCGGCACCATCGACGGTGACTTCAAGAACTACGCCTGCATCGAAATGGACGACGCCATCGTCGCCTCCGCCTGCACCGCCAAAAGCCTCCCATGCGGCTTCGTACGCAACATCTCCGACCCTGCCCAAAACAACGCGCTTCCCGTCAAAACCCAAGGCGCATGGGGAAGCACCATCTACGACGCCTACGGCCTCTACACCAGCTACAACGGCGCGCTCGCCTCTTGGGCTGTCATCGCATAGCGGACAGCTCGGCGCAAGAACATCGACGCCCGAGATGAATCGCACATCGCGGCGCAGAGCCAACCGCATCGGTCACGATCTCGCCAGCCACACCATTGAGTCGTCTCCCAGTCATGGGCGGCACGGCGAGACACGCTGCCGGCCGACAACATCACGACCGGTGTCGTGATTTCCAGGCTGAAATGCGTGCGCCTCGCTGTCCTCGTGAGAGCCTTGCCGCCACCTTTGAGGAAGGATGCCTGATGCCGCGCTACCGCGTCACCATCACGAGCCGCGACCGCAACGCGATGCTCGATCTCGTGCGCGTTCATCGAATCTCGGTGTTTGATCATGGGGTCAAGCACAGCGCAACGGGTGAGTACCGAGTTGACGCCGCCGCCGACGACGCCGACATAAGCAAACTGCGCGGGGCAGGATACGAGGTCGACCCGCACGAGGACCTTGACCAGCTCGGTCGAGCGCGACAGAACGAGGTAGGCCGCGGCGACCGGTATCAAGATCGCGTTGAAGACACTCGGAACGACTGAGGAGCGGGCTCCGTGGCCTACCTGAACGTAACTGAGGTGGAGTCAGCCTTGGTAGCCGCCACTGCGGCGCCCTATAGCAGCTTCGTCGAGCGGATCGCTCTGCCAAACCACACCTGGGAGGGTAGGAGCTGCCACGCGATCAAGATCGGGCGCGGCCAAGGTCCAGGCCGCGCCGGCGTCTTCTTCCTCGGCGGCGTGCACTCGCGCGAATGGGGGAGCTCTGACATCCTCGTCAACTTCATTGAGCAGCTCGAACTCGCCTACCAGAATGGCAACGGCCTGACGTTCGGGCCACACGCCTTCTCCGCGGCCGATATCGCGAGCATCGTCGACACGCTCGACATCATCGTGTTCCCACAAGCAAACCCTGACGGCCGCAACTACAGCATGACCGTCGATGCATGGTGGCGAAAGAACCGCCGGACCACAGCACCAAACTCGTCAGCATGCCCGGGCGTCGACGTGAATCGCAACTACGACTTTCTCTGGGACTTCCCTCACCGCTTCAGTCCGTCGTCCGGCATCGTCGATTCGACCGACCCCTGCGACGCACCAGATCCCGACAACGGGTGCTACCACGGTCCTGCAGCCTTTTCCGAACCCGAAACGTCCAATGTCGAGTGGATCTTCGACACCTTCGCCCACATCGGCTACTTCATGGACCTTCACAGCTACGGTGAAGACCTGCTGTACAGTTGGGGCGACGACGAAGACCAGTCGACAGACTCGACAATGAACTTCCTCAACCCCGCGTACGATGGTCAGAGGGGAGTAAGCGGGGACGCCTACAGGGAGTACATTCCGGCGAACGATCTCACGACGTCTCTGGAACTCGCAGGTGTGTTCCATGACGCAGTTCAAGCGGTACGTGGCACCGACTACGCCGTCAAATCGGCCTACGACTTGTATCCCACATCCGGGACAGCAGGCGATTACGCGTATAGTCGGCATTTTCGCGACCGCACGAAGTCGAACGTCATCTCCTACACGCTCGAATGGGGAACCGAATTCCATCCTCCTTATTCCGAGATGCAGCGCATCATTCAGGAAATCACGTGCGGGCTTGTCGCCTTCTGCCTACACGTGAGACAGCTGCATTTGGGACACACTGCGATCGATCGCTACACCGCGGAGATCACTGCGATACTCGATTTTCTCGGCCGTCACGGCGGCGATCCGATTGACGGTGACCGAGTCCGCACAACCCTTGACTTCGTGGCTATAGCGCAAACGGCCAGTCGGTACAACACCGGCCGGGCGCGTCAGCTCGCCGACGATGCGTTACGAGCCGCCTGGGCCGAGGTCCAGCAGCTCCAGTAGGCCCTACCACTGCGCATCGAAATACAGCCGAGGCTCCTTCTCTTCCGAGATGTGACGCGCAGTTGCGCGACTTCGGACGAAGGGGGTCGACGCGCCACCAACTGCGATGGTTCGTCAGAGCACTGGAAGCGCACGCGGACCCCTGCCGATCAAGGAGCTTGCATGTCAAGCACTCCCGATGACGACGCGGGTCGTCGCTTCCTCCGGCATCCCTGTCACGGACAGGACTGTTCCGCCAAGAATCTGCACGGGGCCCATTCTGCACCCCCGAATTCATCTGAAGATCCACCACTCGGCTGGATTCCTGCGCTAGGCAAGCATTACACACGTCATGCGGGGGGTTTGAATGTTGCGTCACTCGGTACGCCGTGGGCTGTCGATCCTGCTCGGGCTGGCCTTGGTGTTCTCGTGGGTTGTTGCTGCCCCTTCGATGGCACATGCATCGCAGTCCCTGCCGTTGTCACTGTCGTTATCGCCCGCGTGGGTGAGTACGGTGGCTGGGTCGGGCTCGTACACGAATGCTGACGGTCAAGGTTCATCCGCGTCGTTCCGCGACATGAGCGGCGTCGTCGTTGTGAACAACTACGCGTATGTCGCCGCCTACACCTCGATCCGGCGGGTCGATCTGACTCCGGGAGCGACGTATGGGACTGTGACGACCTTCGTCGGTTCCAACTCGGGTCCCGCAGCTTGCGTCGATAGCTCGACTCCCTCGTCGGTTCGGTTTTCGGGAGTCGCTGACCTGACGACGGACGGAACCTATTTGTACGTGGTGGACACGGGCGGATTTTGGTGGACGTCGTCGTGCGCGGCTATCAGGAAAGTGTCGATCGCGACGGGCGCGACGACGACGGTCGGCACGACCGCCGGCTGGGTGCTAAGCGGGATTACGTATGCGCCAGACGGCAACCTCTACATGGTCGGCAACACGAACAGTTACGGGGCGCAGACGATCTGGAAAATGGATCCGTCGACGGGAACCATGACGTCATGGAGTGGAACCTGCAACTACATGGGCGGTATCACGTCCGATGCCAACAACGTGTATGTCCTGACAGAATCGAACGTCCCCTGTGGTGCCACACCCGGCCAGCTGATTGAGATCCCGCTTACGGACCCGTCTCACCCACAGGTCCTCGCAAGTAACAGCGTCGCTGCCGGCGGTCTCATCTCCGCTGGTGATTACCTCTACGGGTCGGATCCGTCAGACCTCGGCGTCATGCAGTGGTCGAAGAGCACCGGCGCATATAGCGAGGTCGCCGGCGGGTCGAGTGGCTACCAAGACGGCGACGGCGCGAGTGCTGAGTTCGCGCACGCGGATGTTGTGGGATCGGACGGCATCAATCTCTACGTAGGGGACAACAGCAACAATCGCTTCCGTAGGATCGCGCTTCCAAACGTGCCGGGCACGGCTGAAGTGGACGCTCCCAACGCGACGGAATGCGGCTGCGGTCGAAAGGATCATGCGGAACCGGTCGACGCCGCGTCGGGTCAGTATTACGAGACGTATACGGACCTGATGATCCCGGGGAGGAGTCCCGCGCTGGATGTGAATCGCACCTACGGCTCACTGAACGCGACCTACGATGGTCCGTTTGGTTACGGCTGGTCGTCCAGCTATGACATGCATCTGAATCTCGGCGTCGGTTCGCCGCCGCTGACAGTTGATGTCGTGCAGGAGAACAATACGCTCGTTTCATTTGCGTGGAATGGCTCGGAATACGTGGCCCCTCCACGCGTGCTTGGCTCACTCGAGTTGAACAGCGGCGTGTTCACATTTACTCGACGAGCACAAGAACAATTTACTTTTGACAATACGGGCAAACTGACTGCCGAGATCGCCCGGGATGGCTTCGCCGGGTCCCCGGGCGTCGGGGTACCAGCGGCGTACACCACTACATTGTCGTATGCGTCAGGACGACTTTCGACCGTGACGGATGCTGCCGGTCGGACCTTGACGTATTCCTACGGGGCGAACGGCAAGGTGTCCGGCATCGCGGATTCAACCGGTCGTTCCGTCGCATACGGCTACGACGCCTCAGACAATCTCACCGACGTCACAGACGTAGGGAGTGGCAATACCCACTTCACCTACGACGCCAATCACCTGCTGCTCACCGTCAGGGATCCCCGTGGCCACACGGTCACGACGAACACGTACGACGCCAGCGATCGTGTGCTCACACAAACGAACGGCGTATCGCAGACGACACACTTCGACTACACGACGACACCGGGTTCCACCATCGTGACCGACCCGAGCGGCAATGTCGAAGTCGACGCGTTCACAGACAACATGCTCACGTCGGAAACCCGCGGCTATGGCACCGCCAGCGCCGAGACCTGGACATACACGTACGACCCAACAACACTCGGCGTCGCGACGATTACGGATCCGAACTTGCACGTGAAGCAGTACACGTGGGACGCGTCCGGCAACCCACTCACCGCGGAAGACGCCCTCTCGCATACGACGACGTGGACCTACAACAGCTTCGGTGAACCGCTCACAGTCAAGGACGCCCTCGGCCAGATCACGACGAACACTTACAATTCAGCTGGCGATCTCACCCAGACGTCGACACCCTGGGTCGAACAGCCTGGGCAAAACCAAGTCACTTCCTACACCTACGGCGATGCTTCGCACCCTGGAGATGTGACGGCAATTACTGACCCGCGCAGCAAGACCACTTCGTTTACCTATGACAGCTCCACCGGCGATCTGCTGTCGGTCACGACACCGCTCGGCAACGAGACGACATATACGTACAACTCGGCGGGTCAGCGCCTGACGATGGTGACGCCGAAAGGCAATGTCCTCGGTGGCAATCCTGCCACCTACCGGACCACGTACGTGCCTGACGCGTTCGGCAACGTCACCAGCATCACCGACCCGCTCGGCCACCAGACCCAACAGAGCTACGACGCGGACGGCAACCTGTACCAGGTCATCGACCCGCTCACCCAGACAACGACGTACGACTACGACAATGCCAATGAACTAACGGTCGTGCACCGTCCGGACATGACGACCCTGCAGAACTCGTACTGGCCCGACGGCTCGCTCGAAACGCAGACCGACGGCGCCTCAAACGTTACGAGTTACGACTACACGCCACTCGGTCAGCTCTACACGGTCACCGACCCGAAAAACCGCGTGACGACCTATGGCTACGACCCCGCTGGGAACCTGTCTACGGTTCTCGACGCCGAAGGCCGGACCACGACCTACGGCTACGACGCCGCCGATCGCCTGACGAGCACGACCTACAGCGACAACATCACCCCGAACGTCTCGTACACCTACGACGACGACAACCAGCGCCTCACGATGACCGACGGCACAGGTACCACGTCGTATACGACGGACTCGCTGCACCGCGTGACGTCGGTCACCGACGGTGCCGGCGCCACGATGGGCTACGGCTACGACCTCGCCAACAACCTGACGTCGATCACCTATCCCGGTTCGCACACCGTGACCCGCGGCTACGACGACGACGGCAACCTGCACACCGTCCAGGACTGGCTGAGCCACACGACAACCTACGACTACAACGAAAACGCCGATCTCACTACCGAGACCTATCCGAACTCCACCGTCGCGACGTACACGCCCGACGCCGCGGACCGGCTCATGAGCATCGCGGACACCAAGTCCGGAACATCGTTCGCGTCGTTCACCTACACGCGGAACAACAACAACACCCTCTCGGGTGTGACCTCGACCGGGATCGGGACGAACGACACCTACGGGTATAGCTCACTCGACCAGCTGAGTTCGGTGAGCGGCTCCAGTTACGGCTACGACAGTGCCGACAACCTGACCAGCATGCCCAACGGCACCAAACTCGCTTATGACGCCGCCAACCAGCTCTGCTGGACCGCGCCGTCGGCCAGCCCGTGCGGTAGCAGTCAACCGTCGGGCGCGACGACGTACAGCTACGGCGCCAACGGTGAACGCACGACGATGGTCCCTGCCTCCGGAACGCCGACCGTCAACTATGGCTACGACCAAGCCAATCGCCTGACGAGCGCGAACAGCAACGGCTACAACGCTGCCGTTCTCGCCAACAGCCCAGCCGCCTACTGGCGCCTCGACGAACGCACCGGCACCACCGCGACCGACGCATCCGGGAACAGCCACAACGGCACCTACACGGGCGGCTACACCCAGGGCGTACGACCCGGCGCGCTCCAAACCGACACCGATCCGGCGACGACCTTCAACGGCTCGACGGGATACGTGAACGTGACGTCCGCGGTCACGACCGGTGGCGCGTCCAGTTTCACAGTGGAGGCGTGGATCAAGACCACGTCCACCGCGAATGCCTGGATCGTCGCGGGCGGCGCGACAACCGCGGACGATGGTCTCCTGACCAACACGAGCGGAAGTCACGCGAGTTTCACGGTGCACGACA
>Ga0335085_10002092_pt1 | contig 38652 bp, 31 predicted proteins | sample Lox_Sample_45_FD_206712 | JGI IMG/M metagenome (GOLD analysis project Ga0335085, IMG submission 206712) | Soil microbial communities from Loxahatchee National Wildlife Refuge, Florida, United States - Lox_Sample_4.5 | ecosystem: Environmental > Terrestrial > Soil > Wetlands | place: USA...
AATCGCACACGCTAGAGGTTCTCTACTGAGTCTCTGGAGTCAACTTCAAGCCCGTCAATCAAGCTCGGGAGAGCCTTGACCGCCAAAATCTCTAGTCGCGGTTGTTACAGAAAAACGGGGCGCCTCACTGCGGCTAGCTAAGTATTATTTGTATGCGGAAAATGGGGGCAGGTCACAGGTCAGGTCAGAATGTCTAGGCCCAAAAAAGAAGCGCCCTTATCGGGCGCTTCTCGTGGCTCTGTGATTTCGGTTGCTTTACCTAATTAGGTCAATGCAGCTCCAGGATAGCGTACGCACGCATCAGTGCAGAAGCGACTGCGTAGCCTTTACTAAACGCCCATCGCCCTTGGTCACGTAGTAGATGCTTGAGGCTTCTGGGTCGGTGCTGTCGTTATCAATGACCATGCCTGTTGGGCCACCGGGCGCTGCAAGCGCCGTCGTGCTGGCAGTGACGGTAGGAGGACCATTGGTGATATTGAGGCTCATGATGCATCCGCCGGTTCCCCCCGATGTTGTCGCAGCGCAGTTGTTGGTGACGCCAACGAAGAGGTAGTCAGTGCCTGTGGTCGCGTTGTAATACTCGGTCACCGGAGAGGAATCGGCAGCGCCCGTCGCAAGGGGCGTCGACGAGGTGAATGAGTTCTTAAGATCAGGGGCTAGGGGGCCAATATTGAAACCGACTGCATAGAGGGTGGGTGTTGAGCCGTCTGTAAAGTCTCTCGCGGCGGTGTATAGCAGTGGGTTACCCGTGCAAGTGCCGCCCCCAGAGCCGCCGTCCCTCACATTGCAGTTGTAGTAATAGTCATTGTCGAAGTCCACATCATAGGGCCCGGTTGATGCGCTGCTCTCCAGACCCAATTCCACGCCATTGCTCCCGACCACTGTGCCCGATGTGTCCCGTTGTGTCACATATTCATCTGCCCCGTCGTTGTCAAAGGCACCATAAACGACAAGGTTTGTGCCATCCACGACCGGAGGGTTTGCCGCCGTATTGGCAAAAGTGCCTACACCACCACAAACCAACGCCGGTGTGCCCTCTGGAGTCCTCACGTGGTCGACACGGGAGCCAGTGTCAGTAAAGAAAACCTGGTCTGTAAAACCGTCGTAAACTGGGCTGGACGGGAGACTTGGAGGCCCCCCATCTATGCTGGCACAATTGACCACCACGCTCCAGCTTATGCTGGGCGTGCCCCCGCCAAAAACGGGATGGATCCTATATAGATAGCCGGTTCCGGAGGTCTCGTCATAGGTTGTAATGTACGCGGCATCAGTCTGGTAGTCAATAAAGGGAGCAGTGGTGGAGCTTTGGTTGGTCAAACCGCTGTCAGGCGAAAGAAGCACACGGACGTCCGATGCGTTATTCCCTACGCCGGGTACTGCCGCTGCAGTCGGAGTGCCGTTACTGCCCGTTGTGCCAATCTTCAACACGTGGAAATACGAGCTGCCTGAGAAGATGTCCTCAACGTACGCGAGCTTGCTGCCGTCGAGTGACATGGAGAGCGATGCAGGCACCTCTCCAGTACCTGAAGCATAGGCAAACAGGGGACTCGGCCCTGTCACGGTGCAGAATCCGGTTCCTCCCGTATTCGAGTACAGATTGTTGAAGCCTACAATATTCGCCTGGCCGCCGGACGCCGGCGTAGCGGGCAGACCCATCGCGATATAGTCACGCGTGCAATCAGGTGCCTGGGTAACGTCCCATGTGTATTTGGCGGGAAACGTCTGGCCGCCACCAGGAGCAACTTGGCCGCTGTCCATGATCGGACCAAAAGTCACGGTTCCCAGCGAGATGTTCCAGTCGCGTTGAATCGGGGTCGCCGACTTCTTAAGGCGGCCATGAGGTGACCCGCCCCACCACACCTGACGATGATGCAGATACCATGACTGCAGCCAGCGCGGGTCCTGTTGAATTCGCGTCATCACGGCTGGGTCATTCGTCGGCGAGAAAAGAACGTGACGCTGCGACCAGTCCGACACAATACCGATCCGCTGATGATTCTTCGCGGGGACATTTCCGAAAGATCCCTGGTTTCCAGATCCGTTTCCTAAGGAACGCTGCAACTCCGACGTCGCACTGAACTGGCGATTGGAAACAGATTGTCCAAGCAACGACATGGATGCGAGTGCACATCCGAGGACAACTACAATGCTTTTCATATTCCCTACCCTTTGATTGGAAACAGGAAAAATTTCAGTTTTCAGGATTTTTCAGGGCTGACCCTAGGAACTGGCCCGTCGTCCACGCTCAATATACAGACTGCACCACGGATTATAACCCGAAGAAGCTTGTCAAAAATCAAGAGAATTCAACCACACGGCACTTTTGTAATCGTAACCATGTGTATACGTTTGTACCGAAGCAAGACAGAATCGCGTCGGAGGTAGGATGCAGAAGATCTTCGTTCAGTGGTTACGTGCCTCACAAATCAGCATCTAACGATGTTCGGAGCCTCGATCCCTTTCGTGGCGCTTCGTGTATCGACAACCAGCTTTGCCTCGGCGACGATTGAACGATAATCGTATTGCGAATGGTCAGTTACAATCACCACACAGTCAAAATCAGCGATTTTGCCCAACGGCGTGCTCGTCATGTTGAGTGCGTATTTGCGGCCTTGTCCAACGGATGGGAAGAAAGGATCGTTATATTCGACCTGCGCGCCCCGTTTTTGCAGTAGTTCGATAATTGTAAGAGACGGCGACTCCCGAAGATCATCGATATCACGTTTATAGGCAAGTCCAAGAACAAGGACCCGCGAGCCGCATAGCGCTTTCCCTTGCTGGCTCATCGCTTCTATAACGTTTTCAACGACGAAGTAGGGCATCCCACTGTTGATCTGGCCGGCGAGTTCGATAAAACGAGTGTGGAAATCAAATTCCTTTGCTTTCCAGGAAAGATAGAATGGGTCGATCGGAATGCAGTGGCCGCCAAGACCTGGCCCCGGATAAAATGCCTGAAACCCAAAAGGTTTGGTCTTTGCCGCGTCAATGACTTCATTGATATCGATTCCCATCCTCATACAAAGCTGTTTCAGCTCGTTGACGAGTGCTATGTTGACGCAGCGATAGATGTTCTCCAGCAGCTTTGCCATTTCCGCCACAGCTGGTGATGAGACCGGGACTGTGCGGTTGAATATCTTAGCGTAGGCTGCGGACGCGAGATCGCGCGCTACCGGGCCGACCCCTCCCACAACTTTGGGTATGTCGCGCCTGGCGATGGCATCGTTGCCAGGATCCTCCCGTTCCGGCGAGAAAGCAACATAAAATCCAGGGGAAAACGAGTCTTTCGCCACATGCAGACCGTTTGGGTTACCTTTCTCCAACAATGGAACAACGACTTCTTCTGTTGTTCCGGGGTAGGTTGTGCTCTCAAGGATAATGAGTTGACCATCGTGAATGTGAGGCGCAAGGCTGGTGACGGTTCCGATGATATACGAGAGATCCGGCTCATGGTACTCGTTCAGGGGGGTAGGCACACAAATGATTACGACATCCATTTTCGCAATTTGCGAGTAATCACTTGTGGCAGCGAAGCCATTCTCGCGAGCGCGTTGAATCTCCCCTTCGAGAATACGAGCGATGTAGGAACCGCCTCGGTTCAGCGTTTCTACCTTGGACGGATCAATGTCGAAGCCTGTCACGTGAAATCTCGCTCCGCTGAACAGCAACGCGAGTGGTAGTCCTACGTAGCCCATTCCGACAATTCCAATCCGAGCATGGCGGTTTTCGAATCTCTCCATGATGTCAGAAGTTCTGTCGAGTGAAGTCACAGTCATTGGTCGCTCCTTGATGACAAAATCAAAATTGTCGATCTCAAACGAATTTTCGCCGTGCGGCGCCTGAAAACGACGTGCATTTGGCTCTTATATGACATGCATATTTCTCGATCGATTACCCCTCGCACGCCGAGAACGGCATTTGCAACTCGATTGAGCAGATGATCTCGCGATTCAGATTGTCATTTTACGGCAGTAGAACGCCTCAGCATGGCCACTTGGAGCATTGCACTCCATCCCGCGCAGGCGCATCAGGGACATGAAAGTTGATTCATCAAACCAGCCTTTGCTGCGCTGCGTCTGAAAGGCATCCATCAGATGATGAACTTTTGCCTTGGAGATTTCTGTGGTCAATGGCACGAACACTGACGGCTGCCCCATGTCGCCGTCGTATTTCGGGATTTCATATTCCAGAATCAGGTGATTCCTAAATGTATTCCATGTGAGCTCAGAGAGAAGACGGTGGTCCTGGTGAGCGTCGCGCCGCTGGTGTGTGAAAACCAAGTCTGGCTTGACGGTTTTCAGTTCCTCGAATACTGCCTTCACTTCAGAGCCAACCCACGGCATAAAGCCATCCGGGAACACTTGAAGCACCAGCTGTTCCAGACGATCTGGACCGACGAAAAGATGAGCCGCACGCTCCGCCTCGGCCTTCCGTGGCCCTATGGCGCTGAAGACGATCCAATGAAATCGCACTCCAGGATATTCCTGGATGAGGCGGAGGATTGTTCCCCCGCAGCCAATTTCAATGTCGTCGGAGTGGCATCCCAAACACAATACATGAAGCGGATTGCCATTGACTGGATTCAATTGCACACTGATCATTCGTAGCTCCGATTAACTGCGCATGCGCTCACTTTAGACCGTCCGTTTCGAAATAAGTATATGGGGAGCAAACGCCTCCTCGACTTGCTCGGCTCGCTTGCGCAAGATGCGTTTTCTCTCTTCGAGCATCGGCAAAGGTTGCATCCCCACCCAATTCAATATGGAATCCCAGCGATAGAGCCAATCATGTTTCAGCAGGCATTCAGTGATATTCCTGAGCCGGACCCTCTCTTGCCGTTCAGGCTCTTTGTCGAATTCATGAATTGCCGAGACGATCGCATCCGAAGTAAATGGAACCTCGATGACGGCATCTGGCCAGGTGAATATCTTGTCGAACTCGGGATTGTTAAAGGGTCGCATTCCGATCATCAAAGTGCCGGCTGCACTCGCTTCAAAATAGCGGTAGCCGAATTCGCTTACTCCGCCAGTTTCTTCTGGACGATCGAACTTACCCGGACTGACAATGAAATACCGGCTTCTTTTCGCTAGATTTGCCATCATCAAGCGATGCTCTTCAAGATTATGAGCATTGAGAGCATTGATCGTGTCGTAAACGTAGAACTTTCCTTCTTCGCGCGCCATTCGGAGCAGCGCTTGATGAGTCGGCTGCGCCCGGCGCCCGATGCTTAACACATCTATGCTTCGTTCCGGTGGATTAGGATACGGGCAGAAGTTCAGCGTATCGATGCCAGCTGGAAGGTATTGATTCTTATTCTTGAGAATGGCTTTGAATGGTTCATTGGCGACAAACATGAAGATGACATAGTCGAATTGCTTGAGGACTTCGATACAGCTTTTGGAGATAGGAATATCCTTGAAATAGAATTCGGGGATCCAACAGACTGTTTTTTTACATTTCTCACGGAGGTTCTTTATCGCCTTCATGTGTAGAAGTTCCGAAACCTTCTCGCACACTGTGATGAAGAGGTCGTACTCCTTTTCAATGCGGATCTCGGGAAGTCCCGGGTTAATCGGGATGGGCGCAAGCTCCCCTACTCGCATCGCCAGTCTTTTGCCTCGCTGATAAGACGGCTTTGCTTTCGGCGCAATTACATCAACCGAATCTACTGCCTCGATGACTCTCTCGAACTCTCTGAAAGGGCACCGCCAGACGTCTTGGTCGTAGATGTTCTTGTGTGAATACAACAGAACGCGGGATTGATTCCACTGTTCCTCATTGACTTTGTTCATCTTTGGTTTCTCCGGCGGCGATTAGAGTTTACACTGTTCCTGAGCTAAAGTTTGGGAGGATCTTACTTCGACTCCAACGCCTCATATTGCACGATCTGGGCTCGCGTGAGCTTGCCTAGGTCGTCTTGTTGCTTCGAAGAACGATACCAGGTAACAATCCATTCCAGCGCTGAATCGAGCGGAAGCAACGGGTGCCACTTCAACAGAGATTTTGCCCTGGAGGCATCCAGTTTGAGCAGATTTGCTTCGTGCGGATGCGCCGCGCTGTCGCGTGTCCAGTTGGCGTCGCCGCCCCAAAGGCCAGTAAGGCGATCGGCGATCCAGGAAACCGGTTTTACATCATCCTCCGCGGGGCCAAAGTTCCAGCCTGCGGCAAAGTTCTTCGGGTCCTTATGAAGATGTTCCGCCAAAAGCAGATAGCCACGCAGCGGCTCCAACACAAATTGCCAGGGCCTTGTTGCGAACGGGTTCCGGATGAGACAGCTTTCGTGGGCTAGGAACGCCCGCATCAAATCAGGAATCAGTTGGTTGGCGGTCCAGTCTCCACCGCCGATCACGTTTCCAGCTCGCGCCGTTCCAAGCGCAACTCGGTGACACTCGTGTGCGTCGGGTGAAAAGAACGAGTCACGGTAGGCACTGCTGACGAGCTCCGCGCACGCCTTGGAATTCGAATAGGGGTCGTGCCCTCCCATGGTGTCATCTTCGCGATAGGCCCACACCCATTCGCGGTTGTAGTAGCACTTGTCGCTTGTGACATTGACGACCGCGCAGGGTAGATCGAGCTGTCGGACCGCTTCAAACAGGTTGACGGTTCCAATAACGTTCGTGGAATACGTCTCGATTGGATCCTCATATCCGCGGCGCACGACAGTTTGTGCGGCCATATGAATGATGACTTCTGGTCGGCAGTCCCCTATCGCTTTCTTGATACGATCGAAATCGCGAATGTCGGCAACGATCGAATGTAAGGATCGAGCAACTTGCGCCTGATCGAAGAGACTTGGCGTTGTTGGAGGCGCCAAAGCGTAACCTGTGACCTTGGCCCTGAGCGCTTCGAGCCACAGGGAAAGCCAACTCCCCTTGAAGCCAGTATGACCCGTGAGAAACACACGGCGGTTCTTCCAGAATTCTCGGTCGGGCATCATAAGAATTGGTCAGACCCCCTTGCTTGTTGTGGGTGACGTGTCAATGATCTGACCTTACATCGCCGTGGCGTGTTCGGCCACGGGCCATCGAGCGAGTTGTTCCTTCCACAACTCATCAACAACTCCGCGATTTGGCAAACTGACATCTGTGAACGTGATCAGGTCATCTTTCTTCACATCGCGGCGCAAGACACAGTCCTCAGACAAGCTCAAAGGAAGTGCGTTGGCGCTTCGCGCGGTGTCGGAGTTTTCGATCAGGCCATATACGCAGAATCCGCCTATGCCGTCGAGCTTTTCACCGGCTTTCATATCGCGCTTGGATATCGAAATGACTTCGCATACCGGGCCGGCAATTGGCGCAACGGTCGCATCCCCGTGGAGGACGGCGCGACCGATTGTTGATGCTATTTGAATGTGGGGCAAGTGGAACGGTGTGTAGAAGACATAGAAGGGGCCGTCACCCATTTTGACGTAACCCATTTGCGCCCGCTTGAGCTTGTTATCTTCGTAGACGATTACAAATGCACCAGTATGGGGCGCTGCTCCGAGCGCATAGTCGACCAACCCAGTTGAGAGCATCTGATCTGCCGGTAGAAGTGTTGCCATTTCGCGCACATGCTCGCAGGGAGGCCCATACATGCCACGGCGACCAGCCCGGAAGCCAGTTGCGTTGGCGAGTACCGTTGTTTCCATTGACAGCTTTGAGGCGTCTGCAAATGAAGTGACCTTCTTCGGATCCTGATCATATTTCTGAGCAAAGACGCGCTGCGTGTCGGGATTCCGATAATGATCAACCATACCTTTCAAGTTTCCCGCTGCGACGGGACGCAATCCGGTACCGCGAAGATAGCGCAAAAGCGTCATTGCTACTCCGGGCTCTTCTCCATCAGTGTGGGTGATCACAACGCCGGCGTCTTGCGCCTTAGAGTTCAAGACTGGGCCCAAAAATGAATCGAGTTCGGCATTGACCAGCACAACATGTTTGCCATGTTGAAATGCATCCAAGACAATGCGCGTGGCATACTCGATAGTTCCTGTGGCCTCGATGATCAGATCGACAGCGCTGCAGCCGGTGACAGCAAAAGGATCGTCAGTGAGGATGGGAACGTCGCGCGTGATAGACGCTTCTGCTTCGGATGCCGACTGAACATTTCGCCATTCGGTGACGCCCGCCTCGCGAAAGGAACGCTCGCCGTGTTCACGAGTCCGATTTACGATTGCAGCCAGTCGAATTCCCCTAGGCGGGGTCGCCATCTGCAGTGCCATCGCACGCCCTGCTGCACCCGCTCCGATCACACCGATCCGGATCGGTTTCCCTGATTTCTCGCGCTCCAGAAGCGCAATATCAACTATCATCGTGAACTCCCCTCGCCAATCAATGGCCAGTTTCGGTCCTGTTCGGACATTGCCGTAGGCGTGAGAGGCCAAACAATTCCGAACGCGGGATCATCAAATCGAACACCTTTTGCTGCGCTAGGTGCAAAGAATTGCGAAGTCATATAGTACAAATCAGTGTCGTCCTCTAGAGTCTGGTATCCGTGTGCGCAGCCTTCCGGAATATATAACATCTGATAATCATCAGCCCGAAGTTCAATTCCATACCACCTGTGGAGTGTCGGTGAGTTTTCCCGGAGGTCCACGACGACATCGAATAGCGATCCTTTTGTGCATCGAACCAGTTTAGCTTCGAGTGCGGGGCTCACCTGATAATGCATGCCCCGAGTCGTTCCTTTTTTTCGACTGAAACCGAAGTTCGCCTGAACCGGGATAAACTTGATGCTTTCCTCGACGAATTCCTTCATGCACCAGGCACGAAGAAAATGCCCCCTATCGTCCTTTCTGAGAATCGAGTTAACAACCACCGCACCGGAAATTGGTATCTGTGTAAAACGTAGGGATTGTCCCACAACTTACTCCATTGGATACTGGTCCATCGGCTGATGGGTTCGCTCTGATCTCCCGTGCCCGATCGCGTTCGGAAATGACCGCCGCTAACGTAACGGTGAACAAATAAAGAAGTACTCAACCGCCGTCAATGAACTGACAAGAGGAATGCCGAAATTTACATGCATTTGCAATGGTCTGAGCGAGTACTTCCCCGGTTGCTTTTGCCGCCAGTGGTGCGAGGAGGGGAAAACGCTTTCGACCACATAGTGCTCGCTGAGAGCCTTCTTCATCTCTGCAATTGTTTGAACATTATTGTAGTTAGGCCACACCTTTCCGCGGAAGTGGCCAAAATTGATGTAGCTGAGGATGAATTTACCGCCTTCTTTCAGAATATTGCCAATCTCAACAAACTTTGAATTCTGCTTGCCACCGCCCATGTATTCAAAGAAGCCCATAGCCGTAACAAAATCGAAGCGCCGATCATCAAAGTTTATTGGTTTTTGGGCGATGTCAATCTCGAGAAGAAAAGGGGCTGGTTGATGAATTGCAATATCGACACCATAGTAGTCGACGTTCTGGTGAAGAAGGGGTCTGAGAGCAGCCGGACCGCATCCTACATCGAGCAAGGAACACGGCCGAGTGCCTGCCATCTTGTTTATGAGCGCGGCACACTTTTTCAGCCGAAAGCTTGGTTCGGCATATTGCGCGTTTTCGACAATCCAATAGCTTCTATCGCGGAAATTCTTCGCAGATTCGCCAATATTGGTCTTGGGATGAACGGAGATACTTGAATCGGTTGATTTTGAGTTTGCGGACATGCGAACCTCTGAGTAGAATTGGTCGTAGTCGAATCACTGACGAGTGGAGCCAAAAAAATCGCTGAAAATCTTGTCGTATTGGTTTTCAAGCAGGGCTCGATGTTCTTTGGACTTTTGTTCGATGAGGGGCTTTACATCATTGATCCGCAGCTCCAGATTTTTGAACTGATCGACTAGTTTTTGAAAACCTATGTTGTCAATCGCTTGACGGTACTCACCTAGCCCTACACTATCGAGCAATGCATCGTTCTTGGGATCATACGAAATAGAGATGCCTGGAATATTCATCATCAGTCCGAGGAGTAGACTATGGAATCGTGGTGAAATTACGATGTCGGTCTTCGCGATTTGGCCTATCAGCTGCTCGACGGTGGTACTACCCTCGTCGATGATACCCGCTGTTTCGTAATGAATTCCACGCCGTTCCAGTCGAGCTTTCAGATCAGCCCTTGCCCTTGCATCGTGTTTCGAATCACCTTGTAGAATACGGATCCCGTAACTGTGTTTGATGAGCCACTTGACGAAATCGCACATCGTTTCAAGATAGGCCGAGTAAATCGCCTGATGTTTTTCCGGGGACCAGAGATGAATATCCCAATGGTCCATTACTCCGAGGCCTACAGTCCGAATATGGACGTCGCAGTCATTTCTCGGGGGGCAAGTCTCCGGGGGTAGGCTGAAGACCAGATCCGGGAAGACGTAGTCGTTATCGCTGTTGAAGCCATACTTCCTGATCTTGTCTTTCGAATTCTGATCTCGAAAGCTTCTGTAGTCTGCGAGCGATAGGGCCGCGCGGATAAGCCACCTGCTCATTCGGCCATAAATTGGACTTACGCCAACTCCGACGAATCGAACTTTGCAGCCTGCGAGCCTAGATGCGGCAGCCCATCGAAAGACGTGATAAGGGAATCCAGATGCTGACGTCATGTAGTCTGTGAGCATTCCCGTTCCAGTCATAAAGACTACGCTAGTACCCCTAAGTGTCTTGATTGCTTTGAGCCAATCATTCAGCTCGCCCGGGACTCGCCGAATCAATCGCAGGAGTTTTTCAAGACCGCCGATAAAGCCTGTGCGAGGATTAACGCCCGAGAAGTCCTGATAGGTAACCGCGTACGCTGGAATTTTATGGCGGGCGACTGTATCGGCCGGGTTGAAGCTTATGGCATAGATTTCATCATCGGGTAATCGCCTTTGCGCGTTCTTAAGAATGGCCTGAAGAGTACACTCGTTGCCGAGATTCTGAATGCCGAAGATCCCGAAAAACCCAATCCTCGACCTTTTGCCAACTCGCGGCGGAAGGCGTCTCTTAAAGGCAGATGCAGGCTCAATTCCTGCAACGTTCATGTTGTGTTGAACCTCTTTTTGAAATGCGTACGATCAATTCCGTACAAAAAAAGTGACTCTGTGCCAGCGACAAGAAAATGACTTTAGCGACAAATCTCGAAGTCGGACACGCGCTAAATTCAATTAATCAGAATTAGGTGTACACCCACATTGAGCGAAATCTGCTACGCAGGTTTGATTGGCGTCGTTTGACTTCCATTTCTCGACCACACCTGCCAGGGCGCGCCGCCTTTCGACCAAAGATCTTCTAACTGCTGCCTTTCTTTGAACGTGTCCATGCAGGCCCAAAAACCAGTATGTCTCACGGTAATAAGCTCCTTAGCCGCGATAAGTCTCGCGAAAGGTTCATTCACTAGATCCTCTCCGGGCCTGATGTAATCAAAAAGCCTTTGACGAAAGACGAAATAGCCACCATTGATCCACGTGCGCGATGTTTCGGCGTGGTTGACGCTCGTAACGTTGCTTTCATCGTCAGCCTGAACGAGGTGGAACGTCTGCGTGGGGGGCACGGAAACAAAGCAGGCCGTCTTTCCTGATTTCACGAGTCGATCGATAACAAAATTCAGATCGACGTCCGAAAGACCGTCGACATAATTTGCCAAGAAAATCTCTTCATCCTTCACATGGTTGCGGACCGCCAGGAGTCGCTCGCCAATCAGCGCCTTTGAGCCCGTGTCGGCAAAGGTGATTCTCCAATTAGTAAAATCCTCACCAAGTAGTTGGACATTTCGGCCGCCATCCGAAAGAACAAAATCATTCGAGAGCGCTTCATTGTGGTCGAGGAAGAATCTCTTGATAGCCTCGCCCTTGTGGCCAAGGCACAAGATAAAATCTTTGTGACCGTAGTGTGCGTAGTATTTCATTAAGTGATAAATTACTGGCGCGTCTCCGATTGGGACCAGAGGCTTGGGAACATTCTCGGAGTACTCCCTCAGTCGCAACCCTAATCCTCCGCAAAAAATAACTACTTTCATGAACTACCTCCAGTCGTAAAATTTCAGGCCCTCCGGAAATACGCCGCCCTGAGTCGTCCGTTCGTGCTGTTGCGGAACCAGCGTTGGGTTAGTCCGCCGACTTCGATTCCACACCTAACCCGCTCTTGGAAACGGCTCTTCGGCGCCCAGATCGCTTCTCGAATGCACGCTCATACGCGCCGATCAAATTCCCCTCCGAATACTCCCAGGCAAGATGCTCTTCCACACGCTTTTTCCCGATAGCCCCCATGCGCTTTCGGTCCTCAGCATGGTCCAAAAGCCAGAGGATCTTGTCGGCAAAATCTGCAACGAGGTCCGCTCCATCGCTGTATAGTGAAGCTTCGCCGGCCGTGAACCGGCCTTCCTTGAGATTGAACTGCACGACAGGTTTTGCTAAGGCCATGTATTCCGCAATCTTGATCATGGTCGAAATATCATTCATCTCGCACGGCTTGTCAGGATTCACGCAGACATCGGCCGTTGAGAGCACGTCGAGCAGATCGGCGTCGGGCGCGCGCCCCGTAAAATTGAACATGTCTTGAAGCTTGCGATCCTGAACCATCTGCCGAAGAGCGGGCAGACCCGGCCCACCCCCGACACACGTGAAATGAACGTCGGAGCGGCCGCGCTCGCGGATGTTCGTGGCGACGTCGATAAGAATATCCAGGCCTTCCTGGATGCTCATCGTGCCGACATATCCGACCAGATATTCCTTACCGTACTTAAGGGCGGGCTTTGCAGGAACCGGGCGAAATGTCGCAAGATCGGGCCCGTTGCGGACGACGAAGACGTCCTCTGGAACGTGGCCCCCTCGACTCAAGGCGAGTGCCTTATAGCTCTCGTTGGTTGCAATCACGACATCGGCTGTGCGGTAGGTCATCCGCTCAAGCCACAGCTGGATCTTGAAAAAGGAATCGCGGCGTTCGAATTTAGAGAGGTACAGCTCTGGGTTTGCGTCGTGGTGGTCGAAGATGTATCTGACGCCGAATAGCTTAAAGGGCAGGGCAATAAGAAAAATGTCGTCCGGGGGGTTGCAGCCCTGAATGACTTCAAATCCGCGAGTTAGGAATATCCACCATGCGAAGAGCAACTCCCAAAGGAGTGCGCAGCCATATTCCCACAAATAACCAAAGGGCGTGTTTCCTTCTTTCGGCATCAGATGTCGATAGATGTGTATACCCTCGAGGAGTTCGTAAGTTTTTGTGTACCCTTTTCCGCCCGGGGAAAGAACCGTCACTTCGTAACCGGCTCGGTGCAATGCCAGCGCCTCTTTCCAGACCCGGGTGTCAAAAGGGACGGGCAGATTTTCTACAATGATTAGAACTTTTCTTCTCATGCCAACATTCTTTTCCTTGTTCGAATCGGGCGAGGCGCAACATCAATGCTGTAAACGGCGCTGGAGAGATTTTGCGGTTGCTAGAAGTGCAGGTCTTTTACTAACGAAGTTGTCTCTTACCTCGGAGAGCCGTCTACGAATGAATGCACGCATTGTGTACCGCAATCCAACGCGGGCCAAATCTCCCTCGTTCTGCACGTTCCTCAACGAAAGACTCTCACAGCCCCCAGGATTAACCTCTGCAGAAACGCTTATCCCCGTTTCCCCCACGCTGCAATCAGGGCAGCGCTGATCTTTGCAGTAGACTCCGTCGAGCGAAGACCTTGAGCCGGTGTACCCCCACTCGAAGTAAAAGCGCTGCGGAAGTGAGCCAGGATTCTTCACTTGGATTCGGCGGGCATAGGCTTTGAGCTGCACAGGCCCGGATGGGGAGCGCCTGCGCAAATATGCGTTCTTCACTGCATCGCCAGCTCCCGACCAGCAGATTTCAGGAGCAAGAAGGTTAATCCGGTCAACGGCATCTATCAGAATCTGCGGATTCTCGAATATATCGTGATGTTCCACGATCAGGATCGGAATTCCAAAAAAGAGCTTGAACGCGATGTCAGCGTCCTTCAGATCCCTGCTGTACATGCGCAGGAATAGCGGAAACCCTGAATAGCGAATCACGGCTGGTTCAGCAAACTCCCGCAACGTGAGTTGCAGTGGTTGGCCACAAGGATGCGGGATCGTATTAACGGCCGCGTCGAAATTTTGAGAACCGAGTCCCGCCATGGCGTCTACCGAGAATTTTCCTTGGGGAAAGACCATGATGCGATCGCAAGGCACGGTCGTCATCCGAGTGAAGGCTGTCATACGCCGCTGCGCGATCTGAAGCATCGTATTGATGAGCGCGGGATCAGTGGCGGCAAATTCCGCGCCGAGGTGGTCGTTACCATGGAAGCACAGAGAAAAACGATGAGGGTTTTGTTGGAAGAGACGAATAACTCGGCGTGAATTGCGGCGGAAGTTATGTGGAATAAATGCGATCGTACTCGTGAAATTGTGTTCTTCCATGAGCCGTAGCAATCGCTCAAAATTCAGAAATCCATAATTTGGGCGCAGAAGAGGATCATCGATTATTACACTAGCGTTAACCTCTACTGGGCGCCAACACTCGTCGCCGAAGACGTGTCTCAGGGCCATCGCATAAGGGACAAAGCATGAAAAAGTCTCCGTGAGCCATTTAGCGCTAGCTTCTGCATCGAGATTTACCACCTCTCCACTTCCGACCATAAGAACTTCGGCTATTCCACTCTTATACGAAGCGAAAAAAGCGTCCTGATCCACCGTGATGAACTTTCTGCATCCGGCCGTGTCGCCCCCTGAAAACACGCAATCGCCTTCCAAACTTGACGCGGGAATAGAGAGGCCGGCAAAACTGGCGCAAACGCTCCTGCTTTCCGCCGAGATCACGAACGCTCTGCAATCCCGCGCTCTGCGCACATCATGAAAGCATCCGTTTGTCAGAGCTGCAATCAACGCGGCGTGGAATGGATCGGGGCGAACGGAATGAACGAGGAGTCGGCGGAAATGCGAAAGCAGCCAGGTCACAGATTCTGGCGAAGGAAGCTGCCCGCACAAACATTGATGAATGACGTCCGGATTGATGAGTAAGCAAACATCGGAACCGTCATCAAAAACGGACGTCCGCCATCCTAGTCCAGCATTGGGCTCTACCGGCGAAGTCATACACGCAATGCCAAGAAATTCGGCCAACTTGAGCAGGCGAGCATCAGCAGAACGAATGTTGTCGATATAAGGCACAATCAGTTTCACGGTCTACTCCGTTCCACATTAAGAGCCGCTGCGTCGCTCGGAGGAGTGCCTTTACCGACTCGACCCGTGAGGGGTCTGAGACTCCGAGAAAACTCGCGCATTGTTTTGGCAGTTCCAAGCGCAAGTCCGCATTGCGCGACCGGGACAGCTGGATTGCCCTGCACCATCGTGAACGGCGCTACCGACCTGGTGACCACGCTGCCAGCCGCCACAACTGCGCCTTCACCGACCACGACGCCGGGCAGGATGAGTGCGCCGGCACCCAGGAATGCATTGCGGCCAATGATTACACCTTGAACCTCACGAAAATGTGCCAGCACAGTTACGCGCAAACTCAAGATGCACCCATCCTCCAGAGTGATGGCGAATGGACGAGATGTGTCGAGCACTACATCATAGCCAATCCAAACTTTCTTGCCGATTTTCACTCCGCGCGCACGATGGAGCGTCACTCGCAAGCTCTCGGCACCTGGAACGGACCTTGCCAATTGTTGAAGAATTCTATTCCAAAAGCCGAGGAGGGATGACTCTTTCATGATGGGGGTATGCACCGTCACCGCGTAATTAGATATTCGCGAAATGCCTGATAGGAATTCAGGCTCGGAAGAACTTCAGGGTCGATTTCTAAGTCAAATTCTTCTTGGACCACTGCAGCGAGCGTAACCGTAGACAGTGAATCCCAGATACCGATAGATTCGGCAGTTGCATTTTCAATCTCTTCCTCTGTGAGCGTCGGGAACACCGACGAAAAGCAGCGGAGCAGGCGCTCATTCTGATCAGGCATTGACATTCACCTCTATTCGGTGAAATAGCTCGGGAGCATTTTCTGAGAAAGTGTCCTTCGTGAGACTCACAGGAGCTTCTAATGATGGCCCAGCCACCGACTTCAGAAAGTCTTGAAACGGGCCGTTCCGAGCTGTTGGAGCAAATTCGAAGATGATTCTATTGACCCCGAGTTCCACGAACAAAAATCGGAGGCACTGGTGCTCGATTCGACGGGAAAAGGCTCTACAACTCATCACCCACGTCTGCAAATGCACTTCATCTCCGCGTCGTTTCCCGAGCAAAACAGCGATCTTACCTAGGGCGCCGAACTTATCCTCATAGGTCACGGTAAGCAGAACTTCGGAGGGATCGGAGATTAGTCGCCGCCAATCAGACTCGCTATATCGTCTTCCGTTGAGATTGAACTGATTGGTCTTGTTCACCAATTCAAAGGCCCTGTTATCACTCCTGTAACCACATTCGAAAAAAATTCGCGCTTCCGCAGAACGCAGGAATTCGTCCGACGGAGTTTGAGGCGCGCCGCTTTCACTGCGCCACGCCCCAGCGGTCCGAATGCTCCGTAACCTGAGCATGTCTTCCTCCGTGATAACTGGTTTACCAAAAAGGTCACGAAGATCACGAAGCAAAGCCAGGATTGCCGCGGAATCACTCTTTGGGAAAACCCTGCAAATCATCTCGGGAAATGCCGTCTGCACCTCAGCAACTTCGGCGGGGCTATCGTCGATGAATACAATCGAGTCCGCAGAGATGTTCCAGGCGCGCAAAATGCGTCCGACTGATTCTATCTTGCTTGACCAATGAACTTCGAACGGAAAAACATCCTCCTGCGAAAGGAGTAGATCCTTCCGTTCGAATGCTTCCTGCACGAGGCTGACATTATTTTTGCTAGCCACTCCTATCAATACTCCGGTAGCGGCGAGAGAGGAGATGAACTGTTGATAGACTCCGTGCATCTGGGAATGGCGATCAAGATTCCAGGAGATTCCTTCTACTCCGTCTTCGCCCAAGATGCCAGACCAAATAGTATCATCTAGATCCGTGATCAGGCCTTTTAATGGTGTACGATTTTCGATCATGCGTGCGAGGAGTTCCCCTGTGGCAGAAGCGTGGCTAAGTGAATAGGGAAATCCGCTGAGTAGATCCGAATTTATGTCGTATCGGCTCGCCGGGGATGAAATCTCTGCCATCGCTTGGGAATTGAGAATGCGAATTCCGGGACTGGCGGAAAGGGACTCACAAAGTTGGCCGGCAATGCGATGCAGTTGCAACTCCTGTGGCGAACTCTGGATGAGCCTGGTCGCAAAGGCGGGCGGAAGCGGCAGCGTTGGCATCGACAGGATTGTCGTCGTATCTCGAGATACGATTTCGAGAGCGGACCTAATCCGTTTAGCAGCTGATTCTGCGCAAATAGCGATGTCGGAAAGCTGTTGTGGTCGCCAACCACCGAGTCTCCTGATCCCTAATCGCGGATCCAAATCCGACCATTCCAGCGCGACGATGAGAAAATCCGCTTCGGACGACTTGAATTTCTCAATATTTCCAATTAAGTCGCCGAAAACTCCAGCTTTAATCTCCGGGAGAACATTGGGCATGAGGACTCGGAGATTTGCCTGTAAAAACGTCTGGAGATGCAGCGGAGTAAAGCCGCAGGCGAGAAGTATGCGGAGGCGCCGCAAACCACCGGGCGGTGGCGACTGGACGATCTTCAGGGCCTTGATTAGCTTCATATGGCAGTGGCAAGAGCGTTTGATTCCGGTTTAGGTTCTACGAGGGCTTGAGAGAGACCGGCAAGGGCGCAAAACATCGTGGCCTGCCCCCAGTGCAGCGTCGGTGTTTTATTGACGATCCAGCGGGAATATCTCCGGTAATAAAAATAGCCTGATGGGTCTTGCATGTTCTTGATCGTCCATTGTGCCACTTTGAGTGCCAGCGACAAGCTGTCACGATCCCTGTCGCGGAAAAAGACAAGGGTGTCGATTGCCTGCGAGCAACATTGAATATCGAGTGGGAGTGTCTTGTAATCGTAATAGCGTGGCGTTCCATCAGGAAGAAAGAAGGTATTCTTCCAGTACCAATAGCCGTCCATCATTTGCCGATCAAATTGATTGTCGTCCGTCGCTCTTCGGTACCAATTGAAGCAGTCGAGAACATAGGCTGTGTGGAAATTGTCCACCCAGTGAAGCTTCGGTTCTTCGCCGTAGTACCACGATGCATCAGAGCGCTGATATTTCGCCGTATAGAGCATCGCCCTAGCTGCTAAATCGCTCCACCGTTTATTCGGCTTATATGATGAAGTTCGGGCGAGAAGGCTCGCACCTAGGGTATTGGCGTTATGCACCTGGTGGGTAGAGGTTGGAAAGTAGTGAATGCACAGGACGTTGTCTTCGCGATATGCGCCAAGATCGAGTTCGATATGAGTGCAAGCGCTGAGGGCGGTTTCCAGATATTGCTCGTTTTGGAAGGTGTCAAATGCGTCGAGGAAAGCGTGACCAATTAGAGAGGTCCAGACCACAGAAGGCGACAACTTCTTCTCGAAGCCGCTGCGCGATTGGTAATCGAAATGATTACCCCAGCAAGATCCGCTGTATCCCGGGGACCGGTTATCGAGGAGCCACTGAAGCATTGATTCGGCGCGACTACGCCACGCGCAGTTTCCTGTTGACTGATAGAGGCGAATGAACCCCCGCACCAGAAAGCCGGCTCCCTTGGTTGAACATTCGCGTTTGATTCCTAGCAGCGGGCGCAGATTTAGGGGAAATCTCCGTACCCCTTGTTGGAGGACGATTCGAAGCAGGGGCTGGTTTAATGTCAGAGGACGCAGATACCGGGCGTTTAGACCATCAAAGGTATCGTATGCGCGATAGTCGTGGTCCTCGAGCCATTTGAAGACTCCCTGCAACGAGCTTCTGATTGATCTCGTGTCAGCTGCCGCCGCCGGTGTCGCATGTGTTTCAAGCGTAGGTGAAGCGCCGCTTGGCATCCATTTACTCCGACTGCGTAGTTCTGACGAGATCCACGAGACATTGATCTTCGCGCAACTTATCGTGAATGCAGCTGAACTCGGCATCGTTATTGCCAATCACAACGGTCTGAGCGTGCGATAGCACAGCATCGACTGAGGGCAACATGAGCCGCGAAATATGCGGAATGTGATTGAGAATGAAGTCGCGATTTGCACCAACCAGAGCGGCGAGGTTCACATTGCGGTCGTAGATGCGAAGGTCGTAGCCTTTTCCGATCAAGCGCTCGATGACCTCGATTACAGGACTCTCGCGGAGATCATCAGTTCCCGCTTTGAAGCTGAAACCCAACACTCCGACTCGTGAGTTGCCGCGTTCAATCACGGATTTCACGCCGCGCTCTACCTGCTTCTGGTTACTCGACAAAACGGAGTTTAGGATTGGTAGCTCGAGGTCGTGCAATTTTGCTTGGTAAGAAAGAGCCCGCAGATCCTTGGGTAGGCATGATCCTCCGAACGCGAAACCCGGCTTGAGATAGGCGGAAGAGATATTTAGTTTCTTATCTTGACAAAAGATTCTCATCACAGCTTCCGCACTGACGTGGAATGAATCGCAGAGGTTCCCGATTTCGTTGGCAAATCCGATTTTCAGCGCATGCCAACTATTGTCGACATATTTGACCATCTCAGCCGTGTTGAGATCTGTGCGGATGAGGGGCGCATCGATTCCTTCGTACAGCGATGTGAGGACATTTCCACTCGCTTCGTCGAATTCGCCAATCACTGTTTTTGGTGGCTGGCGAAAATCGCGAACAGCTGAGCCTTCTCTGAGGAATTCAGGGTTGTTGCAGATTCCGAAATCACTGCCCGCCTTCATCCCCGAAGACTCCTCGAGGATGGGGATCACGACGTTGCTCATGGTGCCAGGTAGAATAGTGCTGCGAATAACGACGGTGTGACGAGCCGATTTGTTCTTCAGGCACTGCCCAATCTGCTCACAAATTCTGCGGATGAACCGGAGGTCGAGGTTTCCGTTCTGCTGACTCGGAGTTCCGACGCAGACGAACGACAAGTCTGTCTCATCGATGGCGATCGCCGGATTTTGCGTGGCACACAGGGTTCCGTTGGTCACGGTCTGGCGAATCAATTCATCGATTTCCGCCTCGATAATTGGAGATTTCCCTCTTTTAATGTGATCGACCTTATCGGCTACCGGATCGACACCGATGACGTGGTGGCCATCTGCCGCGAGACACGCGGCGGATACGGCTCCAACATAGCCCAACCCAAAGATGCTGATCCTCAATGCCTTAACTCCTTGGAGAAAAACGTTCACTGCTTCCGTTTGTCCATTCTTTCGCCGTATCAGCCAATCTGCGGGAAGAATCTATTTCAGTTTGACCTCCACTGCGTTGTTCTTTGCATCCCACGAAGGTAACCAGAGGCTCTATTGGGTACTCTCGGCGTCGCTCAATGGATACCATAGATAGGGCTTTCCTTACCTGAATGAATCTGATATCACTGGTGAGTCCGGAGGTGCATCCTCCGGTCCATGGAAGAGTCGAGTTCTATCAATTCGCTCGCGCCTTGGAATGCCAGTATCTTGCAACGGCCCATTCGCCGCATTTCACTCTCCCCCAGTTTTGGTGCCTGAGACTGTTTAACCTTGGTAATCATTAGGTTAGCACAATAGTAACTTTTTAGGTGACGTTCGTCACGGATTGCGGGCGATAATGCGTATTACGCTTGTGTGTGACCAGAGTTATTTTCGCGCGAGAGGGCTTATGATGGCGGACTTGTTGGAGCACCGCGCGCCGGATAGAGTGCGTTGACGGACCGAAGATCTCTCACGAGAGTGGCATAGCGATACCGCCCTCGTTCTTTTAGCATCCAGTCGCAAAAGAGGAGAAATGTTCCGATGAATCTCAAAATGCCGGGAATCCTATTAGGGAAGTGCAAACTTCTTGTGCTTCTCCTACTCGCAGCTGCTTCAGGCCTCAGCGCTTACTCACAGGCATGGTCAACATTCCTAGATTCGTCGCGAGCGATTGACTGGACAGGTGCGGGTTTTACTGTCCCAAATTACACAACTAATTGCCCAGTACAGCCGGCGCTTACCGCCAATAGTTCCGGTGCCGCCTCCACTAATACCAAAGCAATCCAAAGCGCCCTAGCCTCATGTGATGCGGCACATAATGTCGTCAATATTCCCGCAGGAACCTATTACGTTGCCGGCATCACGTTTGGATCCCAAGGCAACCAAATCCTGCGCGGTGCAGGGGCGAGTTCTACGGACCTGATTATGACTGCGGAAGCGGGCTGCGGCGGTCTTCAAGCCGGAGTATGTTTGATCAATGGCTCGACGGTCTATAACGGAAGCCCGGCAGTTCAACCGGGCGGTTCCCAAGCTTGTTCCTGGAGCGGTGGCTACTCGCAGAAGAGCACGAGCATCACTTTGAGTAGTTGCGGAGGGACTCCCCCGCTCAATCAGTTGATCGTGTTGGATCAAGCCAACGACCAGAGCGACACCGGCGGCATCTATATTTGTGACACCAACATCAAGAATTGCGGCTACGAGGGATCAGACGGCGGCAATAACGATGGCAGGTTTATCAGCGGTCTGACTCACTCCCAGCAACAGGTCGCCTACGTAACAGGTGTGAAGAACAACGGTAACGGCACATTCACAGTGACCATCTCTCCAGGAGTTTATTTCAGTAACGTCCGTTCCAGCCAGTCTCCCGGTGCGTGGTGGATGAACAACGTATCTCAGGACGGACTTGAAAACTTGACAGTGGATGGTTCGAAGTTGGCGGATTACAACATTTCCCTCGACTCATGCTACCAGTGTTGGGTGAAGGGTGTCCGCTCTCTGAATGCAGCCCGTGGACATGTGCTTATTTGGGAAGGGGCGAACGATGTTGTTCGGGATAATTATTTTTACGGGGCGCAATCTCATGCCTCAGACAGTTACGCTGTAGAGATCGAGTGGGGCTCGTCAGGCATGCTGATTGAAAACAATATCTTTCAGCAAACCACCTTCCCGGTAATGTTTGGTCAGGGCTCTGGTTCCGTTATTGGCTACAATTTGGCCATTAATGACGTGTACACCGCTTCCGCGTCCTTTGTGTTTGGCGGCGATGCATCGCACAATGCCGGAAGCGAGATGAATCTTTGGGAAGGCAATGTGATGCCCACAATCATCGCTGACGATGCTTGGGGGTCCAGCGATCAAAGCACGATATATAGGAATCTCCTCAGCGGCTGGCAAGCAGGGAAAAGCGACTTGACCGTGCCCCTCCTTCTTCGGAGCTGGGTCCGCGCTTACAACTTCATCGGGAACATTCTTGGGCATTCGGGGTATCACAACCAATACGAGACCTACGCAACGGCCGCGCAATCGGGCATTGGATCGGCGGAGGAAAATACAAGCATTTACAGTATTGGATGGGGAAACACCGGAGCAATGTGCGGGACGCCATCGTGCGATCCAACTACCTATAGGTCTCTAATGCGCTGGGGTAACTGGGATGTGGTCAACAATGCTACTCAGTGGAACTCCAGCGAAGCTTCCCCCGGAGCGATTTCATACGTAAATTCCAACTTCACACCGAGTTATTTTTCCTCCTTGGCGCACACACTTCCCGCCTCTCTTTATTACAGCTCTAAGCCTTCATGGTGGCCATCGGGCAAAATCTGGCCCCCGGTAGGCCCTGATCTTTCATCTGGCAATCTCGGCATCTGCAACGGTGGAACATTCGCGGGAGCCGAGGCAACATCTGCGGGCCAATGCACTGGAGGTAACTTGGGCAGCGCTTGGGCGAATCATGCAACCTCAATACCAGCACAGGACTGCTACTTGGCCGTGATGCATGGCTCTGCCGACGGGTCCGGTAACGTCCTGAATTTCGACGCTAGCCAATGTTATACGACTTCTTCTGGGAGCGGAATGTCGCCAGCGCCCGCCACCGGGCTTGGAGCGACGGTAGTCCAGCAATAAGTCTTCTCCTGCGGTAAAAATAACGACGACCTCGAATTTGCCTGCGCACGCGAGTCGTCGGCGTCCCGGCCCCCAAGTTTGAGCTTCGCGTTTGCTCATTCGTATCCGACTGCGGCCTTGGCGGCTGATTTCGTAGCATTTCGCGTCGGAGTCAAGTCGCGGAGGAGGCTAGCAAGCTGTCGCAACGGCGCCAGTCCCCTATAAAAAGAGATAACCGCACCCAAATAAACGGTAATGAATATTAGAGAAATGACGATAATTGCACTGAGCGCTGCATTGGTGCTTGAGGGGGTTCCCCGGAAAGCTGACCCTCGGATCAAGGCGGCTGTCGCCAAGCCCGCTACGAGCGCCGCTGCGGCATACCTCCAGATTGCAACGACCAAATCTGAGATGCCAAACTCAATTGGTCTTCCTGCGTACCAAAATGCCGGAATGAGGAGGGTCCAATAGGAAATGCTCCACGCTGTAGCGATTCCTTCTGGTCCCCAGCGCAGCACTATAAGAAACAAGCAAACTGTGAAAGCCAATTCGACAATAGACCAGCGTAGCCAACGCTCCGGCTTCCCAAGAGAGAGGTGGATCCAGCCGATAGTGGCGTAGAGGAGTAGGGCTCCAACGCCTGGCGCTAAGAGCTCGAATATACCCCCGGAGATCAACCACTTCGGTCCCAACACGAGCCTAACGACGTCTCTACCTACAAGAGTCAGATTGGCACTCATTGCCATACCCACGAACGCAATCATTCCCAACGAACTGACGAGGTACCGTCGGAAACGCACGTGGTCCTGATTCACCCTGCTTAACGCTGCGAGCGCAACATTATGGAGCGGCGAAGTGACCTGGCTTGCAGAAAGAGCGAACAGGTCATAGGCCTTTTTATAGAATCCCAGCGCATTTGCATTGAACCGCCAGCCAACGAGCAGGTTGTCAATGTTCTGAGTTGCGTAAGTCAGACTGAATTGGCCATAGACCTTCGCAGCAAAACACACCATTGAGCCAGACTTGCCAGTCCTTCGGGGCAAACTCGGAATCCATGAACAAAGCCACCAAGCTCCAAGCGTCACACTGAGCTGTTGCGCAACGATTCCTGCCACCAAGGCCCAGTATCCCCACCCCTTCCAAGCCAGCAGGATCGCAACCGCTGTATTGACGACTCGGCTAAGGAGGTCGTTGGCCGCGGTTGCCCCAAAGTACATTGCTCGCTTGAGGAGCGATAGGTGGATGACAGAAATTGCAGCGATGAAAATCCCAATCGATAACCCATCTGCAGCACTCGCCACCAGGGGATTTCTGTAAAAGCGCGCAAGCACCGAACCAGCCGCCGCGAACCCGACTGCCAAGACCAGTCCAGCAACCGTGTTCAGCCAAAACAAATTGCTGGCGGTGTAATGGTCGATTTCTTCGACCTGAATGATGGCTTCCGTAAACCCGTTCAGGCCGAAGTTAACCAAGAGCAGACTGAAAGTCGTGACCATTGCGACGACGCCAAAGTCAGCCGGCGCCAGTAACCTAGCTAAGATCACTGTGCTGATCACCTGGGCTCCGAGCGCCAGCCCTGAAGCCGAAACAGTTGCCACAGCACTTCGGACTGCAAGGCCGCGCAACTGGTAATTTCCCGCTCTAGGGCGGAAGGCGTGGTCGGAGTCAAACGGAATCATTTTTTCCTAGAACTGGTCTCATAAATGTCTGAGCATGATGTGCATGCAGGCAAGTTGAACTGAGCTGCCCCCTTCGGTTAGTCCACGTAAGTGAGAGCTCCCGGGTTTGAGTTTAGCTGCAGATTCATTCCGCAGCCGCCGTCGGGGCTGTGCAAATGTGGGAAGCGCAGTTTGCTTTCCACATTTGCATAGCCCCTTGCGAACTCTTTCGGCGTTCGATAGGCCAGCGCGCTGTGTGGGCGCATCTGGTTGTACAACGTGGTTCCATACTGCCCCACCTCGCTATGTGTTTGAAAACAGGCTCTCGTGCTCTTCAGAAAGCAGTACTGCGGGTTTACGCGGTTGAAGATGAGCGCGTCGTTTCAGAGCCTGAGCGGTCTTGCTCTCCAAGATGTCTCTGTTAATCACCCAAGGACCGTCTGCGAAAGGATGATCGGCGGGGATTTCGCCGCGATCGATGGCCAAGCGGAGCGTGCGGGGGCTGATATCGAGACAAGCAGCAGCATCGGTCAGGTTGACCCATAGGTTTTGTTCATCCGGCTTATAACAGGGGATGCGGTTATGGCTGCGCAAGGCGGTTACCCTCTCACGTGTCCAGCGGTTGCCGCGTCCTGTGAGATGATCGTTGCGGTTCAGGACGCTGGCGATGATGTCGTCGCTTGCAATGCGCGCAAGGACAGCGATGGCTTCGATCAACTCACAGGGAGTCTGGGTGCTGCACTGACCGCGTCGACGGCGAGGAAGGTGCAACTCGGTATGAACGCCTCCTTTCCAATGGATGGTCAGAAGGAGTTCTCCCTGAGAGCTGTCCACGTCGACCAGCACTTCCTCGATGAGCGTGCGCACAATACGCTTCTTGAGTTGCGCACTCGTAGCCGAATCGGTCCAGATCGTTTCGAGCTGAGTGGCGAGCTGGTAGAGGTCCTCGCCGGTGCCAGCTGGAGTCTGGTCAACAGCCGCGCTGTGCTGATGAATGCGCGCCTCGATCTCGTGCACGTGCTGTAAAGCCAGGTTCCAGCGCCGTTCCAACTCCGCGGTGACCAGCCGGTTCTCTGGATCAGCAGCATCGTACTGCCGACGGGCTCGATCAGCTGCATATGTGGCCGCCTGTCGATCTCGTTCCAGTGCCTCCAGCACATCGTCCCGTTGCCGGGCACGTTGTTCGTGGGCCAGCATGGAAGCTTCGATCGCTGCAGGTTGAACCACGCGAAGCACCTCTCTGCCGATCGCCGCATCGACGGTGATGCCACCGAATGCGATGCAACGAGGCTCACCGTTGTCCAAAAATCCACGCATGCACGAATACCGCAATACGTCATGCCCGTTGCCGGTATATCGTACCGTCAGCTTACGTCCGCAGCGTCGGCATCGCAATAGCCCAGCCAAAAGCGCCTGACCGTTACGCGCGGCGCCGGGATGGGGTTCACCCTGGTTGTTCTGCTGAACCATGCGCTGAATCTGTTCGAACTCATCCCAGGTGACATAACCCTCATGGGCGCCTGGGATCAGAGCCAGCCACTGGTCTCTCGGTTTCCGCCGGCAGACATGATGCGCCCGGACTCCCTCGTAGCCGATGAGATGTTCTGTCTTGCCGTAGCTGTAGGCTCCTCCGTAAACCGGAGAAGTCAGCATACGATGCATGGAGCGATAGACGGGGCGCTTCCACCTGGTCTTGCCGTTCGGCGTGCGTGTGGGCACCTCCAGCCCGTGTTCCAGAAACCACATCAACGTCTGGCGAACTGTGCCCAGTTCGGCGAACTTGCGGAAGACCAGAAGAATGGTCTGTTGCACGCGCAGATCCGGGTCCTTCTCCAACCGTTGATCCTCGCTCTTGATGTAACCGATGGGAGCCGACACGATCAGTTCGCCCCGGCGCGCCTTCTCTCTGCGCGCTTCGACCGAACGCTGACGCAGCAAATCAAGTTCATACTCGTTCAAGCTGCCCTTAAGGCCCAGAAGCAGACGATCGTTGCTGAGCCGTGGCGCGTAAACCATCTCCTGGTCAACCAACACCGTGTCGACAACGCGGCAGACTTCAACCAACTGTTGCCACTCCCGGCTGTTTCGTGCAAAGCGGGAGACTTCACGGGCGGCAACGGCACCAACCTTGCCCAGGCAAACTTCGGCGACCATGCGCTCAAAGCCTGCACGCGTCACGGCCCCGGCTGCGGAACGTCCCAGGTCCTCGTCAATGACCTCTATCTCGCGCCACCCCAGTTGCCGCAGCCGTGCTTCCATCGCATACTGCAGCTTCTGGCTCTCCAGGTTATGAATCACCTGGTAGGGGGATGACTGGCGAACGTAGAGAATCGCCTTGCGTTCCAGATGCTGTTTGCGAACCTTCTCACTCATCGCCCACCTCCGTTTGCACGCCGGGGCGAAGTTCCTTCGCGAGGTGTTCGTTTATCATCCGGGCCAACAGGCCAGCTTAACTCCCAGCGTCCAGCCATCGGCTCATTCGCGGGATCACGCAGAGCACTTACAGAATGAACCAGTTCCCGTTTTTCAAAGGTTTATGAGACTGGTTCTAGTCGGCTTTGATGGCGACTGGCCCTGGAACGCTCGCATCGAAACCTTGGCTGACAGGCGCGTATGCTGTGACCACCAGATTGTCGCGCCATCGAGGGATCATGTGCAGCGGATAGCCAAGCATCGCGAAAGGCCGGTAGAGAGGATTTGTGGGAAGGTGATGAAACTGACGAAGCTCAATGCTGTATTGCGTGAATCCGGCCTGCTTGAACTGCCAATCGAGATGATTACAATCATACTCAAGGACGTGACCTAGACCGATTTCATCATCTGGATACCGAAAATACTGGAATATCTGAATTCCGAGTGCCATGTACACAACATTCCTGAGGCGGTAGAGATTTGGAGTAGTACAAATAAGTACACCGCCAGGCTTAAGAACCTTAGCAAGACGTCGGAGGACGATATAACCGGGTATCGGCAGATGTTCAATAACCTCTGAGAAAAATACGAAGTCAAACATTCCCTCAAATGGAGGTTCAGATGTGCATAAGTTCCAATGTACAGTCTCCACGCCGTGATTGGCCAAGTAGTCAAAATGGGGGCCGGGAAGGTCTACGGCAATGCAATGATCGTTATAAAGCTTTGCAGCAAGCAAAGCTAGTGACCCTCCTCCAATATCTAAAGCGTCAACCGGATGAGAGGGAGCCAATGCTGCAAATCTCCTAATACAATCTTTATAACGAGAGCGGTAGCGCGCGAAGTACTTAGGACCGCCACAGTTGAATTCTTCATGGCAGATGAAACGCTCGTATACGCGATCGAAATGGCGAGGATCCCACAGTCGTGCCATCAAAAATCCCTCCTTCTTGGGGGCTTGGAAACCAGTTCGCAGTTGCGCTTAGGATAGCCTTGGAAAGATTAGTTCAACGGTTCAATTCTTAGCAACTTCGGAGGAGGAAAGTCCGGTTTCGGTCCGATCTTGACCGCCCACTGAAGAACTTGCGTTACCGCACCGGCTTTCGCCTCCCAAGTTAGACATTCTCTTGCATATGTCATTCCTTTGCGACGTAATTGCTCGAGGCTTCGTCGGTCTTGGGCCAGTTCTCTTAGTATCTTGGCCATCATAGTTACTACCTCATTCTCGGTCGTAAGTGGCACTTTATATCCGACGTCCGAACGAACCGTGTCTCCCGGTCCCCCAAAGTCCGCGACGCAGGGCACTGCCCCAGCAGCCAGAGCCTCCACGACCACGGCTCCCCCGTATTCGCGCACGGATGGGTATACCATCACGTCCGCAAAGCGGAGATATTGCATAGCGTCTGCGTGAGCAAGCGCTCCACAAAAAGACACCGAATCTTCGATTCCGAGAGAGCTTACTAGTCGTTCCAACCGATTTCGGTCGGGACCATCTCCTACCACAGAAAAATGCGCTAATCCCTCCCGCAAAACGGGGGCCGCGGACCTTAAAGCGAGATCGCATGCCTTAAAGTGGACCAGAGCACCGAGAAAAATCAATTCCAGTTTGGCGTCTGGTTGTGGTCGCCGAAGATCTTCGCAGCAAAGTGCGCTGTCGATCCCATTCTCTGGAACATAGAATAGTTTATCGCCATAGGCAGCGAATTCCGCAAAGGTCTGCGAGGAACCCGCTATGATGGCCGCCGCCCTTCGATATGAAGACTTTGCAAAAGGCAAATGCCGGTACAGACATCTAAGATTGTCAATCCAAGACTTTTGACGTTGAGCTTGCTGGAATCCCGGAGGCCATGGTAAGCCGCCGTTGATTGGGCCAATCACGACCGGCACTGAAGTCTTTCGCAGCAAAAAGGGTAGCGGCGTCGGTATGACCGGGTTTGCCGGCAGGAGGCGGAAAACAACGTCAAATTCGCCAGCGAGAAGCTGCTCTCGAAACCGCCGCCACACTTGCCATTCAAAAGCAACGAAGAATGGTAGACGAAAAGGCGTCATGGCGCGATGATGATAATTATCTTGAAATACCCGACGCACAATCCATGAATAGACAAGATCAATCCACCTCATTTGAATTCCGACAATGCCATGGAATGGAGTCTGCCTACTTCGTAGAGCATGCTCATTGCTAGAGTGGGCCACTAACGTCACTTCGTGAAGTTGAGCAAGGGCAGATCCATGAGAGTAGGCTTCTAAGTCAAGGCTTACCGCATCGGGATTGGCATCGCGCGCCACTAACAATATCCGTAAACGCCCCATAACTTCTCCTAATTTCAGTTCTTTCTCGCTGCAAGACGAAAAAAGAAGGTCGCGAAAATACTTGATGCCAGACGTGAGCGTGGATAACCACGCGACACCCGTTTGCGCGTCGCTGTTGCTGATTCAGAATTGTGGGCCGAATTAGGGTCGTCAATATAACACTTGGGCATCTTTAGGATCGTCATCAGTCTGGCGAATGCGCGATGGGGAAAGCGAACTGGTTCTTCTTTGGTTGCCGAGCCCTGATTCATCGTGCACTTGGACGGCCGCAGTTGCTAGCAGAAAGAATATCCAAGGACCTCCCATCATTCTGAAGGCGGCCTCCGTCAACGCGTTAATCATTGCGGCAAGGAAGAAGCCTATCCTGAGACTGCCAAGATAGGGATTGCGACGGTACGAACTCACCGCATTCCGGTATCCCATCGCGATCAGGATGCCCAGCAGAACCGCGCCCGTCCATCCCAAAGTGAGCAGGATTTCAATATAGCCGTTGTGTGCCTCATTCACTCGAAATCCGGGAAATGCCTGCCACAAATACTCGAGCCGGGAGCCAAGCCAGAAGCTTTCATATCCGACGCCGATTAGTCGATTGTTGGGAACGCTGAGGGCCATTTTCCAAATTTCTGTACGCCCGGTCAGCGTGGGGTTTCTTCCCAAATTCTCTAGTAGACTGCCTGAAGATTGGAAAAAAAGCGCATACAAAGTGAAGGAGAATAATGTAGCAACCAGAAGATGAACTAATGCAGTCCTGTTTTGGAAGATCGGCCGCGTTAAAAAAAACATCACGATCATCGCCATGATCAACGCGCTGATGGAAGTCATGGAATCACACATCCACAGTAACCAAACAATCATCGCGAATACCGCACTAAGCGCCAGAAGGTGGCGTTTGCGCCTTGGATCTTCCCGGTCCCGGTAAGCGCAGCGAATTCGCCAGAGTATCGCCAGCCCTAGAAAATCGCACAATTCACCGAGGCCGTTCTTCTGAGTAGAGACACCGACCCACTCCATTTGGAAGCTCATGTTTAGAACACGTCCCAAAAGTGGATAGTACTTGATGAAGAGAACTGATAGGGGAACAAGCACGAAGGCGAGCCGTGTTGTGAGGCAATCGACAGCGCGAATGACGTTCTCCTCGGAAATCACGATAAGAACCATCATTAAGTCGCCAATCCCCTTGATCCAATGTTTGAAGGTTACGAAAGGAAAATCGGACCAAGAGATGCTAAGTGCTGCGTAAGAAAAAAACAGCAAAAAAGGCCAATTTCGAAATAAAATAGGCCCCACCCGTCGCCACCTGGTAATGACTACGATCAGCGCAATGACTTCGAGAGCCGCATAAACAGCTGCGTCGGTAGGGCTTCCTTCAACATAAGCCGCCGCTGCAACGGCCTGCCCAGTCGGACTCGCTCCCATCCATTGTGAAAAGGACCGAGAAAGGCAGAAGAACAACCACGCCGTGGGAATCCAGAGGGCTTTCGACACCAAGCTCCTTTTGTCCCGATCGAGCACGAAGAGGGCTATGATGCCGATTCCAGAGATGACCGTAGCTATGGAGGTAGGCATTCGTCACATCTTTGCATACGCTGACGGCTCGATGAATCCACCACTTGCGGAGCCCCGCCAGGGTGCATGGAATTTGCCAGCTAGAACAGCAAACGAGGAATCGTCGTGATATCCGATAGGTCGAATGCTAAATTGAACGAGCTCTTCCATTACAAAGTTTCGACGATGTGCTAAACGCCGTCCATCTCCGATTCTAATTCTCTTTACGATCAATGAATACCCGGTGCAGCAACTCAAGCGACAGCAGTATATGGATTTCGTTTGTGTAGTTGCAGTCGCCGTTCATATGGCCTTGCACCACAGTTTCCACCGCTTTTCGATTCAAATAGGGCCGCGATAGCGTCAATGGATCAAGCAACATTTCCCGGACGTAATCTGAGAGAGGTTTGCGGTACCATGTGCGAAAATGGTAGAATTTGTGTCGTCCTAGGAACAATCGCTCAAGATGCAGTCCCGAAACCACGTGGTCCGCGCGCGCCAGCCACTGCGGCATTCCATAATCGTATGCGTATTCTGCTTTAAAGGTGAATTCCAAATAATCTCTGAGGAGTGCGGCTGCGGGACGCGCCAAGCTTCCTCCCAAACCGCGATCGGTGCGAATCTTACGCAGCGCGGGATTACCATCGGCTACAAGACGCAGACAGATGTGGTCGCCCGCCAATGCGGATTGGGGCGCTTGGTATACCATCTTGACGAATTCGTTGTCGACATATGGAGAGCGCAGCGTAAGCTGGCTCTGCTCGAGACAAAGAAGCCCGTAATGGTGCCAAGGCGCCTGGCGAAATACAGCAAACGACAGAGGATGACCCGCGAGCTGGCGGCTGTATGTCTGTTTAGCTTGCTGGAAAATGGAGCTTAGTGGATCGACGAACAAACCGGGCATCGGATCTACTGGTTTAAACGCCCGCACCGCCCGCAGAACTTCGCCGCCATAGTTACCTGTCATGCGCACGGGAGCGATCAGCGCGGCTCGCTCATTCACATATAAATCCGGTGTGTGTTTTATTCCGAGGCAACCGTCCGTAAGGAAGACAAGACGTTCGCAGTAGTCCGGGAACTTTGAAAGGAACTCTTGGCCTACCTGAATGACCTGATGAGGCTGTCCGATTGCATGCGCAACCTTGCGCGCCATGATAACGTCCTGGCAGTCACGGTACGGACCGACGAAAGAATAGCACGGCAGTGACCCCGGTTCCATCTTATGCCAGGAAAGAATCATCCTCGAATCGAGCCCCCCAGTGAGCGACATGCCAATCATCTCGGTACCGCTAAAGTATCCTGCAAGAATACGCGCGAAGACTTCTCGCAACTGGCGGTAGTATCTCTCTTCATCGAGAATCGGCTGGTCTTCCCACTCCTGCGGCTCAAAATACGCAGCCTTTTTTTCCAGCGAACCGTTGCGAAAGATCCATGCTGAAGCTGGCGGGAGTACATGAAGATCGCGGAATATTGAGCGATTCTCGAGTGTGCAGCCGCAGAGGATGAGCTCAGCGAGCGACTCGGGATCGACGGTACGCAGCTGCGGACAGACCGCCAGAATTGCTTTGGCTGCAGCGGCGAAATAAAAGGCCTCTTTAGCTTCGTGGTAGTAGAGCCGGTGCATGCCGAAGCGGTCATTGAAGATCGTTAAGCGCCCAGCGTGCCGGTCCGCTAGACAGCCGTGAAATCGGCCATTCAACTGGCGCGGAAAATCAGCATTCTCTTCTGCCAGATGCGAAAGATATGATGCCCTTTCGCAGTCGAACGAATGCCCCTTCTCTTTCAGCCGACTTATAAGGCCCGGCTCAGGATAATCCTCGCCGGAAAAAAACAACGTCAAGCTTTTCGACTCATTTTGAAGCGGCATCTTAGCTGCGAATGAGCCCTTGTGAGCCACCCACCCGACATAAAGATGCTGGCGTTCATCTATACACGTACCTGAGACATAGAGCGTTCTGTCCTCCATGGTCTCGACCATACGCAACAATTCTGCTTCGGCCCATTGACGAGGTTTGGTTGTAATAAGGCCAACGATTCCGGGCATGTTGTTTCTCAGCTGGTCTCTGATGGTGTTTCGAGCTTTCGGTTGTACCACGAGCTGCGTAATCGTCGCAATCTTGCCACAAAGGGTGTGGGCAGCACGTTGGCCAACCCGTGATGGAGGCCGAGTTTCATGGCAATCATGCCGCGAAGATTGAGCGGAATGTAATAGCGAGGCAGATCGACGCGGACAAATCCATTGATTTCCTTGAAATGTGTCATGCTGTCTACGTCTCGGTTCCCGTAGACAAAGTGCTGATACATCAAGTAAGGAATATGGCGGTTTGCGCAGGCGCGAACGGAATGAGCGATGAGAGCGTTGGTCGTTGCTTTGTCGCGATGACGAACCATTGCCGCAATATTCATGAGGCTCGCCTGGCACTGATTCAAATCAGTGACCAGTTTCACGAAGCCAATAAGTTGTTCTTCAAAATACGCGCCAATAAAAATGCTGCGATCGAGATAAGTCGAGGACTCTCTGCGAACGGTCTCTAGGTCCTTGCCATAGTGCCTGTTTCGCTTTCCCTGCCTGACTTTGGTTTCTTGGTAAACCCCCCAAATCCCCTTTGCCAGTTCCTCGTCAAAGGGCACCTCGTAAAGCCTCACGCCACGCTTCTCGGCTTGGCGGGACCTATTGCGCGGATACGAGCGGATCTGATTGTTGAACCAATTCTCAAACGTCGATACCGCCAGGATGGCTAAATTATCCATTTCCATGTGATAGTTATACTTCCGCGAAACGTCTGGCATCACCTGCATGAAAGTGAGGATGTCCGCAGGCGCGCGCAACTTGCGCAGATCGGCGATCGCCGCTTCTGGCTCAGCGAGCGAATCGTATTTGTCTAGCCCGAGGTGAGCGACGCGGATAAATCTCCCGCCAATCATCAATTCATCACCGCAACACTTCATCGCTCTTCTCCGCTTTACTCATTTATATATTGCTCTCGAATGGGATTCACCCCTGCCAGCATAAGTAGCTTGCCCGCATGGTCGCACAGCTTAACCAGAATAGTCATAAAGTGATGCTGTCCCAGCAACAGCGCCGGCGGCAGAGCCAAAACATAGATAGGTATGGCTATCATGGACTTGGCAACACCAATGAATCTGTAAGGCTGTAAGGCGGCAGTTGCGCCGCGCAGGAGGGCCTTCTTCAAAAGGTAACTCCGCTTCCACCGAACTGGAGGAACCGTTTCATATGCTACCGCCTCGGCGCACCAGATGAAAGCGCGCCCTTCGTCTATCTTTCGGCGAAAGAAATCTTGATCTTCGCCAGCTCGGAACTCGGCACGAAACGGCTCTTCGTCTCCCTTGACAAGCTCAGACTTTATCAAGACATTTCCGGTCCGCGCTTCCAACCACCGGACTGGCATGCCTGTTGGGTTCACGCGCCTTACGTAGAAGCGACTCTTTTCGATCCATTTAGGCGGCGTTTCGTCGAAGTGGCGAAGAACTGGACCCAGGACACCGTCTACATTGTGCTCCTTCATCGCTTTGAAAAGCGAAAGAAGCCACGTGCGCGTTGGAAATTCATCATCATCGATGAAAGCGAAGTAGTCGCCTTCAGCGTTCAGAACCACCTTGTTTCGAGCAAGCGCGATGTTTTGTCTGGGTTCCGTGTAGTACTTAATCGATAATCCAAGCTCAATGCGCGCTGATTCAACAACGGATTCTGCCGATCTTTCCCGATCATTGTCGGCAACGGCGATGGAGAAAGTGAACAGGCCTTCTGTGTTCTGTTGGCTCAACTCGCCCAAAAGCCGCCAGAGTAGAGACTGCCGCTTGTACGTACAGATACAAACGCAAATACACGAGACGTCGCTCGCACCCGCAACTTGTCCTGACGGAGTGACCGCCCCACTTGCGTTGAGATACTGGTTCATACGTGTCACCTTTGAAAATTAACACATGTTGCTAGCTCAACGAATAACTGCTCGAAACACCAATGTTCCAAGCCTTCCGGGCCAGAAAGCCCGCGATCAGGAAGTCGTATTCATTCCGGTTTACTGGATGAGTCTCAATTTCCACGGTAAATCGGTTTGCCAAGGCCACGATCGTCTCCAACCTCCCCGGTCGATCAATCGGCAGAAGAGGAAAGAAGAAATCTGTCATTCGATGGCGCTTCGCCAACCTACGATCTTGCCATCGTCGATAAAAACGATTCAGTGCGTTCTTTTCGCCGGGTGCAAAAGAAAAGTTGCGACGAACGATAGTACCTTTCGGCAGAAGCTTTTGAATCTGAACATTGGCGCACAGGTGCATGTGATGATGGCCGTCAATCCTTAATGGTGGCTTCCGATAAAGCCGCGCATATTCTTGCAACTGCGATTGAACGACAAATTCAAACGTTCTCGTCAGACCGGGATGATAAACTGCGGGGTAGATGCGCGATGCGCTAAGAAAACGAATTAACTTGCCTTGTTCTTCGCGCAAACGTGGAGGACAGGCAGACGAGGAAAACTCGGTCGTCAGATTCAAATGAAGGCCAGTATCGATGTTTTCACGCGACGCCAGCGCAGCCCCTCGCTCAGAATCCTCCATGAATACCATCGCGCTCGCCGAAGAAACTACTTTCTGCAACATGCATTCGGCGATCCGATCTGTCACATCGACGCTGCGTCCCCAATCATCGGCATTAACGATTAGCCTCCCCGTGGTAATTCTTTCGCCTTGGCGGGAATTCTGATTGACTGGCGAGGACACCTCGATTAGCTGCGCTGTCATATCCGACGCCGTATGGGCTCCGATTGGCTCTCAAGGTCTGCCACAGTACGTTCTTTCGGCATTGAAGCCCGTCCGAAGAGCCTCCGTAGTCGCACCATCTGCTCGCCCCGATGGAAGGTTACAAACTCTTTAGAGACTGGCCGTTCATTGCCGCCCAACGAGGCCCAGAAGTAGCCGGCCCCGAGTGCCAAGCCTCCAAGCAGAATCGGTCTTCTGGTCATCTGATAGGCACTGCGGAACAGTTCCCAGAGAGGATGATTGCCGATTGCATAATCTTTGCGGCCTAGTTTGAACTTTGCGGTAACCGGACCAACCTGTGCTGTACCAATCTCTCGATGGTGAAGGCAGTATTTCTCAGTAAAGGTGCGGGTTTTCCAGCCTTTCATCCTAGCGGAGATAACGGCGATGTGATCGATGCCCCCCCCTTTTACAGGAGTATATCCGCCAATTGTTTCGAAGCACTCTCGCCGGAACAACTGGCAGGCTCCGGACACATGATCGATGCTAACAAACCGATAATCGTAGGACTCGCCGCTGAGTTCCCGAAACGGTGTACCTGCTAACCCCAACGCTGGATCAGTAGTCATTTTATCTAGCAAGAATGCAAAATATCCAGGCTCGAAGGTAATATCTCCGTCGAGACTGCAAATGAACTTGTAGTTCAGACCTCTTAGTCGCTCCCAACCAGCATTGAATGCAAACACCTTGCCCGCAAAATGTCGCTCCTTACGTTCGGATATACGTAGTAGTTCGATCCAATCGTGGTCGGCCGCATAACGATTGACTATATCGTCTGTTCCGTCAGTGGATCCGTCACTCACGATCACCCATTTCAGCGGAAGAACCGACTGCGCGATCACCGATTGGATCGTCATTTCAATTGACCGCGCTTCGTTCCGTGCGGGTGTGATAACAACATAATCAGAACTTTTCACAAGTATTCGGCCTTATCGTGGAAACTGACGGTGCAACGGAGACCTTCTCAAGACAGAAATAACCCCCCTCAGATAGTAGTTGCCGGCCAGAAGGATTTAGGTTCAGGCCACCTGTTGTGTTACCTCATGGGATTGTTCCGCATGTTCTGGCCTACCAATCCTGGTTCCTCGTGTAAATACATCAATCTCGCCGACGACTTGTTCTTGTTGCGAAACTGTTAGCTGGGGGAACATCGGCAATGAGACAATTTCTGCTGCGACCCGCGAGGCCACAGGCAATTCGTCGGGAGTGTAATTCAAAGAAGCATACGGTTTTTGCTGATGCAGCGGGACCGGATAATGAATCCCTGTGCCTATACCCTTTTCCTTCAGGAAAGCGATGAGGCTGTCGCGATTAGCTGCGCGAATGACATAGAGGTGATACACCGCGCGGGACCAGGAGGGCTCGAATGGGCGGATCACCGACTCATTGCTCGCCAGAAGTCGGTTATACTCCTGCGCCTTAGACCGCCGCTGTTCGTTCCAGCTTGCCAGGTGAGGCAGCTTGACGCGCAAAATCCCTGCTTGAATTGCATCCAGACGGCCGTTATATCCCTCAACGTCGTGATAGTACTTCTTCACTTGTCCGTGGTCGCGCAGCATTCTCATCTTCTGCGCCACCGCTCCGTCATCCGTCACAGCGGCGCCACCTTCACCGCACGCACCCAGATTCTTGCCAGGATAGAAGCTGAATGCGGCTGCCACACCCATCGTGCCAGCATTCATCCAGCGGTTACGCCGGCGCGAGAAATACTGGGCCCCATGTGCCTGGCACGCGTCTTCAATGACAATCAGCCCGTATTCTTCTGCGACTGCCAGTATCTCGTCCATGTCGGCCATCTGCCCATAAAGATGAACAGGGACGACAGCGGTGACTGGCAAGTTGCTGCGACGACTCACCGGTTTTCCCGCTTCGTTGCGAGTGCACCTCTCCTCCAGGTACTCGCGAAGCTTTTCCACCGATAAGTTGTATGTCTGTTCGTGAATGTCAACGAATTCCGGCAGAGCCCCAGCCTGCGAGATTGCCTCTGTCGTCGCAATGAACGTATTGGGCACCGTGACCACGACCTGGCCGTGCCCAATTCCGCACGCCATCAGGGCAAAGCGAAGAGCGTCCGTTCCGCTGTTCACGCCGACGGCGTGGTCGATTCCACAAAACTTCGCAAAGGAAGCTTCAAAATCCGCAACCATCGGTCCGCCGATAAACCCCGCAGTGCGAAGCGCCTTCTGAAACACTTCGGTCAGTTCGGCTTCAAGCTCAACGTGCGGCGTAACCAGATCAAGAAACGGAATACTGCTAGGATCGGACATCGGAAACCTCTCTGTTTGCTTCGATGTATCGCAGCACGCGCGCTGGATTGCCGGCTACGATCGTATTGGGTGGAACATCCTTGGTGACAACACTTCCAGCTCCGACAATTGCGTTCTCACCGACGCTAAGGTTGCACAGAAGGGTAGCCCCGGAGCCGATGGATGCTCCATTATGAACGACCGTCGCCTCGACCTTCCAGTCTGCAGCCGTTTGTAGAGATCCATCTTTGTTTGTCGCGCGGGGGTAGGAGTCGTTCGTAAAAGTCACTCCGTGCCCGATAAACACGTTGTCTTTAATTACGACGCCTTCACAAATAAAGGTGTGGCTCGAGATCTTGCAACGCCGCCCAATGGTTGCGTTTTTTTGAATCTCGACAAACGCTCCTATCTTTGTCTCGTCGCCGATTTCACAGCCATAGAGATTGATGAACTTTGATAACCTCACATCCCGGCCTAGCTTCACATCATCCGCAATGCAGTTAAATGAAGTCATTGACATAGCCTTCCTCGCTTCGCGTAAATGCATTCAACAAGCGGGCTCCACGGGGTCGAGCCAGTCCCGGCCAGCGTGTCGAACTTGTCAGACTATAACTAACGCATTTAGCTTGTCGAAATCTCTTCGCTCGGTCAATCAAGACGCCTCGATCGACCTATCTGCTATCCGCAACTTCAGGTACGGGTGAGCTGCGCAGAAGGGCTTACAAGTATATCGATTATCAAACGCATTTCAGGATCTAAGCTCAGTGCCGGTTGATCAACGCCCGACTGTGCTCAACTCGGCCCGTTATCAGAATCAATTCTCTCCCGAGGAACGCAATATCCTTACCAACCTTTTGCGCGCTCAACCAT
>Ga0335085_10002093_pt1 | contig 38631 bp, 26 predicted proteins | sample Lox_Sample_45_FD_206712 | JGI IMG/M metagenome (GOLD analysis project Ga0335085, IMG submission 206712) | Soil microbial communities from Loxahatchee National Wildlife Refuge, Florida, United States - Lox_Sample_4.5 | ecosystem: Environmental > Terrestrial > Soil > Wetlands | place: USA...
CGGGTATCGCCTTCCCGTCTAACACAAAATGCGATCGGAACGCAGCAGCGCAACCCGCCCCAACCGTGATCACCGCCGTTGCTATGCTACCCAGCCCCCCAATCACCCCTTATTCAGACTTTCCCTAGTTGCGCGGCGGAAAATCCGCTGCCTGCCTGCGCAATCTCCCAGGCCTCGGCGACCGACTGGTAAAGCCAGGCGCGGGACGCGCGATACGCCGCTTCAGCTCGAGCGGTTTCCGCTTGGATGGTCACACGCTCGGCCAATGACGTCTGGCTACCGAGAGGACGCTTGGCACTGGCCAATTCGACAACGGTATCCGATCGCCCGGCGTGCCAGGCCGAGAGGGATTGCGCCCATCGCGTTGTCGAGCAATGCCTGACGTGGCAGGCGATAAAGAGCGCCGGTTGATCGTGGGGCCGCGTCGAACCGGATGGTCCGCGCTTCGGGCACGAACCGGTTGACGACTTGGTAGTCATGACTCCCGGTGCCGCGCAGGCCGCCGGTATCCTAGGTGTCGATGGGCTCACCGTCAGCCGCGGGAAAGAATACGAGGCGGGTCTCCGCCACTCCCGTATCGCTTCGGCGCAGAGTCTCCCCGTCGTAAACCGTGCAGCCGCAGTTCCACCAGGCCGAATGGTCGATGCCGCTCGCAAAGCCCCATCGTCCATTGACGACAAGGCCGCCATCCACGGCGGTCGCTCGGCCGCTCGGCCGCAGCGCCCCGGCGTCACTCCGCCATCGGCTACATAACCCCCGAACAGGCAGAGGCAAAATCCGCGTAACCCAGTGTCCACTCTTCCGGGGCAAGGTCACTCACCGACCAAGCCAAGAAAAGATTGGGCGACGCATCTTCTCTGCGGAGCGCCTGCACCCCGACGCGTCTCGCCGTCGGCGGGCGCTTAGCGAATGCCCCGATCTGCAATCACACGGGCCTTTAACAGAGCCCGTGCCCGCTTCTCGTCAATCCCGTTGCCGCTCAGCCGCTCGATCAGCCGCTGCTCAAGCTCGGCGTCGCTCATCCCGTCAAACGCGCCCGGCGGCCCGGCCTCCTGCTTCTCAACGATCCAGCCCAGTCGGCTATCTCAAAGACAGTCGCGCAACTGGAAGAACGCTTAAGAGTCCGATTGCTGTTTCGCTCGACCCATGGGCTGGCGCCCACTGAAGCGGGCAGAAATTTCTACGAAGGCGCCAAACGATCCATAACCGAAGTCGAAGCTGCGGAGTTCGCCGCCCGCGGCGCGGCTGAAACTTTATCCGGCCGATTGCGCATCCACGCGACGGTAGCCTTCGCGCGTCTGCACGTCATACCGCAACTGCCAAACTTTTTAGCCCTGCATCCCGCTCTCGATGCCGATCTCGTGCTCGATGACCGCAACGTTGATTTTATCGAAGCGGGTATCGACGTGGGATTTCGTTCGGGTTTCGTCGGCAATTCGACGTTGATGATTCGAAAGATAGCGCAGTGTCAGCGGCGGGTCATTGGCACGCCCGGATATTTTGACGCCGTGGGCATGCCGCAGGTTTCGACCGATCTTAAATCGCATCAGTGCATCGTCTACGACTACCCATTGGGCAATGCGACCTGGACGTTCCGAAGGGGCGTGGCAAAGGAAACTGTTAGCGTGGGTGGTCGAGTCCGGCTCAATGGAGCGGTGGGTGTCCGCGCATGCGTTCTTGAGGGGCTTGGTCTTGCCATCGCGTCAGAATGGATGTTCGCGGCCGAACTGAAGGGAAAAGTAGTCAAGCCTGTGCTGACGGGTTGGTCGTTACCGCCAGTCGACGCATGGGCGGTCTTTCCCCAGGGCGACAAGCCAGCGCCAAGGCGCGAGCGTTCGCGGCGCATGTCAGCAAACGGATTTCTGAGACAACGGTCGAGAAGGGGTTCGCCGACAGGTCATGCGATCGGTGAGCTGCACTCGCCCCTGGTTTTGAACTTTCCCACGATCTTGAAGCCGGACACAGGCGACGTCGCGAGGACCCGCGGCTATGGTTAAATTGGATCCATAGTCGAACGCTGTTCCCCCTGTTCGCGTATAAAACCTCAGGCTAGCGTGTCGAGGGGACGCGTTTTCGCTCAGTAGCTTGTCAGTTTTGCTGGAAGCAGGACAATCAACCGTCATAATTCGGTAGCCCTTCGAAGGTGCACTCACGCAGGTAGAACACGCGCCGCGTTTTTTCGACAGTCATCGGCGCCGGCGGTGTCTAAGATGTCCCAAGCCGAAAAAAGAGCTTCTACATCCGTAGCTTGAGTAACGTACCGACGCAGCACTTTAAAAGCGAGCGGCCCGATGAGGAACTCATCTGTCGACGCGCAGACAATGATGCAAAAGGCGCGCGTCTTTTTATTAAGTGATGTACGTCTTTATCGCGAAGGACTGCTTTGGAGTCTCTCGCGGCAAGCGACGTTTGAGATGATTGGAGCCGGCGATTTTTCGCGCCGCACCATGGCGACGGTGCTCGAACTGGCGCCGGACGTCATCATCCTGGATGTCGGCGTCGCCGAGGGGTTCGAAGCGGCGAAAACGCTCAGCTCGCGCCTCCTCAACAGCAAGGTGATCGCATTTGCCGTCAGCGAGGTCGATCACGTCGTCGTAGCTTGCGCCGAAGCCGGTATCGCCGGCTACGTCGCCCCGGACGGTTCGGAAGAGGACCTGATACGGGCGGTCGAATTCGCGTTGCGCGGCGAACTGTACTGCTCGCCGCGGATCGCCGGATTGCTGTTCCGGCAAATCAGCGCGCTATCTTCCCGGCTTGCCGGCCCGAGCGAACCCGAGTCGCTGTCGCGGCGTGAGCGGCAGATTTTGGGTCTCGTCGGCGAGGGGATGTCAAACAAGGAGATCGGCAGGGCGCTGCGGATCAGCGACGCGACGGTCAAGAACCACGTGCACAACATTCTGGAAAAACTGCAAGTGCACCGCCGCGGCGAGGCCGCGGCGCGCCTGCGGTCGGCGCATCCGCTGCCCCAGGCGATGATCCGGGCGCTCCCGCGCCGCGGATCGCCCGCCCTGTCGCGCGGCGGGTCCGGCTGATCATCCCCCTCCAATAAGCCAGTTGCCGAGCTGTTGATCGGGCCCGCGGCGGCCCGATCTTTTTGCGTCACCGCTGCTTTCCGCAAACCGAACGGTCCAGCGCTTGGCGCGTTTCGAATTGAAGCGCAGGTGCCAGCTCCCTCCCATTTGCGGCTAGCGCCGCAAATCGCCCTCCCCCCGTGGCCACGGGGGAGGTTTGGGGTGGGGGCTGGCACCACGGTTCGAATTCCATCCAGTCGCAGCATGCTCTAACCGCGGCGCCCGCGCGCTCACTGGAATCAGGCGTTTGCCGCCGGCGCATAGACCGAAATGCCCACCGCTCCCGGCATCGCTTGAACCGATCGATGCAGCCGGATTGGACCGGACTGTTGGTCCGCCGCGTGGATTGGTCGGTCCGTTGGCGAACACACGTTCGGCCTCGACAATCGGGGCGTGGTGATCGGCCGCGCTGTGCGCCGAGGGGTCGCCAAGATGGGACACGTCGGGTGCGCGTCTTGCTCGCTGGAATGCAAAGGATGCTGTCGGACATCGTCAAGGCGGTGATCGCCTCCCAAGCCGACTTCGAGCTGGTCGGCGAAATCGGCGGGACCACCGGTCTCGCGCGGGCCGCCGGCAAGGCGGCTGCCGATGTCCTGATCGTCGGCGGGGCGCTGCGCGGCAGCCACACCTTGAGAATCCTCTACGGCATGCCGCGGCTGAAGATCGTGACGATCGAGGCCGACGGCCGGCAGGGTTTTTTGCATGAGCTCCGGCCGAGCCGGACGCCCGTCGGAGAGATATCGCCGGGGATCCTTGTCGCGGCCATCCGCGGCGCGACGGGCATCGGCCACACGGCGGGCCACGCATGACGGCGCGCACTTCGGCACGGCGCAAGGTCGCCGCCGACAAACGCGAGCCTGCGGTGGAAGCCGCGTTGCCGGCAGCCCTGCGCCATTTGGACGAGCTTCTCTCCGTCGCCGTCGCGCGCTTGCACGCGACCCAAGGGGCCGATCCGTTCCGCGGCCTCCATATCGGCCCGGAAGACGTGCGGCGCTGGCTCCACGAACTGGCGGAGATCGACCCGGACCCGCGATCGGCCGGTCTCAGCAGCATCATGTCGCGGGCGCTGACGCAGGCGCTGGACGACCTGGCGTTCGTCTGGCTGGTCGACACGTTCGCGCTGACGGCGTTCCAGGCGGCGGTCCTGCTGGTGGCGTTTGCGCCCGAGATCGATCTTCGCTACGAGCGTCTGTTCGCCTACCTGCAGGACGATGTCGGCAAAAGACGGCCGACCATCGACCTGATGCTGCGCCTGCTGTGCCGCGACCGCAACAGCCGCGCGGTCTGCATCGGCGAGTTTGCCGCCGGCGCAAAGCTGGTCGCAAACAGGTTGGTCACGGTCTCTCGCGCGCCGGAGCAGCCGCTGCTCGCCGCGCCGATCCAGATCGACGAGCAGATCCTGGCGGTATTGACGCGGCGCGCCGATCTCGATGCGCGGCTCGGCGCATTCTGCCGCGTGGTAAGCCCGGCCGGCGATCTCTCGACGCTGCCGATCTCGCCGGAATGGCGCCGCGCGCTGCCCAGGCTTCTCGACGACGCCCGGCAAGCGCGCCGCCCCGTGCGCTTCTATCTGCAGGGGCCGGCGGGGGTCGGCAAGTCGGCGCTGGCGTCGGCGATCGCGGGCCGGCTGGGCGTGCGGCTGTTGGCCGTCGACCTCGCCGTGATGCGGACGCTTCCCGATGTCGGTGAGCGCCTGCGGCTGGTGTTCCGCGAGGCATGGCTCAAGGGCGGCGTCCTGTACTTCAAGGGGCTGGACGAATTCCGCGATGACCAGGGGCAATTCGCGACCCTTCTCGGTCTGGTGGCCGCCGACAGCGGCGTGACGATCCTCGCCGGCCGCGAGGAGTGGACCGCGGCGGCGCTGGAAGCGACCGGGATAATGCCCCTCAGCTTCGACCTCGCCGCGCCGGGTGTTCAGCACGCGAACTGGGACAGAGCCATCGAAGGCGCCGGTGTCGCGCTGCCGGCGGCCGATATCGCCACGCTTGCCGGGCGGTTCCGGCTGACGCCGGCGCAGGCCAGCGAGGCGGCGGCTGCCGCCGTCAACCGGGTTCGCTGGCGCCAGGCAGCCGGCGAAACGGCAAATGCAAGCGCCGCCGAAGTGACGCTCGACGATCTTTTCGCGGCGGCGCGAATCCAGGGCGGGCACGAGCTTGCCAGCCTGGCGCGCCGGATAACCCCCAAACGCGGCTGGGGCGACATCGTGCTGCCGGACGAATCGTTCGACCAGTTGCGCGAGATATGCGCGCGCGTCACGTGCCACGGCCGTGTGCTCGACGAGTGGGGCTTCGAGGCGCGCCTCAGTCTCGGCAAGGGCGTCACCGCGCTCTTCGCCGGTCCCTCGGGGACGGGAAAGACGCTCGCCGCTGAAATCGTCGCGCATGAGCTCGGGCTTTATCTTTACAAGATCAACCTGGCGACGGTCGTCAGCAAATATATCGGCGAGACCGAAAAGAACCTGGATCGCCTGTTCACCGCCTCGCAAGACGCCAATTGCGTCCTGTTCTTTGACGAGGCGGACGCGCTGTTCGGCAAGCGTTCGGAAGTGCGGGATTCGCACGACCGTTACGCCAATCTCGAAATCTCCTACCTGCTGCAAAAGATGGAGGAATTCGAGGGCCTGGCGATTTTGGCCACCAATCTGCGCCAGAACCTCGACGACGCGTTCACACGGCGCCTCGCCTTTACCGTCCATTTCCCGTTTCCCGACGAAGCCGAACGCCGCCGCATCTGGGTCGAGATCTGGCCGCAGGCCGTGCCGCTGTCGAGCGATGTCGATGCCGGCCGGCTCGCACGTGACCTGAAGATGAGCGGCGGCAACATCAAGAACACCGCGCTGGCGGCCGCCTATTACGCGGCCGCGGACGGCGGCGTCGTCACCCACGACCACCTGATGCGAGCGGCGCGGCGCGAGTTCCAGAAGATGGGCAAGGTGCCCGCCGGTCTCGACAGCCTCGCGATCGCTGGGAGTTCGTGATGGCCGCGTCGGCAAAATCGCCCGCGCCGGAGGCGAAGACCGCCGAACGTCCGCCCGGCCGCGAAGAAGCCTTGCGGGCGCCAGGGCCGGGCTCCGGGCCGGCGATGGGCGATCCGGTTGACCGGCTGCAGCGCTCCGCCGGCAATCGCGCCCTCAATGCCTTGCTCGCCGGCGCCGCGGACACAAGCGGCGGAGCGCCGCTGCCGGCACGGCTTCGCGGCGACATGGAAGCCCGGTTCGGCGAGGATTTCGGCACGGTCCGGGTCCATTTCGGGGCGCGCGCCGGCAGCGCCGCCGCGGCGATGCACGCCCGGGCCTATACGGTCGGCTCGGACATCGTTTTCGCCGACCGCGCCTACGCGCCCGACACTTTCGACGGCCGGCGGCTGCTCGCGCACGAACTGGCGCATGTCGTCCAGCAGCGGCGCGGCGGTGCGGTTCCGCAATTGCGCCGCGGTTCTCCGACCGAGCAAGCCGCCGAGCAGGCGGCGCGGGCGGTGGCGAACGGCGCCAGCGACATCACGGTCGCGGGAGCGTCCGCGCCCGGGATCGCCCGCGAGGGCAGCGGCGACGATGACGAATTCGCCCGGGCGATCGGCACCTGGACGCATCTCGATCAAGAAACCGAGGAGGAGGCGCGGCGCAAGCCGGGGCCGTCTCCAAAGCGAGATGCCGCCGAGAAGACCGGCGAATCGACCGATGCTCCGACGAAATCGAACACGATCGATCCCGCGCTCAAGAAACAGTCGCAGTTTCTCCGTCAGCGCCGCAAGGACCTGCTCGACCGCCGCGAAGAGGAACGAAAGAACGGCGGCGATCCGGACAAGGTCAAGCAGCCGGCGCTGCCGAAGAAAATGCAGGTCGGCAAGTACCAAGACGCCGTGCGGGGGGCGACGCACCAGGAAGCGCAAGACGAAGCCGACCGCCATGAGGCGATCGTGCGCAGCCAGCAGGGCATGACCCACGAGGACATGTTCAACAAGACGCTGGCGATGCGCGGCGGTCCGGCGGGCGCGGCCGTCTGGGAGCACGAGCGGCTGCGCAACGAGTACAACGAGACCAAGGAAAAGCTCGCCAAGAACCCTCAGACCGCGGTGATCCTCGGGCTCGAACAGCAGAACGAGTCGCTCAAAGCCGAAATCGGCAAGCTCGATCAGACGCAGCGGAAACAAGGCGGGCTATCCACCGAGGACAAGGACCGCCTCGGCAAACTCAAGGCGGCGCTGCAGGGCAACGAAGAGACGATCAAGAACAGCGAAGTCACCGCGCTGCGCAGCCGCGCCAACAGCCTGCACGACAAGCTGGCGATATCCGGTCTTCGCGACCCCGACGCCCACAAGGACGCGACCGGCGCCGCCGCGGCCAGCAAGGGAGCCCCGGCCGGCTGGAACCAGAACACCCATGCGGTCATCCAGGTGCTCGACAAGGACGGCAAGCTGATCGCCTGGGGCACCGGCACCAACGACGAGCACGGGCACGCCGAAGAAAACGCGCTGGTCCAGATCCGCGCGCAGATCAAGAAGATGAAGGGCCTGCCGCCGGGCGCCAAGATGGAGGTGGTGGGCGACCAGGTCGTCTGCCCCGAGGTGTGCCGGCCGGCGCTTTCGAAATTCGCCGAAGACCACGGCATCGAAGAGGTCGACGGCTATACGTTCCGGGCGCGAAAGCCCGCGGCCAAGGTCAAGCCCGGCGCCGACCCGCTGGAAACCGCCAAGAACACCGCGCTCAACGCCACCACGGCCGAAGCGACCGACGCCAAGCTCGAGCGCGAGCACCTGCCGATCTATCGCCGCGGCACCGGGCGGGTGGACGGGCCGTCGAGCAGCAAGGATGCGCATCGTCACGAGCACGAGCACGACGCCGTCAAGCGCAACGCCAAGGTGAACGCGGCGAAACAGAGGTCGAAATCGGGCGGCGGCGCGAAAGGACCGGCCGGCCGCGCGGCGGGCGGCAAGCGCAAATCCGCAAAGCCGCCGGCGGGCAAGGCCGAAATCGGCCGCGACCGCCCGACAAAACCCGCCGCGAAGAACAAGGCATCGGCCCGGTCGGGCAAGCTGCCCGCCAGGGGCAAGGCGGCGTCGGTATCGAGCGACGCGCCGAAATCGCCGCGCAAGCGCAGCGCGGCGCCGACCGCGAGCCATCCGCCGCCAAAGCCGGCGGCGCCGCGCAAAGGGTCGGCGCGCGCCAAGTCGAGCGGCACGCGAGCCGGTGACGCGGTGCCGCGCGCCGTAGCGCCGCGTTCAAGGACAAAGGCTAAAGCAGCGCCGTCACCCAGGAAGGCAGCGGCGCCGCGTCCGCCCTCGGCCAAACCGGCGGCGAGCACCGGCAAACCGGCGGGTGGCACCACCAAACGGACCGCGACCCCACCCGCAGTGCCGCTCCCCAAACAGCATCAGGCGGGCCACGGCCACAATACGCCGGAAATCGTCGGGGGCGGGGCGGTCGGGCCCGCGCCGGCGGCCACGCCCCGCGCCCGGAGGCCGTCCGGTGCGGCGCGGCCGGCGGCCAAGGCGGCTCCAGCGGCTGCGAAACCGGCGACGCCGCCTCGGGGTCGGCCGCCGGCGGCGCCTCGCGGTGCGGCCAAGGCAGCACAGCCCGGCAAGCCGGGAGCCGCGCAACAGGGCAAGCCGGCGGCGAAACCCTCCGGCTCCAAGAGCGCGGCGCGCGCGTCAGGACCGGCCAAGCCGGCGGTTGCGCATTCGGTCTCGACAAACCGCGGCGGCGGCAGCTACCTCGCCCCCGGCAGCGCCGGCGGCAACGCCTCCTTTGGCGCGAGCGCGACGCAAGACCACGGCAAGGGCGTCACCACCGGCCAGTCGGTCGGCTTTGACGGCTCGGTGGCGGTCGACGTGACCGAAGTCGCCGATACCGATCCGCAGATGTACCAGGTGACCCTGCGTATCGACCTCAGCGGCCAGTTGTCGGTCGATGCCGGACGGCAGTCGGCCGGCGGTCGCGCCCATGCCGGCGCCTCGCTGTCGGCTTCCGGCAGTCTCACCCAGGTGTTCAGCACGCGGCTGTCGGCCGACGCGGCGCGGCAATACCGTTTCGCGGCGGAGCACGGCACCGGCGGCAAGCCGAAAGAGCTCGAAATCGTCCGCCTGCTGGCCTCGCATCAGATCGACGCCGCGCGGACGCTGATGGAATCGACCAGCGCGCAACAGGGCTCGGCCGAAGCCGCCAAGAAGTTCGCCAAGGGCCAGGTCGTCGAAAGCACGATGCAGGGGACGCTCGGCGGCGACGTCAATGCCGGCGGCGATCATTCCGGCGGCTCGTTCGGCGTTCAGCTCGGCGTCTTCCACACCGGCAGCGTCACCCGCCGCATCGAGGAGCGCGACGGCAAGATCGTCGTGACCATGACGGTCGACAGCGAAACCGGCGGCACGCTCGGCGGCACGTTCTCCGAGGGTGTCGCGGGCTTTGGCGCCGGGCATAGCGGCGCGCAAAGCCGGCTGAAAGGCGTGAGTTTCACCCTCGACCCCAACGCCGACAACTTCACCGCGCAGTTCAACTCGATCTCGTCGGTCGGCTCTATCGACGCACTCGACCGGATGCGGGCGGCACATCCCGAACTGGCCGGCGCGACGACCGACGGCACCGGCAAATCGCAGGAGGATACCGCCGGCGCTAGCGTGCTCGGGTTTGGCCTCGATTATGGGCAAGGCGGCTCAGTCAACGAACAGCAGACGCGTGACGAAAACGGCCGCGTCTCGTACCACAACGAGGCCAACAGCTCGGTCGGCCTCAAGGCGACCGCCGGCGGCCGCACCTTCGCGTCGAGTTCGCAAACCGACAGCCTCGTCACCGATGTCGCGCCGGACAACACGGCGACGGGTGAAACCCGCTCGACCCGGCATGAGAGCGACATCGGGCGATCGGCCACAGCCTTCCGCAAATCCTTCGCCAAAGACCCAGTGACGACCGTGACCGGGGTGTTCAGCGGCAAGACCAAGGTGGTGCAAGAGCGGCAGGACCAGTCGGGCAAGGCGCTGACCAATGCCAGCTACGAGCGGATCGTCGCCCTCGCGAGCAAAGGCACCGACTGGGAGCACGCCTGGGTGCCCGGGCACGGCGACATCATCGAATGGCGTAAGGCCCGCCACAAAATCCTCGCCGCGCACGGCGACCGCAACCTGATCTCGCGCGCGCTCGACGAGTTTAGCGGCGGCGGCGACCTGACGAGCGCCACGATCCAGAAGGCGGTCGGCGAAACCGGTATCGCCTTTGAATTCCCCGACTCCCTCGCCGACCAGAAAGGCGTCTACGACGCGCTCATCGTCGGCGATCCGGTCGGCCATGCGCACGAGCTGGCGGATCGCGGACAGCAGGAAGCGGCGATTAACGAGCTCAACGCGGCGAACGACAAGCTCGGCAAGCTGGTCGACGCGGTCACCGCGCATCAGGGGGAGTTCGAAAGCCAAGCGAAGCGCAGCGAAATGATCAACCGGGTCAATGATCGCCGGGCGCAGCTGCGCGGCGAAATCCGTCAGTTGACCCGGGCGGCCAAGCCGCAGGCGCCGGATTCCGCGCCGAAGCCGGAAACCGGCCCGCCGACCGCGCAGCAGGCCGCCGACGCCGAGGCCGACAAGCAGGCGCAGCAAGCGGAGCTGATGACCAAACAGCTCGCGCTGCAGAACGCCTGCCAGCTCAACCGCACCACCGAGACCGGCGCGTTCAACTGGGTCCGTCAGGAGATGGACAAGTGGCATTTCGACTCGCAGGGCGCGTCGATCGAAATGATGAACCGGCTCAACACCGTCCGCGATTCCTGGGTCGCCTGGGACAAGACGGTCGACGATCTGAAGGCCGTCTACAAAGAGCTCGGTATAGATCCGGCGCAGGCGAGCGCGATGGGCCCCGACCGCAAGCAGTGGAGCGCGGTCGATGAATTGTGGAAGCACTGGTAATGGCGCCGCCGCAAACCCAGATCGTCGCGCCGTCCGGCGGAGAGAAAACCGCCGCGAAGTCGGTGCCGATGCGGATGACCATGTCGCCGCAGCCCGAGCGCCCGATCAACAGCCCGTTTTTCAGCGCCGGCAACGGTGCGGTGAATTCGGCACTGACCGACGATTCCGATGACCTGCTGGCGGCGTTGCCGTCGCGAGGCGGGTCAGCAAGCCGCTACCGGAACGCCGGGGACCGAAACCACCCCACCGCGGGTCTGATCTTCGGCGACACCCACCAACCCGTCACGCGTGAAGCGCTGATCAGCTGGGCCGTAAAGCAGGGCAAGCCGCCCCGCCTGTTGTACGCCAGCCTGACCAGTTCCTACGACTTCCTCGGCAGCGACGACGAAAAAAAGCAAGCGGTCCAAATGCTCGCCGAGGATATGGACCAGGTACAGGCGCAAATTCAGAAAAACCGCGACGACGCGGAGAAAGTCGCCGCGGCGGATTACCAGAAGCGCGGGTCCGCGCGCGAGCCCGTCCCCGGGCACAATCTGATCACGGTCAAGGAGCTGGAACAGCTCCAGAAGAAACCGGGGTTCGATGCGCCGTTGGACACCGTCCATTTCGCGACACAGCGGCCGGTGAAATACGTCAAAGGGCAGGTCGTCAGCGAATACACGATCGTTTCGCCGCAATGGGGCGTCGTCGAAAAGGACGGGTATTACTTCCAGATCGGCCCCTCCGGGCTCGACACGCTCAATTACGGGTACCATCCGAACCAGAACCTGACCACCGGCCGCCAGGTCTGGGAGCGCAGCAAGGGCATCAACTACGCCTACGGCTATGCGCTCGAAATGGTCGGCGAGGGCATGCAGTTCGGGCCGGCCCTCGCACGGCTCACCGGCCCGTTCATCAAGAAGTCCGGCGAAGGGATCGTCCACGACGCGCGCGCCATCGACGCCAAGCTCGCTGGCGACGATTTCGACGAGCCGGAGCCTGAAATCGGCTGGGACACCGTCACCGAAGGCATCGCCAGCGCGGCCGTGCCGGAAATCGGCGGCAAGGTCGAGCGGGTCGCCGGCAAGGCCCTCACCCCGCTGATCGGCCGGGCAGCGCCCTACGCGGGCAAGATCGCGGGGTCGCTCACCGGGCAATACGCCTCACAGATCATTCAGAAGGTGCCGGCGGTGGTGCGCGGCGATGTCAGTATCGCCAGCGCCGCGACACCGGATCTGAGCGCACGCGGCGTTGCCCAGGATTTCGTGTACAGCGCGGGCCAGCACGCCGCCGGGAAAGTCGCCAACAAGATCGCGCCCGGCCGCAACCTGGGCAACGCCCCGCCCCACGGAGCGCCGGCGCCCGAACCCGCCGCCGGCGCGAAGAGCCCGCCGCCGCAAACCGCTGCGCCGGCTCACGCACCCACCGCCGCAACAACGCCGCCGCATGGCGAATTGCCGGCGCAAAAACCCGCCGGCGGCGCGAAAGCCTTACCACCGGCACATGCCGCCACTGCCGAGGCAGCGCCGGCGGCGGTCGGCAAGAAGACGCCGGCGGTTCAGTCGCAGCCTGCGCCGGCCAAGGGCACTGCCCCGACCGCGACGGCGGCACCCGAGCCTCACGCGGCCGATCCCAAGACCGCGCCAAAGGCGGGAAAGGCGAAAAAGCCGGCGCCGGCCGGCAAGACCAACAACTCGGCCGAGCCGCATCCCAGCGCCGCGGCCGATGACAAGGCCGCCGGCCGCAAGGCGGGCAAGAAGGCGTCGGACGCGGCAAAAAAGGCCAAGCCGGAGACCGGAGGCGGCGGCAAACACAACCACGGCGAGCCGCCGGTGCCGGTGGACGGCCCACGCTCGACGCCGCATCCGGACGACCCGCACTGGGACGACTACCAGAAAGTCGTCGCCAAGCGCGGTTTCGAACACGGCGCCGGCGTCGGCCAGCACGCCGACCTGAAAAATCAGCTGAATGAAATCGGCAGAAACCAGGATGCGAACACCAAGCGTCACCAGGCCGAGCTCGATACCTTGCAGCGTGAGCGCGCGCAGCGCGAGCAGCGGGCGAAGAAACTGCAAAAGGAAGCGACCAGCCTGCGCGGCAAGGAAAAGCGACGCGGACTGAAACCCGAAGAGCAATCGCGCAAGCGGGAGTTGGAGCCGCAACTGCAAAAAGCCCGCGCCGAGCGCGACGCGGTCAAGAAGCGCATCACCCAGGTCAAAAGACGCAGCCCCGCTGCGGCGAAGGAGAAGGTGCGGCAAAAGCTGGCGCTGTCGCGCGCCGAAGACCCGATGCATCCCAACGACCCGACGGTGAAAAACCGCGGCGCGCGGGCCGGCGATTTTGGCGACACCCATGCGGTAGTGAAGGTCGTCGACAGCAAGACAGGGGAAGTGGTCGCCTGGTCGATCGAAACCTTCGACACCAAAAAGCATCCGGCAAAACCCGAAAACCGGGTGCAGAAGCGAAAAGCCGAGAAGGCCCGCACCGATCGGCAACAACACGCCGAAGAAAAATCGCTGCCGAACATCGAGGTACAGCTCAAGCGGCGCGGCATCGAGAGCCTCAAGGGCTACAGCATCGAAGTCGTGGGAGACCGCAGTGTCTGCCAGGACGTCTGCCAGCCGGCGCTGACGGAAATGGCCCGGGCGCGGGATGCCGACGCCGTCGACGGCTACACCTACCACGGCGAGACCAAGGCCGGCCGGCCGATGTCGGAGAAAAAGACCGCGGCGCTGCGCTCGACCGACGTCGCCGAGGGGATGAAGTACACCAAGAAACAACTGAAGATTTATCGCCGCCCCGCAGGGGGTGGAGAAGCGGCGCCGGCGCCGACCGACACCTCGCCACCCGGAACGCTCCCCCGGGCCAAGGGCGCGGCGCCCGAGGCGGGCCAGCCGGCTCCGCGCACGCGAACCACGCTCAAGGAGACCGAGAACCCGGCGGTCAAAGCGCATTTCGAGCCGGCGCCGTCGTCACCCGCGGCCGACAAGCATGATGTCCATCCGGCGCAGAAGGCGCCCAAGCAGAGCGCTGCCGCGGCGCCGGCCGCAGGCGGAAAACAGCCGGCCGCCGCCGGTCCGGGCAAGCAGGCGCCCGCCGAACATGCGGCGCAGCCGCAGGCCAACGAAACGGGGCCGCACGCGGCCAAATCCAACGCCAAGGCCGCGGCGCCGGAACACGCCCAGCCGATCGTTCGCGAACCGGCCAACGCACCGACCAACAACAAGGCCGCGAAGCCGTCGCGGCCGCCATCCTCGCGCGGCGAGAAGGTGACCGGGGCGCTCGGCAAGGCCGACGCCCTCCTCGGCGCGGTTCGCGACTACAACCAGTACCGCGAGGACGGCGCCGGGAAGGGCTCGGCCCTGGCACGCGCGGGAACGACGCTCGCCGCCAACCTCAAGGGCGGACCCGCCGCCGCCGTCGTCAATACCGCCAACGCGTACGACAGCGCCCGTAAATCGGGCCAGGGCAAGGTCGAGGCGGCGGCGACCGCGCTCGGCAGCGGCGCCGGCGGCATCATCGGTAGCAAGCTCGCACCGGCCGGGCCGGTCGGCACGGCCGTAAACCTCGCCAACACCGCGGCGCAAGCCCTGGGTGCGCCGCAAGGCGTACAGGACGCGACGATGGGCGCCGCGACGCTCGTTCCGTCGAACATCATCGGCACCACGGTCACCGAAGGCGCGCGCAGCTACGCCAATATCGGCACCGCGCTGGTTACCGGCGACGCCAAGGCGATCGACCGGCAGGTGCAGGGCTACCAGGCGGGCACGGCCGGACCGTGGCTCCAGGGTTACGCGCAGGTGACCGGGATGGTCGCCGACATGGCCGCCGGCGACGATTTTGAAAAGGCGCTCAACAAGGCGGCGGACAGCGGCAAGGGCTCGTGGGCCGACCGCGTCGGTAGCGCCAGCGGCGATGCGATGTACGCGCTCAGCCAGTCGAGGGACGCCAAGGCCGGCAAGTACGGTGCCGCGGTCCAGGGCATCTCGATGTCGCTTGGCGTGGCGTCCGACATGATTGCCGGCAACAGCTTCGAGCAGGCCCTCAACAAAGCCGCCGAGGCGGGCAAAGGATCGTGGACGGAAAAGGCCGGCAGCGCGCTCGGCGACGTCGCATGGAACGCCACCGAAAAGGTGAAGCAGCTATCCGACACCGATCTGCCGGCGGCCAAACAAGCCCTCAAGGACAAGTGGAACAAGCTGTGGGCGTAACAGGGAGCATAAGCGCGTGCCGCCGCTGTCGCGACCAGGCGAGGCCGTAGATGATCGACCAGCTCGACATCACGCTACGCAGGCTGATCACCAGCACGATCGCCGGCTTTGCCAGCGACGACCAGGTTCGCTTCCAGCCGCCCGACGACGATTGGCGCACCTATGTGAAGACGCTGTCCGTGGGCGGCCAGCCGGCCAACGCAATCAACGTGTACCTCGTCGACCTGCGCGAGAACCGCAAGCTGCGCAGCACCGAGAAACTGCGCACCACGTCGCCGATCGGGGATGTGACCGAGACGGTCGTACCGCGCCGGCTCGATTGTCACTATCTGATCAGCGCCTGGAGCCCGGCCGATGTGACACCGGCGATCGAACCGACGCTGGACGAGCACGCCGCGCTTTATCTGGTCGCGTCCGAGCTTGCCCAACACGATCCTATCATCCCCGCGGAGCTCTATGCGCCGGGTCCGGTACCGGCGACCTTCCCGCCGGGTTTTGCCACCGCCGAGATGCCGATCGCCGTGGTCCCGCCGGAGGGCTTTATCAAGCTCGCCGAGTTCTGGGGCGCGATGGGCGAGAAGCATCGGTGGAAACCGGTGGTGTACCTCATCGTCACCCTGCCGATCCTGACCCCCGGCCAGCCGGTCGGACCGATGGTCACCACCAGCATCACCGAAATGCTGACGACCGGGTCGCCGGCGAGCGGCGAGACCCTCATCCAGGTCGGCGGCACGGTACGCGATGCGCAGGTGCCGCCGCAGCCGGTGAACGGCGCCTGGGTGGAGTTGCTGACGGCAGCGGGCACGCGGCTGCAGCTCGCCACTACCGGCACCGACGGCCGCTTCACCTTTATCAGCGTCGCGGCCGGCAACTACCAACTTCGCGCCTCGCGGGTGGGATTGGGCGTCATCATCCGCAACATCACCGTGCCGTCGCCCAGCGGCGAGTATGACCTGCAGCCCTAGCAGAGGGAACGACGACCATGGCAGTGCAAGTTTCGTGGCCCGGTGTCTACATCGAGGAATTCGAGCCCGCCGCGCCGATTCAGGGCGTCAGCACCAGCACCCCGGCCTTTATCGGCGTCGCCGCGACAGGCGCTTTGCGGACGCCGACATTGCTCACCAGCTGGGACACGTTCAAGACGACGTTCGGCAGTCTGCCGGTCCACGGCTTTTTCCTTTATTACGCGGTCCGCGGTTTTTTTGAGAACGGCGGGCAGGAGTGTTACGTCGTTCGCGCCAGCAACGGCGCTTACGGCACGCTTGTCGTCAACACCCGCACCGGCGCCCGGCCGCTGTTCACGGTGACGGCACGCCAGCCGGGCGCCGCGGCGATCACCATCACGACCGCCGATCGTCACCTGCTGACAAACGCCAACACAACCGTCTTCCAGCCGACCGGCGCGCTAACGGTAGCCCCCGCGGTCGGCGATACGCAGATCGTGATGAGTCTCGTCGACGCGGCCAATTTTCGCCCGGGCGACACGATCACCATCGCGGCCGCGGGCGAAAGCCTGCAGATCGTACGGATCAGCACCTCGGGCGGTGTCGGGACGCTGCTGCTGGGGTCGCCGCTGGCCAACGGCTACGCGATCGCCGACGTCGTCCGGCTCGCCGATACGCCGGCCGGGGCGACGGTGTTTCGCCTGTCGTCCGCGGTGCCGATCCCGGCGGGATCGCTGGTCCCCGGCACGATGCTCACCTTCACCCAGGGCGCCAATACCGACACCGAAATCGTCGGCTCGGTGCAGACCGAACAGCTCGGCGGCGGCGCGTTCACCTACCGGGTGACGCTGATCGGCGGTCTCGCCTTCCCGGTCGACATGACCGCCGCGGCGACCGTGCAGTCCGAGGAGTTCAGCATCACCGTCGCCCAGGGCGCGGGCAACCAAGTCTACGACAATCTCGGTGTCGACGGCAGCTACCCGCGCAATTATCTCACCGTTGTCAACGGCGACCCGACCGGGCTGGTTACGATCTCGCCGCAGCAACCGCCGCCGCCGGTGCCGATGCCGGGAAACCTGCCGGCGGCGGGCGCCGCCAACCTGGCCGGCGGCGCGGTCGAGGACCTGACGGCGATCGCCGACCAGGATTTCATCGATGCCCTCGACACGCTGCACGGCGTTGCCGACGTCAACATGATCGCCATCCCCGACCGCACCACCCCGGCGGTGCAGCAGGCGGTGATCGCGCAATGCGAACTGCTCGCCGACCGGTTCGGGGTGCTCGACGCCGAGCCGGGCCTCGACCCGTTCGCGCCGGGGCAGCTGCCGGCGCAGCGGGCCGGGCTCGACTCCACCCGCGGCTATGCGGCGCTCTACTACCCCTGGCTGAGCGTATTGCCGGCGACCGGCAGCGACCCGGTCCTCGTGCCGCCGTCGGGTCACACTTGCGGCATCTTCGCGCAAACCGACCAGACCCGCGGCGTGTTCAAGGCACCGGCCAATGTCACGGTCAACGGCGCGATCGGTCTCGAACGGGTGCTGAGCGACATCGACCAGGGCATCCTCAACCTGGCGGGGATCAATTGCTTCCGCATCTTCCAGTCGGGCGGACGGCCGTATCTGTGGGCCGCGCGAACGACCGCGACCGACACCAACTGGCAGTACGTCAACATCCGGCGACTTTTCATCTATCTCGAAAAGTCGATCCAGGAGGGCATCCGCTGGGCCGTCTTCGAGCCCAACAACACCCAGTTGTGGAACAAGCTCAAGCGCTCAATCGGCGCCTTCCTCAACCAGGCTTGGCGTGACGGCGCGCTGTTCGGCGACAAGGCGACAGACGCCTATTACGTCCGCATCGACGACGCGCTCAACCCCTTCTCCGAGCAGCAGCTGGGACGGCTGCACATCGAGATCGGGGTGCGGCCGAGCTATCCCGCAGAATTCATCATCGTGCACATCGGCATCTGGGCCGGCGGCTCGGACACCAGCGAATCCTAAGATAACGGGAGCGGCAAATGGCATTCTCCGATCCAGGCGGCAATTTCAATTTTCTGGTCGAGATCGACGGCATCGTTCGAGCCTCGTTTCACGAGGCGAGCGGGCTCGACTCGACGATCGACGTGATCGAGCACCGCGAGGGCAACGACCCGGTGATGCGGAAATATCCGGGACAGGTGAAGTACTCGAACCTGACCTTGAAATGGGGCATCGCCAACGACATCGACCTGTACAACTGGCACATGCAGTGGGTCACCGGCGACCCCGCCGCCAAACGCCTGACCGGTTCGGTCGTGCTCTACGACCGCCAGGGCAAGACCGAGCTGGCGCGGTGGAATTTCGTCAATGCATGGCCGGCGAAATACACCGGCCCGACCTTCAACGCCGAGAGCAACGACATCGCGATCGAAACGCTGGAACTCGCGCACGAGGGCGTGGCGCGGGCGTAGGCGGCCGCTTGTCAGGAGAGAGACAATGTTCCAGACCGAATTCAACTTCACCTTACCCTGCGGCTATCTCGACGACGGCGGCACGCTGCACCGCGACGGCGTGATGCGCCGCGCCACGGCGGCGGACGAGATCCTGCCGCTGCGCGATCCGCGGGTCGCCGACAACCAGGCCTATCTGGCGGTCATCCTGTTGTCGCGGGTCGTCACCCGGCTCGGCTCGCTGTCGGCGATCAATCCCAAGATCGTCGAAGGCCTGTTCGCCACCGACATGGCGTTCCTGCAGGACCTCTACAACCAGGTGAACCAGCTGGGCGCGGAGGCGGACAGCGTCGTCTGCCCGGAGTGTCGTCACCAGTTCCGGCGGGAGCCCAGCCTCCCGGGGGAATCCTTGGCTACCCCCTCGCTCAACTGACCGAGGAGGTAGCCTTCATCGCCTACTACTTCCACTGGCCGCACAACGACATCGTCAACCTGGAGCATGTGGATCGCCGGCAATGGGTCGCGAGAATTTCCGAGATAAACCGGAGAGAAAGCGGTGAATAAGACACCCGCTTGGCAGCCGGTACGCCGCAGTGACATCAGGGTCACGCGCGATATGACGGACCGGACGAAGACGCCGGCGCGGTTCGCCGGGCGCCTCGCCGCGGCCGCTTTCGTGCGCGGCATCCGTCAGCGCCACGAAGCGCGGAAGACGATGCAGACCCCGCTCGAGCGGTATTTCCGGCGCGGCGCGGCGATGCTCGCCTTTGCGTCGCACATCCACCGCCACGAAAACCGGCTCAGCCTGCTGGTCGAGCGGCACACGCACCCGACGACTCGCGAACGGACCGTGCTGCGGTCGTCCCCGGTCTGGCGCGACGCCGCGGCCCCCGCGGTGCGGTTGTTGACGTCGCCGCGGCTGCCCCAGGTGGAGCGGATCATGGCCCGCGAACGCCGGGTCGAGTCCTCCGCCACGATCCAGACGCTCATCGAGCGCGTCGTCGACGAGCGGCGCGGCGAGCGATCCGGGCAGCAGCCGGCGCCCGCGCGGATCGCCCCACCGCCGTCCGTGCCGATGATCGTGCGGACGACCCCGCCGCAGCCGCGAGCGGTTGAACCGGCCGCGACGGCGCCCCTCGGGCGATCCGGGGCCGAGCCGTGGAATGCCTTTCCCGGTCGCGGGCGCAGCGTCGCCGCCGGCCCGGCGGAGGCGGTTCCGTTGAGCCCCAGCCAGATCGGCCGCCTCACCGAGCAGGTGGTCAACGCTATTGACCGGCGCTTCACCGCGCACCGCGAACGCCACGGAAGGATCTAACCGATGCCGATGGAAAAGGCGGTGATCACCAACACCGTGAGCGGCGTCAAAATCCCGGTGATGTTCAATCCCGAGGAATACACCGTCAACCGCGAGATCAACTATGCGCAGTCGGTGATCCCGGGGCTCAGCGGACCGGTGCTGCAGTTTGTCAGCGGCAACATGCAGACGCTGGAAATGGAACTGTTTCTTGATACTTACGAGGAACACCGCGCCAACGACCGGGTGTTGAACACCGCCCAATCCGACGTGCGCACGATGAGCAACCAGGTGGTCGGGCTAATGGACATCGACCCGACGACGCACGCGCCGCCGGTGCTGTTGTTCACCTGGGCATCGCTCTCCTTCACCTGCGTGCTCGCCCGGGCCAGCCAGCGCTTCATCATGTTCCTTCCGGACGGGACGCCGGTGCGGGCGCGGTTGCAGGTGGTGTTCAACGAATTCCGCAACGTCGACCTCGAAGCCAAGGAGGTCAAGCGGGAAACCTCGGACTACACCAAGCGCTACACGGTCAACCAGGGCGAGACCCTGTCCGGCATCGCTGCGACAAGCTACGGCGACCCGCGGCTGTGGCGGGTCATCGCGCTGGCGAACGGGATCGACCGTCCGCGTCCGCTGGCGGCCGGCCAGGAGCTGGTGCTGCCCAACCTTCCCTACCGCGACCCGGATTCGGGCGTGGTGTACAGCTAGGGAGTTTTCGGTGGACGGCAGCCGCTTCATCCCCGATTTCAGGCTCGCGATCAACGGCGCGCCGGTGCCGGCGGAGCTGCGCGCGTCGGTGTCGAGCCTCACCCTGGTGAGCGGTCTGGAAGGCGCCGACCGGGTCGAGGTCACGCTGGTGGACGACGCGCTGCGCTGGCTCGACGACCCGCTCTTTGTCCTCGACACGCCGGTGACGCTGGAGCTCGGCTATGCCGACACCGGGACACAGCAGGTTTTTGTCGGCCAGATCGTCGGCTTTGGCGCGGCGTTCCCGAACAGCGCGGCGCCGACCGTCACCATCACCGCACAGGACGCGCGGTATCGGCTGGCGCAGGGCAACAAGGTGCGGTGGTTCGGGATCCCGATCCCGTCGATCGGCAATTTTCCGATCCCCGACGTCGCGACCGCGCCGATCGTGGCGCTGGAAAACCTGCTGCTGCCGGTCATCGACCCCGTCGGCGCGGCGCTCTCGGTGCTGCTCGGCGCCGCCGAGGCGGTGTCGGCAATCGCCGATCCGGGCGACGCGCAGAAATTCATCCGCAAGCAGGCGAACGAGAGCGACTACGACTTCCTCACCAAGATCGCCAAGGAAAACGGCTGGGAGATGGTCATCGACCATACCGGGCCGCTGGGCGGGCATCTGCTGCACTTCTTTTCACCGCTCGACAAGCTGCAGCCCGACGTTCAGCTCACCTACGGCTCGAGCCTCATCGACTTCACGCCGCGGATCAGCAATGTCGGGCAGATCTTCGCGGTCAGCGGCTATGTGTGGGTGCCGCCGACCAAGATGGTGTTCAACGTCACGCTCGGCTTCGACTGGGACCGGATGGCGCTGACCCTGGCGATCTACCCCGGGGGCGTCGCCTTTGGCCCGACAACGCCGACCGCCGACCTGATCGACGATCCGCTGACGCTCGCCACCGCGCCGCGCAAGCTGATCAGCGAGCTGATACCCAAACTGAACAAGCGGCTGACGGCATCCGGCAGCGCCCTCGGCGACCCCGACATCCAGGCCGGCAAGGTGCTGCAGATCAATGGTGTCGGTGTCCAGTTCGGCGGGTTGTGGCGGGTGACGGAAGCAACCCACACGATCGACAGCAGCGGCTTCCACACGCATTTCGAGCTTCGCAAGGAAATCTGGTTCGGCTCGATCCCCACGCCGACTCAGGGTGCAATCCCTGTGCGGCTGAGCTTTTGAGCGAGGGCGGACGGCATGGCGCAAAGTCTCTTCGAGTTCGGTTGGCAGCCCGCCGCCGAGAAGGACGACAAGATCTACGGCGTCGCGATCGCGACGGTGATCGACAATGTCGACCTGCTCGGCGAGGCACGGGTGCAGCTGACGCTGCCGTGGGCGCCGGGTTTCATGCCCTGGGCGCGGATCGCCAGCCTGATGGGGGGAATGCAACGCGGCACCTACTTCATCCCCCAAATTGGTGACGAGGTGCTGGTCGCCTTCAACCACGGCGACATCCGCGAGCCTTTTGTGCTCGGTGGGCTGTGGAACACGCTGGACCGGCCGCCGACCGCGGTGCCGACCGATGCGATCACCAAGCGCATCATCTGCACGCCGCTGCAGCAGCAGATCACGCTCGACGACGCGCTGCAATCGATCACCCTCAGCAACCTGCTGCAATTCACGCTGGCGCTCGGTCCGACATCGGCGACGCTGTCGAGCGCCGGCGCCTCGGTGTCACTCGACATTGCCGGCAACGTGACGATCAAGGGCGCGGTCAGCATCGCGCTGCAGGCGCCGACAGTCACCATATCCGGCACCAACGTCGCGATTTCCGGAAGCGCGGGCGCGACACTGAACGGCGGCGCCAACTGCACCATCGCCGGCGCCGAAGTGAACATCGGGTAACGGGGACAGATCATGCCGAACGCCGCCATCCTTTTCTCACCGACCTCGCACCCGGGAATGATCGCCGGCCCGGGGTCGCCGATCGTCAAGATCGCGGGCCTGCCGGCCGCGATTGTCGGCGACCAGCACATCTGTGCGTTTCCGGTGCCGCCCGGTCACCCGCCGAACGTCATCGCCTCGGGCAGCACCACGGTGAAGTTCGGCGGCGTACCGGCCGCACGGGTCGGCGATCTGTGCGCCTGCGGCGCGCAGATCGAGGCCGGCGTCCCCACCGTCAACATCGGCGGATGAGGCAGGCGATGGCCACGGCTACCGACAGCAAGGCATTCCTCGGCCAGGGCTGGGCGTTTCCCGTCGCGGTCGACGCCACGAACCAGATCGCCGTCGCGGCCTATGAGGAGGATATCCAGCAGGCGATCCGCATCATCCTCGGCACCGAGCCGGGCGAGCGGGTGATGCGCCCGACCTTCGGCGCCGGTCTGCGCGGCCTGATGTTCGAGCCGATCAACACCACGACCAAGGCGCTGGCGCAGTACCGCGTGCAGCAGGCGCTGACGCTGTGGGAGCCGCGCATCGACAGCATCAATGTGGTGGTGACCGCCGATCCGCCGAACGGGCTGCTCAGCATCGCCGTCAGCTATCGGGTCCGCACGACGAACACGTTCTACAACCTGGTCTATCCCTTCTACTTGCAGGAAGGCGCGGGAGGATGATCGCCGAACCGGTCATCGAGACCCGCGACCGCTCGCGGATTCTCGCCGATCTGATCAGCCGCGTCCCCAGCTACGTCCCGGAATGGACGGTCGGGGGCGGCTCGCCGGCCTATGCCTTTCTCGCGATCCTCGCCCGCGACGTCGAAATCCAGGCCGCGGCCGAGAACGGCATGCCGGACGCCGCGCGGTTGGGTTTTCTCAGCACCCTCGGCAACAGCCTGCTGCCGGCGCAATCGGCACGGACTCCGCTGGTCTTTCAGCTGATGCCGACGGCCCCGCTCGACGTGACGCTCAACGCCAACAGCGAGGTGGCGGCGAAGCTGCCGCCACCCCCGCCGTCGCTGCTGGGTACATCGCAAGCGGCCGCGACGGCGCCGATCTTTTCGACCGAAAGCACCATCACCCTCACCCGCGCGACGCTCTCGGCGGTCTATTCGGTCGACCCCGGATCGGACACTTACGCCGACCACACCGGGCAACTGCTCACCGGCTTCACGCTGTTCGACCAGATGCTGCCCGCGCCGCATCAGCTGTACCTGGGGCACGATTCGATCTTCGCGCTCTCGGCCAATGCGGATATCGAGCTGTCGTTCGACCTCGCGGCGTCGCACACCGACAGCACAACGCCGCCGCTGTTGATCGACTGGGAATATCTCAGCGCCGACGGCTGGTTGCCGCTGCGGCTGGTTTCCGATCAAACGGCGCGGCTGACGCAGGACGGGCGCATCACGCTGCACCTCGACTGCGGGCCTGACGCCGCTCAGGGGCTGGTCAACGGCGTCAACAGCTATTGGCTGCGCGGCACGGTCAACTCAAACCCGCCGAGCGGTACGATCAGCCCGCTGCCCGGCGGCTACAACATCACCTGGACGCAAAGCCCTTCGGTCAACCAGGTCGCCGTGACGATCCAGGGAACGCCGGCGGCCAACCAGGCGACCATCGTCAAGGTCCTGCGTTCGACGATCACCCTCGACCATTCGTTGTCCGGCGCCGCACCCGGCGCGGTCGTGGTGACCGCCGTCGGCAATGTGTTTGTCGGGGTCATTCAAAGCCAGGTCGGCGGCCTCAGCCTGGTGCTCGACGGCGTCGACCCCGGGCGGGTCATCACGATCGACGGCACTCATACGGCAACGGTGCTGGGCGAACTCAACGGCACCGCCATCCTCGATCAACCGCTCAAGGGCGCCGTCGCGAAGGCGCCGCTGCTCGACGCGGCGACCGGTAATCCGGTCGGCGCGCTCGCGGCATTCATGCCGGATTATTTTGTCGGGCTCGACAGCGCGGTTGACTTCCTCAAGGGCGACGTCGTCACCGTCGACATGACCACCCATGCGACCATCACCCAGGCGGCCGCCAATTGGGTGACGCTTGACGGCGCGATCAGCGGCGCCGAGCAGGGCAATCAGCTGACCCTGCTCCAGGCCCTGCCGGTGCTGAGCCCGAATAACGGCACCGGCGCGCTGCCGAACGTCGACATCATTCGCGCACGCGTCGGCTTCACCAAGTCGAACCTCATGCCGGAAGCCGCCGCCACCGACACGGCCCCGCTCGACACCAGCAATTCCTTCTACCCGTTCGGCAAGCAGCCGCAGAAGTTCACGACCTTTTACATCGCCAGCAAGGAAGTGTTTCAACGCGGCGGCGCGCAAGTCGACATCGTTGTGAAGCTGGCGCAACCCGGCATGGTCTACGACGATTCCGACACCGCCAATCCGACCGCGATGCTGTGGACGATCGAGTACTACAACGGCAACGGCTGGTTGGCGATCGGCGGGGCACAGCAGCTCGACGAGCAGACCAAGACGATGACCGTCGCCGGGCCGGCGAACATCAGCTTCCAATGCCCGGCGGACTGGACGGCAACTCCGGTCAACGGACAATCGAACTATTGGCTGCGCATCCGCATCGACGGCGGCAACTACGGTCATCCGCTGCGGCTGAGCGTCGACAATTCCAACCCGCCGGTGGTGAAGAGCGATCCCGCTACGCTGCAGCCGCCGGTCGTCGCCTCGCTGCGGCTGCAGTACACCTATCTCACAAACTCCAATCTCCTCGATCACTGTGTCGCCTACAACGATTTCGCCTATACCGACCACTCGCAGGATGTGTTGTGGCCGCGCCGGCCGTTCGCGCCCTTTGTGCCGGTTGGCGATCTGCAGCCGGCGGTGCATTTCGGCTTTAGCCAGGCCCTGCCGACCGGGCTGGTCAGCCTGTATTTCGCCGGCGGCGACACCGCCGACGGCACCAGCGCCGGCGAGCCGACCGCGTCACCGTTCCAGTGGGAGTATTATGCGGCACGCGGCTGGGTCGAGCTGTCGGTCCTCGACGAGACGACCGGGTTTGTCGGTAGCGGCCAGATCCAGTTCGTCGGTCCGCCGGACACCGCACCGTTGGCCGGCCTGGGCGGAACATCCTACTGGCTGCGGGCGCGCCTTAAACCGGACGTAGACATCACGGCACTGCCCGCCACGAGCCTCTGGCTCAATGCGGTCTGGGCGCACCAGGGCGAGACCGTCCAACAGGACATGCTCGGGTCGAGCAACGGCAATCCGGGGCAGGCCTTTGTCTTCGCACCGCAGCACGTGCCCGTGCTGCCCGGCGAAGTGATCGAGGTGCAGGAGTGGAAAGGCCGCGGCGACGATTGGCAGACCGCGGTTCTCGGCGTTCCCGCCGCCGATCTGCGTTTTGTCGTCGACCCCTCTGACGGCAAGACGGTCACCCAGGTCTGGGTCACCTGGCACGGACAGCCCTATTTCTACCTGTCGCAGCCGAACGACCGGCACTATGTGCTGGAACGCGCCACCGGCAGCCTGCAGTTTCCGACCCCGCCCTACGGGATGATCCCGCCCGGCGGCGCGCCGATCATCGCGACATACGCGACCGGCGGCGGCCTCGCCGGCAACGTGCCGGCCGGCACGATCACCGAGCTGCACACGGCCGCGAGCTATGTCCAGAGCGTCACCAACCCGTTCCCGGCGACCGGCGGCTCGGCCACCGAACTGACGCCGCGCGCCCGCGACCGCTCCACCCAACGCTTGCGGCACCGGCAGCGCGCGGTGGCGCCGGCCGATTTCGAATGGCTCGCCTGCGAGGCGTCGCCGGAAGTGGCGCGCGCCCGCTGTCTGCCGATCACGGGCCCCGACGGCCGGGGCGAGCGCGGCTGGGTGACGCTCGTCGTCATCCCGGGCAGCAGCGACCCGGCGCCGATGCCCACCGCCGGGCTGCTCGCCGAGGTCGCCGCCGAGCTCGAGGCCCGTGTTCCCGCCGCCATTGTCGGCCAGATCACGCTGGTGCCGCCGACATACACGCCGGTCGGCATCCGCGCCGACATCGTGCCGTTTCATGCCGACGAGGCGGCGCTTGTCGAAGCGCGCGTGCGGGCGAGCCTAACGGCCTTCCTGCATCCGCTGACGGGCGGCACCGCCGGCACCGGCTGGGATTTTGGCCAGCCCGTCTATCTCTCGCAGATCGCGGCGCTGATCGAGGCCGTCGACGGGGTCGATTTCGTCTCCTTGCTGCAGCTGATCGTCGATGACGGGGTCGCCGGCGACCTCGTCGCGGTCGACCCGGGCTCGCTCATCACCGAGGGCGACCACCAGCTGAAACTGGTGGCGGAGGAGGCGTGACATGACGCTTGCCCGTCCCATCCTCGACAACCGCACCTTCGACCAGCTGGTGTCGGAAAGCGTCGGGCAGATCAGCCGGCTCGCGCTGACCTGGACCGACTATAACGCCTCCGACCCCGGCATCACGCTCGTCGAGCTGATGGCCTGGCTGTCCGAGCAGAACATGTACCGGACCAGCCGCATCACCCCCGAATTGTCGCGCGCGTTCCTCCGGCTGGTCGGGGTCGAACTGCGTCCAGCCGGTGTCGCCAGCACCGTGGTTTCACTGGCGAATACGGGCGCCGGTGTGGTCGCCTTGCCCGATCGGGTCCAGCTCACCAGCGCCGCCGGCACCGCGACATTCGAAACGCGCGAGCCCGTGTCGGTGTCACCCGCGGCTCTCGTGCAAGTGCTCGGCGGCGCCGCCGGTGCGCTGCGCGATCTCACCGCCGACAACCTGCAGGCTTTCGACCCCGACACCGATCCGAAGATCGGCACCTTCCAGCCGTTCGGCAACGCACCCCAAAGCGGCGCGGCGCTGTACCTCGGGTTCGACCGCGCGCTCGGCGACCCCGGCACGCCGATCTCGGTGCACGTATGGACCCGGACACCGGCAGCGGACGCCGCCACCGCGCAGGCCCTGCGCCGCGAATGGGAGATCGAATACCACGCGGCCGAGCTCGACTGCCCGCCGGGAGCCGTCTCGCTGCTGCCGGACTGGCGCCGCCATTATGCGGTGACCGTTGTCTGGGAATTCTACGCCGGGAGCGACACCTGGCTGCCGTTGCCCTCGGTCGACGACGAGACACGGGCGCTGACGCTCACCGGGTTCGTCCGCTTTGTGCTGCCGCCCGGGCATGTCAGCGGCGGCCCGGGCCCCTATTGGTTTGTCCGTTGCCGGCTGGTGTGCGGCGGCTTCGAGTGCGCGCCCTGGCTCGACCGCGTCGCCGTCAACGCCGTCACCGCCGAACACGCGGTCAGTATCGACGCCCCCGAGCAGCTCGGCACCAGCCGCGGGCACGCGGCGGAGCCTTACAGCACCAGCCTCTCCCCGGTGGTCGCCGGCACGACACGCCTGAAGCTCGTCTCCGGCGCACAACAGGACGCCCACTGGACCGAGTGCCTCGAATGGGACCTCGTCGGCCATCATGACCGGCGTTATCGCCTCGAACCGCTGCGCGGCCGGATCACCAGCGGCAACGGCCTGCGCGGCGCGGTCTTTCCGGACGGCTGGCAAGTGGTTCTCGACTACCGGGTCGGCGGTGGCAGCGACGGAAACATCCCGGCCCAGCAACTCACGGCGCTCGCCGCCAGCGGCTGGAACGCTGCGCGGGTGCCCGGATTGGCGGCCGTCGCCGCGCAGCTCGCGGTGATCCAGCCCTACGCGGCGACGGGCGGTGCGGAGTCCGAGACGCTGGCCGCGAGCGAGGCCCGCGCCGTCGCCGATCTGGCGCTTCCGACCAAGACCGTGACATTGGCGGATTTCGCGACGCTGGCGCTGGCTGTTCCCGGTGTTCCCGTTGCCCGGGCGAAGGCGATCGCCAACCATCACCCCGCGCTGCCCTGCTTCACCGCGCCGGGCAGCATCACGCTGCTCGTCGTGCCGAATTGCCCCGGCCCCGCGCCGATGCCCGGCCCCGGGATGCTCGCCGCGGTCAAGCGCTACCTTCACCCGCGGAGGCCGGTCACCACCGAGCTTCACGTCGTCTCGCCAAGCTATCTGCAGGTGACGGTGTCGGCGACGCTGCTGGCCGGCGCGGGCAGCGACTCCAGTCTCCTGTCGGCGATCGCGCAGCAAAAGCTCGACGCATTCTTCAATCCGCTAACCGGCGGCCCGGACGGCGCCGGCTGGCCGATCGGCCGCTCGGTCTACCGCGTCGAGGTGATGACGATCCTCGCGTCGATCGGCGGCGTGCTCGCGGTGTCGGACCTGACCCTCGCCGGCACTGACGGCAAGCCGACTTGCGACAACCTCGACCTCTGCCCGGACAGCCTCGTCCAGTCGATGCAGCACCAGATCAGCGTGTCGATCGCCGGCACGGCAATCTTCAGTAGGAGCAAAGAACGTGTCTGTTCTTGATCCGCCACTCGATCGCGTCAACTACTTCAACGGTCAGCGCCTGGCCGCCGCCGATTTTCGCGCCGACCAGGACTACCAGATGCGGGTACGGCGCAAGCTGTTCAGCTCGCTGTATTCGATCGGCATCGTCCAGGGCCTCGAGGTCACCAAGCATCTGACCGACCCGCACAAGGTCATCGTGGCGTCGGGGGTGGCGCTCGACTTCATGGGCCGCGAGATCATCCTGCTCGACCCGACCGAGGTCCAGGTCTCGGGGACGCCCAGCACCACGCCCGGGGTCATCTTCGGCAATTTCCTCGTCATCGCCTATGCCGAGCAGCGCGTCCAGGTGGCGATGGACGGTTGCACCGCGAACGCGGCGGGCAGCTGCGGCGGCAATCTGGCGTGGGGCGCGCCAACACGCATACGGGCCGTGCCGCAATTGGATGTCGTCGACACCTGGCCGACCGATCAGAGCGGCAAGATCGTGCTGGCGCAGATCGGCCTGCAGGCCGGCTGCCAGGTCGGCGACATCCAGTCCGGAGTGCGGCGATACGCCGTGCCGGCAAAGCCCCCGACGGTGCAACCGACCAGCATCGAGGGCGAAAAGGACATCGATTTCAGCAACCCCAAGGTCCTGTATTTCCATATCGACGGCGGCGTTCCGGATACCGTGACGCTGTACCTGCGCGGCGCGCAGTTCTCGACGCTGTTCTACACCGAGCTCGGCGCCCATTCGCATCCCGCGACGCTGGCGATGGATGCGCTGGCCGCGATCCCGGCGCACCACCACACGCTGACCTCGCTGCAGACCGACAAGCAGCTCGGCGGCGACGCCGTGCATGCCATCGCCCAGACCTATTCCGGGGCCGACGGGGATTTCGCGATCCGGCTGTGGCAGCCCTCCTCCGAGCAGACCGACCTCACGCAGGGCGGCGCGCGCTTCACGTTTCAAGGCATCGAGCACGCGCACGGCTTTTCCACCGGTCAGACCGACGATGCCGGAGCGGTGGCCGCGGTGACGCCGACGGGCAAGGTGACGGTCGCCAACAACAGCAACATGCCGGCGGCGCGGAGCGCACCGGCAGACCAGCCGCTGCGATACATCAGCGCGCTCACGGTACTTTATGACAGCCAGGACATCACGGTTCCGATCCTCAAACAGCTCAACGGCGGCGACCCCGTCGCCTGGCCCACCAACGCGACCCTGGGTGACGGCACATCCAATCACCCGTTCGTGCAGAACGGCACCGGCAAGATCGACCTGACACAGCTTGGCCTCGATTTTACACCGGGCGAACACGCTCTGACCTTCCAGGTCGCCGGCGGCGGCGGTCAGGTCAAGTACAACCTCTATGTCAGCTAGCCCGATGCCCGCGCCCACGCGCTACCAATTTGTCCGCGACCGCGAGGCGTGGGACGCGGCGCTCGTCGGGGTCGAACGCGACCCCAACGGCAACCTGACGCTCGCCCGGCTTCCCGGTCCATCAGACGGCGTCGCAATCGATCTGCCGGCGCCGTGGGCGATCGGCCCGTCGAGCATCGCCGCGGGTCCCTGCGACGCGGTGTTCGTCGCCGACACCGAGCACAACCGCGTCTTGTTCATCGACGGCCTGTGCGGCGCCAACGCCTGGCTGCCGGCTGCGACGACCGCGGGGTCCGCGCTCGGCCAGTTCGACCAGCCCTGCGGCCTCGCGGTCACGCCGGATGCGCTCTGGGTCGCCGACAGCGGCAATGGCCGTGTGCAGCGTTTCGCGCTCCCCGCGCTCGAACCCGATCTCGTGGTGGCGGGTCTGGCGCGGCCGACCGGGGTCGGCACAGACGCAAACGGACGGCTTTACGTGCTCGACGCCACCCTGAAAGCCGTGCGGCGATACGGCGCCTACGGATCACCTGACACCGTCTACAACACCGCACTGGTCGCGTCCGGCAAGTTGTCCGCGCCGTCATTCCTCGCCGTTGAAGGAGACGGGCGGCTGTTTGTCAGCGACGGGCCGGCAATCCACTGTTTCGACGAAGCGGGAGCGCCGCTGGCGGATGTTGTGTCACCTGCCGCATCCTGGCAGCCAGGCGCGCTGGCGATCGGGCAGCAGCACCTGTTCGTGGCCAACGGCGCGAGCGGCGCCATCATGGTGTTCCTGCTCGACGGGGCCTATTGCGGCACGCTGCCGTTGTTCCGCGGCCCGGTCACGGCGCTGGCGGTCACCGAAGCGGGCGGCCTGCTGATCAAGACGGCGCTGGACGAGACCTACACCGCGTTTGCCGCCGCGCAGAGCTACGCCGCGACCGGTACCATCACCTGCGGCCCTTACGACGCCGGGGCCTCGCTCGAATGGTTTCGCGCCGCGGCGGAGGCCGATACGTCGGTCGGCGCCGGGGTGACGCTCGATGTCTTCCAATGGGGCGCGCCGTCACCGCCGCCCGGCCCAAGCGAATGGGTGCGCGCCGCCGCGCTCGACACGCTGCTGGCGTCATTGCTGCCGCCGGGACCGGCGCCGGCGTCCCGCCGCTACCTGTGGCTGCGGGTGACGCTGAGCAACCTTCACCCGGACGTGACCCCGGTGCTGCGCGACCTGCGCGCCGAGACGCCGGGTGAGGACTACCGGAACTACCTGCCGGAAATCTATCGCCGCAGCGACGATCCCGGCCTGTTCCTGTTCCGCCTGCTGACCCTGACCCGCAGCGAAATCGGCGCGGTCGAGGAGCATATCGATGCCCTGCCGCAATTGCTGGCGCCCGGCTTCGCGCCGTCATCGGCGTTGCCGTGGCTGGCGCAGTGGCTGGGGCTCGACCTGCCGCTGATCGCGACGAGCGCCGAACGGCGGGAGCTCATCGAGCGCGCGGTGGCGCTCTACCGGCGGCGCGGCACTCCGGCAGGCCTTTGCGATTTTGTCGAGATTTACACCGGCGTCCGCCCCAGCATCGTCGAAGCCTTCGAGGAACGCGGGCTCTGGGTGCTCGACGTCGCGTCCTCACTCGGTTTCGACACCGGGCTGCCGGCGACCGACCCGCTCGGCATGGTGGTGCCGGACCCTGCCGATCCGCTGGCCGCCACGGCCGATTGCTGTGCCACGCCGATCGGCTTCGCCGTCGTCGGCGAGGCCGGGCCGCTGACTGTCACCGAGCTCGGCGAACCGCTGTTTCTCGACACGGCGCATCGCTTCACCGTCTTCATGCCGGCGTATCGGGTGCAGCAGGCCGCGTTGCGCGATGAAGTCCGGCGCATTCTCGACGCCGAGAAACCCGCTCACACCGACTACCATTTATGTCTTATCGAACCTGACATGCGCGTCGGCTTTCAGGCGCAGGTCGGGATCGACACCATCGTCGGCGGCGATCCCTCGCCGCTGCGGCTTGATGCAACTCAGCTCGGCATCGGAACCAGTCTGCCCAATGCGCTGGGTGGAGCGTCGCGTGTCGGGCAAACCGCCAGTGTCGGTTACACGACGGTCCTGGGATAGGAGACCGCAATGAACTCACTCGACATCCTCAACGAACATTTGCGAGAACTCGCGACCCCGCGCCGCAACAACTACTTCTACGGAAAGCGCCTCGACGTCGCGCATTTCCGGATGGAGCAGGCGTACGGCAAAGACAAGCGGTGGCTCCTAAACCGATTGTCACTCGGGATGGGAGTGATCTGTGGTCTCGATGTCACCACGCAGAACGGGCAGGTGTGCGTCTCACCCGGCGTGGCGATCGACGGGCTGGGGCGCGAGATCATCGTGCCGTTGCAGACCTGCATCGATCCGTGGGCGCCACCGACGAAACCGTGCTGCACCGAGCCGCAAGCGCAACCCGCCGACCGCAGCGTCACCCGCGCGGTGACGTTGTGGCTCTGCTATCGCGAATGCACCACCGACCTGACGCCCACCCTGGTCTCGGACTGCGAGGTTCGGCAGGAATGCGCGCCCGGCACGATTGTCGAATCCTTCTGTCTAAAAGTGACGGACGGACTGCCGGCGGCGCTGGGGGACCCGACATGGTGCGGCGCGCTGCATCCGACACCGACCCCGACGCCAAGCCCGTCGCCGACCGGCTCGCCTAGCCCGTCCCCATCGGCCTCGCCGAGCCCCACGCCTTCGTCGGTGCCCAACGCGACCCCCACACCGGCGCCCGTGACGTGGCCGACCGGCTATCAGCCGAGCGAGCGCGAAATCCTGTGCAACCTGCTCGATGTCGGCTGCTGCCCGCCGCCGGGCGACCCGTGCGTGCCGCTTGCCGCGCTGCTGCTGCAGGACGGACAGATCGCCCAGCTCGAAGCGTGCCATTATCGGCCGCGCATCTACAGCAATGCGGTGCTGCTCGACCTCATCCTCTGCCTCATGGCGCGGATCGAGGAATGCTGCGGCCAAGCAAGCCCGACGCCGTCGCCGACCCCGCTGCCGGCGCCGACCCCCACCGCCTCGCCGACCCCAAGCCCGACCCCGTCACCAACACCATCGCCGACGCCCTCTCCGACACCAACACCGGCGCCGACGCTGAGGGTCAGCAACGTTGCGATCCTCGATCGCGCGGGCGCCGTGCTGGCGACGCTGAGCGAGCCCGGCGGCAGCATGCAAGTGAGCCGCAGCGACGGCCCGTCGGTCATCCGGGTGGGTTTTGTTGGCGGCCTCGACCCGAAAAGCGTCGTCGCGGGGATACCCGGAACGGGCGCCAACCCGGACACCTTCACCTTTCTCGTCGAGAGGAAGGGCGATTACCCGCAGGACGTCGTGCCGGGAACCATTGCCGTCGCCAACGCCGCGCAGGCGCAGTTCCGGTTCGGGGACGGCCCGTTCCCATCCGCCGAATACACCGTCACTCTGGTAGGAACCAAAGGTGAACCCAAACCCGCCACGCGGCCGACGATCCTTTCGGCGGTCAACGCCCCGCTCGACGGCGAACCGCAGCAGCTCCCCTCAGGCGACGGCAAACCCGGAGGCAATTTTGTCTTCATGTTCATCGTCCGTTGACCTGTCGGTTGTCATCCCCGTCCTCAACGAGGGTGACAACCTGCGGCGAACCATCACCGGTCTCGACCGCAGCCTGCCGACGGCGAGCGAGATCATCGTCGTCAACGACGGCTCGACCGACGGATGCTGCGATTTCCTTCGCGGCAGCCAGGCCGTGCGCCTGCTCGACCCGGAGGCCGGCGCTCGCCTCGGCGCGGCGGGCGCCCGCAACAAGGGCGCGGCCGCGGCGCGCGGCGAGGTGGTGCTGTTTCTCGACGCGCATGTCGACGTCGCGCCGGGTTGGGCGGAGCCGCTGGTCGCGGCCGCCCGCGACCCGAAAGTCGGCGCCGCGGCGCCGGGAATCTCGGTGATGGGCCGCGACGATTGCTGCGGCTACGGCCTGCGCTTCTGCGATGTCTCGCTGGGGGTCGAGTGGTTGCCGCCGCCGCAGGCGGAGCCGGACGCCCCGCTGTTGCCCGGCGCGTGCTGGGCGATGCGGCGCTCGCTCTTCGAAGAAGAGGGCGGGTTCGACGCCGGGCTGGTCCGTTGGGGCTCGGAAGACGCCGAGCTGTCGGTGCGCCTGTGGACCGCCGGTTACGCGCTGCGCCTGGTGCCGGAAGTCACCGTCGCGCACCTCTTCCGCGAAAGCCACCCTTACGCGATCGACTGGACCTGCGTGCTGCACAACATGCTGCGGATGGCGGTTGTGCATTTCAGTGACGAACGCCTCGCCCGCGTGGTCGAGCGGTTCAAGCACTACCGCGACTTCACCGCGGCCTGGGTAATGCTGCTGGAGACCGACACATTGTCACGCCGGTCCGATGTCCGGCTGCGACGCACGCGCGACGATCAAGCCTACTTCGCCCAGTTCGGCGACATTCGGTAAAGGAGACCTTCGATGGCCGTGGCCACTACCACCGATCAGTCCTGCACCGTGTGCGGGACCGCGCTGGAACGTGTTCGCTACTTCCCGCGCCAGCTCATCACCGCAGACGACATGCGGGCGGAGCAGGAGTTCGTTCTCAACAAGCAACGACGTCACAACCGCTTCCTGCACGGTTGGGGGGTCGTCTGCGGCTGCCAGGTGATGCCGCTGCCGACCGACAAGAACCCGTGGCAGGTCCAGGTTTGCCCGGGCTACGTCGTCGCGCCGCAAGGTGACGACATCCTCATTCCGGATTGCATCCCGTTCGACCTGCAGCTCGGCATGCAGTCCGACAACCCGTGCACGGTGACTTGGCCGTGCCCGCCGCAACCGGTGTATTCGCGCGATAACGAACAGAAAATCGCTTACCTCGCCGTCCGTTACGTCGAGTGCGTGACGCGGCCGGTGCGCGTGCACCCGTCGGGGTGCGGCTGCAACGAGCTGGATTGCGAATATTCACGCATCCGCGAGTCGTTCGAGCTCAAACTGCTGTGGTCACTGCCGCAATCGCACATCGCGGCGATGCAGGCCGACGATGCCTGGACCGCCGCGGCAAAGGAAGGCTTCCGAACGGCTTCCGATTTCGGCTACCCCGTGCCCCCTTGTCTCCCGTGCACGGATAACCCCTGGGTGGTTCTGGCGACGATCCGCATTCCGACGGTGCAAGCCAATGCCGCGGTGTCGAAGCCGCCCATCGCCAGCGACAACATCACGTTCCTCGACCGCCGCGTCCTCTACAGCACCACGGCGCTGCAGGTGCTGCTCGAAGCGGGTATCTGACGGTCTCAAGCCGCTTCCGGCCGGAACGCTTGTGAGCGCCCGCGTTTGCAAGACGATAAGAGGAGGAACGACCCGATAGAGGAGCGCGCGAATGGCCGGCACGAGAAGGGAGACCGACAGCCTCGGCGCGGTTGAGGTGCCGGCAGACAAGCTGTGGGGCGCGCAAACCCAGCGCTCGCTCGAATATTTCAGCATCGGCCACGACCTGATGCCGCGCGAGATGATCGCCGCGTATGCGATCCTCAAAAAGGCCTGCGCGCTCGCCAACGATGCCGGCAAGCGGCTCGACGCTGGGCAATGCGAGCTGATCGTCCAGGCTTGCGACGAAATCCTCGCCGGCCGGCATGACGACATGTTCCCGCTGCACGTCTGGATGACCGGCAGCGGCACCCTGTTCAACATGAACGTCAACGAGGTGATCTCCAACCGCGGTTGCCAGATCGCGGGAACGCCGCTGGGAAGCCACGCGCCGGTCCACCCCAACGACCACGCCAACATGGCGCAATCGTCCAACGACACCTTTCCCTCGGCGATGTGCATCGCCGCCGCGGTCAACTGCCAGAGCCGCCTGGTTCCCGCGGTGGCGGCGCTGCGCAACGCGATCGACGCCAAGGCGCGGGCGTGGGACGACATCGTCAAGATCGGCCGAACGCACATGCAGGACGCGACGCCGCTGACCTTGGGCCAGGAATGGTCGGGCTACGCCGCCATGCTGGGTGACGGGCTCGGGCGGATCGAGGCGGCGCTGTCGGGCGTGTACCAGCTCGCCCTCGGCGGCACCGCGGTCGGCACGGGCATCAACACGCCGGCCGGCTTTGCCGAGTCCGCCGCGGCGGAAATCACCAAACTCACCGGGCTGCCCGTTGTCACCGCGCCCAACAAATTCGTGGCGCAGGGCGCGCATGATGCGCTGGTCCAGCTTTCCGGCACGCTGCGGACGCTTGCCGTGTCGCTGTACAAGATCGCCAACGACATCCGCCTGATGGCGTGCGGACCGCGCACCGGTTTCGCCGAGCTGGAACTGCCGGAAAACGAGCCAGGTTCCTCGATCATGCCGGGCAAGGTCAACCCGACCCAATGCGAGGCGCTGACCATGATCGCCGTGCAGGTCATGGCGAACGATGTCGCGGTCGGCTTCGGCGGCGCCGGCGGGTATCTCGAGATGAACGTCTACAAGCCGCTGATGATCTTCAACATCATGCAGTCGATGACGCTGATGAGCGACGGCTGCACCAACTTCCGCAAGTTCCTGGTCGAAGGCACCCGGCCCAATCTGAATAAGATAAACGAGACTGTCGAACGGTCGCTGATGCTGGTGACGGCGCTGTCGCCGGTCATCGGCTACGACAAGGCATCACAGATCGCCCATCACGCGATGGCCCATGACCTGACGCTAAAAGAGGCGGCGCTGCAGCTCGGCTTTATCGGCGAGGCGGAGTTCGACCGCATCGTCGATCCGCGGAAGATGGTTCGGCCTTTAGCCGGCGACGGAGCGAGGAGAGATTAGCGAGGATCAGATTAGATTCATTTCTTCCCCCGCTCCCCGGCGAAAGCCGGGGTCTATCTGTCAGGTGTTGCTGGCGCTGACGAATGGGTCCCGGCTTTCGCCGGGGAAGCGGTGACATTGTGAAACCTGGGTGGCGTGTAGAGACTCAACCGATGAAGTTGAGACCCTCTTTCCGCCTCCGCCGGGATTTTCCCGGGGGCCTACGAATAGCTGCAGCTTGTTCGTGGGTAGCCGCGCCAAGGTAAGAGTGAGGAAGGGTTCCTCACCGGAATGGGTCATGCTCTGGCTGGTTGCCCGGCTCCAGCGCCACGCCGCCGGCTTCCAGCGCCTCGATCAGCGGCTGCAATTGCCGCGCGTAACGGCGCCAGCGGCCGATGCCGCCATCGTTGACCGGCTGGCGGACCTGGGCGCGGCTCACGGTATGGATGCGGGTCTCGCTTTCGTAGAACCGCTCGCAGGCCGGGTCGTAGGGCAGGTCGACAAAATCGAGCACGCGGCGCAGCGTCGTGTCGAAATCGTCGACCCAGTCCTTGAGCGGCAACGTCAGGATCGGGTTCGGCAGCGCGACGCGCCAATGCGCCATCAGCCGGTCATGCTCGGCGATGTACCAGCCGAGATCGCCGAGGTCGTGCGCGTAAGGGTGGTAGCCGTAAAAGCGGAAGGTGAAGATCGACAGCCCGATGTCGCGCGGGTCGCGGACGCAATGGATGATCTTCGCACCCGGCAGCATCAGCCCGACGAGGCCGAGAAAACTGAAATTACCTGGCATCTTGTCGACAATCCGCGCCTTGTCCGGCGCGAGGGCAACCACCACGCATTTCGCCTGACGGCTGGCGCCGTCACATCTCCTTCTTCGAGGCTACGAGGGTCGTAGAAACCCCCGGAGTCCGAGGCGCCGGCCATTCGTTCCGTATAAACCGCTCGGCAAAGCGCCGCAGCAACGCATCTGGCCTTGCCGTGTCGCCGGGCTCGCGTCGCACGTCCCATATCTCCATCGCTGCGGCTGCCGGTGTCGTCATCCACTCCGGCACCAGCGCCAATGTCCCGTCGGGCTGTTCGACCACCAGCATGGTGACATCACGGAACGAATGACGCCATACGACTCCGACACGGCAGCCGAAGCGAGGATGAAAGGGGTAGAGCATTGCCGGATTGAATGGAATCGCTGAGCGGGTCTTTTTTCGCGAGATGAAGTGTGATTCGCTGCTGTTGACCACAAGTTGTGGTGGCAGCGATGGTTTCGCGGCAGGGGCAGAGCTATTCGGAGGATTTGCGGGCACGGGTTCTGGCGGCGGTTGATGGCGGCATGGCGGCGCGGGCGGCGGCAGAGCTGTTCAGGGTCAGCGTGTCGTACATTTACAAGGCGCTGATCCGGCGGCGGCGTACTGACGAGGTGGGCGCTCGTGTGCGGCGCGGTCACCGGCCGCGCAAGCTTTCGCCGGCGCAAGAAGCGGCGCTGGCGGCGCATATCGAGGCACATCCGGACCTGACGCTGGCGGCCTTGCAGGCTTGGCTGTTGGCCGAGCACGGGGTGCGGCTGTCGAACGGAGCAATGTGGTCGGCGGTGGCGCGTCTCGGGCTGTCGTTTAAAAAACGTATGGCCCGGCCCGTCTGCAAGAGGTTTGTGCGAGGTGATCTGACCGGTCTGCGTCAACGTATTCGGTCTTCGGGGCGGCGCCCCGGCCAAGATGGAGGTCCGCGCGCCCCAGTCCTCAT
>Ga0335085_10002094_pt1 | contig 38613 bp, 37 predicted proteins | sample Lox_Sample_45_FD_206712 | JGI IMG/M metagenome (GOLD analysis project Ga0335085, IMG submission 206712) | Soil microbial communities from Loxahatchee National Wildlife Refuge, Florida, United States - Lox_Sample_4.5 | ecosystem: Environmental > Terrestrial > Soil > Wetlands | place: USA...
GCCCTGGTCCATGCCTAACAGCATGCGCTGGCCGTTGGTCGGGTCGATCCACAGCTGCTGCGGATCGTCGCCGCCCGGCGCGCCCTTGAAGCCGGTGAAGGTGTTCCCGCCGTCGGTCGAGACGTAGCTCGACGTGTTGACCGTGATCACTTCGTCCGGGTTGTCGGAACCGACGTACACGCCGCAGTTGTAGCCGCCCTGCCCGTTCCCGACGCGATGGTCGTCCGCGTCCATCTGCCGCCAGGTGGTGCCGCCGTCGTCGGAGCGCCACAGGCCGAAGTTGCCGATGAGGTACACGCGCTGCGCGTTGGTGTGCATCGCCACCGCGACGGACGTGCGGCCGGCCAGGCGCGGCAGGTTGCCGCCGGTGATCTCGTGCCAGGTGAGCCCTTCGTCGGTGGACTTGTACAGCGCCGTCCCCGTCGGGCCGTTGCCGCCGCCGAATCCGCCGCGGCCGAACACCCCCGGCGGGTTGTAGTGCCGGTCGGTGGTGGCGAAGACCACGCCGGGCTGGTCCGCGGCCCAGGCGAGCTTCTCGATGCCGGTCGCCGAGTCCACGAACAGGGTGCGCGTCCAGGTGCGGCCGCCGTCGGTGCTGCGGTACACGCCGCGCTGCCCGCCCGCCGCGTGGAGATCGCCTTGCGCCGCCGCCAGCACGAGCGTGGGGTCGCGCGGATCCACGAGGATGGACGGGATCTGCTTGGTGGAATCGAGACCCGCGCGCTGCCAGGTGCGTCCCGCGTCGACCGACTTGTAGACGCCGTCGCCCTCGTTGATGTTGCCGCCCGTGGGCATGTCGCCGGTGCCCACGTAGATCACGCTCGTGTCCGACGGCGCGACCGCGACCGCGCCGATGGACGCCACCGACGTCACCGCGTCGAAGATCGGCGTCCACGTGGTGCCCGCGTTGGCCGTTTTCCAGAGGCCGCCGGTCGCGAAGCCGGCGTAGAACACGCCCGGCTCCCCGATCGCGCCCGAGACGGCCGACACCCGGCCGGCGCGGAGCGGACCCACGTTCCGCCACACGAGGCCCGTGACGGTCTGCGCCGGAGCCGGCGATGCCGTGAACAGCACGGCCGACAGGGCGAGACTGGCGGGCAGCAGACGTTTCAGGGTGGACACGATCGTCATGGGGAAGTACCTCCACCGCAGGGTGTCGGGCATGTCACGGAATCACTGATTACGCACCGGCCGGCCAAAACGCTGCGGCGGGGCGTCAGTCGCCGGCGAGCGGGTGCCGGATTTCCTCGAACAGATCGCGCTGCGACACCGGCATGAAGCTCCTCCGGTGGTGCGGCGTCGGGCCGCACCGCGCCAGCGCACGTTGGTGGTCCCGCGTGCCGTACCCGCAGTTGTGCTCCCAGCCGTATTCGGGGTAGCGCGGCGCGAGGCGCCGCATCAGGCGGTCGCGCACCGTCTTGGCCACGATGCTCGCGCACGCGATGGCGAAGCACTTGGCGTCGCCGTCCACCAGCGCGTCGTGGGGCCAGCCCAGCTCCGGCACGGGCAGGCCGTCCACGATCACCGCGTCCACCTCGAGCGGCAGCCGCGCCAGCGCGCGGCGCATGGCCAGGATGGTGGCACGGCGAATGTTGATGCGGTCGATCTCGCGGGTGCTCGCGGCCCCGACGGCGCACGGGAGCAGACACAGAATCGCCGCCGCGAGTTCGTCGCGGCGGCGTTCGGAAAGCTGCTTCGAGTCATTCACGCCACGCAGGGCGCTGACCTGGCGGACGTCCGGCCCGACCACGACCGCCGCGGCGACCACGGGGCCGGCCCACGGCCCGCGACCCACTTCATCGACGCCGGCCAGCAGGGCGACGCCGCGCTGGAAGTACCCGCGCTCGACCCTGAGGCCGAGCACCCTACTCTTCCTTCTTCTCCCGGATCCGCGTGGCCTTGCCGGTCAGGCGGCGCAGGTAATACAGCTTGGCGCGCCGGACCTTGCCCTTCCGCAGCACTTCAACGGACGCGACGTTCGGCGAGTGCGTGGGGAAAATGCGCTCGACGCCGACGCCCGCCGACACCTTGCGGACGGTGAAGGTTTCCTGGACACCCGCCCCGCGCCGTCCGATGCACACGCCTTCGAACGCCTGGAGCCGCTCCTTGTCGCCCTCGCGTACCCGCACCATGACCTTGACCGTGTCGCCGGGGCGGAAGCCGGGCAAGTCGGTCTTGAGCCCTTCACGCATGATCATCGCCAGCTTGTCCATCGCTCACTCCTCCACTCTGCGCCACTGCGCCCACAGGTCGGGACGCCGCTCGCGCGTCAGTCGTTCCGCTTCCGCCTGGCGCCACTGCGCGATGCGCGCGTGGTCGCCCGACACCAGCACCTCCGGCACGGCATGGCCCCGGTACGCCGGGGGCCGGGTATACGAGGGCGGCGCCAGCAGGCCGTCGTAGTGCGAGTCGCCGGCGGCCGACTCGTGGTCGCCTAACGCTCCCGGCAGCAGCCGCACCACCGCGTCGATCACGCACAACGCCGCCGGCTCGCCACCCGACACCACGAAGTCGCCGACCGACAGCTCCTCGGTGGCCAGATGGTCCGCCACCCGCTGGTCCACGTCCTTGTAATGGCCGCACAGCAGGACCAGCCGCTCGCCCACCGCGTAGCGCACCGCGTGCGCATGGCTCATCAGCGGGCCGCGGGCCGAGAGCAGCACGACCGGCGGCGCCGCGCCCACCGCCTCGACCGCCTCGAAAAACGGCTCGGGCTTGAGCACCATCCCCGCGCCGCCGCCGTACGGCTCGTCGTCCGCGGTGTGGTGGCGGTCGTGCGTGTACTCCCGCAGGTCCACCACCCGGTAGCGCACCAGGCCCTTCCGCTCCGCCCGCCCCAGAATGCTGCTCTGGAGCGTGGCCCCGAAGTACTCGGGGAACAGCGTCACCACCACGACGTCGAGCACGCCTACAGCTCCAGCAGGCCCGCGGGCGGCTCCACCGTCACCATCCGCGCCGTCCGGTCCACGCGCCGCACGATGCCGGCGCGGAACGGGATCAGGTGCTCCTTGCCTTCGCCGCGCACCGAAAGCAGCAGGCCCTGCGGCGCTTCGTACACCTCCGCCACGCGCCCCACCGGGGTCTTGTCGGCCGTCTGCACGTCGAGCCCCACCAGCTCGTGGAGGTAGAACTCGCCCTCGGCCAACGGACGGGCCTCGCCGACCGGGATGCCGAGGTACACGTCACGCAGCGCCTCGAGCGCGGTACGGTCGCCCATCCCCTCGAAGTGCAGCAGCCAGGCCCGATGATACGCCCTGGCCTTGGTGATCCGCACGGTCCGGCCGGTCCACTCGCCCTGTCGGTCGAGGATCACCAGTTCGCGACCCTCGGAGAACACCAGGTCGGGACGATCCGTCAGGGGGTACACGAGACCGTCGCCCTGGACCCCATGCGCCTTCTTCAAGAGACCGACCGCCAGATGGGCCGGCCCGCTCGTCATGTCAGCCGCCGGTGACCGGGGCCTTGGGCAGCTCGACGGAGAAACAGCCCGCCTTGCGCAGCAGCGACGCGACCGTCTCCGACGGCGTCGCGCCCTTGGCGAGCCACTCCCGCACCTTCGTGACGTCCACGTCGAGCTGCTTGTCCTTGGCCCGCGGATCGTACTTGCCGACCAGCTCCACGAACCGGCCGTCGCGCGGCGACTCACTGTCCGCCACGACGATCCGGTAACTGGGCTGCCGCTTCCGGCCCACACGACGCAACCGAATTTTCACCGCCATCAGAACGCTCCCTTGTTTCCCAGTCGCGGCATCAGGCCCTTCATGCCCTTGAAGCCGCCCTTCATGAACTTGCCCATCTCCTCGAACTGCTTGAGCAGCCGATTCACTTCCTGCACCGGCCGTCCCGCGCCCTTCGCGATCCGCGAGCGCCGCGCGCCGTTGATGAGGCCCGGATTCGCGCGCTCCTGCTTCGTCATGGAGAGCACGATGGCCTCCACGTGCTTCAGGCGCTTCGGGTCGGCCGACTTCACCGCCTTCATGGCGTCCTTCCCGACGCCCGGCAGCATGGAGACGACCGACTCCAGGGGTCCGAGCTTCTCCATCTGCTTTAGCGAGTCCAGGAAATCCTGGAGATCGAGGCCCTTCTTGGACGTCGCCTTGCGCGCCAGCTTCTCGGCCTGCTCGCGATCGAGCGATTGTTCCGCCTTCTCGACCAGCGTCAGCACGTCGCCCATCTGGAGCATGCGACCCGCGATGCGGTCGGGCCGGAACGGCTCGATCGCGTCGAGCCCTTCCCCCACGCCGATGTACTTGATCGGCGCCTGGGTCACGCTGTAAATGGACAGCGCCGCGCCGCCGCGGGCATCGCCGTCCATTTTGGTCAGCACCACGCCCGTCACGCCCAGCGCGTCGTGGAAGCCCCGCGCGATCCGCACCGCGTCCTGGCCGGTCATGCCGTCGGCCACCAGGAGCACCTCGTGCGGCGGCAGCGCTTCCTTGAGCCGCACCAGCTCGGCCATCATCGCTTCGTCGATGGCCATCCGGCCCGCCGTGTCGATCAGCACCGTGCGCGCGCGCGCCTTCTTCGCCGCCTCCACGCCCCGCCGCGCGATGCCGATCACGTCGCCGCCGCCGGGCTCGGCGTGGACCCCGACGTTCACACGGCCCGCCAACTCCACCAGTTGGTCCACGGCGGCGGGCCGGTATACGTCGGCCGCCACCAGGAACGGCGCCTTCGACTCCAGCACCAGCCGCTTCGCCAGCTTGGCCGCGGTGGTCGTCTTTCCCGAGCCCTGCAGGCCCACCAGGAAGACGATCGTCGGCGGCACGCTCGCGTGACGGATCGGCGCCTGCTTCTCGCCCAGCAGCGCGACCAACTCGTCGTACACGACCTTGACGACCTGCTGGCCCGGCGCCACCGTGCCCAGCGTCGGCAGCCCCACCGCCTTGGCGGCCACGCGGTCGGTAAATTCCCGCGCGACGTCGAAGCCGACGTCGGCTTCGAGCAACGCCCGGCGCACCTCCTCGAGGCCCTCGCGCACCGCCGCCTCGGTGAGCACACCGCGGCCCCGAAGCCTCTGGAGCGCGGTCGAAAGCTTCTCGCTGAGCTCGCCGAACATTAGCCTTGTAAGTTACGCAGGGACATGACTCAAGAGCAACCGGCCGTTCCTACAGGTAGCGGGGTACCCGCGCTGCCGGCGCCCGACCCGAGCACCCCCAACTGGGCTCGGCCGGACGACGCACGCCGCCGGGACCAGCTCGACGCCATGAAGCGCCGCGCCACCGCGCTGCTGGCCGTGGCGGCGCTGGTGTTCGTGGCGGCGTGGCTGTTCGAGTCGCCGCACCCGTGGCTTGGCCTGCTCGGCTCGCATCCCTGGCTCGGTTTCGTCCGCGCCACGGCCGAGGCCTCGCTGGTCGGCGGGCTGGCCGACTGGTTTGCGGTGACCGCCCTGTTCCGACACCCCCTCGGCCTGCCGATCCCTCACACGGCCATCGTCGCCACGCGCAAGGACCGCATCGGACGCGTCCTGGGCACGTTCGTCCAGAACCACTTCCTCTCGCGCGAAGTCATCGCCACCAACCTCAAGGCTGTCCGGCCGGCCGAGCGGGCCGCGCTGTGGCTGGGGACCCCGGAGCACAGCCGCACGATCGCGCGGCAGATGGCGGGCGGCCTCGCGAAAACCGTGACCGCGCTGCCCGACGCCGAGCTGCGCGCGCTGGTGCGGCAGATCGTCGACGACCGGGTGCGCGCCACGCGGCTCGCGCCCGCGCTCGGCAAGACGCTGGCGGTGCTGCTGGCGGGCGAGCGGCGCCAGGAGCTGCTGAGCAGCGCGGTGGACCTGGCAGCCGCCGCCATCCGCGACAACGCGGAGCTGATCCGCAAGCAGGTGAAGGAGCAGACGCCCTGGTGGGTACCCAGCATCGTGGACGACCAGATCTACCAGCGCATCCTGTCCGCAATCGAGAAACTGCTGCGCAGCATCGGCGCCGACCCGCGCCACCCGATGCGGGCCGCGTTCGATACCGCGCTGCGGGATTTCGTGAACCGGCTCCAGCACTCGCCGGAGCTCATCGCCAAAGCCGAGTCGCTCAAGGAAGAATTCCTCACCGACCCCTCCGTGCTTCAGCTGTCCGACCAGCTCTGGGAAACGACCCGGAACGCGGTGGTCGCCTACGGGCAGGACGCCGAGCAGAACGGGAACGACCCACTGGCCGACGGCATCCGGTCGTTCGCGGCCGCGGTGCTGGCGAACGATGCGCTGCTGCGGGACCTCGACGAAATGGCGGTGGACCTGGTGGCGGGCGCGGTGGAGCGCTACCGGCAGGAGATCGGCGACCTGATCGCGCAGACCGTGGCCGGCTGGGACCCCGAGGCCACGTCGCAGCGCTTCGAGCTGGCCGTGGGACGCGACCTCCAGTTCGTGCGGATCAACGGGACGCTGGTCGGCGGACTCGTAGGCCTGCTGATCTACACGATCGCGCGCCTACTGTCCTGAGTTCCGGCTCTCCCGGCGCCCGGCTCAGCGGCCGAGGCGGACCGCCGGCAGCCGTGACCACTCGCTCCACCGCCGCGGCGCGTCCACCAGCCGCACTACGCTGACGCCGCCGATCGTGAGCCGGTCCACCGTGAACCGCCGCGTGGCGGCGTCGGTCATTCTCGCGGCGCGCCTGGTCCAGCCCTCGCGGACCCGGTGCGCGAAGTCGGCCGCGTCCGCTTCGGTGTCCCACGCCGCGGCCCACACCAGCACCGTGCCGCTCGGCGTGCCCAGGATCTCGTAGCGGTCGCCGTCCCAGCCCGCGGCCGCCGCGCCGGCGACGTCGTCGGCCTCGCCCCACGCCATCAGGGTTTCGCGCGTCTCGAACTCGCCCAGGTCGTCCTCGTAGACCAGCGTGTCGGCCCGCGCGTGCGGAGCGAACCGGACCCGGGCCGGGACGTCGTGCGTCGCGTAGGCCGCCGGGTGGAGAATCTGCTCGGTGGAGATGGGCAGCGCGGCGCCGAAGGGCTGCGCCGTGTCGCTGGTGCGGCGCGCCTCGAACGCGAGAATGAACGCCGCGCCGTCGGCGTAGGGAAAGATCAGGCCGTCGGTGATGAACCGCGGCGCGCGAGACAGCACGGGCATGGAAGCGACAGGCGACTGCGTGCTGCGGCGCATCGCGTCGATCATGGTGTTGAGCTGATCGTCCGTGACGCTCGGCTGGAGCGCGCGCAGCATGCCGACCATCGCCTGGCCCTCGAACACCGCCTGGCCCGCGCTCTGACGGTCGTTGTCGCCATGCATCCGGAGCACGGCGTTGAGGCGCGTGTGCTGATCCTGGAGCGCGTGCACCAGCTCGTGCGCCATCACAGCCCGCAGCAACTGCGGGTCGCCGCCGCGGATCACGAACAGCTTGGTGGAGTCCGTGTCGTAGAACCCGGCCACCTGCTCGGCGTACAGGTCGAGCAGCAGCTGCCGCACGTTGGTCGTGTCGTCCACCACGCCGAACAGGTGATACGTGCGCTCGAGGCCGCGCATCTGTGCGGCGGGGAAGTCCTCGGTCAGCTTGTGGTCCACGTAGGCGCGCAGCTGGTCGCGCGTGCGCTCGGCGATCTGCGGCGGGTAACGGAAGCGCATGCCCGTGGCCGCTTCGACCTTGGGCTCGAGTTCCGCCGCGATGCGCTGCGCGACCGTGGTGTCCTGAGGCGCCGCGACCGTCCGGCGCGCGCCGGGCGCGCCGCCTAACGTGGCCGGCAGCCACCACACGAGCAGCGCCAGCCACGCCTTTTGCACGTTACACCGCCGAGTCGGCGCGCACCCCGTCCGGCGCCGCCGGCCCGCCGGCGGCGGGCGGGGCGGGCGGTTCCGTCGCCTGCCACGCGATCCGCTTGCCGACGGCCGCGCTCACCGCCCGCGCCACGTCGGTGCCGGTCACCACGATGCCCAGGCGCTCCAGGCCGCGCCGCAGCTCACGGTCGAGCCGGTCGCGCTTCTCGAGCAGGGACTCGGGAGGCCGCGTGCCGCGGTCGGCGGTCTCCGCAGCCGATCGCTCCGGGCGCCGGTCCGCCGGCGCCGTCTCTCTGGCCGACCCGAAGATCCGGTCGATTTCCGCGCCGATACGCTCCAGGGCCGGGCCGAGCTGCTGCGCGAACCGCTCGATGGCGTCGTCGGTTTCGGTGCGCTCCTCGTTCTCCGGATCGCTCGCGCGGCGGTCCGCCGACCCGGATCCCTCCAGCCGCTCGCCGCGGGCCAGCTTGCGCCGGATCGCCGCATCGACGCGGCGGCGCTCCCGGACGATGGTCTCGAGCTCGGCGGGCAGCGTCGCGGTCGCCTGCGCGTGCGCGCAGGCCTCGTCGAGCACGTCGATGGACTTGTCGGGCTGGGCGCGATCGGTCACGAACTTGTCGGTGAGCACCAGCGCTGCGTGGAGCGCGTCGTCGCTGATGGCGACCGCGTGGTGGTGCTCGAGCCGCGGGCGCCGCGCCCGCAGCACCTCGAGCGCCTGATCGGTGGACAGCTCGTTGACCAGCAGCGGCTGAAACCGCCGCTCCAGCGCGGGGTCGGAGCGGATCCACCGCTCGTATTCGGCGGCGGTCGTCGCGCCGATGACGCGCATGTTTTCGCTGACCAGCGCGGGCTTGAGCATGTTGGCCGCGTCCATCGCCACGCCCATGGCGCTGCCCTGCCCGATCAGGTTGTGCATCTCGTCGATGAACAGCACGACGTCCGGGTCGGCGGTCACCGCCGCCACCAGCTGGCGCACCCGCTCCTCGTACTGGCCGCGGTACATGGTGCCCGCGAGCAGCGCGGTGTGGTCGAGCGAGACGACCCGCGCGTCGCGCAGCGCGGCCGGCACCTGCCCCGCGACGATGCGCTGGGCCAGCCCTTCGGCGAGCGCGGTCTTGCCCACGCCGGCCGGCCCGACCAGCGCCGGGTTGTGCTTGGTCTGCCGCAGCAGAATGTCCACCATCCGCGCGATTTCCGCGTCGCGGCAGCGCACCGGCTCCAGGTCGCCGCGGCGCGCCGCGGCGTTGAGGTCCTGGCCGAAACGCTCCAGCACCGGTCCGGTGCGCTCGTTCTCACTCATGGGGTCTCCCTACCCGAGGCGCGGCGAAAGGGTTTCAGGCGTGCCACAGGACCCTCGCGTACCAGCGCAGGATGGCGTTGCCGGCGAGGAGGGCGGTCACCGCGCCCAGCGCGAGGAACACCCCGAAGGGCACCTCGCGGTGGCGCTCGCGCCGCAGCAGCGCGGGCAGATACACGAGCGTGCCGATCAGGCTTCCCAGAAAGACGGTCAGCAGCACGCCGCGCCAGCCGAGGAACGCGCCCACCATCGCCATCATCTTGAGATCGCCGCCGCCCATCGCGTCGCGGCCGGCCCACCACTTGCCCGCCACGGCGGCCAGCCACAGCACACCGTAGCCGAGCGCGGCGCCCACCACCGCGACCCCGAGCGCGCGCCGGCCGAGCACGCCGGCGAGCACCAGCCCGGCCGCGAGCCCGCCGAGCGAGAACTCGTCGGGGATGACCATGTGGCGCAGGTCGGTGAGGAAGATGCCGATCAGCAGGGTCACGAACAGGCCGGCACTCAGCGTCTCGAGGGACAGGCCCTCGCGCCACACCGCGGCGGCCCACACCAGGCCGACCAGCAGCTCGATCACCGGGTACTGGACGCTGATGCTCGTCCCGCAGCGGCGGCATCGGCCGCGCAGGATCAGCCACGACAGCACCGGAAGGTTGTCGTACCACGCGATGGGCGCGCCGCACCCCGGGCAGCGGGACCGCGGCCGGACCACCGATTCGTCGCGCGGCAGCCGATACACGCACACGTTGAGGAAGCTGCCGATCATCGCGCCGTAGATGCCGGCCAGCGTGATCGCGACGGCCGCGGGGCTCACTGAGTCAGCTCGTAGAGCAAGATGCCGGCGGCGACGGCCGCATTGAGCGACTCGGCGCCGGGGCGCATCGGGATCGCGACGCGCCGCGCGCCGACCGTGTACCAGCCGGGCCGCGCGCCGTGGCCTTCGCTGCCGACGACGAGCGCGACCGGCGGCTCGCCTTCGCGCCGCGCGCCGCGCAGCGACGCGCCGTCCATCGCCGCGACCAGATAGTACAGCGACCGTTGCCGTCCCCAGGCGACGAACTCCTCGAACGACGCGACGGCGACCGGATGGCGGAACAGCGCGCCCATCGAGCCGCGCGACGCCTTGGGGCTGCGCACGTCGGCGGTGCCGTCGAGCGCCACGGTCGCACAGGCGCCGAGCGCGAAGGCCGTCCGGATCATGGTGCCGACGTTGCCGGGGTCCTGCACGCCGTCCAGCACCAGCATCGGGGCGCTTAGCCCCGGAAGGTCGGCGACCGCGAGCGGCTCCCACTCGACCACGGCGAGCACGCCGCTCGGCGTCTCGGTGTCGGCCAGCGCGTCGAATTCCTCGCGGGGCAGCGTTTCGACCTTGATGCCGCGCGTGCCGGCCGGCTCGACGACCGCCGCCGTCACCGCCGGCCCGGCGTCGGCGCTCACGATGATGCCGGCGACCTTGACGCCGCTCGCCAGCGCGTCCGCGACGAGCCGCCGCCCTTCGGCGACCACCAGCCCGCGGCGCTCCCGCGCCTTGCGGCGTTGGAGATCGCGAACGAGGGTGTGCAGATTACCGGCCATGGGTGCTCAAAGATACGCGCCGGACGCGCGCCCCGCGCTCGCATGAAGATCGCCCTCACCATTGCCGGCTCCGATTCGGGCGGCGGCGCCGGCATCCAGGCCGACCTCAAGACGTTCCATCAATTCGGCGTGTTCGGCACCAGCGTGGTCGCGGCCGTGACGGCGCAGAACACGGTGGGCGTGCGCGCCTGGGAGGCGATGCCGCCCGCGCTCGTGGCCGCGCAGGCGGCCGCGCTCGCCGAGGACCTGCGGCCGGACGCGGTCAAGTCCGGCATGCTGGGGTCGGCGGCCGCGGCGCGGGCCGCGGCCGACGCCATCGCCGCGCACCGGTTTCCGAACTACGTCCTCGACCCGGTCATGGTGGCCACGTCGGGCGACCGCCTGCTCGACCACGACGCGGAGCGTGTGATCGCCGAGCAGTTGCTGCCGCTGGCCGTCGTGGCGACGCCGAACGCGGCCGAGGCCGCGGTGCTGGCCGGATTTCCGGTGGACTCCCTCGCGGCCATGGAGCGCGCGGGGCGCGTGCTGCTCGAGCGCGGCGCGGGCGCGGCGCTGATCACGGGCGGCGATCTGAGCGGCGAACGGATGACGGACGTGCTGGTGACGAGGGAAGGCGAGCGGCGGTTCGAGCACCGGAGGATCGCGACGCGTTCGACGCACGGCACCGGCTGCACGCTCTCGGCCGCGATCACCGCCGGGCTCGCGCTCGGTGCCCCGCTCGAAACCGCCATCGGCCAGGCCATCGACTTCGTCCACCGCGCCATCGCCGCGGCGCCCGGCCTGGGCGCCGGCCACGGGCCGCTGAATCACTTCGTGGACGCGCGGCCGCGCTACTAGCGCCGGCCCACCTCGCGGACGATCCCGCGCACCAGCTTCGCCAGGTTGCCCTTCACGCTCTCGGCAACCTCCAGCACTTCGGCGTGGGACAACGGTGTCCCGCCGAGGCCCGCCGCCTGGTTGGTGATGGTCGAGATGCCGACGCACTTGATGCCGCGCGCGCGCGCCGCGATGACTTCCGGCACGGTGCTCATGCCGACGGCGTCGGCGCCGAGTCGCTTGAGCATGTCGATCTCGGCCTTGGTCTCGTACGACGGGCCGAGCAGCCCCGCGTACACTCCTTCCTCGAGCGCCAGCTGTTCCGCGCGCGCCACGCCCCGCGCGACGGCACGCAAGGCGGTGTCGTACGGATCGGTCATGTCGGGGAAGCGCGTCTCGCCCTCCACCGCGGCGCCGACCAGCGGGTTGCGGCCCATGAGGTTGAGGTGGTCGCTGATCAGCATCAGCGTGCCCGGCACCAGCGTCCGCCGGATGCCGCCGGCGGCGTTGGTGACCACCAGCGTGCGCAAGCCCAGCGCGGCGAACACGCGCACCGGCAGCGCGGCCACGTCGGCGGCATGCCCTTCGTACAGATGGAAGCGGCCGCTCTGCATGAGCACGGGCACGCCCTCGAGCGTCCCGGCCACGAGCTGGCCGGCGTGACCTTGCACCCCGGGCTCGGGGAAGCCGGGAATGTCGCGGTACGAAAGGCGCACCGCGTCGTCCACCTGGTCGGCGAGGAAGCCGAGCCCCGAGCCGAGGACGATCGCGATTCTGGGCGCGCGCGGCTCGATGCCCGCCGCGACCGCGTCCGCCGCCGCCTTCACCGCCGCCGCGACGCCCTTCCCCGTCACTGGATCGCCTCCAGCTCCTTGCGGATGCCGGCCACCATCGCGTCGCGCTCCTTGAGCGGGACGAACGCGCTCTCGAAGCCGTAGAGCAGCAGCCGGTCGATCTCCGCACGAGTGAACTGCAGTTTCTGGTGCGCGAGCCACAGCTCGTCGGTCACCGTGGTCGCGCTCATGAGCCGGTTGTCGGTGTTGAGGCACACCACGATGCCCAGGTCGAAGTAGCGCCGCACCGGGTGCGATTCCGCCGACGGCACCGCGTGCGTCTGGAGGTTGCTGGTGATGCAGATCTCGAGCGGCACCCGCCGGTCGGCCACGTAGGCCTCGAGCTCCGGGTTCTCGTACAGCCGCGTGCCGTGCCCGATGCGGTCCGCGTGGCAGTAGTGCAGCGCCTGGTGGATGGACTCGGCGCCGTACGCCTCGCCCGCGTGCACCGTGGTGGCCATGTTGTGGTCGATCACCGTGTAGAACGCTTCCTTGTGCTTCTTGGCCGGGAAGTTGTACTCGGCGCCGGCGAGGTCGAACGCGACCACGCCGTGCCCCTTGTAGGCCACCGTGAGGTTCGCCAGCTCGAGCGAGACCTCGGGGCTCATGTTGCGGATGCCGCAGATGATCAGCGCCGCCTTGACGCCGAAGTCTTTCTCCGCGCGCCGCATCCCGCGCAGCGGCGCGTCCACGGCCTCGGTGAGCGGCATCCCGCCGCGCGTGTTGAGGATCGGCGAGTAGCGGATCTCGAGGTAGCGGACGTTCTCGGCGGCCGAATCCTCGATCAGCTCGTACGTCACCCGCTCCAGCGCCTCGGGCGTCTGGAGCACCGACAGCGTCACCTCGAAGCGGGCCAGGTAGTCCACCAGGTTCCGCGCGTCGGTCACGTGCATGTACCGGGCGAGCGCGTCGACGTCGGTGGTGGGCAGGGCGACCCCCTGCTGCGCGGCCAGCTCGATGAGCGTGGCCGGCCGCACGCTGCCGTCGAGGTGAACGTGCAGCTCGGCCTTGGGCAGCCGGCGCAACAGGTCCCTGGTCAGGGCGCTCAAGGCGTCCTCCCGGCCGCGGCCGGCGCGTGCACCGGCTGGGGCAGCGACGTGAGGTAGCGGATGAATGCGTCGAGGTCCACCACGCCCGTGTTCGTCGTCGGCACGCCGCGCAGCATGGCGTAGCCGCTGCCGCCGTTCGCCAGGAAGTCCTCGGTGCCTAACGTGTAGTGTGCCGCGTCGTCCACGGCGCTGCCGTCCGCCAGGCGGAGCGAGAGCGCGCGGCCGGGCGCCGACGGGTCCCGGTCCACGATGAGGCCGGCGTAGCGGGCCCGCGGCTCGCCGCCGGCCAGCCCGTGCTCGACCGCGGCGCGCAGCTCCAGGCCGGTGACGTCCAGCCGGACCACGTAGTTGCCGAACGGCAGCACCTCGAACAGATCGCCCCAGGTCGCCGGCCCGGCCTGGAGGTCGCGGCGCACGCCGGTGATGTTGACCAGCCCGACCTGGGCGCCGGCCGCGCGGCGCAGCGCCTCGGCGACCATGTCGGCCAGCGTGGAGTCCTTGTCGAGCGGGTCGGCCAGCACCACCACCCGGCGGTTCGCGATGGAATCCACGCCGCGCTCGTAGCCCGCCACGACGCGGGCCACCGCCGTGTCCGGCGTCTCCCGGTCGGCCCACACCGTCTGGACGCTGATCCGCGCCACGCGCCCGGTGTCGGTCGCGACGAAATCCACCACGCCGAGCGCGGTGCTGTACGAGCGCGCCTGCACGATGGGAATGCCGTTGACGACCGTGTTCACGAGCGAATGGGTGTGCCCGCTGACGATCAGGTCCGGCTTGTGGACCAGCTCCTGCGCCAGCGTGACGATCTCGCCGTGGCACGGCCCGTTGTCGCGGTCGCAGAACGCGCCTTCGTGCGCCACCACGATCACGAAGTCGGGGCGCTGGACGCGCGCCGCCGCGATCGCCGAGTCGAGCATCGGGGCGCCGCCGAACCCGAGAAACTCGACGTTCAGCGGATTGGTGGACGTGGTCGTGCCCGGCGTGGTGTATCCGACCAGCGCGATCCGCAGCCGCCCGGCCGTCACGATGCGCCACGGCACCGCCCAGGCGACGTGCCGGTGGGTGTGCAGATCCACGATGTTCGACGAGATCCAGGTGAAGTGCGACTGGTGGATCCGCGCGATCAAGGTGTCCACCGACCAGTCGAACTCATGGTTCCCGACCGCCATCGCGGCGTATCCCATGGCGTTCGCCGCGTCGACCGACGAGCGCCCGTAGGTCAGGTTCGAGATCGGCGTGCCCTGCATCAGGTCGCCGGCGTCGAGCCGGATGGTGGTGCAGCCGCACTGCGCCGCCAGGCGGTCCATCATGCCGGCCAGCGCGGCCGCGCCGCCCACCGGCCGCCGGTTGCTCCACGCCTCGGGCCGCGACTCCAGGTGGCCGTGGATGTCGTTGGTGGCGAACACGCGCAACACGATCGAGTCGCCGGGAGCGCGGGCGGGGCCCTGCGCGAGCAGAGTGGCGGCGGACAGCGCCGCGATGAGGAGAGCCATAGCGAAATGTGTCGGCCACGCAAACGGCCCGCAATGCCGCCGATTGACGCGCGCGCCGCCGCCCGACAACGTTCGGCGCAGACAACCCGAACCCGGCCCGACGGTGGACGAGCGCGTACTGGTGGTGGACGACGAGCGGGACATCACGGCGCTGGTGGCCTACCACCTGGCGCGCGCCGGCTACCGCGTCACCACCGCCTCGGACGGCCCGGGCGCCCTCAAGGCGATCGAGACCGAAACGCCGGACCTGGTGGTGCTCGACATCATGCTCCCCGGCCGCAGCGGCTACGACGTGCTGGACGAAATGCGGCGCCGCGACGAAACGCGCGAGACCGGCGTGATCCTGCTGACGGCCCGCAAGGAGGAGCCGGACCGCATCAAGGGACTGGCCTCCGGCGCCGACGACTACCTGACCAAGCCGTTCAGTCCCGAGGAGCTGGTGTTGCGGGTGGCCGCGGTGCTGCGGCGGCTGCGCGCGCCCGCGCACGCCGGCGGCGCCGTGCTCAAGGCCGGCACCATCGCCATCGATCGCGCGGCGCACACCGTCGCGGTCGGCGGCGCGCCGGTCGACCTGACCCGGATCGAATACCGCCTGCTCCTGCTGCTCGCCGAACGGCGCGGCCGCGTGCAGAGCCGCCCGCAGCTCCTGGAGCAGGTCTGGGAGGCGCAGGCCGACATCCAGACCCGCACCGTGGACATGCACGTCCAGCGCCTGCGCGCCAAACTCGGCGCCGCCGGCGACCTGATCGAGACCGTGCGCGGGTTCGGCTACCGGATGCGCTCGGACGAGCCGGCCCGCGCGCCCGCGCGGTGACCCTCACCCGCAAGCTCCTCCTCTCCTACCTCGGCGTCGTCGCGCTGACCGGCGGCACGCTGGTGATCGCCGCCGACCGGATGCTGCGCGCGCGCCTCGAGCGGCAGGCCGTGGTCGAGCTGGAGCGCGAAGCGCACCTCCTCGCGGCCGCGGCCACCGGCCTGCCGGCGGACAGCCTCGACCGCCTGGTGCACGCGCTCGGCCAGACCACCGGCCGCCGCCTGACCATCGTGGACCGCGCCGGCCACGTCATCGCCGACTCCGATTTCCCGCACAGCCAGCTCGGCTCGCTCGAGAACCACGCCACGCGGCCCGAGATCGTCGAGGCCTATCACGGGCGCACCGGCGTGAACCTGCGGGTCAGCGTGAGCACCGGCGTGGAGGAGCTCAAGGTCGCCGTGCCGCTCGGCAGCGGCGTGGCGCGCGTCAGCTCGCCGCTCTCGCAGATCGACGCGGTGGTTCGCTACGCCCAGGGCGCCGTGCTGCTCGGCGCCCTCCTGTCGTCGATCGTGGCCGTGTTCCTGGCGTGGGGGTTCTCGCGCCGGGTGGCGCGGCCGCTGCTCCTGCTGTCCGACGCCGCGCAGGTCATCGCGCAGGGCGGCCACCCCACGCTCGACCCTCGCGGCCGCGACGAGATCGGCGCCCTGGCGCGCGCGCTGCGCACCGCCGACGAGAACCTCACCGCGCGACTGGGCCAGCTCCAGCGCGAGCGCAGCGAGACCGAGGCGCTGATCAGCTCGATGGTCGAGGGCGTGCTGGCCTGCGACGCGGGCGGACGGGTGCTCAGCGCCAACCCCGCCGCGCGCCGGTTCCTGACGCTGGGCGCCGCCAGCGACCTGCCGAACATCACCGAGCTGATCCGGCACCCGTCGGTCGGCGACGCCATCGAGGCGACCCTCCGGGGCGGCACCATGGACGGCCGCGAGATCGAGGCCGGCGACCGGATCATGCTCCTGTCCGGCCGCGGCTTGCCGGGCGGTGGCGCGGTGTTCGTGCTGCACGACATCACCACGCTGAAGCGCCTGGAGCAGGTGCGGCGCGACTTCGTCGCGAACGTGTCGCACGAGCTCAAGACGCCGCTCACCGTGGTGCGCGGCTACGCCGAAACCCTCGCCGCGGAAGAGCCGCCGCCGGAGACCAAGGCGCAGTTTCTCGCCGCCATGCTCTCCAACGCGCGGCGGATGCAGCGGTTGATCGACGACCTGCTCGACCTCTCGCGTATCGAGTCGCGGGCCTGGGCCCCGGCGCCCGAGGCCGTCGCGCTCGAGCCGCTGGCGCGCGACGCGTGGTCCGTGCTCGGCGCGAGCGTCGCCTACGAGACCGACGTCGAGCCGGACGCCGCCATCGTGCGCGTCGACCCCGACGCGCTGCGCCAGATCCTCACCAACGTGTTCGAGAACGCCGTCCGCTACACCCCGCCCAACGGACGCGTGAGCCTCACCGCCCACCGGATCGACCACTGGGTCCGCATCGAGATCCGGGACAGCGGCGCCGGCATCCCGGGCGAGCACCTGCCGCGCATCTTCGAGCGGTTCTACCGCGTGGACCCGCACCGCTCGCGCGAAGCCGGCGGGACCGGCCTCGGGCTCTCCATCGTTAAGCACCTCGTCGAGGCGCACGGCGGCCGCGTCGAAGCCGACAGCCGCCTCGGCGCGGGCACCACCATCCGCTTCACCCTCCCCGCCGCGGAAGGCGTCGCCGTTACACATCCGTAACCGGGGCGTGGTTCCGTAGTTACGCGCACCCGCGAAACTCGTTCCCGTGCGTATCGCGCTCGTCTCGGACACGTATGCGCCCCAGGTCAACGGCGTGACGACGGTGCTTCGGCGCATCGTCTCGGTGCTCCAGGCAGCGCGACACGACGCGGTAGTGGTGGCGCCGGAGTATCCGGGGCAGCGCCCGGACCGGGCCGACGAGTTGCGCGTTCCATCCGTGGCCTTCCCTCCATACCCGGCCATACGCCTCTCGCTGCCCGCGCCCCGCCGCGTCGCGCACTTTCTGGGCCGGTTCAACCCCGAGGTCGTGCACGTCGCGACCGAAGGACCGCTGGGCGTCATGGGCCGCCGCTGGGCGTTGCGCCACGGCGTCCCGCTGATGACCTCGTATCACACCAACTTTCCCCAATACTGCCGACACTACGGGTTCGCGCCGCTGGAAGGCGCCGTGTGGCGGTGGATCGCCCGATTCCACAAGCCGGCCCGCGTGGTCCACACGCCCAGCCAGAGCGTGCGCGCCGAGCTGCGGGCGCACGGTCTGGACCAGGTCGTGGTGTGGGGCAACGGCGTGGACACGCGCGCGTTTCATCACCAGCGCCGCGATCCGGCGCTGCGCCACGCGCTCGGCCTCGCCGACGACGACGTGGTCGTGCTGCACGTCGGCCGGCTGGCTCCCGAGAAGAATCTCGACGTGCTGACCCACGCCTACCGCCTGGCCCACGACGCCCTCGGCGGGCGGGCGCGGTTCCTGGTCACCGGCGAGGGGCCGAAGGCGGCCGAGCTGCGACGCGCGCTCTCGTTCGCCACGCACCTGCCGTTCCTGCCGCGCGAGGATCTCGCCAGACTCTACGCCGCCAGCGAACTGTGCGTGCTGCCCTCCCGCACCGAGACCTGCGGCCTGGTCGCCCTCGAAGCCATGGCCTCGGGAATCCCGGTGATCGCCGCCAACGCGGGCGGGTTCCGCGAAAGCGTCATCCACGGCTGCACCGGCCTCTTGTGCGCGCCCGCGGACCCGCGCGCGTTCGCCTCCGCGATCGTCGAGCTGGCGCTCGACGGCGCGGCGCGCCACGCGATGGGCGCCGCGGCGCGCCTCGCCGCGGTGGGACGCGACAGCACGATCGAGGACGACGAGCTGCTCGACCAGTACGCCGCGGTGGCCGGCCGGCCGCACGACGACTTGTGGCGCGCTGCCTGATCGTTCTGGCCGACGGCCTCCGGCCCGACGCCATCACCCGGCGCCTCGCCCCGCGTCTCTCCCAGCTCCGCGATGCCAACGTCAGCGCGGTCCACGCCACCACCATCCGCCCGAGCGTCACCGTCGCGGCGTTGACCTCGCTCGCTACCGGCGTCGCGCCCGCGACGCACGGCCAGACCCAGCCGGGACTCGGCTTCCTGCTCCGGTTAGGCTCGCTCCGCCCGCTCGGCCGCGAGCTGGCGCGGGCCGGCGTGCGGACCACGGTCGTCGCGGGCCCGGTCGCGCCGGCGGCGCGCCCCGTCGCGTGGGCGCTGGCGAGCAGCGCCGGCGTCGCCCGGCTCGAGTGCGGGCCGTCGGGCGCGCCGCGCATCGCGGACGCCGCGCTGGCCGTGCTCGACGACATGGCGAACGGCCTGCTGTTCGTCTACCTGCCCGACGCCGACCAGGCCGGCCACGCGTCGGGCTGGATGTCGCCCGCGTACCTCGGCGCGGTGGCCGCGGTGGACGACGCGGCGGGGCGGCTGGCCGCCGCGGCGGGCGACGCGCTGACGATCGTCCTCGCCGACCATGGAGGCGGCGGCGTGTATCCGACCGACCACGACCTGCCCCATCCCGTCAACGACCACATTCCATTGATCCTCTCCGGCCCCGCCGTCGCGCGCGGCACCCGCCTCGCGGGACCGGTTTCGCTCCTCGATGTCCCCGCCACCGTGCTGCACTGGTTCGGCCGGCCGATTCCCGAGTGCTACGAGGGCCGGCCGCTGCTCGAGGCGTTCGCCGCGCCGCGGGAGGCCGTGGCGTGACACGCCGGCTGACCCACCTCGGCGGGGCGCGCGCCACGATCCTCGCGGGACTCGCCCTCACGGCCGCCGGCGGCGCCGAGCGGCGCGTGGGCCTCGCGGCGCTGCTGGGCAACGCGCTCTCCCACCTGCTGGTCCAGGTCCTCAAGCGCACCGTGCGCCGCGCCCGGCCGTGCGACGCCTACGGCGCGCCGCTCGCGATGGTGGACCTGCCCGATCCGTTCTCCTTCCCGTCGGGCCACTCCGCCGCCGCGTTCGCCGTCGCCGTGCCGGTGGCGTTCGCCCACGTGTGGCTCGCGCCGTTCGCGCTCACCCTGGCCGGCTCCATCGCGTACTCGCGCTACGCGCTCCGGGTGCATCACCTCTCCGACGTGTGCGCCGGCGTCGCGCTTGGCGTGGCCGGCGCCCTGGTGGCGATGCAGCTGCTGCGGTGACTTGACGCATCAACAGTCGTTGATATATTCACCACATGCCCACCGCCTCGCTGCGCGACCTCGCGCTGACCACCCGGCGCTTCAAAGCGCTGTCGGACTCCAACCGGCTGCGGATTCTCGACCGGCTGCGTGCCGGCGAGCGCTGCGTGTGCGACTTGCAGGACGTGCTCGACACCGGCCAGTCGCTGCTGTCCTTCCACTTGAAGACGCTCAAGGACGCGGGCCTCGTGATCGACCGGCGCGAGGGACGGTGGTCGTACTATCGCCTCAACCCGGCCGCGGTGGACGAACTCGAAGCCTTCCTACACTCGCTCGGCACGATCGTCCGGGACGCCACGTGGAAACCGGTGTGCTGCCCCTGACGGTCCCTTTTCTTGGGCCTTATACATCAACCATTCTTGATACAAGAGGCGGGCGATGACTGAGGACACGAAGCTCAAGCAGGTGGTGCGCGAGCATTACGGGCGCGCCGCGCTCGACGTCGTCGAGGGGCGGCCGAAGTCGTGCTGCGGCGCCGGCCAGACGTGCGACCCCATCTCGGGCTCGCTGTACGCGGCGGCCGACACGGCCGGCCTGCCGGAGCAGGCGGTGCTCGCATCGCTCGGCTGCGGCAACCCGACCGCGCTCGCGGACCTCAAGGAAGGCGAGACGGTGCTCGACTTGGGCTCGGGCGGCGGGATCGACGTGCTGCTGTCGGCGCGGCGGGTCGGACCGTCGGGCAAGGCCTACGGCCTCGACATGACCGACGAGATGCTCGCCCTGGCGCGGGAGAATCAGCGCCGGGCCGGCGTGAGCAACGTCGAGTTTCTGAAGGGCGACATCGAGAACATCCCGCTGCCGGATCGCTCGGTGGACGTGGTGATCAGCAATTGCGTCATCAACCTCGCGGGCGACAAGTCGCGGGTCCTGCGCGAAGCGTTCCGGGTGCTGAAGCCCGGCGGCCGGTTCGCGGTGTCCGACGTGGTGATCCGCGGAACGCTCCGGCCCGAGTTGCAGCGGTCCATGGAGCTGTGGGTGGGCTGCGTGGCCGGGGCGCTCGAGGAGTCGCGGTTCCTCGGCATGCTCGAGGGCGCGGGATTCGAGCAGCCGAGCATCGAGCCGACGCGGGTGTACGCCGTGGAGCAGGCGCGGGAGTTCCTCGCGGGCACGGGCCTCGACGTCGACGCGGTCGCGCACGAGCTGGAGGGCCGCGTCATGGGCGCGTTCGTGCGGGCGCGGAAGCCTGCCGCGGCCGGCGCCGGCGCGACCGACGCTGCCGCGCGCGGCGGGTCCGAGCCGAAGGCGTGCTGCGGCTCGGAGTGTTGCGCGTGACCGCGCCGACCCGGGGACCGTTGCGCGTGCTGGTGCTGTGCACCGGCAACAGCGCGCGCAGCCAGATCGCCGAGGCGCTCATCAACCGCAAGGGCGCGGGGCGCGTGGTGGCGGGGAGCGCGGGTTCCGCGCCGGCGGCGCGCGTCAACCCGCTGGCGGTGCGGGTGCTCGGCGAGGCCGGCATCGACTGGACCGGCCACCAGCCGCAGGGCATCGACGCTGTGTTCAACGACCCGTGGGACATCATCATCACGGTGTGCGATCGCGCCAGGGAGTCGTGCCCGGTGTTTCCCGGGCGGCCGATGACGGCGCACTGGGGCATGCCGGACCCGGCGGCGGTCGAGGGTGACGACGCCAGGAAGCTGAAAGCGTTTCAGGATGCCTTCACGCTGCTGAACCGCCGGGTGGACCTGCTGCTCGCCGTGCCGGTGGACAAGCTCGAGCGGCTCGCGCTGGAGCAGCGGGTGCGGCACATCGGCACCGAGGGCTGAATGGCGGCGGCAACCTCCGGGCCGCTCGCGCGGAAGCTCTCCACGCTCGACCGCTGGCTGACGCTGTGGATCTTCCTGGCCATGGCGGGAGGCGTAGGCCTGGGCTGGGCGGTGCCCGGCATGCGCGGGCTGGTAGGGCGGTTCCAGGTGGGCACGACCAACATTCCCATCGCGGTCGGCCTGGTGCTGATGATGTATCCGCCGCTCGCCAAAGTCCGGTATGACTCGTTAGGCATTGCGTTCCGGAACGTCCGGGTCCTGGCGCTGTCGCTGTTCCAGAACTGGGTCATCGGGCCGCTGGTGATGTTCGTCCTCGCGCTGCTGTTGCTGCCCGACCTGCCGGGCTACGCGCAGGGCCTCATCCTGGTCGGGCTGGCGCGGTGCATCGCGATGGTGCTGGTGTGGAACGATCTGGCCGGCGGCGACAAGGACCTGGTGGCCGGCCTGGTGGCGTTGAACGCCCTGTTCCAGGTGGCGTTCTACGGGTTCTACGCGTGGATCTTCCTCACGGTGCTGCCGCCGCTGTTCGGCCGGCCGGGCGTGGTCGTGCACGTCGGCCCCTCCGCGATCGCGCGGACGGTGCTGGTGTACCTGGGGCTTCCGCTGGCCGCCGGATTCGCGAGCCGGCTGCTGCTGGTGCGGGCGCGGGGCGCGAGGTGGTACGACGACGTCTTCATTCCCCGCGTCAGCCCGCTGACGCTGGGCGCGCTGCTGTTCACGATCGTGGTGATGTTTTCGCTCAAGGGCGACCTGATCGTGCGGCTGCCCTTCGACGTGCTGCGCGTGGCCGTGCCCCTCGCCCTGTACTTCGCCGCGATGTTCTTCCTGACGTTCTTCGCCGCGCGGCTGCGCGGTGTCGGCGCCACCCATGAGCAGAACGTGACCGTGTCGCTGACCGCGGCGAGCAACGATTTCGAGCTGGCCATCGCCGTTGCGGTCGCGGTATTCGGCATCGGATCGCGCGTGGCGTTCGCAACCGTCATCGGCCCGCTGGTCGAGGTGCCGGTGATGATCGGCCTCGTGCACGCTGCCTATCTGTTGCGCCCGCGCCGCGCTCCTGAGGCGGTTATCCACCTTCGGTAGACACCCGCGTGCACAAACGACGCACCCGTTACACAGCCGCACCTCCGCCGTAACGCATCCGTGACATAGCGAGGCTTTCTTCGGGCCCGTGCTGGTGGCGCCACATCCTCGTCCCGTGCCCGAGGGCTGATGCATCGTCGTTCGCCGTGGATGGTCGCGGAATCTTCCGCATTCCCGCTCGGCGCTCGGTCGCGCGCCCCGCTTCGTGAGAAACCCGGCGCCGGAGCACGGCCGGTGTCCGGGCCGCTGGTAGCGGAGGCTCTCTCCGGCTCCGCTACCAGTTTCCGCCCGCGTGTTACACGTCCGTTACCTAAATCACCATTTCCCGTTACGGAGGTCAGCGTGCATTCACCAGGTAGGAACCAGAAACGAGGAGCGTCATCCGTGCGGACCGTGCACCGCTGGATCGCCTTCGGCGCCCGCGGCGTCGCCGCGGCATTGCTGATCGGCGTCGGGCTCGCCTCTCCCGCGTTCGCCCAGACGACGATCAGCGGCGTGGTGTACGCGCAGTACTCCTACAACACCTCGAGCGACACGCTTCCGGCCGACAGCACGCTCGGCGGCCACCTCAACAACTTCAACGTCACCCGCGCGTACGTGAACGTCAACGGCAAGTTCGATCACGGCATCGTGACCCGGGTGACCGCCGACATCTTCAACTCCGGCGTCAGCGGCGGGGCCTACGCGTTCCGGCTCAAGTATGCCTACGTGAACTGGACGCCGCAGAACAGCAACCTCACCTACCGCCTCGGCCTGCTGCACACCCCGTTCATCGACTGGCAAGAGGCGCTGTGGGACTACCGCATGGAGGGTCCGACGGCGGTGGACCGCAACAAGTTCATGACGTCGTCCGACTTCGGCGCGGCCGTCGAGGGCGCGTTCAACAACCAGGCGGTGAACTTCCTCGCGGGCATCTACGACGGTGAAGGGTACGGCGGCGTGCCGGGCGACGCCCACAAGGACCTCATGGGCCGGGTGACCGTCCGCGTCATGGGCACCAACGACAACTCGCGCGTCGGCGGGCTCCGCGTGACCGCGTACGGCCAGTACGGCGCCCCCAACTCCGGCGGGCAGCGCGAGCGCTTCCTGGGCGAGCTCTCCTACCGGTCGCACGCGCTGACGCTGGCGGCGGATTACCTGATGGCGAAGGACTCCGTGCACGGCGGCAACACCACCGTGGGCGGCGGCAACGTCACCGCGTCCGCCGGCAAGACCGCCAGCCTGATCAGCGTGTTCGGCGTGCTCCACCTGAGCAACTCGCCGGTTTCCATCGTCGGTCGCGTGGACCTGGTCGATCCGAACACGGCGTCCACCGCCACGGGCGACAAGACGACGACGATCATCGCCGGCGTCTCCTACGACGTGAGCCACAACTTCCGGATCATGGCCGACGTCGACCAGACCAGCTTCGAGAGCGGCAACGCGGTCTCGCCGTCGACGTACGCGAACCGGGGCACCGTCAACCTGCACGCGCAATTCACGTACTGAGCCAAGGAGCCATTCCCATGCGGCATCGCATTTCTCCCGCCCTCCTCGCCGCGGCCCTCACGGCCGCGGTGGCCGGGCCCCTGCTGGCGCAGGGCACCAGCCTGACGGGCGCCGGCGCGACGTTCCCGCAGCCGATCTACCAGAAGTGGGTGATCGAGTACCACACCCTGCACCCCGACATCCAGATCAACTACCAGGGCATCGGGTCGGGCGGCGGCATCCGGCAGTTCACCTCCGGCACCGTGGACTTCGGCGCGTCCGACGGCCCGATGAACGACTCGCAGATCGCGGCCGTCCCGAACAGCAACGTCATCCACATCCCGACCGTGCTCGGCGCCGTGGTGCCGACGTACAACATCCCCGGCGTCACCGCGACACTGCGCTTCAACGGCGAGGTGCTGGCCGCGATCTACCTGGGCCAGATCACCAAGTGGAACGACAGCCGCATCACGAGCCTCAACCCCGGCGTCTCGCTGCCCGACCAGGACATCGTCACGGTGCACCGGTCCGACGGCTCGGGGACGAACTACATCTTCACCGACTACCTCTCCAAGGTGAGCCCGCAGTTCGCCAGCCAGGTCGGCAAGGGCACGTCGGTCAACTGGCCCAACGGCCTCGGCGGGCAGGGCAACCCGGGCGTGGCGAGCACGGTGAGCCGGACCCCCGGCGCGATCGGCTACGTCGAGCTGATCTACGCGATCCAGAACCACATTTCCTACGGCACGATGCAGAACGCCGCCGGTCGCTGGATCGAGGCGTCACTGGCGTCGACGACCGCCGCGGCCGGCAGCGCGCACTTCACGCCGGACACCGACTTCCGCGTGTCGATCACCAATGCCCCCGGCGCCGACGCCTATCCGATCGCGTCGTTCACCTGGCTGCTGCTCCAGCGGCGCATGGACATGGATCCGGCCAAGGCGCGCACCCTGCTGGAGTTCGTGTGGTGGGCGGTGCACCACGGCGGGCAGCAGTACTGCGAGAGCCTGAGCTACGCCCCGCTGCCGGCGCCCGTCGTGCGCCTCGAGGAAGCGGCGCTGAAGCGCATCACCAACCGCGGCCGCCCGGTCCTGCCGGCGAACTACCGCGGCAACTAGCTTGACCACCGCGGGACCGGAAGTCCTTCCCGCGTCGACCGGCGCTCCGCGCGTGTCTCGCGCGGAGCGCTGGCACGAATTACGGACCGTCAGCCGGGGCGACGGCGTCTATCGCGTCGTACTGACGCTGTTCGCGCTCGCGTTGCCGACGTTGCTCCTAATGATCGTGGCCGAGCTGACGGTCGGCGCGTGGCCGTCGATCAGGCAGTTCGGCTGGCATTTCCTCTTCACCAATACGTGGGACCCGGTGCGCGGCCAGTTCGGCGCGCTGCCGCTGATCGTCGGCACGCTGTACTCCTCGTTCGTCGCCATGGTGCTCGCGGTGCCGCTGGCGTTGGGCGCCGCGATCTTCCTGACCGAGTTCGCGCCGCGCCGGATGCGCGGGCCGGTCGGCACGATGATCGAGCTGCTGGCCGGCGTGCCGAGCGTGATCTACGGGCTGTGGGGCATGTACGTGCTCATTCCGCTCCAGCGCGACATCCTGTGGCCGCTGCTGCGGCCCGCGATCGAGTGGCTGCCGTTCTTCAAGGGCCCGTTCTACGGCCCGTCGGTGCTGTCGGGCGGGACGATTCTCGCCGTGATGTGCCTGCCGTACATCGCCGCGGTGTCGCGCGAGGTCCTGCTGGCCGTGCCCTCGAGTCAGCGTGAGGCGGCCCTGGCGCTGGGCGCGACGCGGTGGGAAGCCGTGTGGACGGTGATCCTGCCGTATGGGCGGGCCGGCATCTTCGGCGCGATCGTGCTGGGCCTGGGCCGGGCGCTGGGCGAGACGATGGCCGTCACCATGCTGATCGGCAACAGCCACAGCATCTCGCTGTCGATCCTCAAGCCGGGCTACACCATCGCCGCGGCGATCGCCAACGAGTTCTCCGAAGCGGTCTCCGCCCTGCACCTGTCGTCGCTGGTGATGGCGGGCCTGGTGCTCTTTCTCATCACGGTGGTCGTGAACGCGATCGCGCGCTGGTTGATCTGGCGCGTGGCCCGCGGGTCGGCCGCCGGCAGCTCGGCGATCTAGTGGCCGCCAACCGCCTGCGCCGCGTCGTCGGCGCCGCGATGACCGGCGCCACCTACGCGTCCGCCGCGCTCGCGATCCTGCCGCTCGCGGCCATCCTCGGGATGCTGATCGTCAAGGGCGCCGGCTCGATCAACTGGGACTTCTTCGTCAAGGCGGCCGCGCCGCCGGGCGAGCTGGGCGGCGGCTTCGCCCACGCGATCGTGGGCACCGTGATCATGGTCGGCATGGCGTCGCTGATCGGCGTGCCCTCCGGCGTGGCGGCGGGCGTGTACCTGGCCGAGTTCGGCGGCGGGAAGGTCGGCTGGCTGGTGCGGTTCGTCGCGGACACGCTGAACGGCGTGCCGTCCATCGTCATCGGCATCTTCGTGTGGACGTGGATCGTGCGCCCGACCGGCCACTTCAGCGCGCTGGCCGGCAGCGTGGCGCTGGCGTGCATCATGGTGCCGATCGTCGCCCGCACCACCGAGGAGATGGTCCGCCTGGTGCCGAACTCGCTGCGCGAAGCGGCCCTGGCCCTGGGATACCCGCGGTGGCGGACTTCGCTCACCGTGGTAGTCCGCACCGCCGGGGCCGGCATCGTCACCGGCGTGCTGGTCGCAGTGGCCCGCGTGGCCGGCGAGACCGCGCCGCTGCTGTTCACCGCGCTCGGCAACGAGTTCTTCACCACCAGGGTGACCGGCCCGATGGCGGCCTTGCCGCTCCAGCTGTATGTCTATGCCGTCGGCCCCTATGAGGACTGGCACCGGCAGGCGTGGGCGGGCGCGCTCGTGCTGATCGTGCTCGTCCTGGTCCTCGGCACTCTCGCCCGCGTGGTCGCCCGTGGCAGACGATCCAATGCCTAGCACCTCCGCTCCGGCGCGGCCCTCCGCGCCGCCCCCGCCGCCGCCCGCCGCGCGGCCGGCGCGGGCGCCGCTCACGCCGGCGCTCGACGCCGCGGTCCCGCGCCTGGAAGCCCGCGCCCTCACCGGCTGGTACGGCGCGCATTCGGGCATCCGCGACGTGAACATGGTGTTCCAGGCGAACACCGTGACCGCGCTGATCGGGCCGTCGGGCTGCGGCAAGTCCACCTTCCTGCGCACGATCAACCGGATGCACGAGCTGGTGCCCGACGCCCGCGTCGAGGGCCAGGTCCTGCTCGACGGGCACGACATCTACGAGCCGGACGTCAGCGCGATCGCCGTGCGCCGCAAGATCGGCATGGTGTTCCAGAAGCCGACGCCGTTCCCGACGATGTCCATCGCGGACAACGTCGCCGCGGGCCTCAAGGTCGGCCCGCGCATGAGTCGCGCCCGGATCGCCGAGACCGTCGAGCACGCGCTGGTGCAGGCCGCGCTGTGGGACGAGGTCAAGGACCGGCTCCACGCGCCCGCCACGGCCCTCTCGGGCGGCCAGCAGCAGCGGTTGTGCGTGGCCCGGACGGTGGCGCCGGCGCCCGAGGTGATCCTGTTCGACGAGCCGACCGCGTCGCTGGATCCCGGCGGCACCACGCGCATCGAGGAGCTGGTGCACGAGCTCAAGCGCGCGTACACCGTGGTGATCGTGACGCACAACATGCAGCAGGCCGCGCGGGTGTCCGACGTGACCGCGTTCTTCTACCTCGGCCGGCTGATCGAGAGCGGACCGACGGCGCAGCTGTTCACGGCCCCGTCCAATCCGCAGACCGAGGCGTACGTCACCGGGCGGTTCGGATGAGCGCGGCCCCCGCGCGGTCCGCTCCGCTCCCCGCCGGCGCGCGTGCCGGCGCGCTCGCGGCCGACGCGTTCTCCTTCTGGTACGGCCCGCGGCAGGTGCTGTTCGACATCTCGCTGACGGTGGCGCCGCGCGCGGTCACCGCGCTGATCGGCCCGTCCGGGTGCGGCAAGTCCACGTTCCTGCGCTCCATCAACCGGATGCAGGACCTGATCCCCGGGGCGCGGCACACCGGCGACATCACGTTCGACGGCGACTCGGTCTACGGGAAGATGGACCGCGTCGAGCTGCGGCGGCGGATCGGGATGGTGTTCCAGCGCCCGAATCCGTTCCCCAAGAGCGTGTTCGACAACGTCGCCTACGGCCCGCGCGTGAGCGGCACCGCGCGCGAAGCCGATCTGCCGGCCATCGTCGAGAGCGCTCTCCAGCGCGCCGCGCTGTGGGAAGAGGTGAAGGACCGGCTGGACGATTCCGGCACGTCGCTCTCGGGCGGCCAGCAGCAGCGGCTGTGCATCGCCCGCGCGCTCGCCAACGAGCCCGAGGTGCTGCTGATGGACGAGCCCTGCTCCGCACTCGACCCGCTCAGCACCCAGCACGTCGAGGACCTCATCGTCGAGCTGAAGGAGCGCTACACGATCGTCATCGTGACGCACAACATGCAGCAGGCGGCGCGCGTGTCGGAGCGCACCGGGTTCTTCTATCTTGGGCAGTTGGTCGAGTTCGGTCCCACCACGCAGATCTTCACCGCGCCGGCGGACGAGCGCACCGAGGCGTACATCACCGGGAGGTTTGGATGAGCCCCGAGCCGGTTCGGCATTTTCACGAGGAGCTGGCCCACCTGAAGCAGCGCCTCACCGCGCTGTCCGCGGAAGCCGAGGAGGCGATCGGCAATTCGGTGGACGCGCTCCTCAAGCGCGACCGCAAGCTGGCCGAAGAGGTCATCCGCGGCGACCGGACGATCAACACCCTCGAGAGCAGCATCGAGGAGCAGGGCTTCCAGCTCATCGCGCTGCACCAGCCGATGGCGAAGGACCTGCGCCTGATCTTCTCGGCCATCCGGATCGTGAACGACCTCGAGCGGGTGGGCGATCACGCGGTCAACATCGCGCAGTCGGCCGAACGGCTGCTCGCCTATCCGCACATCGTGCCCGAGCCCGAGATCGTCGAGATGGCGCGGCTGTCGCGCCACATGCTCGCCGACGCCCTGTCGGCCTTCGTTCGCAGCGACGCGGAGCTGGCCCGCCAGGTGTGCCGCCGCGACGACGCGGTGGACGCGCTCAACGACTCCGTGTTCCGCATTCTGCTCACGCACATGATGCAGGACAGCCACAGCATCGGCGCCTGCATGGAGCTGCTGCTGGTGAGCCGCAACCTGGAGCGGGTGGCGGACCTGGCGACCAACGTGGCGGAGGACGTGGTCTTCGTCACCGAAGGGCGCACCATCAAGCACCACGCCGAGGACACGGCGGTGCAGGAGCCGGCGCAGAGCTGACCGAAGGCGATTCGCGGACCCGCGGCTGCACGGAGTACCTTTGAGCCATGCCGATTCGTGAACCGCACAAGTATCCCGGCCGGCTGGTGGTCGTCGAGGGAATCGACGGCTCCGGGAAGAGCACGCAGCTCAACCTCCTGAAGACCTTCCTGGAGTCCGAGGGCTACGACGTCTCGTTCACGGAGTGGAACTCGAGCCCCCTGGTCAAGGACACGACCAGGCGAGGCAAGAAGAAGAACCTGTTCACTCCCTCCACGTTTTCACTGATCCACGCCACCGATTTCGCCGACCGCCACGAACGCTCGATCCTGCCGCCGCTCCAGGCGGGGCTGATCGTGCTCGCCGACCGGTGGGCCTACACCGCCTTCGCGCGCGACGCGGTGCGCGGCTGCGACCGCGAATGGCTGCGCAACACCTACGAATTCGCGACCCGGCCCGACCTCGCGCTCTACTTCCGGGTGGACATCGACACGTCGGTCGCGCGGATCATGGGCGGCCGGATGCAGCTCAAGTACCACGAGGCGGGCATGGACCTGGGCCTCTCGCAGGACCCGATCCAGAGCTTCCGGATGTTCCAGTCCAAGGTGCTCGAGGAGTACGACAAGATCACCGAGGAGTTCGGCCTGACGGTGATCGACGCGAAGCGCTCGGTGGTCGAGCAGCAGCGCGAGGTGCGCAAGCTGGTCAAGCCGCTGCTCAAGGGGCTCCGCCGCAACACCGCCACGCGCGGCGCCGCCGCGGTGGTGGCGGGAGGCGAGCGGTGATGGACGCCAAGTTCTACGGCGCCGGCCTGCCGAAGTTCGACGTCGCCAACCTGCCGGGACACCTGATCGTGCTGGAGGGCGCCGACGGGGTCGGCCGTTCCACGCACATCGAGCTGCTCCAGGGCTGGCTCGAGGGCCACGGCTTCGCCGTGGCGACGACCGGCCTCGTCCGCTCGCTGCTCACGCAGCGCGGCATCGAATCGGCCAAGGAAGGCCACAACTTCGACCGCACCACCATGTCGCTGTTCTACGCCACCGACCTGGCCGACCGGATCGAGAACGAGATCATCCCGGCGCTGCGGTCGGGCTTCGTGGTGCTGAGCGACCGCTACATCTACACCATGATCGCGCGCGGCGCGGCGCGCGGCCTGCACCACGACTGGCTCGCCGGCGTGTACGGCTTCGGCCTGGTGCCCGAGCGGACGTTCTTCCTCCGCATCGACCCCGACGAGCTGATCCGCCGCACCCTGCGCCGCGGCGGCGAGCTGGATTACTGGGAGTCGGGCCGCGACATCGGCCTGGCGCCGGATCTCTACTCGTCGTTCCGCGCCTACCAGAACCTGCTGCTGGGCGAGTTCGACACCATGGCCAAGCGCTACGGGTTCACGGTGATCGAAGCGTCCCGGTCCGTGGAACAGGTGCAGAACGACCTGCGCAAGGAACTCGCCGACCTGCTCGATCCGCAGCTGCTCGCGCCCCCGGGTGATGGCACCGACTGAGCGGTTCGCCGCGATCGACGTCGGCTCGAACTCCGTCCGCTGTCTGATCGCCGAGCGCGGCGACGACGGGCAGCTCCAGGTCATCGACGACCTCAAGGACCAGCCGCGCCTGGCGCGCGGCCTGGCCGGCACCGGCCGGCTCAGCGATGTCGCGATGGATCGCGCGATCGCGGCGATGGGCCGCATGCTCCAGGCCGCCGAGCGGCGCGGCGCGGCCCGGGTGGCGCTGGTCGCCACCTCCGCGGTGCGCGACGCCGCCAACGGCGCGGCGTTCGCCGACCGCGTCAAGCGCGAGCTGGGCATCCCGCTCGAGGTGATCAGCGGCGAGACCGAGGCGCGGCTCGCCTTCCTGTCGGTGCGGGAACACTTCGCCATCGTGCGCGGCCGGTCGGTGGTGGTGGACATCGGCGGCGGCAGCGTCGAGCTGGTGCTGGCGATCGGCGGCCTGGTGGAGCACGCGATCTCGCTGCCGTTCGGCGCGGTGCGGATGACCGAGCAGTACCTGGCGGCCGGCGCCGACCCGGCGGCCGGCGTGCGGAAGCTGCGCGCGGCGGTGCGCGCGCGGCTGCGCAAGGCGGTGCCGGCGCGCGAGTGGGCGGCGGCGCGGGTATTCGGGTCGGGCGGCACGTTCACCAACGCGGCGCGCGTCGCGGCGGGACGGGAGACCGGCGGGGTGCCGGAGCACACCCACGGCTCGGCCCTGAGCCTCAGCAAGATGGAGCGGGTGCTCGAGTGGCTCACCGCGCTCGACGTCGAGCAGCGCCGCAAGGTCGTCGGGCTCAACCCCGAGCGCGCCGACATCATCGTCGCGGGGCTGGCGGTCGCGGTCGAGACACTCGAGCACTTCGGCGCGGCCACCGTCACCGTGTCCGCGTTCGGGTTGCGCGAGGGGCTGCTGATCCACCTGGCGACGCCCGACGGCGTCGAGACCCCCGACAAGGGACGCGCGCTGCGCCGCTTCGCCGACAAGTGCCGCACCGACCGGCGCCACGTCGAGCAGGTGCTGCGGCTGTCGCGGACCCTGTACGACGCGCTCGGCAAACGCCTGGGCTGCACGCCGGCCGACTGGCCGCTGCTCGAAGCCGCCGCACTGCTGCACGACGTGGGGCAGCTGGTGTCGTACAAGGGCCACCACAAGCACAGCTACCATCTCATCCTGCACGCCGAGTCGCTGCCCTACCCGCCCGAGGACCGGCGCCTCATCGCGATCATCAGCCGCTACCACCGCAAGCGCACACCCACCAAGAAGCACCCCGAGTTCGCGGCGCTCAGCGCCACCGACAAGGACCGGGTGCGCCGCCTGGCCGCGCTGCTGCGCCTGGCCGACGGCCTCGACCGCGGGCACGTGGCGGCGGTGGAGAAGCTGAGGCTGCGGCAGCTCCCCGGCCGGCTGCTGGTCGAGGCGACGCCGACGCTCGCTGGGACCGATCTCACGCTCGAGCTGTGGGGCGGGAAGCGGAAGGCGGATCTGCTGGAGAAGCTGCTGGGGGTGGAGCTCGACGTCCGCGCGCCGGCGCTGGAGCGCCGCGCGGCGCAGCAGAAAGCCGCCACCGGGAAGGATCAACGCAAGAGGCGGAAGCGCTCCGCGAGCTAGGCGCGACCGGGCGCTGGGCACGGCGGCGGCCCGCCTGCGCACTGCAGGCGCAGCGGTACTGAGCACGCGTGGTTCACATATGTGTTCTTGATGTCTTGATATCTGACAAGGAGCCATTTAGTATCATCTCAGTGCTGTAAACATCCTAATTGGATACTAAATGCACTCACGAAGTACTAACGTCCTGCGAGGCATCGGGGAGACCGAGAGGAGAATGATCACTGCCCTCTCGGCGGCCGAAGTGCCCGTGGTTTCGGCCGACGACATTGTGTCATCGCTTGGTATCTCTCGGACGGCGGCGAATCTCGGGCTAGCCCGGCTCGCCAAAAAGGGATGGTTGCAACGCCTTCGGCGCGGTCGCTACTCTCTCGTACCGTTGTCATCGCGATCAGCCGCCCCCGCCGTTGAAGATCCCCTGGCCGTGGCGATGCAGCTCTTTAGTCCCTGCTATGTCTCCGGTTGGACCTCTGCCCAACACTGGGATCTGACCGATCAGATCCACAACGCAGTCGTCGTTTTGAGCGCCAGACCGCAGCGCCACGGGACACTGATGGTGGGCCGGGTCGCCTATCGAGTCCGGCGGATACGTCCGGAGGCAATATTCGGAACGGTCCGCGTGTGGTCGGGAACGGTTGCCGTTCAGATGGCGTCGTCGCATAGGACGGTGATCGATGTTCTCGACTCGCCCGAGATCGGAGGTGGCGGCCGCCAGACTGTAGACATCGTGAGAGCCTACTGGTCAAGCAGGACGGCAGAGCCGAAGACACTTCTCGACCTCGCGGTCCGACTGGGCCGTGGGACGGTGTTCAAGCGCCTCGGCCTCCTGGCAGAACAATCCGGTCGTGTGGAGCACCGTTGGCTGGAGGAGTACAGAGGTCACCTGTCGAAAGGCGTGTCGCTGCTTGATCCCGCTTCGCCGATTCAAGGCCCCATCGTTTCGCGGTGGCGCCTACGCGTCAACATCCCCATCGAAGACTGGGCGTGATCCCCAAGGCAGAAGTCACCGCGGTCGCCGAGGAGACCGGGTTGCTGGTCACCACTATTGAGAAGGACTACGCGTTAGGCTGGTTTCTCTTTGGCATCGCCGAACACCCGGCGCTGCAGCAGTGGGTCTTCAAGGGCGGCACCTGCCTCAAGAAGTGCTTCTTTGAGACCTACCGATTCTCCGAAGATCTCGACTTCACAGTACCCGACGAGGCACCCTACGCCGACACCGACGTCCGCATGGCGCTCGAGCAAGTTGGAGCATGGGTTCTGGAGCGTACCGGCATCGATGTACCTGACGACGGAATCACAATTGAGGAGATCACAAACAAGCGCGGCCATAAGGCCATTCAGGCACGGGTGACGTTCGCCGGGCCGCTCCAACTCGCTCGCTCGCAGCGACAGCGCATCAAGTTCGATCTCACCAAAGACGAAGTCATTGTCGACAATCCTGTGCATCGCGCGGTTCATCACGTCTACTCCGACGAGCCGCACCCGGCGCCGCGGGTTCGATGCTATGAACTCAGCGAGATCATTGCGGAGAAGTTGCGCGCCCTCTATGAGCGCGAGGGACGGGCGCGCGACGTGTTTGACGTCGTGAATATCGGCAGGAATTTCCGGGCGGATGTCATGGTGGACCGCGTTCGCGCGATCGCCGCCCGGAAGTTCGAGTTCAAGGGGCTGCCCTCGCCAACGCCGGACGAGATCCTCGCGCGCGTCAAGCCTGCCGCACTCGCGACGGACTGGAATCAAGCGCTACGCCACCAGCTTCAGATGTTGCCCCCCGTCGAGGAGTTTCTGTCGGCCCTGCGCGACGTGCTCGGCTGGATGCTGGGCACGGCAAGTCCCGCAGAACTGCCGGCGGTTCCGGGTAAGCAGCACGAAGCGGCGGTTCCAGCGGAGCGCTTCTGGCGCCGAGACGCAAGGACGCTCACACGCGGTATTGGCGGTCAACAGGGTACATACCATGGCTCGAGCATAGAGCGCCTTCGTTACGCAGCGCGGAACCGCCTGCTTGCTCAGGTCACTTACAACGGCGTCAATCGGGTAGTCGAGCCCTATTCTCTTCGGGTACCGAAGACAGGCAATTTGCTCGTCTACGTCTACGAGCTTCAGCGCGGAGGTGCCCCTGGCGGCGGTATCAAAGCACTCAAGGTTGCTGATCTTGGACCAGTGCACGTCACGGGTCGCTCGTTCCAGCCTCGCTACGCAATTGAGCTGTGAACCGACCCGGAAGTTTGGCAGCGCCTCATCCACAGGCACATAGGCTAGGCCCCTAGCTGTATCTGATTGTCATCCGCCTATCTCCAATTAATACAATGTTTTCGCGCGTAGATGCTTTTGTGGTCCCAGCTCCAGTTGACTTACCGCTAATTACTGGTAAATTGGCGCTATGGCAAGGCGTGAAGAGGCGGAGACCATCGTGGAGACAGCGTTAACCGCAGTTCGGTCGCTGATTGACGCGGCTCTGTCCGAAGGCGACTACGCGGCCGTCGGGGAGATCGCGCCAATTGCCGACTCCCTCGCGGCAATTCTCCGGCACCAAGGCACTGAGAGTTCTGTCGGCCGCCCAGCCGATGGCCATGCCATGGTCTCTTCGCAGCGCCCCAGGAAATCAGCGTTCCCGCGGTTTGAGCGAGACGGGGACCGCCTAGTAAAGGTTGGCTGGTCAGCCAAAGAAAAGAAGACATATGAGCATCGTGTCCCCCGGAGGGCTGTCATAGAGGTAAGCACAAGCATTGACAAAGCGGCATCGCGGGGGATCGTTAGGCCGGATCGAGTCGCCGAGAAACTGGCAACTCAAGAGCAGCCGATTCCTTCCTACCAGACCTATGTCACCATAGCGTGGCTGAGAACGGCGAAGGTACTCAAGAAAGTGGGGCGCGAGGGATACAGCGCTGGGCTCGGTGTCGGGCGCCATATCGAGAAGTTGTGGGACGAACTACCTCAGCATGTGGCCGTGGAGGAGTGACCGTGTCGAACCAGCAGATCCACGAGTTGGCGCTCCGCCTGTTAGACGCAGACTCAGAGAACGAGGCGATCTCATGTCTGAGGGACGCCGGGTACTGGTCGGACCCTAAGTCCTGGCGTCTCTTCGGAGACAGGGACGGCAACTACGCAACGATCGGTAATCAGCAAAGTCGGCCAGAGGCAGCGTTGGTTGAGAAGCTGATTAACTCAGTCGATGCACGCCTGATCGGTGAGTGCTTGGCTTCGGGAATCGACCCGGAATCACCGGAGGCCCCAGAGAACATCCGTGAAGCAGTCGCGCGCCTAATCGAGCACAATCCAACAGGAAGCGGCGGGTTGCTCCGCGACTGGACCAGCGTCGAGATCCTCGAACAATCCCGCCTGATCACAGTTGCAATAACCGGTACAAAGGCCGTCGGCGGCAACCCATGCATCACGATTGTTGACCAGGGAGAAGGCCAGGAGCCAGGGAGATTCCCGGAGACCTTTCTGTCGATCGACAGGTCGAATAAGCTCCGCATCCCGTTTGTGCAGGGCAAGTACAATATGGGCGGGACCGGCGCGCTGAAGTACTGTGGCCGCCACGGACTTCAACTCATCATTAGCCGTCGAAACCTAGAGATTGTTAGAAACTTCGGACCCGTTACGCCGACGGCGGCACGCTGGGGCGTCACAATCGTTCGGCGCGAACTCCCGACCGGCGGCAGCGGCAGCATTCGTAACTCGGTCTATCGGTATCTGGCGCCAGTCGGAGCCGACGAAGCCCCCGAGCGCGGCTTGCCGTTGAGTTTCGAGGCAGATTCCTTGCCGCTTGCGCCGAACCAGAACAAGCCGTATCAGAAAGCGCTCTCTTACGGATCGGCGTTGAAGATGTACGAGTACGACATGAAGGGCTTCAGGAGTCACGTCCTGATGAAAGGAGGCCTTCTGTCTCGCCTGGAAGCACTCCTCCCCGAGATAGCACTGCCAATCCGCATGCATGAGTGCCGCCCCTACCGAGGCGACGAGGCGAGAAGCTTCGAGAACACCCTGGTTGGTCTGGTCACACGCCTCTCCGAAAACAGGGGAGACAACCTAGAGGACGGCTATCCAACAACGGCCGCACTTCAGGTGAAAAACGAGCGAATGACGGCCGCCATCTACGCCTTCAAAGAGGACCGCGCCGAGTCCTACACCCGTGGTGATGGCGTAATTCTGGTCGTCAACGGACAGACGCACGGCGTGCTTCCACGAACCTTCTTTGAGCGCGCCAGCGTCAAAATGGGGCGCCTTGCGAGCTCGCTGTTGGTTGTGTTGGACTGCAGCGAACTGAGCGTGGGCGCGCGCGAAGACCTCTTCATGACAAGCAGGGATCGCCTGTCAAACGGGGAGCTCAGGAAGGCTATTGAGGACGAGTTGGAGGACTTAGTGGCGAAGCACCCGGGGCTCAAGGAGCTCCGCGAAAGACGCCGAGCTGAGGAGTTGGACAAGAAACTCAGGGAGTCAAAGCCCCTAGAGGACGTACTAAAGTCCATTCTCAAGTCATCGCCGTCGCTGACAAAGCTGTTCCTGCTCGGTCAGCGCTTGAGTCGCCCGCATCGCGGCGATCCAGGAACTGAGGGGCCCGGTGCCGGCACCGATCTTGGAGCGTTCGAAGGAAAGAAGCACCCGACATTCTTCCGTTTCTTCAAACAGAGAGACGGAATTGTATTGTCTAGAACTTGCGAGATCGGGAGACGGTGCAGAATTCGCTTCGAAACTGATGTCGAGAATAACTACTTCAATCGAGGTGAGCTCCGGGGTCGATATCACGTCGAAGTTCTGGAGGGAGATGTCGAGGGCATGGAACTTGATCATACCCTAACACTTCACAATGGCGTGGCGAATTGGTCAATTAGCGTCCCTGACGGCCTAGCGGAGGGCGCAGAGCTCACGCTGCAATGCTCAGTGACCGATGAGGCCTTGGTGGAACCATTTGCGAATGTTGCGAAGTTGCGTCTGCGACACCAAAGCGAGCGTGGGCACTCTGACGGCGAGCGCTTGAGCCGTGCCGACGCAGAGGGCGATGGAATTGGCGCGGGAGGAGCGGGCGGTGTCAGTAACGGGCCAGGCACGCTTCGCGACGCGGGCATTACGCTTCCGACCATCATACCGGTTCGAGAGGATGAATGGCTACGGCACGGGTTCGATCAGTCGTCTGCATGTAAGGCAGTTGACGACGGCGGCAGCCCCAAGGGCGCGACCAGCGCACTAACGTTCTATATCAATGTGGATAACAGATACCTGAAGACGGACATGAAGGACTCGAACGCCGACGCGAAGGCTCTGGAGGCAAAGTTCATATTCGGCAACGTGCTTGTTGGCCTCGCGGTCATCCATGATCTACGGACGCACATTTCCGATGCGTCTGCGGCAGGCGATGGCGTTGGAGAGGGAATGACCGCAAAGGTGGCGAACACGACAAGAGCACTAGCACCATTTCTCATTCCGATGATCGACTACCTCGGCACAATTTCCGGCTCCGAGCTTTCGCTTGTCGCCCGTGCTGGCGATGAGGGCTAGATCGCCTTGTGCAGCAGTACGACCTCAACCGCACCCGCGGCCGACCCCCTGTGAGCCGTATACCAACGCCTTCCCGGAACCCGACGGCGTATGCGATGATGCAGCGTGCCTCTCGAGCCCATGAAGCGGATTTCCGAGAATCCGACCTCGCTCATGACGCGCAAAAAGCGCCCGAGTAGGCCCTCGTTACTCGGTAGTGCCACCACCTGAACGATCGTCCCGCCCGGCCTGAGTACAGATCTTACAGCCTCCATGTTAAGTCGCAGGGCCGCAAAATACTTGTCGTACGTCAAGTCCCTCCGGTCGGCAAAATTATAAAAGGCGTTCCCCCGGCCATCTGTCCTGTCGACAATCCAATACGGCGCGGGGCTCTCGCGGCGGCCATCAACTTGCCACCTGTGGTAGAGGACGTGGATTCCGGGATACGGCGGACTAGTAACGACCAGGTCTGCCTTGGCACCCGCACGGAAGCATGGCTTCCTTGGTAGGTGAGCCGCAGCACCGAGGTATAGAACACATTGTGCAGCGCTCGGGTCTGACTCAGTCGGGGGCAGAGGTAAGCTCGCTTCTAGCATCTCGGACCCAACGTCGCGAAGTCGGGCGCGAAACGCTGAGGCAGTAACGGGTTCTCGCCTTCCGTTGAGCGCCCATTGGCCG